>FMJZ01109693.1_pt1 | contig 20156 bp, 18 predicted proteins | sample 1987881 | NCBI WGS metagenome assembly FMJZ01 (sample SAMEA4378227, study PRJEB15110) | soil metagenome | biome: soil; feature: Field; material: Soil | place: India | collected 2015-03-11 | depth 0 m
TAATAATAATAATGGAGGAATCTGAATCGTGAAAATCCTTATTGCAGAAGATAGCCAAACTGATAGAAAGTTTATTGCATCCGTTTTGAGTGAATTGGGTTATGAACTTTTTTTCGCTACAGATGGTGAAGCTGCAGAAAAGATGGTAGAAAATGAAAGATTTGATCTCATAATTTTAGATGTGATATTGCCTAAAAAGAATGGTTTTCAACTATGCAGAGAATTCAAAAAACAAGATAAAACAAAAAATATACCAATTATCATTTTAACATCCAAAAGTCAGGATATTGATAAATTATGGGGGACCAAACAAGGGGCAGATGCTTATCTGACGAAGCCATGCTCACCTATAGAGTTGTTAACAACAGTTAAGAGATTTGTAAACTAAAGAGATGGAAAAAGAAGCAAATGTAAGGCAAGAGATTACCTATTGTGTTTTTAGAGTCGGCGAAAAGGATTTTCTTTTACCTGTTTCTACGGTAAGAGAGATTATAGATGTAGCAAAAATTTTCTCAATTCCAGGAGCACCAGAATACGTATATGGAGTCATCCCTGTTAGAGGTAAAATAGTACCTGCTATTGATCTTTCCAAAATTTATCCGATCGATAAACCTTCCTATAGTGACGCAAAGCTAATCATTGTGGATTTTAATAATGAAAATATCGGCTTCTTATCTGAGAACACACCTTTTTTTTTAACGCTCGATCCAGACATGGTGGTGGAAGATGTTATAGATATAAAGACTTTTTTTGAGACATATCGGATAAAACAGTCTAGGCAGGAGACGAAATGATTAGTAGAACTGAGCTTTTGAGATATTTTCTCTTAGAAGCGATGGAATATATAAATATACTGGAGAGTGGAATTCAACAGTTACAACACCACCAAAACAGAGCGAATTTAGTTGAAGATCTTTTCCGAGTTGCTCATAGCCTTAAAGGTTCTGCAGCACTTGTAAAACTCTCACTGACAAGCAACTTAGCCCATAAAATGGAAGATCTTCTTGAGAGCTTACTTAATAATAAAATTACAGTTAACAGCGATCTTATCCAATCATTGAATGATATTCTTGATAAAATAAAGAGTCTAATTTATAGAGTCTCAAAGGGTCAAGAAGAATGTCTGGATAGAGAACATTTAATCGCAGAAAAAACCGAAGATATACTAAAAGGTCAAGCAAGCGAAGCTTATTCAGCTGGGCTTCCTTCTGATGCGCAAAAGACAGTCTTGGATGAGGTTAAAGGACAAGACAATACCATTTTTTCTTCCAGTACATTTATAAAGGATCTTGATAGTTCTAAATTTGAGAGAATGATGGAAGATCCTTTAATCCATATTACTAAGTATGTTAAAGTGGATTCACAAAACATAGAAGAGATACTTAACATTTTTGGTGAAATAATTATAAAGAAAAACTATCTTTTTCTTAAAACTAAAAACCTTACAGATATAAGTGATGAGTTATTTTTCTCTAATCGAAGATTGCTCTTTGAAGTGAATAATTTTGTAGAGAGATATGCCTATTCTGCGCCGGAAAACATAAAGTATATAGATCCATTACTATCGGAATTCTGTGAATTAGAATTTGATAGATATGATGATTTAAATCTTTTTTCAAGGAAACTGCAAGAGATAACTAATGACGTGAACGAATCTTTAAAAGCTTTAGGCACCTACGTTGATCTTTTACAAAAGGAGCTTAATGAGATTGATAAGTTAGTTAAAACTCTAAAGTTAACTTTAACTGATTTGGGAATGATGGAAATAGGTGTCCTTTTTAAACAATTTGTTAGACCTATCGGGGAAATCGCAAAAAAACTTAATAAAGAAATTGAGTTGATTACCTTAGGCGGATCATTGAAAGTAGATAGGGTTATATTCGAAAGACTCTTTAATCCCTTATTGCATCTTTTGATGAATGCGATAGTTCATGGTATCGAATCTGGAGATATAAGATCTAAAAAAAACAAAAAAGCTATAGGGACTATTATCCTCTCTGCTCGCGAAGATAGAGGTACAGCTATTATTGAAGTCATAGATGATGGCAGAGGCATTGACCTTGAAGTTCTCCATCAAGAAGCTATTCGATTAGGGATAATTAGACCCGAAGATAAGGTTAATGAAGAGTTCTTGTTATCTTTGTTATTTTTACCAGGATTTTCTACTGCTCAAACAGTTGATATAAAAGCAGGAAGGGGAATGGGTTTAAGCGTTGTTAAGAGAATGGTATCAGCAATAAATGGTTCTATCGAACTTTTTACAGAACGAGATGTTGGCACAACTTTTAGAATCAAAGTACCTTTAACCCTTGCAATAACAAATGTTTTGCTCTTTAGGTGTGCAGGTTTGGATTTTTGTGTTCCTTATAGCTTGGTTGAAGAGGTAATGAGCATATTTATTACAGATGATCTAAAGTATATTGAACACAGAGGCAAAAAAATTGAATTAATAGAGCTTACGGATTTGTTGGGAATCAAGTATAAATCTGATAAAAGTCAAAAAAATGTTCTAATTTGCAATGTTTTCAAAAGAAGCATAGGTTTAATTGTTGATGAGATAATAGGACGCGAAGAGACAATAATTAAGCCTATGCATAGTTTCTTAGAGGGATTAGAGGTTTATACTGGAATCAGTATTTCAGGCGAAGGAACGATAAGATTTGTAATAAATCCTACAAATGTAGTAGAACAACAATTCAAACCCTTTTCAACCTTAGTTTTAGATATTGATAAAAAGAATGTTAGGAAAAATATACTTGTTGTTGACGATTCCATAAGTGTGCGCAGGTATCTTTCTACTTTTTTACAATCAAAAAACTTTAATGTGTTTACAGCAACAAATGGTGCAGAGGCTTTGGATTTAATAAACTCAAATTCTATTGATATTATTATTACTGATTTAGAGATGCCAGTCCTTCATGGTTATGAACTTATTGCAAAATTAAAGACATCTGAGAAACATAAGAATATACCGATTATCGTTCTTACTTCTAGAGGGGGAGAGAAACATCAAGAAAAAGCATTAGATCTTGGAGTAAAAGATTACCTTATAAAGCCCTTCGATGAAGAGTCTTTATTGCTGGTCTTAAATAAGTATTTTGCGTTGTCCTCTTTGTAGCTCTGAATTCATTTTTTTTCTTGAAATATTGCTCTCAACTTTTCCACTTAAGATAGATTATCAACCCGATCAAGCTTGCAATTACGATAGAAAGATACCATGCAAGTGATAGTGTTAATGAAATCGAAGAGGGCACACCAACAGAACTAAGAAAAAAAGCAAAGGCAAACTCTCTCACTCCGATCCCTGAAATCGATATGGGAATAAGAGAAATTACGATAATCAAAGGCATATATATCAACAGTGGAACTATGTGAACTTTTAGAGTCATACTTGTCGAGAGTAAATAGGCAGAGAATATACCTAAAATCTGAATAATTAGAGAATAAATCAATCCTTTGAGGAGAATATTTTTTTTTGTTCTGTAATTTAATAAATATTCGTGTATCTCTGAGACAAATTTTACTCTTTTAAGAAAAGACCCAGAAATAAGTAAAAACATACTTATCGCAAAAAAGGAGATAAAACTTACAGGCATTAACCAGATAAGTAGTTGACTTCTTGAAGATTCCTCTAAATATCTGAAACCAAACGGAAAAGCTAACATTCCAATAATCATTAACGCTAATAAACCCATATATCTATCCAAAAATATTGATGCTGTAGCTACAATACTAAATTTATGGGCATTTGATTCTTCATCAAGTGAAACCTTCGAATAATCAGAATTTTTAAGTTCCCTAGTTAAATAATACAGCCTTACACCATCCCCACTTATAATACTTGGTAAACATATGTTGAAAAAAGAGCCAATCATATAAATCGAAAACAAAGTTTTCAATCCTAATCTTTGGTTTAGAAAAAGTGACCATCTTATAGAAGAAATATATATCGAAAGTACATAGATGCCAGCAGCAAGAATGAAGATGAGTGGATTTAATTCTCTCAAATATTCTACAACAGTTATAATGCCAATATTTTTAAAAAGCAGGTATAGTAAGCTGGAGGAAAGGGTTAGCTTTGCGATAAAAAATAAGAAGGCTTTGAGTTTTTTATTTAGTTGTACCAATTATTTTTTTTATAGTGTAGATTGGTTTTTTCTGGCTTTCATGATAAACCCTAATTATCATCTCACCAAGAAGTCCCATACCGATAAATTGAAAACCAATAATTAATAACAATACCCCAAGAAGAAGTAAAGGTCTATTGCCGATATCGAGACCGTGAAAGAATTTTTCAAAAGATAGGTATAAACAAATGATTATCCCAAAGAAGCTAAAGATCACTCCCACAGGACCAAAAAACTGCATGGGTTTAGTAGAGAAACTCTGCAAAAATTTTATAGTAAGAAGATCGAGCAAGACTTTAATAGTTCTTGAAATACCATATTTTGACTTACCTCTAAGCCTTGGATGATGAGTGGTCTCTACTTCATTTATTCTAACACCATACCAGCTCGCAAGAGCAGGAATAAATCTGTGCATCTCACCGTAAAGCCTCAGATTTTTAATTACCTCGCGCCTATATGCTTTGAGAGAACAACCATAATCATGAAGCCTAACTCCGGTAACTTTACTAATAAGCCAGTTGGCAATCATTGATGGGAGCCTTCTGGAAAAAAACGGATCTTTCCTTTTTTTCCTCCAACCACTAACGAGATCATATCCATCAAGTGCATCAAGTAGTTTAGGGATATCAGCCGGATCATTCTGAAGATCTCCATCTATTGTTACAACTATATCACCTCTGGAAAGATCGAACCCAGCAGCAAAAGCAGCTGTTTGCCCAAAATTTCTTCTAAGGCTTAATACGACGACCCTATTGGGACATTTCCTTTGAATTTTTTCGAGTAATTCTAAAGTCCTATCCTCGCTACCGTCATCAACATATAAAATTTCATAGTCCAGGTTTAAACCATCGAGCACCTCTTTTAATCTCGAATGGAGAATTTCCACATTCTCTTCTTCGTTATAAAGGGGAACTACTACTGATACTGTCATATCAACTCTCAGAATTTCATAATTTTTGGAGTTTTAAATCCCTTAAAATTATAGCAAATAAAAATAGTAAAGTGTCGTAATAGTTTACCACTTTTATCATAAACTGTTAAAACCCTACTTTCAAAGTGATCGAAAGAGGTCATCATTTCCTGTGGCATATCCGATATTCCCATTCTCACAAATATAGCATTTATTTTGACACCTCCCTTATTATCTTTAACATTTTCAATATAACTATTTAAATCTACCCAAAGGTCGTACTGGTTCATTCTTCTACCAAGATTGATGCAAAATGTTTTAGGCTGACTTTCTACATAAAAAGCCAGCTGACTTGAGACCTGATAACTATCTGAGATGATAACAACTTCCCCTTTATCTGAGAGTGATCTCAGAATAACGCTCACTTCTTCCCCTAATTTCTTCCACCCCTTTAATCTTGAAGAAGGGTCTAACTTTATCGGTAGATTAAGCAAAGAGGGGTAATGGCTTATGGTAGTAGCTCCTAACGCAATCATTATTCCGAAAAGGCAGAGCATGTGTAACATACTAACTTTTTTGAATATCAAGGCTTTCCTCTTAGAGTCTAAATAAAAAATCACAAATGCTATTATCCCGGTGATGTAAGCATGCATTGCCCAGTTTGCTTGAACTTTACTCTGAAGACTTTTAATGAGAAAGAAAAAGAATATAGGGAAGGAAAAGAAAAGGAGAAAACTTTTTTTGATATCAGCCTTATCTATTTTAAAAAGATAATAAAACATTATAAAGAAAATTACCGGGGTAATTACACCAATTTGAGATGCTAAAAACTCTAAAAAGCTTTTAAAGGATATTTGAAAACCCTCTGATAGACCAAGGTGACCTGCAGTATGTTTGAGAGTTACCCAATCATTTAGGGAATTCCATAAAAGTACAGGACTAAAGACTACTAAAGCTATGAAGATAGACAGATAGGGCAATGGGGTAAGAAGTAAGTTCCTCTTCTCCGTAAATAGTAAGAATAGCAAGCTACATAGGAAAAAGAAAAACATTGTATATTTAGTTAGTAAGCCACAGCCAGTTGCTAACCCTAAAAAAAACCAGAACCTATATTTGTTTATAAAGTTTTTAAAAGTGGAGTTTTCATTTTTGTTCTCATTAATGGCAAGCCAGAATGAATAGAGGGATAAAATCCAGAAAAAAATGAAAGGAGAGTCTATAGTAAAGATGATCCCAAAGGGAGCATAAAGAGGAATAATCTGAAAGATTGAAGCACCAAGAACGGCTAATCTTACGTCACTATACATTTTCCATATTAATTTATAGAGAAATAGGCTACTCAAAGCAGAAAATAGCACAGCCATAATCCTTATACCAAAAACATTATCTCCAAAAAGGGATGTTCCAACATGGATAAGGTAACTAATCATGGGACCCTTTGAATAGTAGCTAAGATCAAGCCTTCTTGACCATTCCCAATAATGAGCCTCGTCAGGGCTTAAATCGAGGGGACCATTTAAAATATAGTAAATCCTAAAAATGCTCATAGCGAGGATCAGAAAAATTAGAAAGCCCTTTTCTGGAGCTATCTTCTTATTTAGGATTGTATGTTTTACAATAACGATGACAAAGATTGAAACAAGGGAGCCCAAGAGAGCGCCTGCTAATACATCTCCAGGATAATGCACTCCCACATAGACTCTTGAAAAGCTAATTAATAGCGCAATTAATAAAAGGTATAAAAGTGCCCAAGGAGATATAATTTTTTTAGAGAAATAGAAAATAGTTAATAATATTGCAAAGGCATTAGCTGAGTGGCTCGATGGCATAGATAATGATGATGTACAGCCAACTAATAGTTTTACATCTGTCAAACTAATACAAGGACGTGCTCTTCTAAATAGTTCTTTCAATTCATTAGTAAGCCAATCAGCTAAAAGGAATGCAAAAAAAGCAACGATGAGAGCAAATGTTGGAGAGTTTAAAAAAACCCATTTTCTCAAGATTACATTTCTTTGTTCTAACAAAAAGACATATATTAAAAAAGGCAATATAAGATAATATGTTTTATCACTAAGTAGAGGCATTAGGAAATCAAAAAGAGCGTTTGAGGTGCCCTGATTGATGATGTAAAAAAGGGCGATATCAAAATCTCTAAGATTCAAAGAGGAGCCCTTTCAAAAGGAGTGAGGCTGAAAAATATGCCGAAGGCGGGACTCGAACCCGCACAGCCTTTCGGCTACCAGACCCTGAACCTGGCGCGTCTACCAATTCCACCACTTCGGCAATTTATATTATTATTTTAACATTATTTATATTTTACAACTTATGTAAAAACTTTCTGAACTAATTCAGTTATTGATTACCGATTGTGGGTAGCTTTGAATCAAACTTTTTTATGAATGCGTAGCCTTTCTAATATAAAGCGATATATCCTTTTTAAATTTTACTTCTATTCACTATATCTCTTTATTAGATGCGAGCCGTAGATAAAGAACCCTAAAGCATATATAATTAAAATACTCAACGACAAAAATCCTTCAAAGTCTGCTTCAGTCTTTCTGATTACAATATTAGTATGGGTCAAAGGGAATATATATATGATAGATTTAATCAAAAGAGGGAGTTTATCAATAGGAAAGAATGTTCCACTAAAGAAAGCCATCGGTAGAATAAAAAAGTTTGAGTAGGTAGCTGTATCTTCATGGGATCTTGTCTTCATGCCAGCAATTATACCTAAGGAAGCGAACATAAAACAGTTCAGTAAAAGTGCTATTATGAAAAAAGTGGTTATATTAAATTGGGGAGTAGATATATAACCTACAATGATTATAAGCATCGAAGCAAACAAACCTTTAGACATCCCAGCAAGCACCTCACCAATCATTATTGAGGATGCTTTTATAGGTGCTTGAATATATATTTGAAAGGTTTTAAAGTATATCCTACTAAGGTTTAAATTGCTTGAGACCCATGTGTAGGAATTATTCATAGAACTCATCGCTACCAAGCCTGGTAGTAAGAAGAAAAGATAGTCACCCCCTTCAATCCTAACATCTCTGCCTAAACCAAAACCAAAAGCAAGTAAATAAATTATTGGTATTACCATTGCGGAAAATATATAGCCGAGTCTGAGAAGCTTTCTACGAAAGTTTAACATTTCCCTCAGAAATATGGGATACCAACTAAATCTCATATCAAATCCTTTCGCCTGTAATCTTAATAAAGACATCTTCAAGGTTTGATTTTCTTATTGTCACAGAGCAGTTACTCAACTTAGATGAGAATTCATGAGCCTCTTGACGGCTCTTGAATATCTTTTGAGTTAAGTGTCCTTCTTCATCAATAATATCAACAACGTATCTTCCAACTATTGATTTAAGGTTATCAGGGGTATCTATAGCTATTAATCTTCCCTTTGATAAGATCCCAATAGTATCACATAAAGCTTCAGCTTCCTCAATATAGTGGGTAGTTATTATAACTGTTCTTCCCTCTATTTTTGTTTTCCTAATCATGTCCCACATCTGCCTCCTTATTTGTGGATCCAGTCCTATTGTAGGCTCATCTAAAAATAGTATAGAAGGTTGAGGTAGTAAAGCTCTTGCAAGGAGAAGCCTTCTCTGCATTCCACCTGAAAAGTGATTAACTAAGGAATCTCTCCTATCCCATAACCCAACCATACTTAATAGGTTCTGAATTTTTTTTTCTAAATTATCTACCTTATGTAACATGCCGTATATAAGCAAGTTTTCCCAAGCAGTCAGTTCTCTATCAAGGTTATTTTCCTGTGGCACTACTCCTATTCTCTTTTTTATTTCTATTGGATTGGAATTTATATCAAATCCTTCAATAATACACTTACCGCTATCAGGTTTCGAGAGAGTTGTGAGTATCTTTATTATTGTGGTCTTTCCCGCACCATTCGGTCCTAAAAGACCAAAAACTGAACCTCTCTTTATCGAGAAAGAGACATTATCGATAGCTGTAATTTGACCTTTTGGAGTAGAATAAGTCTTTCTAAGCCCTTCTATTGTGATCATAGCCTGTAAACCAAGAACTTTTATCACTCAGTTTAGTAAAACAAATGGGTACGTCAAAAGCTAAAGCAAGCTTTTTAGTAGGTATGGAAAAATCAAAAGGGAGCTTAAAATTTAAAAACTTTGATCTCTTTTGTAACATAGAAGATTAAGGCAGAAAGCAAAGTACAAATTAAATTTTGACATTTATTTAATATGTTAACATTTTTTGAAGTATACTACTAAGAGTTTTACTTTAAAAAAGCAGGCTACCGTAGTAATAGATCATTATAAAAAATTAAGGGGTAATACATTAAAAGTTTTAAACATTGATGAATTAATTATACTCGTTAACTATAGTAGGACTTCATCTGAATTTTTATTTCAGTAAATAGAGACTACGATTGCTTAGATTTTTGTTTAGTGTTTTAAATATGATTATTGCCCTTGCTTTTTGCTGATATTTGTGATTAAAAAAGATTTATCAAAGGTGGCTATAAAAGTTAGGTGTTATGCAAAAAAACTTTTATCAATTATTCTTTTTTTCTTTCGGGTTCACTGAATTTTTAATATTGCCAATCTCAGATAAGATAGGGAAATGACCATAATTAAGTATTAAAAAAAGCTTGTCATTACTAAAGTTTTCAATAATAATTCATTGTTATAAATTAATAATAATTATTTATCTATGAAATTCTTGACAAAAGATTATCGGTATGGTAATGTTTTGACCGAGTTCTTTAATCAAAAGTACCATTAAAAGGTACAGGGAAGTCTAAGAGGGATAATTTAATAAATTAATTAATTTAAGAGAAAATATTAGGGATGAAAGAGAGGGGTTTGTATGTTAGAGTTTAACCAATGGTATTTTGTTCTGTTAGCAAATTTTATTATCTTATATTTTATTTTGAGTTCTTTATTGCTAAAGCCTTTAGCAAAGCTTTTCAAAGAACGTGAGGAGGCTATAAGGAGTGCTCTTGAGGGAGCTAAGTCTATGAACGCTAAAAAAGACGACATGATTGCTCTGATGAATGCTGAACTTCAAGAAGCAAGAAAAAAAGCGAAAGAGATATATAATTCCTATCGAGAAGCAGGGCTGTCTCATCAAGCAGAAGTTCTCCGAAAAGCTGAGGAAGAGGCTGTAGCAATGATAGAAAAAGCACGACAAGAATTGAAAGCAGAGACAGAAAAAGCAAGAGCTCTCTTAAGAGCAGATTTAGAAAACTTTTCAGAAGAAATAGTAAGAAAGTTGGTGAAAGTATGAGGAAAATGGTTTTACTACAAAGTTTAAGATTGATGAAAAATATATTAGTTTTAATGAGCTGTTTTTACCTTTTTATTCCTGTTTCATCAGTTTTTGCTGCAGGACCTGCTGTTGAAGAAGGTCCTATGGCATGGGTATGGCGTATTGTAAATTTTGCCATACTCGTTTTCCTTCTTGTAAAGTTTGCTGGTAAGCCTCTTAAGAATTTTTTAAAGCAAAGAACGGAGATGATCGAAAAAAGCATAAATGATGCTCAAGAGGCAAAAGAGATGTCTAAGAAAGCTCTTGAAGAAGTAGAGCAAAGGTTCCGACTCAAGGACAAAGAGATTGCAGAGATCTTAGAGATTGCTAAAGCATCTGGTGAAGAAGAGCAGAAACGTCTAATTGAAGATGCAGAAAGATTGAAAACCAAGATTTTGGAGCAAGCTAAAGCAAATATAGATCATGAAATAAAGATGGCTAAAGAGGCTATAAAGGCCGAGGCGGTTGAAGAGGCTATTAAATTGTCAGAAGAAAAAATTAAAAACAGATTGACAAAGGAAGATCATGAAAAGATCTTACAAGATTCTATTAAATTATTAGGAGCGAGAAATTGAAAAAGGTAAAGGATGTTAAAAAATATGCTAAGTATTTTTTAAAATCGATTGATTTAGAAGAAGTGCCAAAGGCTGTAGAACAGTTAAAAACTATCGCTAACTTGCTTGAAAAGAATAAGAACTTCAAGACTCTTATGTTAAGTCCTCTTTTTAGTGAAGCAGAGCGTGAAAAGGCAATCGCTATCCTTTCCCATCAATTGAAGATGTCTACTGAGGTTGCACAATATCTTCACTATCTCACAAAGTTAATGCTTATAGTCTCTCTCAATGATATTATTAAAGCTATAATTTCTCTATATATGGAGCAAAAGAAGAAGGCTAAGGCTGTAGTCATCACACCTATTGAAATTGGTAAGACTTTTGAGAAAGATTTGATAACAACTCTATCCCAAATAACAGGCAAAGAAGTCGAGGTTGAATATATTTTTGATCCATCGTTGTTAGGTGGCGTAAGGATACAGATCGGCAGTACAATGTATGATAGTAGTATAAAAGGCCAATTGGGGCTTTTAAAAGATAAGCTTATAAAGGGGTGAGAAAACATGGAATTAAAGGTTGAGGAGATAAGTGAATATTTAAAAAAGCATATAACCGACTATGAAAAGAAGGTTGATGTTAGTGAAATAGGTGTAATCACTTATGTGGGTGACGGCGTTGCAAGAATATATGGTCTTGATAACTGCATGGCTTCAGAGATGCTCGAAATGCCCAATGGCGTAGTTGGGATGGCGTTGAACCTTGAAGAGGACAATGTAGGTGCAATTCTTTTTGGCGATGACAAACTTGTAAAGGAAGGTGACTTAGTAAAAAGAACAGGGAGAGTTATGGAGACTCCCGCAGGAGAGGAATTGATAGGAAGGGTAGTTAATGCTATAGGACAACCTATTGATGGAAAGGGTCCAATAAACGCTAAACATTTTATGAAAGTTGATGTTGTTGCCCCTGGTATCATTAAAAGACAACCTGTTAATCAACCATTACAAACAGGCATCAAGGCTATCGATAGTATGATACCTATTGGTAGAGGGCAAAGAGAATTGATAATAGGTGACCGTCAGACTGGTAAGACTGCTATATTGCTCGATACAATTATTAACCAAAAGGGTGGCGATGTCGTTTGTATATATGTTGCAGTTGGACAGAGACGTTCAGCTATTGTTAGAGCTGTAAAATTGTTGGAAGAATATGGAGCTATGGATCACACTATAGTAGTTGTAGCCACAGCAAGTGAGCCTGCCGCTATGCAATATATAGCTCCTTATGTTGGTTGTGCGATGGGAGAATATTTCAGAGATAATGGTAAACACGCCCTTGTATGTTATGATGACCTCACAAAACAAGCCCATGCTTATAGACAAATATCACTGATATTAAGACGTCCGCCTGCTCGTGAGGCATATCCTGGTGACGTATTTTATCTCCATTCAAGATTGCTTGAGAGAGCAGCAAAATTGTCCGATGCAGAAGGTGGGGGTTCGTTAACTGCTCTTCCTGTAATTGAGACACAGGCAGGTGACGTATCAGGTTATATTCCCACCAATGTTATTTCAATCACTGATGGACAGATATATCTTGAACCAGAGTTATTCTATGCTGGTGTTAGACCTGCTATTAACGTTGGATTGTCCGTCAGCCGTGTTGGTGGTGCAGCACAGACAAAGGCTATGAAGCAAGTTGCTGGTATGTTAAGGTTAGACCTTGCTCAATATAGAGAATTGGCAGCTTTTGCACAGTTTGCATCAGATCTTGATAAGGCTACCCTTGCCCAATTGGAACGTGGTAAAAGAATGGTAGAGCTGTTAAAGCAGGATCAATATGTACCTATGCCTTTTGAAGATCAAGTTATGCTCATTTTTGCTGGAACACAAGGCTTTCTGGATGATTTGCCTGTTGAGAGCATAAGGGCTTTTGAAGATGGCTTTATAAAGTTCATAAGAACTAAAAAACAGGATGTCCGAAAAGAGCTTGCTGATAAAAAAGTCCTTGATGATGATTTAAGGGCAAAAATAACCGCGGCAATTCAAGAGTTTAAGAAGACATTTCAGGCGTAATTAAAAATCTTTAATGAAAACAAAGAGGAGATGAATAAATGCCAACGCTAAGGGATATTAGAAAACGGCTAAAGGCTATTGCATCAACTAAAAAAATCACTTCAGCGATGAAGATGGTAGCCGCGGCAAAATTAAGAAAAGTTCAAGATAGAATGATCAATTTTCGCCCCTATGCTACTAAGATGGAGACTGTTTTAGCAGATTTAGCTCTTCTTACTACCGAAGCAGGGGGTCATCCGCTTCTAATTTGGAGACCAAGAAAGAAGGTGGAGTTAGTGGTCATAACTTCTGATAGAGGGCTATGTGGTGCTTATAATTCAAACATTTTAAGGACTGCTTCTCAACAATTAGAAGCAATTAAGAAGGAAGGGGTAGAAGTATCTGTTAGCGTCGTTGGTAGAAAGGCTCGAGACTATTTTAAAAGAAGAAATGTTGCCATGAGAAGAACGTGGACTGGTTTGTCTGGAAAGCTAACTTATTCAGATGCTCAGGGCATAGCTAAAGATATAGTAGATGCTTACGTTAGCGAGACAGTTGATGAGTTTATATTTATCTTTAGTGAGTTCAAATCTATGCTTGTGCAGAAACCTATTATAAAAAGACTTTTACCGATTGCAGAGATTGGTGAAGGGGAAGTAAGTAGTAAGACTTCTACCTTAGGGACCTTTGAGTTTGAGCCTTCAAGAGAATTGCTATTTGAGAGACTGATGCCAAAGTATATAGAGATCCAAGTCTATAGAGCGTTGCTTGAATCGCAAGCTTCAGAAGAAGCAGCTAGAATGACAGCGATGGAGAATGCATCTAAGAACTGTGATGATCTCATAAAGAAGGTTACCCTTATCGCAAATAAAGTGAGACAAGCAAGTATAACGAAAGAGCTTATGGATATAGTTGGAGGAGTCGAGGCTTTAGAAAAATCATAATGATAAAGAGGGAAATAGGATATATGAAAAATAATGAAGAAATATAATATAAAGATTTAGGAGGAAAATAATGAATGTAGGTAAAGTAGTCCAAGTAATTGGTGCGGTTGTTGATGTGGAATTCGAAAAAGAGATTCCTACTATACTTAATGCTATTAGAATAGATGAGCCAGGAGATCCTGCTAGAAATATTCCCGAAATACATTTAACCCTTGAGACCGCGCTTCAGCTTGGGGAAAAGAGGGTTAGAACAATTGCCATGGGTCCAACAGACGGACTTGTCAGAGGGATGAAAGCTGTAGATACAGGACAGCCCATAGCCGTTCCTGTAGGCAAGGCTGTGTTGGGTAGGATTATTAATGTAATAGGAGAACCTATAGACGAATTAGGACCTGTTAAAGCTGATGAGAAATGGCCTATCCATAGACCAGCCCCGGAATTCGCTGAACAAGTTGCTACCACTCAACAATTTGAGACCGGCGTTAAGGTATTTGACCTTCTAATCCCTTTTGTTAGAGGTGGTAAGATGGGCATGTTCGGTGGAGCGGGGGTTGGTAAGACAGTCGTAATTATGGAGATGATTCATAACATAGCTATGAAGCACGGTGGTGTCTCTGTCTTTGCTGGAGTCGGTGAGCGGACAAGAGAAGGTAATGACCTATATCTTGAGATGAAACATTCTGGTGTTTTACCAAATGTTGCTCTCATATACGGTCAGATGAATGAACCACCTGGTGCAAGAGCAAGAGTCGGGCTTACTGCATTGACTGTTGCTGAGTATTTTAGAGATCAAGGTCAGGATGTTCTGATTTTTATAGACAATATCTTTAGATATACATTGGCAGGTTCTGAGGTTTCAGCGTTACTTGGAAGGATGCCTTCAGCAGTTGGTTATCAACCTACATTGGGGACGGATATGGGTGCTTTGCAGGAAAGGATCACCACTACAAGCAAAGGTTCAATTACTTCAATGCAAGCTATATATGTTCCAGCTGACGACCTTACAGACCCTGCAGTTGCCACAGCCTTTACTCATCTGGATGGTACAGTTGTTCTTTCAAGGCAGATAGCTGAGTTGGGTATTTATCCTGCTGTCGACCCTCTTGACTCCACATCAAGAATTCTCGATCCTAAGGTAGTGGGTGAACGCCATTATTCTGTTGCAAGAAGGGTTCAGAGTATTCTTCAAAGATATAAAGAGCTGCAGGATATAATTGCAATTCTTGGTATTGAAGAATTATCTGAAGACGACAAACTCCTTGTTGCAAGGGCAAGAAAAATTCAAAGATTTTTGAGCCAGCCATTCCATGTTGCAGAGACATTTACAGGTACTCCGGGTAGATATGTAAAGCTTGAAGATACTATTAGAGGGTTTGAATTAATAGTGGATGGTCAATATGATGATGTTCCCGAACAAGCTTTCTATATGGTTGGTGCAATTGAGGAAGTTGAGGAAAAAGCAAGAAAGCTTGGCTGGAGCAGATAAAAATTATACTCAGGAGTCGAATAGATGACTAACAAATTGCAATTAGATATAGTAACACCTTACGGGCAAGTGCTTTCTGAGGAAGTAGATGAAGTCTCTGCTCAAGGAACAGAAGGAGATTTCGGAGTCCTCGCTGGACATGTGCCTTTTGTGACAACCCTTAAAATAGGAATTTTATCATATAGAAAAGGGAACGTAACTGAATATGTTTTTGTCAATAGCGGATACGCAGAGGTTACTCCCGATAAAGTAGTTATCATGGCAGACAGTGCCGAAAAAGCTGAGGATATCGATGTAGAGAGAGCAAAAGCATCTTTAAAAAGAGCTGAAGAAAGGTTGAAAAGAGCTGAAGAGATTGACTATGCCCGCGCTTTAGCTTCACTTGAAAGAGCTACCATAAGAATACAATTGGCTCAAAGGAGATAATTTTTAAAACCTACAAAAAGGGGGGGTTGCCCCCCTTTTTGTTTTGAGATTACTTAACAGAGGAATTTCTTGGATGACTCCTAAATTAAAAGCTTTTTTAAATCTTTATCAACCTCCACTTATTGCCTGCGTACTGGACGATAGGGATGTTCATGAAATCGTGGAGAATTCTATAGGTGTCGCTGAACTTATTGAGTTAAGGATAGATTTATTTGAAGAGATATCCCCAAAATATGTAGTAAAAATAGTTAAGAAAGCAAAAGAGAAGTTTAAGAAGCCTATCATAATTACTGTCAGGGATATTAGTGAAGGAGGGCAAAAATTTATACCTGACAGACTTTCACTTTATAAGGCTCTTCTGCCATTTGCAGATCTCGTTGATGTTGAGATTGGTTTTGAGAATTTATTAAAGGAGATAAAAAAGTACATTAAAGATATTACGAATGACAGAACTTTGGTGATAGGTTCTTACCATAATTTTGAACTTACACCATCAGATGACTATCTTAACAGCATTGTGGACAAGGCCACTTCATTAGGAGTAGACATAGTAAAAATTGCTGTTACCTCAAAGGATAGAAATGACCTAATAAGATTATCCTTGTTCACATTAAATCACAAAGAGAAAGGTATTACGACTATGTCTTTGGGGAGGGAGGGGATGCCTTCAAGGATTATAGCGCCAATTTTTGGATCTCTCATTGTGTATGGTTATATCAGTAAACCCTATGCACCAGGTCAATTGTCCATTGGACAATTGACAGAACTTTTTAGATTACTTCATATCCGTTAAATCGCCAATTTTTTCTTTATTGCCTACAATTACAAGTAGATAATTGTCTAAATTAAGATATTTCAGAGCAGTCTTTTGCACAGATTCCTTAGTTATTTTATCTATGTATTCAGGGTATTTTTTAATGAAATCATCACCAAGGTTGTAAAATTGCATTAAGGCAAGAAAGTCTGCTATCTTTCTGCCTGTATCAAGCCTTCTTGGAAAACTCCCGATAAGAAAAGCTTTAGCATCTTCGATTTCTTGATCTGATATAAGTTCCTTTTGCATTTTTTCTATCTCCTTTAGTATTTCTTTTATAGCTTCAGGGGCTGATTCATTTTTGGTCTGAACTTCTATAAAAAATTCGCCAGCCTCCTTGTTTGCACTGAAGGAGCTGTAAATTGAATAAGTAAGACCCATTTTATCTCTTATCGTTTTCATAAGCCTTGAGGCAAAGCCTCCACCACCGAGTATATAGTTCATTAACATAACATCATAATAATCAGGGTTGTCCCTGCTAATACCTTTATGACCTATTATAATATTCGCCTGGGTTATATCTTTATTAATAAGGATTAAATTATTACCGCCTGTTAAGGTCTTATTCTTTTGATTTTCTCTCACTTTGCAAGCTTTTGTGATTTTCACGCTCTTTTCTCTTTTAAACCATTCTACAAAATATTTTTCCACTAAATTATTAATTTCCAATTCCGTGATATCACCTACAATAGAAATAATACTATTCTGAGGCAAATAGAATTCCTTATAAAATTTTACAAGGTCATCTCTTTCAATACTATCGATTAGCTCAATCTCACCTTCTACTATTCGTCCGTAAGGATGACTTGGGAAGACCTTTTGGAGAAATATTTTTCTGGCAACAAAGGAAGGGTCCTCTTCGCGCTGCCTCAAAGTCCCTTTGATGATCTCCTTTTTCCTCTTTAATTCATTTTCGGGGAAAGAAGGATTCAAGAGTATATCAGATAGAATTTCGAAGCCTTTTTCAACATCCTTTTTAAGAATAGAGAGAGTTATAGTAGTATAATCTCTGTTTACAGATATATCGAGGGATGCTCCTAAGAATTCCAATTCTTCACTGATCTCGGAGGAAGATCTTTTAATGGTACCCTCTTTAAGCATTTTTGCAGTTAAATTAGCAACACCAGGTTTATATTCAATCTCATTCAAGGGAGAAGCTTTTATGAGAAGAGTTAAATTAATAATAGGTAAAGCTCTTCTCTCGACGTGTAAAAGAGTTAAACCTTCTTCTGTAACTAACTTTTTGAAGTTTAAAGAAAAAGTTACTTTAGGAAATAAAAAAATACTTGTAACAATAATAAAAAATATTAAAGGATATAGAATTAATGAAGAACTTTTATTTTTTATTTGAGCCATTTTTAACTTTAAAGACTAAATAGTTCTTTTTATAGGAATTAAAACTCCAACTGTTTTCCTATCTTCTATGAGATATTTATTGACAACTCTAACAATGTCTTCGGGTTTAATCTTTCTTATGCCTTCAAGATACTGATTAAGAAGATTCCGGTTGCCTAATAGTTCAAAAAGACCTGTGTAAAGCCCTCTTGAGAAGTTTGAGTCCTGTGCAAAGATAAAGGAAGACTCTATTTGATTTTTGACCCTTTCAATCTCTTTTTCAAGAGGTGGTTCCTTTTTTAGTTTTTCTATTTCTATCTCTATAGCCTTTTCAAGATCTTCTATCTTCTGTTCTGGTGAGGAAGTAGCGCCAATAAAGAAAAGAAAAGGATGTTTATAGAGTCCATAGTATTCTGCAAATATATTCAAAGCTATTCTTTTTTGGTAAACGAGCTCTCTATATAACCGTGAACTTTTACCCCCAGATAAAAGAATCGAGAGAACCTCCAGAGCATAACTATCTTCATGAGGAAATGATGGAGTATGATAAGCCAATAGAATATAAGGCAGTTCAGCCTCTTTTTTTAAGTAAAGCCTTTTAGGTCCTTTTTGCTCAGGTTCAATAGAATTAAAGGATTTATTTTGTAGATCCATTTGACAACGAGGTATTCCCCCAAACTTCTCTTTAATCTGTCTAAAAATTTCGGTGGAAGAAACATCTCCTGTGATGACAATAAAGGCGTTATCGGGACAATAGAATCTTTTGTAATAGTAATAAAGGTCATCACGGGTTATAGAAGCGATGTCAGACATCCATCCTATTACAGGCCATCTATAGGAGCTAACTTTTAGAGCTGTTGCAATCACCTCTTCAAAAAGGGAGTTATGAGGGTCATCTTCGTATCTCATTCTTCTTTCTTCCATAACGACTTTTTTTTCTGATTCAACATCTTCCTGAGTTAATAATAAATTGTTCATCCTGTCAGATTCGAGCTCGATGGATAAATAGACTTTAGAAGAAGGCAAAGTCTGGTAATACATTGTGTAATCCTTTGTTGTAAAAGCATTATCTACTCCACCATTCCTTTGTATTATGTTTGAGAACTCCTTAGAACTATACTTTTTAGTCCCTTTAAACATCATGTGTTCTAACAAATGACTGATGCCTGTTTTGCCATGGGGCTCATCTTTTGACCCTACTCTATACCAAATTTGAAAAGTTGCTAGAGGAGTTTTGGTATCTTCGATGATTAAAACTTTCAAACCATTGTCGAGCTTATATTCATTAACAGAGGATTCTCCTGTTAATGAATATAACAAGAGAGCCAAAAATGTTATTAAAATAAAAACTATTTGCATATTTAAAATTTAACAAAAAAAAGGTGATCAATACAATCAAAGAACATTCTATAGAAAACATTCTATAGAATATTTATTCAATAAGAATTTTAGACTCTAATATTAAAGTGTTACGCCAAGACGATAATGTCCTAATATACTAAAAAATTAAAATTTTCAACATTTGAATTGCTAACTGTCTTTTCTAAAAAGGGTGAGAGAGTATGAGCAGAAAGGCATCCTCATGATAAGGCAGAAGAAATTAAAGTGGTTGTATTTAATCATAGATTATCAGATAGAGAGTTAGCGAAGGGATATTTAAAAACTGTGACATTCGAATTCAGCAAAAAGTTATGACTTGAATGGGGAATAACAATTTCCTTAAGACTAAATTATATTTGAAAGACTTTATAGGATGTAATTTTATGAGATGGTAAAATTTATCGAGTTTTTCACTATTATATGATATTATTATTTTTACCAGATTGTAACTAAATATTAGTCTCTACTACCGATATATTTGTTTGTCTATGACTTCATTTTTCCTTGGGATCGAAAAAGTTTTAATTCTCTCACCCCATCCAGATGATGAGGCTTTAGGTTGTGGAGGTACTCTTTTAATATTAAAAAACCGAGGGGTTTCTTCATCAATCATATATATCACCAATGGTGAAAGATTATATGGAGAAGCTTCAGAAGAGGTAGCCAGAAAAAGAATTAAAGAAGCCCATAATGCTTGTAGGCTCTTAGGAGTTAGAGATCATAAGTTCTTGGGTTTACCAGATGGAAGTGTTAAAAATAATAAAGAGTTATTGTTGGAAAAGTCAGAACAGATAGTCCAAAATGAAAAGCCCGATTTAGTTTTTT
>FMJZ01008065.1_pt1 | contig 20152 bp, 18 predicted proteins | sample 1987881 | NCBI WGS metagenome assembly FMJZ01 (sample SAMEA4378227, study PRJEB15110) | soil metagenome | biome: soil; feature: Field; material: Soil | place: India | collected 2015-03-11 | depth 0 m
TCGCTTGACTGTGCTCTTGCAAAATCTTAGTGTGCTCTTTGAGAATTTCGCCGTGTTCCTGTAAAATTCGGTTGTGCTCTGCTTGTTGGCTCAGGACTTCCTGAAGGGTTCGCTGCAATTCCTTTGTGGTTCGCTGCAAATCCTCAGTGGAAAGTTGGAGTGAGCGCTGACCTTCGGCGAGCCTTTCAAGGGCTTCCACTACCTTTTGCCACTCATCTTTTCGGACGAAGACATCCGCTAACACGCTTTCCAGCGTGTCTCGGAGTTCAGGGTGCTCCTTTAACCATTTGGGCAACTCACTGACCAACCATTGTCGCAACTCTTCAATGTTGGTCGGAGGCATTGAAACTCACCCATTCAAAATTTTGGTGCAGCGATAAAATCAACGCACAAGGGTGTTCAACTGGAAGACTGCCATAAGCAGGGAGATGATGACGAAGCCAATGACCAAACCAAGCATTAGAATAAGTGCGGGTTCAAGGAGCGAAACCAACGCTTTCAAACTGCTGTCAACTTCAAGGTCAAGGGTATCGGCAACCGTCGTCAACGATTGAGGCAAGTTACCTGCTTCTTCGCCGACGGCGACGAGCCTTGTGAAGAGTGGCGGGAAGACACCACTCCTGCGCAAGTGGTCAGCAACCCTTTCACCCTCACGGACTCGCTGTCTGACTTCATCCAAAGCATGAGCCAAAACTTCGTTCCCAGCGACATCTCTTGCGACTTCCAATGCCTCAAGCACAGGCACTCCGCCCATGAGAAGCACTGATAACGCTCTCGCCAATCGTCCAATTGCAGCCTTCAAATGCAATTTGCCAAACAGGGGTAGTTTCAACTTCCAAGCGTCAGTGATTAACTTCCCTCGTGGGTTTCTCCGAGCGAGGCGGTATAAGTAAACGAGAGCCATGATGCTCAAAACAACTGCCCACCACCACTTAGCGACGAAACCGGAAACGGAAAGCAAAATTTGAGTTGGCAAAGGCAACGCCTGTCCCATCTCAGCAAATAACGCTGCATATCGCGGGACGAGAAAGACGAGCAAGAAAGTCAATGCGGCAATCATTACGATTGTCAACAAGATGGGATAGGCAAGGGCAGAGCGAATTTGAGTTCTTCGGTTTTGCTCCCGTTCCATGTAATCGGCGAGCCAGTTGAGAACCCGCGGAAGTTCACCACTGGCTTCACCTGCCCTGACGATGCTGACATAGAGAGGGGAGAACAAGCGGGTGTGCTTTTCAAGGGCTTCAGCGAAAGTTCCGCCACTTCTCAAATCTTCACGAACTTGTTGCAGTGCAGCGACGAGGGTCTCGTTCTCTGTATGCTCAATAAGAGTCTCAATTGATTGCATCAGGGTCAACCCACCACCGACCAAACTGGCGAGTTGTCTTGTCATGATTGTCAAATCTTGGAAACTGACCCATCGACGCAACCTGCGCCGAGTTGGTTGGGTTGCAACTGTTTGCTGTTGTTGAGCGATAGGAAACATCCCTTTGCACCCCCACGCCAAATCAAATTGGGGTTGACAGATTGAATGGTAACACCCAATTCACCAATGCCAAATGGCTCCACTTTAATCAGAGTGCCGACAATTTGATGCAAATTCCGAATTTACACGCCAAAGCGTAGTTTACTTTGCACGCACAACTTGCTTTAACTTGCTTCAGAGGCGTGAGTGACTCTTTCAACTTCTTCAACGGTCGTAATGCCCAAAGCAACTTTCAACATGCCGTCTTGGTAAAGTGTCCTCATGCCTTTCTCCATCGCCAGTTGCCTAATCTCGTGGGATGAGGCTTTCTTGAGCACCAAGTCTCGCAAGTCGTCATCCATGACGAGCACTTCAAAAATTCCTGTTCTCCCGCTGTATCCGGTGAAACGGCAATCTTGACAACCTTTACCTCTCCAAATTTGTGGTTCACCTTCCTTGACAAAACCTTGATCAACGAGATACTCCCAAACAGCATCGGAGGGTCGGTAAGGTTCTTTGCATCGTGGACAAATTTTCCTGACCAACCTTTGAGCCAAAACCCCCTCAATTGAAGAGGCGACTAAGAACGGCTCAATTCCCATCTCAATCAATCTGGTGATGGCGCCGGGAGCATCATTGGTGTGGAGAGTGCTGAAGACCAAGTGACCTGTTAGCGCTGAGTGGATAGCGATTTCCGCTGTCTCGTGGTCCCGGATTTCGCCAACCATGATGACATCGGGGTCATGACGCAAAATTGAACGCAACCCTGTAGCGAAAGTCAATCCGACAGCAGGGTTAACTTGGATTTGCGTTACGCCTTCCAATTGATACTCAACGGGATCTTCAATGGTGATGATTTTTCTTTCTGGCGAATAAATGCGTTTGAGGGCAGCGTGCAAAGTTGTCGTTTTGCCGCTCCCTGTCGGCCCAGTTGCCAAAATGATGCCATAGGGGATTCTGATGAGTTGCTCAAATTTCTGCAAATCGTCGTCAAGCATCCCCAAATCTGTCAAGGTAAATTGCATCGCTGATTTGTCAAGCAGGCGCATTACAACGCTTTCGCCGAACACTGTCGGAATGATTGAGACACGGATGTCAACTTCTCGACCTAAAATGCGAACTTTAATGCGACCATCTTGAGGTTTACGCCGCTCGGTGATATCCAAGTTCGCCATGATTTTGATTCTGCTGACAATCGCAGGATGCAAGCGCTTCGCCGGAGCAGGCACTTCGTGCAAAACTCCGTCAATTCGGTAACGAACACGCAACTCACGTTCCAAAGGTTCAATGTGGATGTCGCTTGCTCGTTCCCTAACAGCGTTGCGAATCAGCATGTTAACAAGCCGAATGACAAGAGCCTCTCTCGCAAGTCTCGTTGGGTCTCCAATATCTTCCTCGGCTTCCCTTATGACCTCAATTTCCTCCGCTTCCGATTCCGCAATCACTCGGCGCATGTAGTGCTGCTCAAGGTGTGTTCTGATGTCAGAAGGTTTTGCCAAAACAATTCGGATTGGCATACCAGTGATGAACCTTAGGGTGCTCTCAACCTCAACATTTAGCGGGTCAGACAAAGCAACAATCAATGTCCCGTTCTCTTTTCTCAAGGGGAGAACTTGATGACGAAAAGCGGTTTCAGCGGGAACTGCTGCCAAAGCATCTGGGTCAACGGAAACTTCTCTCAAGTTAACAACTGGTAGTCCCAAAACTGCGCTCATGGCTGAAAGTAAATCGTCCTCAGTGCAGTAGCCCAATTCCACCAAAGCATCGGCGAGTTGCTTATTGCCGTTACCTCGGGTTGCTCCTGAAATTGCTTCTTTCACTTGTTCTGGGGTTAGTCGTCCCTGCTCAATGAGCCAATCGGCAATTGCACGGCTGATGGGGTCAAGATACAATGTTTCTGTGAGCATCATCCTCACCTCTCTGACGGCGATAAACTGTTCACTACTTTCTCCAACCATTCCTGACTGACTTCAGAAACCAAAACAACTGTCAAGTCCCCTACTTCGCAAACCACCACTCGGTGTGGGAACAATCGTTGGATTGGAGGGACGCCACGGGGAGGATGACCACCATGGGGAGGGCGTTCATGTGGAGGTGAACCAAAGGGCTTTTTGAGTGGTGGAAAAGGTTGTCCCATTGTGGGTGGTCGCTTTTTGGGCGGTGTTAAGTGCTGGAAGATGGAGATTACGCCAATTCCGTCAGTGTAAACTATATGAGCCATCTTCCACCTGTGTTCACCAAGGGCGAAAATCCCCTCTAACACATACCCTGGCGGAACCCATGTTGGCAAGAGAGGAGTAAACCCCAGAACTTTGCTGGCTTGCCCCAAGTCAACCTTTTTACGCTGTATGGAGAGGGTTTGCACCGTCCAACCTGGAGGCACACTTGTGTCAAAAATCATCACGGGCAAAGGTTCATTAATTTTCGCCTCTGTAAGGGTGATGCGAATTTCCAACTGCCCGTCGGGAGAAAAGCGCTCAACTTGCAACGGCAACCTTGTCGGAGGGTGAACCCAAATTTTTCGGGTTGCGTTCCCTTTCGCTTTGGGCTCCATTTGTAAAATTAGGCAAAAATGACCAGATATTCTGTCTCTACCGATCACTCGCAATGTGTAGTTGCTCTTTGCCATGTCAAGTTTGTCTGTTCGTATTTGCCATATGTCGCGCCATGAAGGGAACTCGCTTCCTTCATATCGGATGGCTCGCTTTTCAAAAGGCAACCAAACCCAGAAGCCATCAGGGAGAGTGAAAGTCACAATTTGGCGTGGCCCTCCTGGATGCGGCAAAAACAACTGCCCGCGACTCCTATTCTCATCAGCCCACAATTCTGCCGTCCAACTGCGAGCGCCTTCAGGCAAAAAAACTGTCACTTGGATTTTGCCTTGCAAGGTTTTAAATCGTGGAGTGCCAAGCAAATCCCAAGGTGAACCAGAGGCAAAATCCTTTCTGTGATACCTAAGCGAGTCTTGAGGTTGAACTTCACTTAATGCAATCACTGTGATTTTCAAGAGAATTGCTGCTAACACCTTCAATCTCATCATTGCTTTTCACCAGCAAAGGAAAGGCTGGACAGTGCGGCAGAGATAGGGACAAGTTCTGGAGCGATAGCGACCTCTGCAGCATTGGTTACATGAGCACTCCAATAGATTGACTCTGGCGGCTCTGAACTTGGAGCGTGCCACAGTCGGACACCGACGATAGCAAGTGCCAACACGATAGGTGCTGTTGCCATTGCTAACCAACGCCATTGAGGGCGAAGGACGCTGAACCACGAATGTGTTTTCCTTCGTTCTCGCTCTATTGCTTTAACTCGTTCCATCACGATTGGCACAATATCGTATGGCAGCGGCGCAGGTTGAGTTGTCGCAATCAACTTTTGTGCCGTTTTTAACAACCGCCACTCAGCCCGGCAGCCAACACACTCACTAAGGTGTCGTTCCAAGTCTCTCCTCTGTTCAGTTGTCAAGATTTCGTCCAACATCAGGGACATCAGTTCTCGTGCTCGTTCGCAACGCATAAGTAAAGACCTCCTTGAGTTTGCGTCAACCATTGTTGAAGTAAGGAGCCAAAAGTTTTTTCAAATGCTGCCGTGCTTGATACAGCCGGGACTTGACCGTCCCGACATTTGAGCCTGTAATTTTCGCAATTTCGTGCAACGACAAGCCTTCGTATTCTCTAAGCAAAATCACTTGCCTCAAAAGCGGCGGTAGTTTCTGAACCGCTTCCCAAACTTTCTCCCTCATCTCTTGACGAAGGACCTCTGCTTCGGGTTCGCCCGTTTCCGCCTCTTCCCACCAAAGGTCTGCTTCCTCTTCGGAATCTTCAAACCTTTGCCGCTCAATAACCAAATCCTCAAGACTGACCTTCTGCGGTTCGCCTCTGACCAAAGCCCGCCTGTGTCGGTCAATGCAAAGGTTCATGGTAATGCGATACAGCCAAGTATAAAAGTTGGATTCACCGCGAAACTTTGGAAGCATCTGCCACGCCCGAACAAAAGCGTCTTGAGCAATGTCCATAGCCGTTTCACTGTCATTGGTATATCTCAAAGCCAAGTTGTAAACTTTTGATTGGTAACGGCGAACCAGTTCAGCAAAGGCGTCTTGGTTTCCAGTCTGAGCAGCCTCAACCAAACGCTCATCCGTCCACTGGGAAAGCGGAAGAAACTGATGCCATGCCCCCACTCGCTGTTCAGTTGCTTCCTTCCGGCCTGTTCGCCGTTTCATTTCAATGCCCCCAAACTCAGGTTTGTTCCGAACTATTAGACGAAAGCCTTCCATTTAGGTTTGTGCTGATGCTGCCACGCTACAATAATTTTGGCAACAATCCTTGCCAATGACCATTGCCAGAAAAGGTGCTGTTAGCAGAAGGAGACCCATTGAGGGGATGGGAACAGTGGCACAGAAATCTTTGCTTGAGCGAATCTTAGATTGGCTCTACCCGAACCGATGTGGTGTTTGCCACCGATTTTGCGATGACGCAATTTGTCAAGATTGCAAAAACAAATGGTCACTCATTGCTCCGCCTTATTGCCTCTGGTGCGGCAGACCTTTTGAACCCCGCGCAAAGGCATCACCTCTTTGTGGCATGTGCTTGCAAGGGCGATACAAATTTGACTATGCACGCTCCGTTGTCATTTACGAAGGGGTTGGTCGTGAAACTGTCCACGCTTTCAAGTTTAACCGAAAACCTCGCTTGGCTCAACCGATAGGTGAATTGATGGCGGAAGCGATGAAACGCTTTCTTGACGGAGATAATGGTTTGTTGCCTTCCCCTTGGCAACTTCCATCCATGCTTTTACCTGTCCCGCTCCACCCAAAAACTCAAAGGCATAGAGGTTACAACCAAGCAGCGTTACTCGCCGAAGTTGTCGGTCAAATCCTTGACATTCCTGTTGAAACAAAAATCCTCGCCCAAACCCGACCAATGAAACCCCAAGCGACTTTGGTTGAAAAGGAAAGATGGGAAAATGTCAAGGGCGCTTTTGAAGTCACTAAACCTGAACTCGTGAGAGGGCAAATTGTGGTCGTCGTTGACGATGTTATGACGACAGGTGCAACTTTGAACGAGTGCGCAAAAGCGCTCAAGGGAGCAGGTGCTCGCCAAGTTTACTGCTTGACTTTCGCCCGAACAATCTCAATTTAGCGGCTCTAACGGCATAATGTAACTACCTTTGACGCTTATGGTGACTTTGGTTCGTTGCAGTGGACTGGGGGTTGGGAGGATTGCCTGAAGTTTCCTTTTGCCATCGAAAGTTCATTTGAGCGCAGAAAAGGAGGCGCAATGAGATATGGCGAAATGGACACCGTTGTTTTGCGGCGATGGAAAGTTTTATACCCGCGAGCAAACTCGCCCCGTTAAAGTCGGGAGAGTTCAAATAGGTGGTGGTGCCCCTGTCTCAATCCAGTCAATGACGACAACTAAGACAGAAGACATTGACTCAACGGTCGCTCAAATCCACAGGCTTGAGGAGGCAGGGTGCGAAATCGTTCGGGTTGCTGTTCCTAACGAGAAAGCAGGGAAAGCGCTCGAGCAAATCAAAGAGCAAATCAACATCCCCCTCGTCGCTGACATCCACTTTGACTACCGCTTGGCGCTATTGGCAATTGAAGCAGGAGTGGACAAAATCCGTTGGAACCCCGGCAACATCCGAGACAAGCAAAAGGTGGAGATGATTGTCAAGGCTTGCAAGGAACGAGGCATCCCCATCCGCATTGGCGTCAACGCAGGTTCCCTTGACCCAGACTTGCTGATGAAGTATGGTGGACCGACGCCAGAAGCGATGGTTGAAAGCGCGGCGAAGGAAATTGAATTGCTTGAGGAGTGGGGTTTTGAGGATATTGTCGTTTCGCTCAAATCGTCCGATGTCATGGACACCGTTAAAGCCTACCTTCTGTTTGCTCAAAAGTTTCCCTATCCAACTCATGTCGGAGTCACCGAAGCGGGACCGCCTCCTGAAGGCATCGTTTGGTCAGCAATTGGCATTGGCTCTGTTTTGGCTCACGGCGTTGGTGACACTATCAGGGTTTCATTGTCAACCGATCCTGTTGAGGAAGTTAAGACAGCGAAAATGATTTTGAGAGCGTTGGGATTGCGCCGTGAAGGTGTCCGAATCATCGCCTGCCCATCCTGCGGACGATGTGAAGTGGATTTGTTTGAATTGGTGGAGCAAGTCAAAGCCCGTGTCGGGCACATCGTTGAACCACTGGACATCGCCGTCATGGGATGTGTCGTCAACGGTCCAGGTGAAGCGCGCATTGCCGATTTGGGAATTGCAGCAGGGCGAGGCAAAGCAGCACTTTTTGTCAAGGGGGAAGTAGTCAAAACCATCCACGAAGGTGACATCGTGGAAGCATTGGTATCTCTGGCAGAAGAGGTTGCAGGAGAGAAGCGAGAAGGGAAAGTTGAAAAGTGAGGGTAACCGATACATGCCAACTGCTGTGTTGAATGATGGAGTTTGATCAAAGGGCTCTTCTCCTGAGCCGTCAAAAGTGGGAAGGTGAGGCTCTTACCGAACCGAAATTTCGGCAAATCGGAAATTCGGTAGGTCGGCAAATGTTAGCGTCGGGGCATTGCCTCTGACGGCTGTTAAAAACGACCGTCGCCCACAAGGGGCAACGCTACCATAAGTTTGTCAATTCTTTATAGCGTCGGGGTTTTATCCTCGACGGTCGTTAAAATGTCAATCGTAGGGCTGCTCTCCTGAGCAGCCGAAAAATTAACATGAAGAACGAAATTCACTGTAGGAGAGGCTTTAGCTGCGACGAATAACAGAAACACAAGTTCTGGGCTAAAGCCCCTCCTACAGTTGATGTTGATATTGGCGCGTCAGAAGCGTGCCATCCGAAGAACTACCAAAAGGAAAATCCAACAAAGCACATACTGACCCAATCTTAACAGTTGTTGATGTCCCCGTTTAGGGTTAGGGATCAACGCTCCTTTTACTTCCCAACTTAAGCGGGTCTTGGGCGTCCCAAAAGTTCGCTCATAAGTTCATCCATGGTCGCCTTCACTACCTCGCTGCTCTTCTTTTGGAGTTGCTCGCCGCTTATGATTTTGCCTCCAAAGCGTTTTTGCAACTTCCTTTTGTCAGCAAGCATCTTGGGGTTTTGGGTGGCAAACATGGCTTTATGACGCACAGCATTCATGTAATGTGCGAAACTGTCGCCATACTCATCGCGATAAGTTCGCCTCAACTCCTCCCATTCTTCTTCGGTCAACAACTTCGCCTCTTCAATTGCCCATCGTTTGATGTCGCTGTATTCCTGCTTCGCTTCAGGCTCTAACTTTTGCTTCAATCGCCGGTAGGTTTCAAAAGGCATTTGACCTGAAAGGAACAGGAGGTTGATGAGGTCAAGTTTGACCATCGCCGTCATCCTAACATCGGGCTTGACAGTTTCTTTTCTCTTTCGCCCCATCTCGGTTCACCTGTCAATCATTGTGTCACAATTTCCGTCCTTTTAAGCAATAAACGCTCAAGTATGAAGTGAATTCTTGCCCGCTATGAACTCAAATGTTTTGAGCCACAGAATTACGATACTGAGACGGTGATACGCCGAATTTGGCTTTGAAGTATCGGGCGAAATGAGAAAGGCTCTCAAACCCGCAAGCATCAGCAATCTGCTGGATACTCTTGTCAGTCATTTGGAGAAATAAAGCAGCCTTGTGTAACCTGCGTTCTAAAAGCCACTCCCTTGGCGACATGCCAACGACCTTTTGGAACAACCTGCGAAGGTGCGCTGGAGAACACATCGCTGCTTTCGCCAAATCCGAAACAGTGATTTTCCCGTTGGATGAAGTGAGCATTTGAAAAGCAGGGCAGAGCAACTTGAGGGCTCTCGCATTTTTGAGGGTGACACTCGGTTGGAAAAGTTGAGGGTATTCGTGAAGGCAACGCAAGAGCAATTCGGTCACAATTGCTTGACAGCGCAACTTCCATCCCGGCGGTTTTAAGGCACTAAGCCGAGCCAATTCACTTGCCGCTGAAGCGAAACTTTCAAGCCCATCAATCTTCTTGGGGAACCCAAGCAACACCAAAATGCACTGGGCTCCGAAAAAGCGAGCTGTGAAATGAATGAAAGTGGCGCGAAAAGGATGTGGTGAAAGCAGATCCGCAGAGTGGTTAACCCCTTCTGATATGACAACCAAATCCCCACTCTTGACAACATAAATTTCATCACCAATGTTCCAACGAGCCTTCCCCTCATGGACGAAGACCGCTGTGCTGTGAGAGAGTATGCGGTTTGAAAGGTGCCAACCTAAAAGGCACCTTTGCTCCCACGCACCAATAAAGTTTATTTCCGCACTATCCCAAACCCAAGCCCAATCGGCCAAGAAGCCGGGCTCAGGAAAGGGGGTGAATTCGCTTTTTGACTTGAACAGCATTTTCCCTTCTCACCACCTTAGGCCGCTTAAATTATGAGCCAGCTTACACGAAAGTTCACTCTCACAGGTACGAAAGTGACAAAAAATTGGTCGTTTTTGACCTTTAAAGCCCTTAACACTCGCTTCAAATTCTCTGGCGGAAGTTCAAAGCAACAAATCGCGATGAAGGAGGCGATGAAGGATGTATCTTCGCATAGACCGATTGCAGATTGAATTGCCGATGCCCAAAGAGGCTGACCCCAATGCAGCCGCTGCTGTGCAAGAGTTGCTTGGCGGTCGGTTCGGTGAAATGTCAACATTGATGAACTACACCTATCAATCCTTCAACTTCCGAGCCCACGACAAACTCAAGCCTTTCCGAGACCTAATCGCCAACATTGCTACCGAGGAGTTAGGGCACATTGAATTGGTGGCTGCAACTGTCAACGCCTTGCTCACTAGCGTCACGAAGCCTGACGACCCAGAAAAAGCACCACTTCTACCAGGCAAAGATGCCCGTAACACTTGGCACTTCCTCGCTACCGCGCAAACGGCACTCGTCGGCGATTCAATGGGCAGTTTCTGGAACGGAGGTTATGTCTTCAACAGCGGCAACTTGGTGCTTGACTTATTGCACAACTTCTTCCTTGAGTGCGGCGCTCGCTTGCACAAAATTCGCGTCTACGAGATGACGACCAACCCTGTTGCCCGTGAAATGATTGGCTACCTACTTGTGCGTGGTAGTGTCCATGCTGCTGCTTACGGCAAAGCCATTGAAGTCGTCACCGGTGTTGATATGACGAAACTTTTGCCCATTCCTAACATTCCCAACAGCAAATTCCCTGAAGCCCGCAAGTATGAGGAAGCAGGTGTCCATCGCACCCTCTACCGTTTCAGCCCTGACGACTACAAGGACATCGCAAAAATCTGGCGAGGTCCAGAACCGACAGGCGATGGCGATTTAATCGTCGTGGACGGTCCTCCGCCAGGTGGTCCAGTTCCCGTCTTGCCTGAAGTTCCCGAAGAGTTCGCACCAGGCTTAACCGCAGAGGAAATCGCCGAACTGGCGAAGAAACTTGCGAAGTAATGAAAGGGTAACGTGAAAAGTAAACGAACGGGAGGCGTCCGCAAAGGCGTCTCCCGTTTTTTCATTTCTGAATAAGGGCAGACGGAATTTCTACCCCCGTGGCACCCAGACTGTCATCGGTCCTGAATCCCTATTTGCCCAAGTGAAATAAGGAATGGCAATGAAACGAACGGGGCGACTGTGAGTGACAATTGACCTCAAAGGTTGGTAAAGCGCATTTTCCCAATGACGCAATTCAACTGCTATGCCCTCGCCTTGGATAGTTATAACTGGCAAATTAGCAACGGTTTTCGGAAGGGCTGTGAGTGGTCGGTCTGTCCTTGCAGCGATGCACCAAACATCCGCTTCAGGATTGTCAACTTGCTCAAGGCAATAAACTATCGGACCCCGTTGAATTGCAACGCGACCGCCGTTAGGTTCAACAAACGGATGGGAGACAACGAACTCCGCCAGCATCTCAAGAGACAGGTTGACCGTATCTGTTCGTTTCCACTCCCGCTGAATGCTCACGAACTTGCCGGGTTCAGCGTCTCCGATAAGTTGACCATTAACCTTGACAGTTGCTTTGGGACACCAGTGGGGAATTCGGACGCGCAAGGTAAAGTTGACAGGTTTTTCTGGCTGAACTTGCAACTCAACCTCTCCATCCCAAGGATAGTCAGTGCGTTGTGTGAATGTAACTGGCACACCTTTGAATTCCAGCGTCGCAGTGCTTTCAGCGTAAAGGTTGACAAAAACGCCGTCATCGCTAAGAGCGTAAAGGAAACTTTGAACCATCGGCAAAAGCCGAGCGATATTGGGTGGGCAACAAGCACATTCAAAGAAAGGCTGGCGTCGGTGGCGACCTCGGTCGGCAAGGGGGTTGACATAGAAGTAAGATTTGCCGTCTAAGCCAATACCCGAAAGTGCGCCGTTGAACAACGAACGCTCAAGGACATCAATGAACCGAGCCTCGCCTGTCAGCAAAAACATTCGCCACTGCCAAAGGATGTTAGCGATGGCGGCGCAAGTCTCAGCGTAAGCACGCTCATTCGGCAACTCGTAGTCTCGCCCAAAGGCTTCCCCCTCATAACGAGCGCCACAACCGCCCGTCACATACATTCGCTTTTCCGTCAAGTTACGCCACATGCTTTGCAACGCTTGCATCAATGTCTCGTCGCCAACTTCAGCGTAAAGGTCAGCAGCACCAGCGTTGAGGTAAAGTGCCCGGACGGCATGACCTGTAACTTCGTCAAGTTCACGAAAAGGCTTGTGGTCTTGATGGTATGGAGAACCGCCGATGCGTTTGTGACCGCGAACATCAATGAAAAATCGGGCAAGTTCCAGATAGCGTTGCTCACCAGTCTCCCGGTAAAGTTCCACCAAAGCCATTTCAACTTCAGGATGACCATCGGTTTCCTCCTTCTTGCCCCATCCGAAAACTTTGTCAATCAGGTCAGCAAAGCGAATTGCAACTTTGAGCAACCTGTCATCACCAGTGACGCGATGGTGAGCGAGTGCTGCTTGGAAGAGGTGACCAGCGCAATAAAGTTCGTGCATGTCTCTCAAATTCGTCCACCGTTGCCCCTTTCGCTCAAGGGAGAAGTAAGTGTTCAAGTATCCGTCCTCATCTTGCGCTGCTTCAATTTCTGAAATAACTCGGTTGATCAACTCCGCAACTTTGGCGTTGTATTGCACTGCCAAAGACCATGCTGCTGCTTCAATCCACTTGTAGACATCGCTATCGTTGAAGTAAAGTCCGCGAAACTCGCCACCGACCTTTCCTGCAACTCGCCTGAAGTTGTCAATCCTTCCCGTTTGCTCGAGCAACTCATACTGGGTCGGTAAAGTGACTTCCTGAAGGTCAACCAGCCTTATTTGCCAAAATCGGTCGCGCAATTTGATTGCGTTGATGGGGATTGGACGAAGTCTTGCGTGCGGGCTTTTCGTGGTGTCAACAATACTTCGGTTGAACATGGTTTCTCCACCTCCTTTGCATTTTTCCGCAGCCGACCAACTTAAACTTACACTTGCCGCCACAACTTGCAAAAACTCTCGCCGCTTCATGTACATCACCTCAAAATTGCCCCAACACGAAACCACAGCATTGTTAAAATTTTGCGACACTACTCACCGATGAACCTCTACACATCAGGCAAAGCCTGACACTACAATAGGCATTGGATTTTGTTTTCAACTGGCGCAAAAGGAGGCGAGGAAAAATGCAAAGCAGTGAGAGGAAATTCTGGATTGACTGCCTGCATGAAAAGCACGAATGTTGGACTTAAGACCAATTCCGCAACACCATCCCCATCACCGTTGGCGGCAAGGAAGTCCAATTGCATTTGCCGACCTCTCTCCCTGACACGGAAATCCTGCTCACTGTAGAGCACAATGGAATCTTGTTCATCGTCGCTCGTAGCCTTAGCAAGTGGGCTCAAGAGGCAGAATGTGACGGTGTTTTTATGGTGGCAAAACGGTTGGACGATGAAAACTATGCCGTCGCTATCTGGCACGAACTTTGGAGCTATGCCCTCAAGCATTTGGGACTGCGCTGAGAGCGCTTAACTTAGGTTCAAAGGAAATGAGCCTTTGGGGAGGGCGATTCTCCCGAACCACCGAAAAAGTAAACTTCTTGCGTCATTGCGTTTTGGCTTCAACCGTTGGGAGGGCGCGGCTCCTGCCAAACCTTGTGGCTGTAGGAGCGACTTTAGTCGTGACGAATTGTGGTAGGAGCGGCTTTAGCCGCGACGAATAACAGAAACATAAGTTCGGGGCTAAAGCCCTTCCTACGGTTGATGTTGACATCGGCGCATCAGGAGACGCACCCTCCGATAACCGCCAGAAAAGAAAAAAATCAACCTCAAGGGTTAAGGGGCTCATCCTGTCTGAGCCCACTGACGCAACAATTCAATTTCGGATGGGTCAAAGGGAGTGCCGTCAGGATGAAGCAAATCGTGCTGCCAGATTTTAGGTGGCGGGTCATTTGGTTTTGATGACCAGTCAAGGTAAGTTTGGGTCTTGCCTGCGACCAAACCCCAAAAATACCAACCAACCTTGTGCTGAGCGAACAGAGGCAAAAGTGCAGCAAAAGTGTTGCCCACTTTTCGGCGCAAAAACTCGGTGCACAAAATTGGTCGCTTGAACTTTTTCAAAAACTCAATTTTCGCCCTAACGCCTTCAGATGGGTCGTAGGCGTGGAAGGAGATGATATCGGAAAACTCAGCGAACTTTTGATGCATTTCGTCTTTAAAATTCGCCCACAAACCAACTGTCAAGGGTTGCGATGGCGAAGCTTCCCTTGCCCACTCAAAAGTCACCTCAACGAGAGGCAAACTCTTTTTGCCCAGACCAGAATTGCCGGGTTCGTTGTATAAGTCCCAAACGACAATTCGTTCGTCTTTTGCGAAACTGCCAACGACATCCTTGACAAACTTCTCTAAACCTTTCCAAGCATTTCTGTCAAGAACCCGTGAGCGCCCGGGACTTGCCACCCATCTGCTGTTGTGAACGCCGGGAACAGGTGGCTCTTGAGGACCAAGTTTCGGTTCTTGGTTCCAGCAGTCATCAAAGAGCACAAGCATCGTGCTAAAGCTGTGCTTGTGGGTGATTCTCAAAAATCTGTCAAGTCGCTTTTTGAACCCGCTCGGGTCGGCTTCCCAGACAAGGTAATGCAGGAAAACTCGGATACTGTTCAAACCAATTTTCTCCGCCCATCCTAACTCTTCGTCAATCGTCCGTTCGTCAAAAGTTTCTTCTTGCCACATTTCAATGGTGTTAACTGCGGTTCGCGGGATGTAGTTGCAACCTCGCAACCAACCGACCCGCTTTTGCCAGTCCCAAGCCTTAGTTTCATCCCACCTTGAAGCGGCCATTCCTTTCGCCTCCAAATGCCACTTTAAAACTCCATGCTCTATCACTGCGCCAGCAAATATCCCTATGATGAAACCTCGTCGGTTCACGAAAAACCACCTCAACCCAAAGCGAATGAGAATTTCCTGACAATCAAACTTGGTCACGCTTTGACGCTACTCGGTTCCGCAAACTCTTCAGCCTTTCGGCGACCAATTTTTCTCGCCCTTGTTCTGTCGGCTCATAAAACGGCAAGCCTTTAACCTTTGGCGGCAAATAATCTTGCGGGACATAGTGCTCGGGAAAATCTTGCGGATACAAGTAACCTACCCCATGACCCAACTTTTGTGCGCCTTTGTAAGATGCGTCCCGCAAATGCATTGGCACTGGTTGCGGTCCATGTTCCTCAATTTCGCTCATCGCTTTACTGATTGCCTTGTAGGCGCTGTTTGATTTCGGCGCAGTTGCAAGGTAAATTGCCGCTTCAGCGAGGGGAATTTGAGCCTCTGGCATCCCGACAATTTCAACAGCCTGGGCAGCGGAAACCGCAATCACAAGCGCCATCGGATCAGCAAGTCCGATGTCTTCCGCAGCAGCGATTACCATCCTGCGAGCGATAAACCTCGGGTCTTCACCTGAAGCGAGAAACCTTGCTAACCAGTAAATCGCAGCATCTGGGTCTGAACCGCGAATGCTTTTAATGAACGCCGAAGCGACATCGTAATGGTCATCTCCAGTTCGCTGATACGCTAACGGTGCATCTGAAATAACGCTTTGGACTATTGACAAAGTTATGCGAACAGGTTCGCCCTCTCCCCTACCCTTCTCTGCTTCTATCGCAGTCAAGAACGCTGCCTCAAGAGCGTTGAGGGCGCGGCGGGCATCGCCACCGCTTCGTTCAGCAATGAACTGCAACGCCTCCTCGTCCACTTCAACTTTGAATTTCCCAAGCCCTCGTTCATCCGTTAACGACCGCCTGAGCAAAATCAAAATCTGCTTTGCTGTCAAGGGCTCAAGCCGATAAAGCCTGCAACGAGATAGGAGAGGAGGTGTCAAGTAGAAGAACGGGTTCTCAGTTGTTGCGCCAATGAAGATGACGACACCTTGTTCAACAGCATGAAGCAAAGCGTCTTGTTGGGCCTTGTTGAAACGGTGAACTTCGTCAAGGAACAGGATCGTCCGTTGCCCTCTTTGAAGTCTTCTGCGAGCGGCTTCAATGACATGTCTTACTTCAGCGACGCCGACGGTCACGGCACTCAAAGGTTCAAAGTGAGCCTTTGTGTATTTTGCCAGTAGGAAGGCGAGGGTGCTTTTGCCGCTCCCTGGCGGTCCCCACAAAATCGCCGAGTGGGGTCGGTCGCTTTCAATTGCTATTCGCAAAGGTTTGTTTGGACCGACAAGATGTTCCTGTCCGACAAACTCATCCAACGATTGCGGTCTCATCCGCGATGCTAAAGGTTCGTGCTCAACAGTTGAGCCTTCATAACCCAACAACTTTTGCTGCTCCATTTTTTCTCGCCTACCTTGGTAAAAATCTCAGTTCAAAATTTGACACGGAAGGAAAATTTTCGGTTTGTCAAGAGCAGAGCCTTCTGAAGGTCTCATTTGGCGACTTGCCGTAAAACCCTCACCATTCCGAACCCTTGAGCGTTTCGCTCGCCGAAACCAGCCTCGTAGCCGACTTTGAGCAATTCGGGATTTCCTTCAGCCCAAAACTGAACTTCAAAGCCTTTCACTTTTGTCCTTTGCACCTCGTAAAGCCGCGAACGCTGCTCTCCCACAGGCTCAAACTTTAAGGGTTCGTCAGGAACTGACAAATCTAACGCTTTAGCCTTGCGTCTCAAGTTCTCCTCAACCACTCTCCAAAATTCAGGGTTGTCGGGAGAAAGGAACTTATGCTCTAACTTTTCACCTTTGCGGACGCCTGTTGATGCGACGATGGGTGATAGAGTTTGAAAGAGGCATCGCCCTTCAAAATTTGGCAACTCTTCAACTTCAGTTCGCTCAACCACCAACTGAACTTTTCCGATGCGAAATTGAATTTCAGTTGTCAAGGTCATTGCCAACGCCTCAATTGGTGCTGGCAAAGGGGACGAAACCCACCAAAGGATTGGCGGCGTCATTTGCAGGCCATCTTCGCTCGCTTTTGCTTGCTTTGGGAAAAGGAGCGAGAAAGTGATCAACTTGTAGCGGTGGCTGCCAACGATGAAACCTTGCTCGTGCAGGAACTCGGCTAACTTGGGGCTGGATTTGCGGATGGCGTCGTAAAGGAAACCGTGCAAAAGGTGCAATTAATTCCAGGTCATGACGACATTTCTATCCGCTGTCCAAGTGATTCTCAAACGCATCAGTATCACTCCAAAAACGCATCTGTGATGGCTTTCTCCTGCCCGATCACTTCCTTCTGCACGACACTTCGGTCAGGCAGGCGGTAGATGTAGACGCTATCGTGGTCAAGGTCAATCATATCCCGCAAATCACCCTTTATGCGCTCAAGTTGACTTTCCGTCAACTCTCCTTCAAAAGCGCTGTTTTGAACCCAATGCAGGAACTTGCGCAAGTATTGACACACCCTCGCCACCCTACTTTGCTCCACATCGTAGACGATCACGACATACATTTACATCGCCACCATGATCTTAGCGCTTTGTATTGTTCCATGCTGATGAGATGGCGGATGAGTTTGTAGGCTTCAAGGCGGATAAGTTGGCGGTAGGAGACATGGCGCTTGAGTTGGCGATGTTGAAAGGTTGTCTGCAATGTCTCTTCAAACGAGCGGACAAACTTTTTGCGCGTTTCTTCTTTTAGGTAAACGCCTCTTGCTTCACCAACGCTCTCAAAATCTTCCTCACCGATTTCGTTTCGGTTGAGCAACCGAAAAATTAACCTGTCAACAATCAGTGGCTTGAAAATCTCTGAAAAATCCAAAGCCAGCGAAAACCTGCGCTGTGATGGCTCATGTAGGTAACTAACAGTCGGGTTCAACTGCGTCACATAAATCTCGGAAAGGACAGCATCATAAAGCAAACTGTTGCCGAAGGAGATGAGAGCGTTAACCATGTTGTCAGGTGGGCGACGCACCCGCTTTTCAAAGGGCTGTTCTAACTCCAAAATCTCATTGAATGCCCTGTAGTAAGCGTCACGGGCACGCCCTTCCTCGCTCATCAGTTCCGCGATGCCTTGACAATTTTCAACTTGCTCCATGCAAGTCTCAACCATCGCTAATGCTTCATCCACTTGCTTGCCTCGGTTGCAGTAATAGTTGAGGTTGCGGCGGATATGGAAGAGTGCTCCTGCAACAATTTCTCTCGCAATCTCTAACCTCTTTTGATGGTTAAGGTAATGCTCAACTTGTCGGACGAGCAAATGACCACTGACATTTTTCTCTCTCGGGTAAAAACTGCCGACATAAAAGCCGTAGTAGTTGAAGCAATGGATGGCAATCTCGTTTTGCGCCAGAAACGAAAGGAGTTTCGTGTTCAAGTCAATTCCGCCGAATAGGTAGATGTCACGGACATTCTCTACGGGTATGGGTTGGCGCTGGACTTGCCCGTTTCCGTCCTCCTGCTCCAGATACAGTGTGTTTTGCCTTCGCTTCAATCTTCCGCTTCGGAAGATGTAGTAACTTTGCGCCAAAAAGAATCACCTCACGAAAGTTCGCCAGCCAATTGCAAAGCGAAAAGCTTAGATTGCGACTGAAACGAAAGCCTGCTGCTTTTGATTCATCAAGCAGCGGCTCGAGTTGTTCTATAAGGCTTTCTTGCTCGGCACGGATGAGCACTCCTACCGTTCCCATAACTGTCAGCCCGATGCGAATTGCTTCCCTTCGCCCACTCAAAGCATCCATAAGCAGCCAATCTGCATTGAGTTCCAATGCCAACGCAATTGCTTCTACCTCACCTTTCCCCAATCCTTTACTTGGGTGAAGGGACATCTCTGGTCGTCTTTTTATAACCCATTAGGCGTTGGCTACATGCCAAAGACCTAATGGTAAACTGCTGGCGGAATAAAGATTTGACCGAAAAGTTGATGAAGCAATTCTTGGCGTTGAATGCGCTCTAAAGCAGTTAATGGACTGGCGTTGCTGACAACAATCACGGTTTCCTCCCCTTCAGCATGCTCACCATAGCGGTTTACTCGTCCAAACCGCTGCAGCAAATCGTCGGCAGGCGCAACTTCCGTGAAGATAGTGTCAAAGCTGGCATCCAGCGAAACTTCAACGACCTGAGTTGCCACCAATGCTCGCACGATAACATCATCCCGTTTGCCCTTTAAAGCATCAATAATTGTCTGCTCCTTAGCGACGCGGTCTCGGCGAGTGAAACGAGAATGAAGTAAGTGAACGCCGCAAAGTTGCTCTCGCAGTTGGCGGTAGATTTCTTGCGCTTGTGCTACACGGTTGTCGACAATCAGCACCTTTTTGCCCTGCTGAATGGATTCAACGATGGCAGGCAGCATCGCCTCCTCCAGTGGTTTATCATGCCATCGCAGGATGTGACGGACTTGGTGCAGAAACCGCTGCGTCCACTCGTCGCTTTCATCGCCTTTAAGTCCAAATGTCGCCACCTCTTCATTCAATGCCTCTTGCAGCAACTCTTTAAGGAAGGGCGGAAAGGTAGCGCTCATGAACAAAAAGCGACCGCCGAGTTGCTTAAGTAGACGCACCATTTCGGCTATCAAGGCAACCAAATGGGCATCGTAAGCGTGGATTTCGTCAAAGATGAACAAGCCACCAACCATTTCGCTAATACCGAATTCAAAGCGCGGGACGCCGAAAAGCCACTTTAGCAATTGAAACGGTGTTGCCACTTTGATAGGTTTGTGGGCAAGGCGGTTCAACTCTGTTTCCGTTCTCGCTTTCTCAACAGCACTTTCATACTCGCCTGTCGCCTCAAAGTGATCCCTGAAAGCGTAGTCAAGCGCTCGCACTTGCAGGACAGCGACATTCTCCTTGCTGAACAACTGCTCTAAAGTGTCCGCCATCGCTTCAATACTAGCTTGATATGGCAGCAAGTAGAAAATCCGTTCGCCACCTTTGCGGTTATTCAATGCCCAAACAATTGCAGCATTTGTTTTTCCAGAGCCCGTCGGTGCTTCAAGGAAAGCGCTTCTTTTGTGATTGCCTACATTGTATTGGAATGGTCTTAGTGGTGGCAATTGTGGCTTAGACAATCCTGACAAAAACTTATAAACGCCTGCACTTACAGCGTGGTCAGAGGCCATAAGCCAACCCCGAGTTAAGAGCAAAGCCAATGACTTTCGCTCTGTCAAGCCCCTCAGTTTTGAAATCGCTTTCTTTTGACTCTCCAAGAATTCGTTGGGTGAGGGGATGCAACTTAGTGTTTCTGGAAACCGCAAATTACGCAAGACGGTGTGGCTTTGCCAAAACTGTTGCAACCAATGCCAATTTTT
>FMJZ01006789.1_pt1 | contig 20143 bp, 18 predicted proteins | sample 1987881 | NCBI WGS metagenome assembly FMJZ01 (sample SAMEA4378227, study PRJEB15110) | soil metagenome | biome: soil; feature: Field; material: Soil | place: India | collected 2015-03-11 | depth 0 m
CTTTTAAATCTTTGAATAAGTTTTGTTTTATCTTTTTCCATTATACCCAAACCCCCTATTATTTTATTTTTATAGTAAAATAAATGATATAATCATTGTCAAGTTTTAAGGTATTTTTTATCTTGCTTATTAAATTTTTTTATGCTAAAATAATTTTGCTTATGGAAGACCATAAATTAAAAGTATTCTGTACGGTAGCTGAAACAAAAAGTTTTTCTAAAACTTCGGAAATTATTCATCTTACACAACCTGCAGTTAGTCTTCAAATTCAAGCGCTGGAAGAATTATATGAAACTAAACTATTTGACCGTTCCTCAGGAAATATTACGCTGACTACAGCAGGCGAGATACTCTACAAATATGCAAAGCAGATTTTAACACTGTATGCTGAAGCAGCGAAAGAAATAAGTAAAATAACAGGATTAATAAAAGGATGTGTAAAAATTGGTGCTGGAACAACTGTTGGAAACTATATCCTGCCTGCAGTAACTGTAGATTTCAAAAAGAAACATCCAAAAATCAGGGTAAGTGTTTCTATAGGTAATACAAAAAAAATTCTTGAAATGCTTAATTCAAGCATGATAGATTTTGGAATTATCTCTGAAATGTCTGGCAAAAACAAATTTATTGTAGAATCAATTATCTCGGATGAGTTATGTGTAATTTGCTCTACAGATCATCCTTTGAGTAATCAGAAATCTGTTTCATTGTATGATGTTGTTAAAGAACCCTTTGTAATAAGAGAGGAAGGTTCAAGTACAAGGGTTATAATTGAAAAATTTTTAGCAGAACATGGACTTACCGTTTCTGATTTACATATATCTCTTATTCTTGGAAGTACAGGTTCAATTAAAGAAGCAGTTGAAAGAGGCATCGGACTTTCTATAGTATCCAAGTGGGCTATTCGTAAGGAAGTATCATGTGGAAATTTAAGAGTTATTAATCTTAAAGAAGGTAAAATAACAAGAGATTTTTATATTATTTTGCCAAAAAATACAATTCTTTCTCCAGCAGTTGAAGAGTTCATAACATATCTTAAAAACTATTCTTATTCGGATTTGATTTTATAAAGGATCGCCAACTTTATGAAGTCTTACCACATTTCTATTTCCTAAAAAAGGTGAACTTGCTACAAATACAACTGCATCACCGTCTTTAACAAGATTTAGTTTTTTTAGTTCTGTTTCAGTTTCTTTTAAAAATAAATTATCTATCATATCAATTTCTTTAGGAATATGCATAGGAATAACAGTCCATAAAAGTGAAAGTCTTCTATATACTTTTTCATCAGGAGTAAATGCTACCACAGGCATAAAAGGTCTCAGTTTAGAAATAAGCAATGCTGAAAATCCTGAGTGGGTAAAAACAACAATAGCTTTTGCCTCTATATCCTGAGCTACTCTGACAGCTCCTGATGCAATAGCTTCAGGGATATATTTGCTAACTTTAAATGGATTAATAATTTTGTCTGAAAAACTTTCTTCTGTAAAACTTATAATTGAATTCATTGTTTTGACTGACTCAACAGGATACTTCCCTGTAGCTGTTTCTGCAGAAAGCATGAGCGCATCTGTCCCGTCAAGCACAGCATTTGCAACGTCACTTGCTTCTGCTCTTGTTGGTCTTGAATGTTCTGTCATTGACTCAAGCATCTGGGTTGCTGTTATAACAATTTTTTTCCTTTGATTTGCAATATATATTAACATCTTTTGATAAAAAGGAACTTCTTCAGCAGGAAGTTCAACTCCAAGGTCTCCTCTGGCTACCATTATTCCATCAGTAACATCAAGAATTTCATGAATCCTTTTGAGTGCCTCTCTTTTTTCTATCTTAGCAATTATAGGGGGTAGAACAATATTTTGCTCATTTGCCCATTTTTTAATTAATTCAATATCACTGGCATTTCTTACAAAAGATACGGCAATATAGTCTACATCCATTTTAATTCCAAAAATCAGGTCAGATTTGTCTTTTTCCGTACAAGAACTTATAGAAGTTCTTGTAAATGGAAGGTTTACACCTTTTCTGGATTTAAGAATTCCTCCTTCAATAACTTTTCCAAGCAATCTATCTTGAAGTTTGTCAATTACTTTAATTTTTAGAATACCATCATCTATTAGAATATCCTCGCCGGGCTTTACATCTTCTATCAAAGACGGATAAGAAATAAAGATTCTTTTTGCATTTGAAAATTCATTTCCAGGATAAATTTCTACTGTCATTCCATCCTTTAGTTGAATCTCATCATTTTCAACATCACTTATTCTAATTTTAATACCCTGAAGGTCCTGTAAAATAGCAATTGATTTTTTAATGTTTTTTGCTTCTTGTCGGATTATTTTTATAATGTTTTCAAACCATTCATAATTACCATGTGAAAAATTGAGCCTTGCCACATCCATTCCATTTTCTATCATCCTACGAATTATTTCTCTGTTTTCGGAAGAAGGACCTATTGTGCAGACAATTTTGGCTTTTTTCATATCTTCTCCATCTAAAATACCTCAAACCCCATGTCTTTTTTTCTAATTCTCAGATGTCTTTCCCATCCAGATAGCTTTTCTTTATAATCAGTTCTGTAATGAGCTCCAACACTGTTTTTCCTTGCTAAAGCAGCCTCTGTAATTAATAAGCCAACCATAGTCATATTTTTAAGTTCTATAGCAAGCGGATCAATAAAAAATTTTTCAGATATTCTCTCATAAATTGAATGAATTTTAGCTCTTGCTATTCTAAGAGATTCACCACATCTTATTACACCTACTTTTTCCCACATTGTCTGTCTCAGATATTCTCTCATTTTGTTTATTTCAGAATGATCTATATACTCCGCCTTACCTTCAAGCTCATAATTATGGAATAATATGTTATTAAACTGATTTCCTTCAACATACTCAATTGCACCAAAAGCTGCACGATATCCATAAACAAGTCCTTCAAGCAAGCTATTGCTGGCAAGCCTGTTTGCACCATGAACTCCTGTGCATGCTACTTCTCCTGCAGCAAATAATCCTTCAATATTTGTTCGTCCATTGATATCTGTTTCAACACCTCCCATAATAAAATGAGCTGCAGGAGAAACTGGAATTGGCTGTTTTGTTATATCAAAATTGAATCTCAAACATGTTGAGTATATTGTAGGGAACCTAATTTTTAAAAAATTTTCATCAAGATGTGTCATATCAAGATAAACATGAGTTGAATGGGTTTTTACCATTTCAGATATTATAGACCTTGAAACAACATCTCTTGGTGCAAGTTCTCCGAGAGGATGATAATTTTTCATAAATTCTTCTCCGTGAATATTCCTCAAAAGAGCTCCTTCACCTCTCATTGCTTCACTTAAAAGAAAAGCAGGAATGCTATGCGCATAAAGTGCCGTGGGATGAAATTGAACAAACTCCATATCTTTTAAATAAGAACCTATTCTAAAGGCCATTGCCATTCCATCTCCTGTACATACTTTTGGATTAGTTGTTCGAGAATAAATCTGTCCAGCACCACCTGTTGCCAGAATAGTTGCCTTTGAAAAACATTTTATAAGATCCTTTTCTTTTAAAAGGAGTGCTCCAATACATTTTCCCTCTTCAACTATCAAATCAACAGCCATTGTAAAGGAAGTTTTTTTAACATTTTTTAATGTAGATACTTTATTTATCAGAACTCTCTCAATTTCTCTTCCTGTTGAGTCTCCATGGGCATGAAGAATTCTTTTTCTTGAATGAGCAGCTTCTAAGGTAAAAGCAAGCTTAGAGCCTTCTTTATCAAACTCAGCTCCCCAGTTAATGAGTTCAACAATTCTTTCAGGCCCTTCGCTTACAAGAATTCTTACAGCTTCTTCATTGCATAATCCATCACCGGCTTTGATAGTATCTTCAAAATGAATTCCTATCTCATCTTCATCGCTTAAAGCAACAGCTATACCACCTTGTGCATATTCAGTTGAACTCTCTGTAGGTAAATCCTTTGTTACGACAAGAACCTTTCCTTTTTTGCCAAGTTCAATTGCTGCACGAAGTCCTGCAACACCACTTCCAATAATAAGATAATCTGTATAAACTTTTTCAGACATATTAATCCTCAAAGGTTATTTTTAACACTTCATCAATTGAAGTAATTCCTCGTATAATTTTTTGAATTCCGCTTTGTCTTAGAGTTATCATCCCGAGTTTTACTGCTTCTTTTTTTATATCCATTGCTGGAGCTCCTGTCAATATAAGCTCTTTTATTTCATCTTTGATAGGCATAACTTCGTATAAAGCAATTCTTCCTGAGTATCCTGTGTTATTGCATGCAGGACATCCCTGAGGAGTGTAAATTTTAATTTGTTCTGTAATATTTTCAGGAAAGCCAATTTTGACAAGATTTTCCTTTGAATATTTTTCTTCTTTTTTGCAATGAGTACAGAGTTTTCTCACAAGTCTTTGAGCTATAATTAAAATTAAAGAAGAAGATATCAAAAAAGGTTCTATCCCCATATTTATAAGCCTTGTTATGGTACTTGCAGCATCATTTGTATGCAGTGTGCTCAGAACAAGATGACCTGTAAGTGCTGCCTTTACAGCTATTTCTGCAGTTTCAAAATCTCTTATCTCACCTACCATTATAATATCAGGGTCCTGTCTGAGAAATGCTCTCAATGCAGAGGCAAAAGTAAGCCCTATTTCTTCCTTTACCTGAACCTGATTAATTCCCGGGAAGCTGTATTCAACAGGATCTTCAACGGTCATTATATTAACATCAGGTTTGTTGAGTTTCATCAGGGCTGAATAAAGGGTTGTTGTTTTCCCAGAACCAGTAGGACCTGTAACAAGTATCATTCCATATGGTTTGTCTAGGGATTCAGTAAAAAATTTTAATGAGATTTCTTCAAATCCTAATTTCGTTAGATCAAGTTGCAAAGAGCCTTTTTCAAGAACTCTCAAAACAACTTTTTCTCCATAAATAATTGGAAGAGTTGATACTCTGAAGTCCACATCTTTATCTGAAATTTTTAACTTGATTCTTCCATCCTGTGGAAGCCTTTTTTCTGAGATATCAAGATGAGCCATTATTTTGAACCTTGTAATCAAAGAACTTTTTATCTGGGAGGGAAGATTTAAACTTTTGTGAAGAACTCCATCTATTCTATATCTTACATTAACACCTTTTTCATAAGGTTCAATATGAATATCACTTGCTCTCATTTTTAAAGCATCTATGATTATCTTATTAGCCAGTTTTATAATGGGAGCTTCCACTCTGACACTGTTTTCCTTAAGCTCAATATCCTCTGAAGGAATAGTATCAACAATAGCGCTTTCTACAAGCTCTGCAACTGTTTCTGTTGTTTTGAGGTTATTTGCAGTTGATATAAACTTATCTATTACTTTAAGAATTTCAGAGTCTTTTGTAAGATATATTTTTAGATTAAATCCTGTTAATAAAAATTTTATATAGTCAACAACAGTATTTAAGGGTTCACATATAGCCACCTTTATAGTATTGCCTGTTTTGGCAAATGGAACAATTTTATATTTTTTTATAACTTCTTCTGAAATTAATTTAAAAGCATTTATATCAATTTCTGTTTGTGATAGACTAATTAATGGATAACCGTATATATCACTCAATGCATAAACAAGTTGATCTTCTGTAACATATCCTAATTTTATAAGAGCTGCACCAATTCTTATTCCTTCAGATTTTTGAAGTTTTAAAGCATTAAGGAGTTGTTCTTCTGTAATTACTCCTTTTTTGACTAAATACTGTCCTAAGGAAGTTATTCCAACAAGTCCCATTTATATTCTAATTTTAATAAAATTCAATAAATTTTTCACTTCTTCCACCTTTGAAAATGCCATTATGTGAATCCCATTGCATAGCTTTCTTTCCATTATTTTTAAAACCATAGAAGCTGCAAAATCAACTCCAAATTTTTCAACATCTTCTTCGTTTAATCTTTCTATTTTTTCTGTTAACCAGTATGGCACGATAACTCCAGGCACTTTACTGGCAAGATAATGCAACATTTTTTTATTTCTTATAACCACTATACCAGCAATGACTTTTGTATTAAATTTTTTTGAGTAATCTATAAATCTTTCAAGTTTTTCAATCTCAAATATCATCTGGGTTTGAAAAAATTCTGCTCCCATTCTTAGCTTTTGTTCAAATCTTTTTAGCTGTGGCATTAATGGTTCCGCATTAGGATTTACTACTGCTCCGCAAAAAAACTCAGTTTTTTCATTTAGTTTATTTCCATTTATGTCAAATCCACTATTAAGACGATTTACTAACTTAACAAGTATAGAAGAATCTATATCATATACAGGTTTTGCTTGATTATGGTCTCCCCATACAGGATGGTCTCCTGTCATAACTAAAAGATTTCTTATACCAAGAGCATGAGCACCTAAGAGGTCTGATTGAATTGCAATTCTGTTTCGGTCTCTGCAAGTCATCTGAAGCACAGGTTCAAAGCCTAAATCTAAAGAAATCTTACATGCTACCAAAGAGCATAATCGCATTTTTGCTGAAGGATTATCAGTAAAATTTACAGCATCAACCATTGTTTTTAATTCTTTCAATTTATTTACCATTTCTGTTATCTTAGGACCTCTTGGCGGAGTAATTTCTACAGTAATTACAAAATCTCCGCTCATCAGCTTATTTTTAAGATTGATCAACTTTATTTCTCCTTAAGTTCTCTTGGCGAGTTAGCCTTTGACCAATCCTTCGGTCCTAAAATGTCTTCATAGAATTTTTCGACAAATTTTCTTTTCTCCAGAATTTCATATGCAACTATCCATGTACATTTTCTTAGAGGATTAACCTCGCATTTACCATCTTTGTATCCACCACATGGTCCATTTAGCATTGATTTTGGGCAGAGGGTTACAACACAAACACCTGTAATTGCAAGAAAACATTTACCGCAAGCTCGGCATTTTTCTTCAAATTCTCTAAAGCGACGCATATTGCCAATAAAAAGAGTATCATTTACAGGAATGACGGGTTTTTCGCTAAAAAATTCTGTAATAGTTTGTGTTCCTGCTCCACAGGAAAGAACCATTATACATTGAGCTTCATTTATTGGGTCTTTGTATTCAAAAAGCTCTCTTTTTGTTCCCAGTATCTGACAACCTGTTTTTGCAATTATCCATCCTGTTACTTTTTTATTCTGATTTTCAAGCCATTCTTTTAAATGCAATATAGCCTCTTCATCTCCTGTGCCACATAAAGTAGCACATTCAGAACAGCCAATAAGAAAAAAGCTGTTAAAATTTTCAATGAAGTTTTCAATCTCTTTTAAATCTTTTTTTTTGCTTATAATCATTTAACTACTCTATGCTGAAGCTTGGTTGCATAAATGGTATTTTCCATTAACATAGCTATTGTCATTGGACCAACTCCTCCTGGGACAGGTGTTATATAAGAAGCTTTTTCCTTCAAATCATCAAAATTAACATCACCGACAACTTTACCTGAAACTGTAACATTTATTCCAATGTCTATAATAACTGCTCCTTCTTTTATCATATGAGAGGTAATGAATTTTTCTCTTCCTATGGCAACACACAAAATATCAGCTTTTTTTGTTATATCTTGAAGATTCACGGTTTTACTGTGACACATTGTCACAGTAGCATTTCTTTTTAAAAGCAGTAAAGAAAGAGGTTTACCAACAATAATACTTCTTCCTATAACCACAGCTTGTTTACCTTCTAAGTTGATTTTATATTCATCAAGCATACGAATAACACCTTTTGGAGTACAGGGTATAAACAATGGATTATCAATTAGTAGCCTTCCAAGACAAAATGGAGTAAAACCATCCACATCTTTTAAAGGATTAATTCTTTCTAAAACTCTATTCTGATTTAAATGTCTGGGAAGAGGAAGCTGTATAAGAATTCCGTTAACCTGAGAATTTTCATTTAATTCATCAATAAGTTTTATTAAACTCATCTCATCTGCATTTTCAGGAAGCCTGAAAACCAAACTCTGAATGTCTAATTCCTTACAGGTTTTTTCTTTAAAAGATACATATTTTTGACTGGCTATATTCTCACCAACAAGCACAACAGCAAGACATGGATTAATTCCAGAATTTTTTAAATCTTGAACTTCTTTTTTTAATTTTTCCTTAATTTTTAAAGCAAGGCTTTTCCCATCAATAATTTCTGCACTCATTTATTTATTCCTTTTTATTAATTCAAGTGCTTCCTGTCTTGTTGTCTGACTTCTTCTGAATATACCCCGAACAGCTGAAGTAATTGTTTTTGTATCCGGTTTTTTTATGCCTCTCATGCTCATACAAAGATGTTCTGCTTCAATAACCACCATACATCCTTTTGGTTTCAACTTTTCCATTAATAAATTTGCTAATTGACTTGTCAATCTTTCTTGAACCTGAGGTCTTTTAGAAAGATAATCAAGAGCCTTTGGAAGTTCGCTTAAACCTACAATCCTGCCATCTGGTATATAAGCAATATGGGCATAGCCAAAAAAAGGCAGAAAATGGTGTTCACATACAGAGTAAAAAGGAATGTCTTTTATTAAAACCATTTCATCATGCGTATCTCCTTCAATACATTTCAGCAAATCTTCATCTGGAGGAAACATTCCTCTGAAAATCTCCTCAAACATTCTGGCAATACGAACAGGAGTATCCTTAATTCCAGGTCTTTCAATATTTTCTCCTATACCCTCTAAGATTAGTCTTACTCCTTCTTCAATCTTTTTTCTGTCAAACACAGCTTATTACCCTTTCATCAGTGATGATTAAATCAAGCCTTTTATCAAAAGGCTCTATTGGAATTTTATCAATAATCTGCTCTTCATAGGCTAAGCCTATAGCTAAACCTTTCTTTTTTGAAAGAAGTCTATCATAAAAACCTCCTCCATAACCAATTCTGTAACAGTTTTTGTCAAAGGCTATGCCAGGGACAGCTATAACATCTATTTCTTCAACAGTAGCTTTTTGTCCACCCGTAGGTTCAAGAATACCTCTGTATCCAGAAACCAACTGACTTGGATCTTCTATCAAATAAATTTCCAGATCATCTCCCTTTACCTTAGGAAAAGCTGTTCTTATTGAATTTTCATGACAGAAATAGAAAATTCTCCATGTATCTACTTCAGATCCAAAGGGAGCGTAAAGAAGAACGGTTTTAAATGTTTTTTTTAAAATTAAATCAATAAAAGTTCTGGCTATTCTTTCATTTTTCCGCTTCTTGGTGTCCTTTTGTAAAGATTTTCTTAACTTAATCATTATTTTTCTTATTTCTTGTTTAGTCATAGAGAATATTTTCAAATTATACCATTAACTTAAAGATTTATGGTATTATACAACTTTATGGAAGATAGAGAAATCATAAAACTTTCAGAAAAACTCTTGATTCCTACCTATTCGAGATATCCTATAGTATTAAGAAAAGGACGGGGTGTTAGAGTATGGGATATAAATGATAAGGAGTATCTTGATTTTCTTGCAGGAATCGCAGTTAATGTTCTTGGGCATTGCCCAAGAAAAGTTGTAATGGCAGTCCAAAAACAGGTTCAAAGACTCATTCACACCTCAAATCTTTATTACACTGAGCCTCAACTTAATCTTGCAAAGATATTAATAAAAAATTCATTTGCAGACAAGGTATTTTTCTGCAATTCAGGAACAGAGGCAAACGAAGGTGCGCTAAAACTTGCAAGAATATACATGAAGAATAAATATGGTAAAGAGCGTTATGAATTTATTTCAACATACAATTCTTTTCATGGTAGAACCTTTGGAAGCCTGAGTGTAACAGGACAGGAAAAGTATCATCATGGTTTTGAACCACTACTCAGTGGTGTAAAATTTGTTCCTTTTAACAATCCCCAAGCCATTGCTAATGCTATAACAGACAAAACTTGTGCGGTTATTCTTGAGCCAATTCAAGCAGAAGGAGGGATAAATCTGCCTGATAAAGATTATTTAAAAAAAATAAGAGAAATATGTGATAAAGAGAAAATTCTCCTTATTCTTGATGAGGTGCAAACATGTATTGGCAGAACTGGAAAGCTTTTTGCATATGAACATTTTGGAATTGAGCCAGATATCATGACACTTGCAAAAGGACTGGGTGGAGGAATTCCAATAGGAGCTATCTTAACAAAAGATGAAATTGCTAAAGCCTTCGCTCCAAAAACTCATGCATCCACATTTGGTGGAAATCCTGTAGCTTGTGCTTCTGCAGTGGCAACACTGGAAACAGTGCTTGAAGATGGCTATTTACTTGATTACTGCCAGAGAATGTCCGAATATTTGATGAAAAAACTCAATTCAATAAAAGACAAATATCCTGAAAAAATAAAAGAAGTAAGAGGGATAGGACTTCTCATAGGAGTTGAACTAACCTTTGATGGAGCAGAAATAGTTAAGAAATGCATGGGAAAAGGACTACTTATAGGCACAGCAGGAGATGGCTCTGTACTTAGATTCACACCTCCTTTAATTATTGAAAAAAAAGATATAGATGAAGCTATATCCATATTTGATAAGGCTCTGAGCGAGGTTTCGGATTGAAAAGAGATTATCTAAGAGTATTTGATTTCACAAAGGATGAATTCCTTTCAATGATAAAAAGAGCTATAGATCTCAAAGCAGGCAAAGATGCTTTAAAATACCCTCTTACATGTAAAAGCATAGGAATGATTTTTGAAAAACCATCAACAAGAACACGTATCTCCTTTGAAGTTGCAATTTATCAACTTGGTGGACATCCCATTTATCTTAGTTCAAAAGATTTACAGCTTTCAAGAGGCGAAACCATAAAAGATACTGCGATGGTTTTTTCAAGGTATTTAGATGCCGTTATAATAAGAACATTTTCTCATAGCGTAATTGAGGAATTTGCAAAATGGTCAACCATTCCTGTTATAAATGCTCTTACAGATCTTCATCATCCCTGTCAGGCTATGGCAGATATGATGACAATTTTTGAGAAAAAGGGTAAACTTGAGGGGATTAAAATTGCTTATATTGGAGATGGAAATAATGTAGCAAACTCACTTATAGAGGCATCTGCCTTAACAGGAGTAAATATATTTTTAGCTACTCCTCAGGGATGCGAACCTCTGGAAGAAATACTCCAGAGGGCAAAAACTATGACAGGAGTAAATCTTTCTGATAATCCTTTTGAAGCTGTATTAGATGCTGATGTAATATACACGGATGTCTGGCTTAGTATGGGAGAAGAACAGAATACTGAAAAAAGAGAAAAATTCAAAAGCTTTCAAGTAAATTCAAATTTGTTAAAAAAAGCCAAGCCAGATGCCATAGTTATGCACTGCCTTCCTGCCCACAGAGGAGAAGAAATAACCGATGAAGTCCTTGACGGACCTCAGAGCGTGGTATTAGACCAGGCAGAAAACAGATTACATACAGAAAAAGCCATTTTGGAGTTCCTTCTTTTGTAGGAATATTCCTACATTGATGTAAGAATATTCTGATTTACAACCTCCTTTAAATCATACATAATTTATTAAAAACTTAAAAGGAGGATAAGCGATGTCATGGAAAATGGATATCAATCCATTAGGAAGTCTTGCCTTAAGTGCTCTGGTTGCAGCAGTGCCTATTTTATATCTTTTCTGGGCACTTGCCTACAAAAGAATGAAAGGGCACTGGGCAGCAATTTCTGCTGTTGCAATAGCGGTTGTTATCTCTATTGTCGCTTATGGAATGCCTGTTAATCTTTCGGTTCTTTCAATTTTTAATGGTTTTCTTTTTGGATTATGGCCTGTCTGCTGGATAGTAGTAACTGCTGTTTATATTTACAATTTATCTGTTGAGACAAAACAATTTGAAATTATTAAAAACTCGCTTGCTGCAATCTCTGATGACAGAAGAGTTCAGGCAGTAATTATTGCATACTCTTTTGGTGCATTCTTAGAAGGTGCTGCAGGATTTGGTACTCCTGTCGCAATATCAGCTGCAATGCTTGCTGGATTAGGTTTCAATCCAATTTATGCTGCAGGCATCTGTCTTATTGCAAACACAGCACCTGTAGCCTTTGGTGCAATAGGAATTCCGATAGTAGTTGGTTCTGCTGTCTCAGGTGTAGATATGATGGCAATGAGTAAAATGGTTGGCAGACAACTTCCTTTCTTCAGTATAATTGTTCCGTTTTATATGGCTATTGTAATGGCTGGATGGAGGAAAACTGTTGAAATATGGCCCATTCTTCTTGTAAGTGGTGGTTCCTTTGCTATAACTCAGTTTTTGGTATCCAATTACATTGGTCCTTATTTGCCAGATATTCTTTCAGCCATTGTTTCAATAATCGCTACATTAATATTTGCTAAGATATGGCATCCTAAGGAATCATGGACATTTGAACATGAAGCTGCTGCTGCAGGAAAAGCAAAACTTCAGTATACTGCAGGACAGGTATTCAGAGCATGGGCGCCTTTTATATTGCTTTCAATTTTTGTTGCTGCATGGGGAATAAAGCCAGTTAAAGCTGCACTAGATCAGATTGCTACATTGAAATTCCCAATTGCAGGACTTGACAAGGCAGTTATAGACCATCTTGGAAAACCAAAAGCTGCAGTATATGCCTTTAATATACTTTCTGCAGCAGGAACAGCAATACTTTTTGCTGGTATTCTTTCGATACCTGTGATGGGAGCATCAATTGGAACTGCTTTAAAAGTTGCAGGAAGAACACTTAATCAACTTAAATGGCCCATTGTAACAATTGGAACAATTCTTGGATTTGCTTATCTGTATAATTTTTCAGGAATGGCAATTACACTTGGCTATGCCTTTGCATCAACAGGAGTTATTTTCCCATTCTTTGCAGCATTTCTTGGATGGCTTGGAGTTTTCATGACAGGTTCCGATACATCTTCCAATGCGCTTTTTGGAAAGCTTCAGGAAGTTACAGCCCGTCAAATTGGAATAGACCCAGTTCTTACAGTTGCAACAAACTCTTCCGGTGGTGTTTTTGGAAAAATGATCTCTCCTCAATCAATTGCTGTAGCAACTGCAGCTACTGGATATGTTGGTCATGAAGGAGATATATTTAGATTTACTCTTAAGCATTCTATTATTCTTACATTCATCATGGGCGTGATTGCTATGCTTCAGGCTTATGTATTTACATGGATGATTCCTCAATGGGAACAGGTCGTTCAAGCTGTAGCACAGACAGCAAAAGCACCAACTCCTGTTAATATTCAAGAGGGACTCAACTATCTTCTTGCCACATTTGCAATTTCTCTATTCATAGTAATCCTCTCCAGAGTAGTTGGTAAGGGAGTAGCAAAATGATCGACAATGTCTTCATAAATAATTGTAGAAATATTTTTGGTCAAGAAAATGTTCTTACTGATAAAGCTGAGTTGATCACATACAGTTATGATGCCACCCCTGGAATTCCCCGTGAAATTCCCGGGGTGGTAGTTTTTCCTGAAAATACTAAGCAGGTTCAAGAACTCATTTTTCTTGCTCGCCAGACAAAAACTCCTATTTATCCAAGAGGAGCAGGCACATGTTTAAGCGGTGGTCCTGTGCCTTTAAGCAAAGGAGTCGTTGTGTCTTTTCAAAAAATGAATAAAATAATTGAGATAGATCCTGACAATCTTACAGCAACAGTACAACCGGGTGTAATTATAGCTGATTTAAATGTTGCAGTAGCAAAATATGGATTAATCTATCCGCCTGACCCTGGTTCTATGGCAACTGCGACTGTAGGTGGTTCTGTTGCTGAAAACTCAGGTGGACTTAGAGGTTTAAAGTATGGAGTAACAAAACACTATATAATGGGAATGGAAGTGGTAATACCTACTGGAGAAATATTCCGATTTGGTGGCAAAACAGTTAAAAATGTCACTGCCTATGATTTCACCCATCTTTTTGTGGGTTCTGAAGGAACACTTGGAATAATAACTGAAATAATCTGCAAGCTAATTCCATCTCCAAAGTATCGTAAAGCAATGATTGCTTTCTTTGATAAACTTGAAGATGCAGGTAAAACTGTTACAGACATTATACGCAATCATGTAATCCCTGCAACTCTTGAAATAATGGATAAAGTTACTATTCAGACTGTAGAAAACTATGCAAAAGTTGGATTGCCCACAGAGGTGGAGGCACTCTTACTTATAGAAGTTGATGGAATGGGAAAAGATTCTGTGAATTGGGAAGCTGAAAAATGCGTTGAAATAATAAATCAAAACAACGGAAAATACAAAATTGCAGAAACAGATTTAGAAAGAGACTCTTTATGGGCAGCAAGAAGAGCAGCTCTTCCAGCTCTTGCTCAAGTAAAGCCTGCCACTGTGCTTGAAGATGCAACAGTTCCCAGAACAAAAATTGTTGATATGCTAATTGCCATCCAAAAAATTGCGAAAAAGTACAATCTCATGATTGGAACCTTTGGACACGCAGGAGACGGAAATCTTCATCCAACTTTATTAATTGATCCAATGAATAAAGAAGAGATGAACAAACTTCATAAAGCAGTAGATGAAATATTTGAAACTGCTCTTTCTTTTGGAGGAACTCTCTCAGGAGAACACGGCATAGGTGTAGCAAAGTTAAAGTATTTGAAAGATGAAATAGGTCGCTCTGGAGTTGAGACAATGAAACGCATAAAACAGGCACTTGATCCTGACAATATTTTAAACCCTGGTAAGCTTGTTCCTATGGAGGATTAATGTGGTAACAGCAACTCCAAAAACAGTATTTGATGATGTAGAAACATTAAAGATGGAATTAATTAGATGTATGAAATGCGGAAATTGTATGTCTGTATGTCCTATTTACAATATAGAAAAAAAGGAGTCTTCTGTTGCAAGAGGCAAAATTGCATTGGGAGAAGCTATTCTTTCTGATGAAATTAATATAGATGATGAAACATTGGTAAAGCTAATCTTTAACTGTCTTATCTGTAAATCTTGTATGTTTGCATGTCCTTCTGGAGTTCGGTTTGACAGAATTATTCTGGGACTCAGGGCGGCGATAGTAAAGAAAAAAGGACTTTCATTTATCAAAAAAGCTCTTTTTGGACTTTTAAAAAATCAAGAATTCTTTGACAAAGGCATGAAAGCTTTTGCAGCAATGCAGGGATTGTTTCTAAAAAAATATGGAAATAAAAAAAGAGTTCCAAAAAGATTTATTAAAGGAGTAACACCAAGATTAGATGATAAATTTATACTACCAGAGCTATCACGACAAAGCCTTAGAGACAGTGTATTAGAGACCATAGAAGTTGAAAAACCTCAAGCTAAAGCTATATTTTTCACAGGATGCTCTGTTAACTATTTTTATCCAGAAGTGGGTGAGGACTTAATTTATGTGTTAAAGAAAAACAATGTCTCAATTATAACTCCAAAAAAACAAAACTGCTGTGGTATGCCTGTGATGGTGCATGGAGACATTGATACAGCACGGGAACTTGCAACAAAAAATATTGATGCCCTTGAAAAAGCCAATGCCCAATATATAGTAACAGTATGTGGTTCTTGTGGAAGTGCTTTAAAGTATGAATATCCAGTAATTCTTGAAGGTACGGATTACGAGAAGAAGGCAAAAAAGTTGGCTGAAAAGGTTTATGATATATCCACATTTCTCCTAAAGGTCATAAAATTTGAACCACCAAAAGGGAAAGTTGAACTAAAAGTTACTTATCACGACTCTTGTCATCTTAAAAAGTCCATGAAGGTATTTAATGAACCAAGACAACTCATTAAAATCATCCCTGGAGTGATTCTTATAGAGATGAAAAAACCTGATGCCTGCTGCGGAAGTGGTGGAAGCTATCATCTTACTCATGCAGATACAGCACTAAGAATTGCAAAAGCAAAGGCAGAGGATATAAAGGCAACAGAAGCGGAAGTTGTATGTACAGGCTGTCCTGCCTGTATGATGGAACTTTTTGAAAGTCTTCATAGATTGGATGAGATTTGTAATGTTACACATACTGTAAGTTTATTAGCAAAATCCTATAAAGCTGAGGAGAAAGGAGATGTTTGAAAAATTTAAACAAAAGGCAGAAGCAATAAATGCAGAAGTGTATCTTTTTAAAAGTAAAGCAGACGCACTCGAGTTTATAAAGGATTTTATTAAACAAAATACTTCCGGAGCTATTTCTAAAGAAGTTGTATGGTATGATTCAATATTTCTTGAAGGTATAGATAAGGATGCGCTTCAAAAAGAGTTACCTCAGATTGAATTTAATATAGATTTTAACTCTATCTCTTCAGCCAAAATAGGTATAAATCAGGTTGACTTCGGTATCGCTGACACAGGAAGTCTTGTAGAAATATCTGATTTTATTTTTAAAAGGCTTTGCTCTATGCTACCAGAAATTCATGTAGCAATTCTTCCCTTGAAAAAAATTTTACCTGATATGGAATCGGTAATGAAACAGATAGATATCAAAAAATTTCCATATATCACAGTAATAAGTGGACCAAGTAGAACAGCTGATATAGAAAGAGTTCTTACCATTGGTGTTCATGGACCTGAAAGAGTTATTATCCTTTGCGTGGACAATTTTTAGGGAGGATACAGATGATTAAGGAAGAGATAAAAAAAGCTTTACAGAATGCCAATCTATCTGGAGCATTAACAAGATTTTCAGAAGCCTATGCTGTAAGCAGACAGAAAGCCTATGAGGGACTGGATTTTGAAGAATTAAGGGAAAAGATTGCATCAATCAAATCCTATGTGGCAGAGCATATGGATGAGGTTGTACAGACTTTTATTAAATCTGCTACAGAAAATGGGGCAAAGGTTTTTTACACAAAAAATTCTGATGAAGTTAGAAACTACATTATTGAACTTGCACAGAAAAATAATGTAAAAACCATTGTTAAATCCAAATCAATGGCAACTGAGGAAATTCATTTAAATAAATATCTCAAAGAAGAAGGATTTGAGGTAAACGAAACAGACCTTGGAGAATGGATAATTCAACTTGCTGGACAAAGACCATCTCACATGGTTCTGCCAGCAATCCATCTTACAAGATATGATGTCTCTGATGTTTTCACTAAAAAAGTTGAACCTGTTGAACCAGACATTGCCAGAATGGTTAAGTTTGCAAGAAAACATTTAAGAAGAAAGTTTCTTGCTGCTGATATGGGAATTACAGGAGCAAATATAGCAGTGGCTGAAACTGGAACACTGGTTATATTTACCAACGAAGGAAATGCCAGATTAACAATGGCATTACCCAAAATTCATGTGGCAGTTGTTGGTGTTGAGAAATTAGTTGCTAAAATGGAAGACATATTCCCAATTGTAAAAGCTCTTCCAAGAAGTGCAACGGCTCAACTTATCACAAGTTATATATCTTTTGTAAGTAAGCCTTATAAACATATAGATGGTTCTCAAAAAGAGTTTCATATAATACTGTTTGATAATAAGCGCAGTTTTATGGCAAAAGACCATATCTTTAAGCAAACACTCCAATGCATCCGCTGTGCTTCATGTCTAAATGTATGTCCTGTGTTCAGACTCATCGGTGGGCATGTTTTTGGCAAAGTTTATACAGGTGGCATTGGAACTATTCTTACAGCATGGACTGAAGGACTGAAAGCATCAAAAGATATTCAGGGATTGTGTATCCAGTGTGGAAACTGTGTCAGAGTATGTCCAGGCAAGATAGACATTCCTGAACTTATATTAGAGATAAGGAAAAGATTAGCCAAAGAAGAAGGGCTTAATTTTAAGACCAGAGCAATATACTCTGTAGTAAACAACAGGAAACTTTTTCATTCAATTCTGAAAGCTGCTTCAAAACTTCAAAAGCCCTTTGAAAAACAGGGATTTATAAGACATCTGCCTCTGTTTCTTTCGGATTTAACAAAAGACAGAAGTCTACCTGCTATTGCCGATGTTCCCTTCAGGGATAGATTTAAAAAGATAAAACAACCAAAATCTGAAAGAAAAGCCATATTTTTTGCAGGCTGCCTTATTGATTTTGCTTATCCTGAAATAGGTGAGGCTCTTGTTAAACTACTCAATGCTGCAAACATAGAAGTATTTTTTCCAGAAGAACAGACCTGTTGTGGTGCACCTGCAAGATACTCAGGCGTTATGGATGTAGCGGCAAATAACTCTATGCAAAATATTAAGGCACTTCTTAACATTGAGGTAGATTACATTGTTTCAGCATGTCCAACATGCACAGTAGCTCTTAAAAAGCAGTTTATTAAAGATCTAAGAGAACAAAACTATGAAGAAGATTTAATAAAAACAGCTCAAAGAGTTGCAGAAAAAGTATTGGATGCCTCAGAATTTATCAACAAACTGATAAAAGAAGATAAAATCAAATTTGAAAAACTTCATGAAAAAGTATTTACATATCATGATCCCTGTCATCTAATCAGAAGTCTTGGTATATATAAAGAACCAAGAGAGAGTCTTGAGACTTCAGGAATGAAGCTGATAGAGATGTTTGAGTCAGACACATGCTGTGGTATGGGAGGCTCTTATTCTTTGAAATTTCCTGAGATTTCAGGAAATATACTTAAAAGAAAGCTTGATAATATTAAAAAAACAGAAGCAAAACTTTTATGCACAGACTGCCCCGGCTGTGTAATGCAGATTAGAGGTGGAGTTGACAAAGAAAGACTTCCTATTGAAGTAAAACATTCTCTTCAAGTTCTTGCAGAAAGGCTTAAGAGATAAAATTAAATTAGATATCAAGGAGGGGAAATGATTAAAAATTTCAGTGTAAAAAAAGTGTTTCAGGGTAGACTTTTTAAAGGAGAAGAGATTGTATCTGGAGTCAATAAGTTTTTAAAAGAAAATTCTATAAAAGGTGGGCTGATAAATGGAATAGGTGCTGTAAGAAGGAGTAAAATTGGATATTATGACCAAAGTGAAAAAAAGTATATCTTACATGAGTTTAATGAACCGATGGAAATACTGTCTCTAAAAGGTAATATTTCAATAAAAGATGGTGAGCCTTTCCCACATATTCATGTTGTGCTGTCAAAAAAAGACTTCTCATGCATTGGTGGACATCTTTATGAAGCGGAAGTTTTTGCTTTTGAGTTTGAGATAATTGAATTTGAAGGCAATTATTTTGAAAGAGGATTTGATGATGTAACAGGCTTATTTTTATGGAAAAGTTAACTTAGCATTTCTTCAAGAGTTACTTTTACACATTCTGCCAGTGAATTGAGATTATATCCACCTTCAAGAACAAATATTTTCTGAACATAAGAAGACCTGAGAATGCTTTTTATGATGCTTCTTACTCCTTCTGTTGTTACATTTATATAGCTCATGGGATCATCCTTATGCATATCATATCCTGCTGATACGAGAATAAGTTCAGGTTTGACTTCTCTTATTTTCTGAGGCATTATATCCTGAAAAATTGTTAAATACTCTTTTGTACCTGAACCAGATCTTAATGGCACATTATACGTGCAACCTTGTCCTGCACCTCTTCCCATTTCAATTTCTCTACCTGTTCCAGGATAAAATGGGAACTGATGGGAACTAAAGTAAAAGACAGAACAGTCATCCTCAAATATATGTTGAGTTCCGTTTCCGTGATGTACATCAAAATCTACTATAAAAATCTTTTTAAATCCCTTTGTTTTTGCATAAGCTGCACCAACAGCAACATTATTAAAAATACAAAATCCCATGCCAGTATTCATCTCAGCATGATGTCCCGGGGGTCTAACTGCGCAGAAAGCTTTGTTAAAATCTTTATTTAAAACTCCATCCACTGCCTGAAGAACAGCTCCTACTGCATAACATGCTACTTCATAAGAATGTTCACTAAGATATGTATCAGGCTCTATATATCCAGGAGGAGAATTTTTAATTTTATCAATATAGTTTGGATCATGAACCAGAGCTAATTCTTTTTCTGTTGCCTTTCTTGGCTTGATATGCAGTAATTTTTCCCAGATTTCTTCATTTTTAATGTGATTTACAATAGCTATAAGCCTTTCCTTTGACTCAGGATGTCCTTCAGGTGTATCATGTTTTAAAAATATATCATCATATATAAATGCAACTTTATCCATAAAAAATGATACCCATCTATTGAAATTAAAGTCAAGATTAAAGAAAAATCTTGTAATGTTAATATTTCTGTGTAAATTAATAAATAGGTGTATTCTTCATTTCTTTGTGTTTTTT
>FMJZ01022262.1_pt1 | contig 20141 bp, 19 predicted proteins | sample 1987881 | NCBI WGS metagenome assembly FMJZ01 (sample SAMEA4378227, study PRJEB15110) | soil metagenome | biome: soil; feature: Field; material: Soil | place: India | collected 2015-03-11 | depth 0 m
TGGGCTCATTAGTGCTATTGAAAGAAAGATTAATTTTATGATAAATTTAAAGCTTATAAAAACACGCTTTTTTTAGAAGCTCCGATGGTCCTGATGTTCAAAGGGGTCTTCATAAAACATTTTGTATATCAGGTTAAGGAGATTTAAAAAAGCGGAAGAAAACCATGGAGGTAAAAAAGTGAGTGTCGTAACGATGAAAGAGCTATTAGAATCTGGTGTGCATTTTGGCCATCAAGTAAAAGTTTGGAATCCAAAGATGAAAAAGTATATCTTTGGAGAAAGAAATGGCATACATATAATTGATTTACAAAAGACTCTCAAAGGACTGGAAGAAGCCTATGCTTTTATCAGAGATATAGCCGCCCAAGGTAAATCTCTCCTTTTTGTGGGTACTAAAAAACAAGCTCAAGACTCGATTTATGAAGAAGCCACAAGAGCTAATGCCTTTTATGTTAATAATAGGTGGCTTGGCGGAATGCTAACAAACTTTGTTACTGTAAAAAAGAGTATTGAAAGATTAAAGAAAATAGAAGCAATGAGAGTTGATGGTACTTACAATGCTTTAACTAAAAAAGAGGTATCTAAATTAGAAAAAGAAAGAGCTAAATTGGAAAAAAATCTCATAGGAATAAAAGACATGGAGAGTTTACCAGGTGCTCTCTTTGTGATTGACCCTAAAAAAGAGAGAATTGCTGTAGCTGAGGCACGGAGACTCTCAATTCCTATTGTAGCTGTCGTGGATACAAATTGTGACCCAGATGAGGTTGATTATGTAATACCGGGTAATGATGATGCGATCAGAGCTATAAAGCTAATTACTTCAAAGATTGCTAATGCCTATCTTGAGGGTAAGGGTATTTTAAGTAAAACTCAAGAAGAAGCAAAGATGCCTGCAACAGAAAAAGAAGATAGATTAGATAAGATTCAAGAAACAATCGCTGAGAATGTATCAATGGAGGTCATAGAATGACAATTAGTGCTAATATGGTCAAAGAATTAAGGGAAAGAACAGGTTCTGGTTTAATGGATTGTAAAAGAGCTCTTGAGGAATCGAAGGGAGATTTAGAAAAGGCAATAGATTGGCTTAGACAGAAAGGGCTTGCAGCCGCTTCTAAAAAATCAGGGAGAAAGGCAACAGAAGGTTTAATAGGTTCATATGTTCATATGGATAAAATAGGAGTATTGGTAGAGATCAATTGTGAAACCGATTTTGTTGCAAGAACTGATGAGTTCAGAAATCTTGTAAAGGACATCGCAATGCACATTGCTGCAACAAATCCTTCATATCTATCGCCTGCTGATGTTCCAGCAAAGATAATAGAGAAAGAAAAAGAAATATATAGAGCACAAATCACTAATAAACCGGCTCATGTTATCGAGAAGATAGTTGAAGGCAAACTGGAGAAATTTTTTAGCGACAACTGCCTAACAGAGCAAATCTTTATAAAAGATACTGAACAAAAAAAGAGGGTTAAGGATTTGATTAATGAGAAGATTGCTAAGTTGGGTGAAAATATAGTATTGAGGAGATTCGTAAGATTCCAACTGGGAGAAGGGCTTGAAACAAAAGAGTCCTCTAATGAATAAAGAATCCAAGGAATACACCAGAAAAACAAAAAAACGAGAGATTGTGTATAAAAGAGTATTATTGAAACTTAGCGGTGAAGCCCTTATGGGAGATAGGGGCTACGGCATCGACCCTGTAGCTACTGAATTCATTGCCTCGGAAATTAAAAAGATTGTTAGCTTAGGTGTACAAGTTGCTATAGTAATTGGTGGTGGCAATATTTTTAGAGGAATAGAAGCTTCTACTAAAGGCATCGAAAGGGCTTCAGCTGACTATATGGGAATGCTTGCAACTGTTATAAATGCATTAGCACTGCAGAATGCTTTAGAGAAATTAGGATTGCAAACAAGGGTTCAATCTGCAATAGAGATGAAAGCTTTAGCTGAATCCTATATAAGAAGGAGAGCAATAAGACATTTAGAAAAAGGGAGAATTGTCATTTTTGCTGCAGGCACAGGGAATCCATATTTTACTACAGATACTGCAGCAGCACTTAGAGCTATTGAAATAGGTGCAGAAGTAATCCTAAAGGGAACAAAGGTCGACGGTATATATACATCAGATCCATTGATAGACTCTAGTGCTAAAAAATTCGATATTATTTCTCATTTTGATGTATTAAAATATAATCTGAAAGTAATGGATTCAACTGCGATAACACTTTGTCGTGAAAATAATATCCCTATAATAGTATTCAATTTAAAAAACAGGGATAGTTTAAAAGAGATAATCTATGGAAACAGGGTTGGAACTATTGTAAGTAGTGAAAAAAATTGAGTTTATTTTATCTGTTTAACTTTTCTACTATTTATTGCTCCTTTTGAGAGTCATTGATTTAACATTAAGAAATTGCTTTACTTTTCATAGAAGTAATTTGAGAGTTCTTAGAGTAAACAGAGGGGTCTACAATGCAAGAACTTAAAAAAAAGGCGAATGATCGTATGGAGGGAACTATTAGTGTTCTAAGAAAAGAGCTTGCATCAATCAGAACAGGCAGAGCTTCTTTATCATTATTGGATGGTATAACTGTTGAATATTATGGCTCTCATGTGCCTTTAAGCCAGGTTGCAACCTTGGGTATCCCCGATGGCAAACAAATTATTATTCAACCTTGGGAACAAAAACTTCTCACCGTAATTGAGAAAGCCATTTTGAAATCAGACTTAGGATTAACTCCTATGAATGATGGCAAAATCATAAGAATTGTCGTTCCCCCACTCACCGAAGAAAGGAGAAAACAACTCGTAAAGGTAATCAAAAAGAAGGCTGAGGAAGCTCGGGTAGCTATTAGAAACATCAGAAGGGAGCTTAACGAAGAGATTAAGAAGAGTGAAAAGGAGAAGAATATCAGCGAAGATGATGCTAAGAGACTTCAGTCTGAGATCCAAAAGATAACAGACTCATTCATCAATAAGATTGATGAATTGATCAAGAATAAAGAGAAAGAGATTATGGCTGTATAGTTCTCTCTTTTCCGCAAATTTTTGATTTTACTGTTCTTTTATTAATTTAAAATTGAGAGGTTATAATGTTAGAGAATGGTGAGCAAAAAGAACTTGGTCAAAAACAAGAAAAAGAATCTTATATCCGCGCTGAAAACTTGAAGAAACTTCTTATAAATTTAAGAGAAAAACTAATTAGAGAGGCAAAGGAAGAAATAAAAAAATTTAAAGGGGGTGAAAAAAAACAGATAGTCGAAAGTGTTATGGATGATGCTGATTTATCAGTCATAGACCTTTCTGAAGATATAAGTCTTAAACAACTCTCTGCACATAGAGAGACTCTTATTAAAATAGATGAAGCTCTAAGGAAATTAGAGGAGGGAACCTATGGCTTATGTGAAGAGTGTGGTGAAGAGATTAGTGTTGAAAGATTAAAGATAATTCCCTTTGCTACTCATTGTATAGAGTGTCAGGAGAAAAAAGAATTACTCGAAAAGATTCAACAATCTGAAGAGTTACTCTAATAACAAACCTTCTCTAAAAAAAGGCCTTTGGCAGGCGCTGCCTGCCCTGCTAATCTCCTGTCTTTTAGCAGTAAAATTTTTTCCATATCTTTAGTTTTCTTCTTTCCTCTACCAACCTCATAAATTGACCCTACAATGTTTCTAACCATATGTCTAAGGAATGAATCCGCCTCAACGGTGACCTTGATGAACTTGCCTTCTAAGGAAAAACCTAAAAAACTTATTCTATTTATGGTATCAATTTTAATCGAGATTATTGTTCTTATATTATTTTTGGAGTTACACTTACTAGCCGTGAATGAGGTGAAATCATGTTTACCGACTAACAGATTAGCAGCCTCTATCATTGCGATAGTGTCTAATTTATGAGGAATCTTCCATGTATATCGTACTAAAAAAGGCGAGATTACTTCAGTATTGGCTATATAATATGAATATATCTTGCTTTTTGCGTCATAACGGGGGTTAAAAGAGATATCTTCTTCAAAAGCGCTTAGAATTCTTATGTCATTGGGTAAAAGCGCATTCAAAGCACGCTTAATTGCTTTTGTTTCTAGTTGAGAAAAAGTTTTAAAGGAAGCTATTTGGGAGATAGCATGGACGCCCGCATCTGTTCTCCCAGCTGCAATTATCTTACAATTCTCTCCAGTTAATTTAAAGATTGCTTTTTGAAGTACACCCTGAATAGTGATAACATTACTTGTAGGTGCTTGAACTTGCCAGCCCTTATAGTTGGTCCCATCATATTGAAGTTCTAAAACGATATTTCTCATAGAAATAGAGGTCAGTTTTGTTCGATAATCGAATATAAAGTTTGAAAATATCTGCTTTCCTATATTTTAAATAGATTTATTCAATGAGATTTTTTTAAGATAATCAGAATGATTAATAAATACCTTAATGAAATTTGTCATTGAGAGTGTCTTAGATTTTGACATTTTAGATGAATAGACATTATAGAGATCTCTATTATACCAAAATTGGTATTATTCTATGGATTTTAGCAAACTTGTAGATGAGATTCGCTCAAGGGTAGATATTGTTGAAATTATAAAGGATTTCGTTGAATTAAAAAAATCTGGTCAAAACTGGAAAGGATTATGCCCCTTTCACCCTGAGAAAACACCTTCTTTTATGGTTAGCCCTTCTAAGCAAATTTTTCACTGTTTTGGTTGCAACAAAGGAGGTGATGTCTTTTCCTTCATAATGGGCTATGAGAATATAAGTTTTACAGAGGCAGTTCGATTAGTCGCTCAAAAGATAGGAATCGAACTGACAAATTCAGATGATACATCTGAATATAGAAAAAGTCAAAAAGAAAAGATTTTTTCAATCAATAAGGAAGCCTTAAATTATTTTAGAAAATGTTTAAGTGAATCTAAACAAGCCCTTTTTTATTTGAGAGAAAGGGGGGTTAAAGATGAATCTATCGAAAAGTTTTCATTGGGATTTACGAATAGTGACAAGGATGCTCTTTGCAATCACTTGACAAAGGTAGGATTTGAAATAGAGGATATAAAACTGTCGGGATTAGTAGTTTTTAGCGATGGCAAATATCAAGATTTCTTTAAAAAAAGGATAATTTTCCCTATTTTTGACCTTAGGAATAGGTGTGTAGGTTTTGGTGGAAGGACATTGTTACAGATGAAAGAAGTTCCTAAATATATAAATTCTCCTGATACATTAGTTTTTAGAAAGGGAGAAATATGTTTTGGCTTAAATTTTGCGAAGAATTCTATTAGTCAGAAGGGATATTCCATGATTGTAGAAGGCTACTTCGATACAATCATGTCTCATCAGTTTGGGTTTGACAACACAGTTTCACCATTGGGAACCGCTCTTACAATCGAACAATTAAAAAAAATAAAAAGACTTGCAAATAAGATCCTTCTTGTATTCGATGGTGATTCTGCTGGCATATCTGCTGCTAAAAGAACTCTTGAACTTATATTTTCTGAAGCTATGATAGCAAAAGTACTTATGTTACCTACTGGTGAAGATCCAGATAGTTTTTTTAGAAAATATGGCTCATCTGAGATGATTAAGTATATGAGGCAATCAAAAAAACCCATCGAGTTCATCCTTAGCTTATATCCAAAAGATATTATCGAGGGGGTGAAGTGTACACTCTCAATGATATCACTATGCCCTGACCTATTGATGAGAGATAAATCAATAAAGGAATTGTCTGAAGTTTCAAAATTAGATGAACTGACCTTAAGACAGGAGTTAGTAAATTTAGCTAAGAAGAATGCAAAACTAATGAAGAGACATGAAAAAAAGGAATCGTTACAAAATGTAACACAAATAAATAATTTTATTGATAGTAACAAAGAAGAAGAGACACTTTTAAAAGTAGTTCTCCTGTATCCAAATTACTACTCTAAAATTACTGCTCAAATTAGTGAAGAAAAATTAGATCACTCTTTAGTAAAAAATATCTTTTATAAAATCGGAGATATCTTAAGTAATACTCAAGAATTTACTTTGGAAAGACTTTTGCAAGTATGCACCCCTCTAGAACAACAACTAATCACAAAACTTATGTTTACATACTATATTGAACCAGAATCTATTGATAAAATTATAATTGATAAAATTATAAAAGACTGTATTAAAGGAATTGAAATTAGAGAAATTGAAAAACAAATCAAAAAAGAGACAGATGTAACAATACTAAAAAGATTACTCTTAGAAAAAAGAAGGTTGATCTCTCAAAAGAACTAACGATTATTTAATAATATTTAGAATTCATCTATTAATATAAATAGCTATGCATTTGATCGAGGCAAAGCTATGATTAACAATAATGAGTTAGAAGAGGATTTTAACGAAGAAAACTTCCAATACCATAAGCAGATCCTATTTGCTGACAATTTTTTACCTGAAGATACCATTAACGATGACATCCAAGAAGAGTGTTTACAGACTGAATCCGATCTGCTGAAATCTTACATGAAATCCATAGCAACTGCTAAGTTACTAAGCAGAGAAGAAGAAATAGAAATAGCGGCACAAATTGAAGCTCTAAAAATAAAAATCATAGAGATAATCTTCACAACTCCTTTTTGTCTCAAAAAATTAATTATGCTGGGACAACTTCTTAAAAATGGTAAGGCACCCCTCTCAAAGTTTATCTATGATATTGATGAAATAACTGATAATAATTTGACAAAAGAAAGAAGACGCATAGAAAAGGTAATAGAATCTATCAAAAAACTCTTCATCAGAAGAGAGAGATTATTCGAAAAACTTTCAAGGATACCAAAAAACAGTAAAGATAAAATTAGAGACCGTATTGCCAAAGAACTTGAGAAAAATAAGCTAAAAGTAGTTGCACAGATAAATAAAATTGGATTCAAAAATGAGTTTATTTACTCCTTTGCTGAGGAATTCAAAGATGTTATTAACCAGTTAAGTAGCCTTAAAACACTTCTCAGAAATATCCCTGTCGGATCGAAGGAATATAAAAAAACAAAGGAAAAGATAAAAGCCCTTGAGTCTTCAATTGGCTTAAAAGCTTACGATGTTAAGAAAGTATTAAAAACCTTACAAGATGCTGAAAAAGAGCTTATAGAGAAAAAAGAATTTTTGATTATCTGCAATCTCAGACTTGTTATAAGTATTGCCAAAAAATATACCGGCAGAGGCTTAAGTTTAGCCGATCTTATTCAAGAAGGCAATATTGGGCTTATGAAAGCTGTTGATAAATTTGAATATAGAAGAGGCTATAAATTTAGCACCTATGCAACTTGGTGGATAAGGCAAGCTATTAATAGGGCAATATCTGATAAATCAAGAACTATTAGAATTCCAGTTCATATGCTCGACAATATTAATAAAGTAAACAACGTGATTAAAAAATTTGTTCAAAAACACGGCGATGAGCCTACAGTAGAAGAAATTGCAAAAAAATTGAAGATGTCCGTTGAAAAAATAAGGCATATACTTGAGATATCTAAAGAGCCAGTCTCAATAGAGACGCCAATTAGTTATCATAACGACGCACTTCTAATTGATTTTATAGAAGACAAAAATATAGTATCGCCTATAGAGTATGCCATGTATATAGATATAAAAACTGCCTTAAATAAAGTTCTATCGAGTTTAAATCCTAAGGAAGAATTTGTAATCAGGAAAAGATACGGCATAGGAAATGATAGACCTTATACTCTTGAAGAAGTTGGAAAAGAATGTAATTTAACCAGAGAACGGATTAGACAGATCGAAAAAAAAGCTTTAAAGAAATTAAGACATCCTTCAAAAAGCTTTTGGTTGAAGATTTTTTTAGACAACCATGGAAAGCCGACGTGATGATGTTATATCCACTCATACTCTCTACCCTTTTATAATTAAAGGCTCCTTAGCAATTACCATATAAGACACCATCTGGTATATTACGACTCTATCACATTGACTTTGAAGTTTTATGCTTTACCTATTGTAGAGGACAATCAGAAGTGGATCCTTTTAAATGTGAAAGGATAGAATTTTGCTACTAAATATTTTTACTTTTATATAAATAAAGAAAAGCTGAGGCAAGAATTACAAGATTTATGTAAGCTTGCAATAATATAGATAATATCTGATATAGTGGCGAAAGTATTGGACCTAAAATTGGTATCAATATGATAGGAGTCCCGAATAATAAGATTATAAAGATCACTATTAAAGAGCTTGCTAATAAAAAACTGTAAAAAACAATTGCCATAGGGTGAGAGTAAAGATAAATTATAGTTTGTTTGAAAGCCCTTAAAGGACTCTTTTTTTCAAAAGCTATATTGGCAATTCCATAAACAGTAATTGACAATATTAGGACTATTAAAAAAAGCCCTGTAATAAATATAATTGCAGAAAAAAAGATACCCAGGAATAATGCTAAGACTGCCTCTTTGCTTTTCGTTATTTCTATAATTGAAGAAATACCTCCCCCCAACAACCCAAGCAGGAAAGCTAAAAATAGTAGAAATACTCCTATAATAGTAGAATAGCCGAAAATAGGGAGAAATAACCTTTTGCCCTCCGTTAAAAAAATCTTGAAGGTGTACTTTGAAGTCTCTTCTTTGATAATCTTCGCAATTGTACCAACACTACCTGCAATCGTAAAAAGCCATAAAGAAAAAACTGCTGAAAAATATATTATTATGCTAGTGATAACAAGCAGTGCCATGACGAAATATTTTTTTAATAGATTGAGGGAGTGTCTTATAACTTCTATAACGTCTTTAGACCTTAAAATTTCTGTGAGATCTAATCCAAAAATTATAAAAGCGATTGATATAGGGATACCTATAATCAAAAAAAAACAGAGAAAGCTTACTACTGCAGATATTAAGTGAAGAAAAACTAACTGCCAAGAGTGGTTTATAATTGAGATACCTTCTTTAATTATATCCAGATATCTCATCTATATGCTTATACCAATAACAGAAATACCGGCTTCAGAGGCACGATTCAGAAAAACTTTTTTATTAATTATTAGGCTTTTATGTGCCTCTAAGGCTAAAACTTTTGCTTTAACGGAAATCATTGAGTTAAGAGTTTCTATGCCGACTACTGGGACATCAAGCTTCATATCTTGCTGAGGCTTACTTACTTTTATAACAACTGCACCTTCGCCTGCCAATTTGCCACCTCTAATTATGGCTTCATCAGTTCCTTCGATAGCCTCAACTGCCATTACTGCCAGTGATTTAATTACCACGGTTTGACCTATATCTAGTCTACCTATTTCCTTTGCTATGTACCACCCAAATTCGATATCTTTTTGCTCCTCTTTTGTAGGAGCCTTTCTGGTTAAGACCCCTAAAGGTGTCAGAAGGTGTGGACTAAAGGCTGCGGTATCAATGATCTCAATACCTTCCTTTTTTGCTTCCTCTGCGATAGCCTTTAGTATTGTATCATCGTTTTTGTTCTCAAGGGAGAGTAACAATTTAAGCGCTCTTAAATCAGGAATAATCTTAGATTTAATTAAAAGGGTCTTTGGGACTTTCCCCGCTATAATAACCGACTTAATTTTATTATCTTTAAATGTTTTGATAATCTTATCAAGTTTGCCTATATTTATCCATGAAATCTTATCTGATAATTTATTCAACTCTTCTGAAGCAAGCCCCTCAAGAGCTACAGTCACTACTTTGAACCCTCGTTCTTTAGCATCTGTTGCAATAATCCCAGGCAAATTACCTGATCCAGCGACTATCCCTATCTGCATATCCCTCTCTGTGATTTCTCAATGAAATTAAGTATATTTTTTATCTCTTCGGTCTGAGGAAAATCTTTCTTGATCTTCTGAATTGCGTTATTTAGGGTATTTTTCTCTCTGAAAAGAACCTTATAAACTCTCTTTAATAGGTTAATAGATTCTTCTGAGAAACCTCTTCTTTTTAGTCCAATAACGTTAGGTCCATAAAGCCTTGCTCTTTCCCCTGATGCCATCATATAGGGAATTACATCTTGAGCGATACCACTGAAACCACCCACCATTGCATAAGCCCCTATTCTCGTGAATTGATGGATGGCTACAAGACCACCTATAACAGCATAATCTTCTATTACTACATGCCCACCCAATGTTGCCACATTAGCCATTACAATAAAGTTGCCAATCTTGCAATCGTGAGCTATATGAACATATGCCATAATAAAATTAGAATCACCAATCTCTGTCAATCCATCTCCTTTGACTGAGCCTCTATGGATTGTTACATTTTCTCTTATTATGTTATTTTTCCCAATTCTCACTCCAGTGTTCTGATCCCTATATGTTAGATCTTGAGGAGGCAGTCCAATTGTAGTAAAAGGATAGATTATACAATTTTCTCCTACCACTGTATCGCCATCTATGATGACATTTGAGATCAATCGTGTGCCATCCTTAATTGTCACTTTATCTCCTATAATACAGTAAGGACCTATGTATACATTGTCATGGATTTCTGCTTTAGAACTTACTATGGAGGAGGGATGTATATCCTTAGACATATGATTTATACTTCCTTTGACTCTTTATCCATAACCATGGCTGTAAACTCAGCTTCAGCAGCCTGTTTGTTATCTACAATGACGCTACCACTAAATTTCCAAACTTTTCCTCGGATGTGTAAGGCTTTTACCTCAAGTATCATTTGATCGCCAGGGATTATAGGTTTTCTAAATTTTGCGCTATCTATACTTAGAAAGTACACATTCTTCCCTTTAGCGCCAGATTTTGAAGCTAAAATTCCACCAACTTGTGCTAATGCCTCAATAATCAGGACACCTGGCATTATAGGGTTACCAGGAAAATGACCCTGGAAAAAAGGTTCATTAAGAGTTACATTTTTTACCCCTATTGCTTTAACATTAGGCTCTAATTCAATGATTTTGTCAACTAATAACATAGGATATCTATGCGGAAGAATATCCATAATTTCCACAATGTCTATCATGTTTCCTCCGAACTTAAACAGGTGAAAAGTATAAAATTTAGTTGTTAGTTTTGTTCAACTTCTAAAAGATTTTAGGCATATTAAAGTTTGATTAATCAAAAAGCTTTAAAAGACTTTTCTATTTGGCTAATTTTCTCTTCAAGTTCCTCAACCCTCTTCTTTAGTTCAGGGAGTTTTTTAAAGACAGCAATTGCTCTCCACCATTCTTTATGAGGTAAAATTGGATATCCCGAGTAAATACCTCGTCCAACTTTACCCATAACACCAGCTTTAGCTGCTATCATGGTACCGTCCTCTATAGTCACATGGTCTGCAATGCCAACTTGACCACCTAAAACTACGTTGTTACCAATTCTCGAGCTTCCTCCGATGCCTGTCTGAGATACAATTATGACATTTTTCCCCACTTTGACATTATGTCCAATTTGAACAAGATTATCAATTTTTGTACCCTCTCCAATGATTGTGGCACCAGTTGTGGCTCGATCAATAGTAGTGTTAGCTCCTATTTCTACATTATCTTCAATTATTACAGTGCCTATTTGAGGGACTTTGTGATATATTCCATCTTCCATAACATATCCAAAACCGTCAGCACCTAATATAGCACCTGAATGAATAGTAACATTGTTGCCAATTTTAACTCTTTGGTGTATGACAACATTGGGATAGATTATACAATTTTCGCCTATAAATGTATTTTCACCAATGTAAACGTTAGGATAAATGATAGTATTTGAGCCAATCTGGACATTATCAGAGATATATGCAAAAGAGAGAACTGTAACATTGTCTCCTAAGGTTGCACTTTTAGAGATATAAGCATTTTTACTTATACCCTTATCTTTGAAAGTAACGGGATAAAAAATCTTAAGTAGTTTAGCAAATGCAAATAAAGGATTTTTAACTATTATCTGAGATTTAGCAAGATCTTTTACCTCTTCTTTGACTATTACTGCTGATGCTTTAGAGGCTGATAAATATTTTTCCCATTTTTTTTCAGACACAAAGGTAATGTAATTTTCCTCTGCTTCAAGAACACCAGCTATACCTTTTATTTCTAAATCTGGGTCTCCAATTATTTTCCCATCGATTATTCTTGCTATCTCACTTAGCTTCATAATTTTAATAAAGGCTTTGCAGAAAATTGATAATTCGGTAATATCAATTTTTTGAAGGCTTAGACTTTGGCTCAGCTTTTTTTGTTTCAGTTTTTGTTTCGTTGATTTTTTTGATGACCTTTTCAGTTATATCGAGGGAATTAGCATAATAGAGTACTAATCCATCTGCTTTTTCAAGAACTAATGAATAACCACCTTCCTTAGCTAATTTATTTATAACTTCTCTTGCTTGTTTAAGTATTTCTGCAGTTAATTCGGTCTCTTTTTTTCTAACTTCGGCCTGGGAATCTGTAACCATCCTTTGATAATCCTTTAAAAGCTTTTCAAGTTCGTCTTCTTTTGCCTTCTTTGCTTCAGCGGTAAGGACTGCTGATTGTCTATCCATATCACCCTTTAATGCTTCTATGTTCTTGCCTTTTTCTTCGATAGCAGACTGCTTGGTTTTTATTAGACTCTCAAGTTCAGATCTGGCTTTTTTGCCGATCTCTGACTCATTCAAAACTTTATAGAGATCTACTATGGCAATCTTGATCCTTACCTCTTCAGCATGAAGATTTGATAACATAACCGGCAAAACTACTATTGAAATAATGACAGCATAGAAAAGATACTTTTTCATTCACTATTCCTCCATTCACTTTTTTGACTTATGTTAGTGAGTCTTTTATTGTACACCAAACCAATTTATTTTGTCGGCAATCTTTGATAAGATATCCTTTCATTATGGGGACCTATCAGCAAATTCTTTGAAGTATCACTATTAGCTAATAAAGCACGTTGAAACTCTAAAAGAATGTGCCGAAAGTGAATTCAACCTTGTTTGAAGGTTCACCAACTCTTCTATCGAGATTGAACCCCCATTCAATTCTGATTGGACCTATTGGCGAAATCCATCTTATTCCGGCTCCTGTAGTGTATCTTAAGTCGGTACCGAAGGTTTCATGTCTATCATAAGCTCTTCCAGCATCGAAGAATACCACGCCTTTTAGTTTAAATTCAGGCAAAATGGGAAATATATATTCTGCATTAAGAACTAATTCCTTCTCACCTCCTAAGGGCTCATTATTAACATCTTTTGGCCCTGCGTCGCCATAATCAAGTCCTCTCACCGTGTAAATGCCACCTACATAATATCTCTCATAGAGTGGTAGCTCTTTATTGAATAAACCAGATGCATAACCTATTCTTGCCCTTAAATGAATAGATGTAACATCAAAGACAGGGAAATACCATCCAGAATCAAGCAACATTTTTATAAAGGCATTAGTGCCGCCTATGCCTGCAAAAGTTAAGGAAAAAGAGTTCCTTGAACCTCTTGTTGGGTCTAAGATGCTGTCTCTTGTATCCCTTACGATAGCAGGGCTAATACTGCTTGTAGTTCTCTTCCCTTCCTGTGACTTGACTATTATAGATGCATCAGGTTTGACATTGAAAATTGTTGTTCTCTCGAAATTATAGGCAATTGATTTATACCAATACTCCCAAAAGCTTTTGCCTAAGGAGATTTCAAAACCACTCGATTTTTTATCAAAATTTCCATATTCCCTTTCTGTCCTATAGATACTTGCTCCAAAGGAGATTGGTTTATCCATAAACCATGGCTCTTTGAATGAGAATTCGTAAAAAGCACTTTTACCACCAATCTGCCCTCTCAGTTTTAAGTACTGCCCCCTTCCAAAAAGATTACCTTGAGTGAGATCTATCATACCAATAAAACCATCAAGAGAACTATAACCTCCACCAACACTTAAAAACCCAGTTGGTTTTTCTTTGACTTTTACCTCAAGGTCAACCAACTTTGTTTCGACCTTAGGAGAGGGGATAATCTCTACTGTTTCAAAAAACTGTAGATTATTTAATCTTTCATAACTCCTCCTTAGAAGGGAGGCATTGAAGACATCTCCTTCGTCTAGTCTTATCTCTCTTCTTATAACCTTATCGTGCGTTTTTGTATTGCCCGTAATATCTATTCTTCCTATAGTATACTTGTCCCCTTCGCTAACTCTATATACTACCTTGACTGTCCTTTTTTCCTCATCAGGTATAACCTCAGGTGAAACTACTGCAAGGGCATATCCATGATTAGCATAAATACTGGTAATGGCACTAATATCCGCTTGTAATAAGCTCTTGCTGAAGGGTTTGTTCACCTTGAGCTTTATCAGTTTTATAAGTGTGTCATGGGAGATTGTTTCATTGCCTGTAATCTCAAAGGATGATACCTTAAATTGTTCACCTTCAAAAATGGTTATAACGATATCCATCGCATTCATACCAACTAACTCAATAACTGGTTCTCCTACTGCAACCTTTAGATAACCATTGTCATAATAAAGATCTTTAATTCTTTCTATGTCAGCTCTCATTTCTTCCCTTTTATAATATCCTCCACCAGTTATAATTGAGTATATCTTCCTCTCTTCAATTTTCATAGCTTTCTTAATCTTTTTTGAGGAAAGAGCTTTATTGCCTCGTATGATGATGTTTCTAATCTTAACTTTTCTACCTTCCTCAATCTGGTATGTAAGGATTACTTCTTCCTCATTTATTCTTCTTAGAATAGGAAAAATGTGCACATGATAAAATCCCTCACCTTCATAAAAGGCTTTTAGCTTAAGGGCAACATCGTTTATCAAAGTAATATCTGCTAATGCTCCTGGATTTATAGGAGCTACTTCCTTCAATTTAGAATCGTCAAATTCCTTATTGCCCTGAAAATCTACTCTCACAATAGTAGGCTTCTCTTTTATTAAAAAAATAATCTTATAACCGCCTTCAAAAGGTTCAATGTCTACTTTAACATCATCAAAGTAACCCATTTTATAAATTGTCTTTATGTCTTCTGAGATCTTCTCTTGCATAAGTGGCTCTCCAGCCTTCTGAGACATCCTTGCTCTGAGAGCTCCTTCATCTATACGCTTTAATCCCTTGATTTCTATTACATTCACAAGAGGTTCCTGTGAGTCTCCAATCCCCATAAAGGCAAAAATCGTAAAAAAAATTATAATTGCCCGGAAAACCTTTGGCTTCATCAATTTTCACCTCAGGAAAAAATTTTCAGTAGTATAACACATCTTCCAAACGATTTTAGAAGTGGCATCTTGAAAGATAAGAAAAATTTCGTTCAAAGAAAATTCTAAATTTTATGCAGTTATCGAAAATCTATTAATAGAGTTAAAGATAAGTCATTGAAAGCTCGAGATTTATCATATTTTGGATTGCTAAAATAGGGTACGGGGGTTAAAAGTTACCCCCGCTTATTAAATAATTTAAGAGATAACGATATTTTAGCTAACAGCCTTCTGGTTTCTTTTTAACTGGTTTTTCCTGAGGCTTCTGCGCATCTGGTTTCACTTCTTCTTTCTTTTTAATTTCATCTGTGGTCTTCTTTTCCGTTTTAATATCTTCTTTCTTTTTAGTCTCTACCGGTTTTTTAGTATCAAAAAGCTCTTTTCCAACGGCTTTTAAATCTCTATCAGAGATCCTTTTGTGAACTTCTGCCTTGGGTCCCTGCCTTATTAGCTTTACCATTTCTTCAGTATTTTTTATTCCCTTAATTTCATTAATTTTCTTAACATCCTTCTCACCCTTGTGGCACTTCCCACATCTTGCATCGGCGATAGATGTTTTTTTTGCACTCTTCGTTGATGCATTTTTTGCATCACTCTTAGTTTCAGCTTTCTTTTCTACCACAGATTCCTTGGGTTTTTCGGTTGCATTTGTTTCTAAACCCCAATAAAAAATGAGTAAGGCAAAGGACGTGATAAATACAATTATTTCTTTCATCTTACACCTCCAAATAGTTTTAAAATAAAAATAGTACAATAAGCATACCAAATCTTAAGAGCATAAGAGAATTTTTCTTCCAATTAAACCACAATTTTTTTCGATTTTAGTCAACTGTTTAGGTGAAAAGAAAAAATCTCTATAAATCAATATCTATTTTTCTTTTTATAAAGATATAATGACAACTTTTAAAGGTATCGCTATAAGTGTAAACCTTAGCTTTAACTTTTCCATTAAAAGATGAATCGAAAGAATTACAAGTTGATAAAAGAATTGTAAGAGAGAAATATGATTTCCGAAAAAGTCAAAAGGTCACTAAGATAGTTGAATCGGAGCGGCAAAATTCCCTCTAATTTTATATTTAAAAAAATTCAATATTTAGGAAATCAAAATTTTTTATTGTCTTAAAAATATCTAAATTTTGAAACTATCAGAAAACCAAGCGATAAAGTCTTAAAAGAGCAGGGTATTGTTTCATTAAAAATGAAGCTATTACACCTCCTTTTAATGTTTTGAAGGAAAGGTGTAATAGCTTTAAAAATATATAAGACTGGAGTTATTACTATTTACTTTTTATCTGTCAAGGCTGAAATACCAGGGAGTTCCTTTCCTTCTAATAGTTGCAAAGCCGCACCGCCTCCAGTAGAGATAAAAGTTATGGAGTCACTAACTCCAGCTTTATGGACGGCGTAATCAGTATCTCCACCCCCAACGATTGTCATAGCGTAAGCATCAGCAACTGCATGGGCAATAGCTGATGTTCCTCTTGAGAAGGGATCATACTCAAAAACTCCCATAGGTCCATTCCATATAATGGTTTTCGCATTTTGTATTGCTTCTGAAAAGAGTTTTACGGAGGCAGGGCCTATGTCAAGTCCCTTCCACCCCTTTGGTATCTCTTGTGATGTTACGATTTTTGTCTCTGCACCTGCTGATATTTCTTGAGAGATGACGAAATCAACAGGCAAATAGAACTTTACACCTTTATTTTTAAGGTTTTGCATGATGTTTTGAGCAAAATCTATCATATCATCTTCAACTAACGAGTCGCCAATCTCATAGCCCAATGCTTTAATAAAAGTAAAAGCCATACCTCCACCTACTATTACTTTATCAACTTTATCTATAAGGTTTCCTAAGACTCCAATCTTGCCAGAAACTTTCGAACCACCTAAGATAGCCACAAAAGGCCTAATAGGATTATCCACTGCACCTTTAAGATATTCAATCTCCTTTTTCATCAAAAAACCAGCTGCTGCAGGTAAAAACTTAGGAAGAGAGACAATAGAGGCGTGGGCTCTATGAGATGCGCCAAAAGCGTCATTAACATAGTAATCCGCTAATTTAGCTAAAGCTTTAGCAAAATTAAGATCGTTCTTCTCTTCTTCTATATGAAAGCGAAGATTTTCGAGCAAAATTACGTCTCCTTCTTTCATTTTTGCTATCATTCCTTCAACTTGAGCTCCTATACAGTCAGGAGCAAATAGGACCTCTTTATTCAAGAGCCTTTGGAGTCTCCTCCCAACAGGAGCAAGACTCAAACGAGGATTAACCTTGCCTTTTGGTCTCCCAAGGTGAGAAGCAAGTATTACTTTTGCTCCTTCATCGACCGCATAATTTATAGTAGGAATTGCAGCACGTATCCTTCTGTCGTCAGTTATTATTAAGTTGTCATCAATAGGAACATTGAAATCCACCCTTATAAAAACTCTTTTACCTTTTAAGGATAAATCTTGAATAGTAAGTTTGTTAACTATATCATTCTTCCCTGACATATTAACTCCTTTTGCTTATTAATACTGCCAAATCTCTTAAGCGGCAGCTGTAGCCCCATTCATTGTCATACCAGGCTATGACTTTTATGAGGCGGTTGGTTATTACGTCAGTCAAGGAGGCATCAACTATTGCAGAGTGGGTATTGCCATTGAAATCTACTGAAACAAGTTCCTCTTCAGTGTACTGAATTATTCCTTTCATGTAGCTTTCTGAAGCCTCTCTTAAAACGCTATTGACAGATTCAATGGATGCGTCCTTGCTTATTTCTGCGACGAGGTCTATAACTGAAACATTAGGAGTTGGGACTCTAAAAGCAATCCCTTCAATCCTGCCTTCCAGTTCAGGGATAACAAGCCCTACAGCTCTTGCTGCTCCAGTAGTCGTTGGAATGATAGAGAGAGCTGCAGCTCTTGCTCTTCTCAAGTCTCTATGGGGAAGATCTAATATTCTTTGATCATTTGTATAGGAGTGAATTGTTGACATGAAAGCTCTTAGAATCTCGAAATTCTGATGAATCACTTTAGCTATAGGGGCGATGCAATTTGTAGTACATGAGGCATTAGAGATTATAAAATGTTTAGATAGATCAAGCTTTTCTTCATTTACTCCTATACAAATAGTTATGTCCGGGTCTTTTGCTGGAGCAGAAATTATAACTCTTTTAGCGCCAGCCTCAAGATGTTTTGATGCAGAAATTCTATCAGTAAATCTGCCTGTAGACTCGATAGCAAGGTCAATATTTAGAGCTTTCCAGGGCAATTTTTCTGGATTAGTATAAGAAAATACCTCTATCTTTTTCCCATCAACAATTATGTAATTATCTGTAAATGAAACATCTGAGTCAAATTTTCTGTGGACAGAATCATACTTTAGTAAGTGAGCAAGGGAGCGTGCATCGGTAAGGTCATTGATTGCTACTACCTCAAACTCTGAAACATCTTTACAAGCTCTCAAAAAGAGCCTTCCAATCCTTCCAAATCCATTAATTGCAACTCTTGTTGGCATTGAACTTCCTACCCCTTGATTTTATATTTTATTTGTTTATATTAAACATTAAAACTATTGATTATTAACCCAGTTAAGAGTTTAGGATAAAAATAAGTGGATTTAGGTGGCATTCTAACGTTTGCTAATGCTGAACTCTCTACATCTCGAACAGTAGTAGGCTTTAAGAAAAAGACAGCATCGTATAAAGATGACCTCACCATATTTAGAGCTTCTTTTGGATTCATCTCATAACTGAATTCAACAATCCCTAATAGTACCTTAAATATTAATTCGTGAAGTAAAACGACGTCGAGATCTTTATGAACTGGATGGATATGTTCGTAAGTTCTACCATTGTATCTTAAAATATACCATTTTTTTTCATTTTTTATGTAGAGCCCAATAGCATTTTTACCTTGTTGGTTTAAAAGCTCTATAATATCTTCTTCCATCACAAAGGAATACACATCAAAATAATCCCTCACTTTATCAATAACTTCCTTACTATCACTAATGCCTTTAACAACTCTATGGGTTGGCAATATAGAAATACCGTTGTCTTGTATATTTGCAAGAAACATCATTATATAATCATAGGGCTTTAAGGTGTTATCTTCTTGACCTTTTCTTTCAAGTTGACGCATTTCTTTTCTAAACTCAAGAGCCACTTCATATCGGTGATGACCGTCAGCAATATAAATCGGTTTATTATAGAACTCGTTGATGATCTCTCTATAAGTGGAAAAATCATTTATTCTATAAAGTTTATGGACAAAGGCTTCACTATCTACGGCAGTCACAAAAGGTGGATAATTTATATTCTGAATTATATTTGAAGTTATTTTTTCAGCACTGTTATATAGTGCATAGATAGGGCTAATATTGCCATAGCAGAATCTCATCAGGTTTAGCCTATCTGCCTTAGGTTTTGAGTATGTTGCCTCGTGGGGATAGGTTCCTTCACCCAATTCATCTAATTTAACGAGAGCAACAATGCCTTTCAATTTTTTACTCTCTTTATTGAGCAAATATTCTAATTCATAAACATAAAAATAGGGCTTTTCATCTCTGATCAAAATCTGATTATCGAACCATCTTTGTAAATAATCTCTTGCTCTGGTGTATTTGTTTTCAAATTCTGAATCACCGGGCAATTCCATACCAAAATCTACTCGAACAATGTTATAGGGGTTTCTGTATAAAAGCTCTCTTACTTCAGGGGTGATGACGTCATAGGGGGGGGCAACAATATCATTAGCATCGACCCTCTTAGTGTTATAAAAGATTCCTCTGAAAGGTTGAATTAATGCCATTTGAAGCCCCTATTAATTTTTAAACTTACTATAGTAGCATATTTGATTAGAAAATTAAAAAGTTATTTATTTTTTGTTTACAATAGTTGGAGAATTCATAATTTAAATAATATGATATGGTGGATCTTATCTCATGAAGAACCTGCCCTTAATAAGAGATCTTGTCAACTTTTTTCTGTAAATCCTCATAGGGGC
>FMJZ01057351.1_pt1 | contig 20108 bp, 20 predicted proteins | sample 1987881 | NCBI WGS metagenome assembly FMJZ01 (sample SAMEA4378227, study PRJEB15110) | soil metagenome | biome: soil; feature: Field; material: Soil | place: India | collected 2015-03-11 | depth 0 m
GTGTTAAAAGAACAACCTCATGACCTTTTTCTTTAACAAGTCCTTCAAAGCCATATTTTATTCCGTAAGTAATTTGATTTTTGTAGAGGTAATAGTTCATCATTACAATTCCACGTATTACAGCGTTAAGTCCGGGGCAAAGCCCACCACAGGTTACAATTGCTGATTTTGTTTTTCCCGGCTCAAAAAAGAGTTTCTTTCTTGCACCTCCAAGTTCAAAAAGAGGTATGTTTTTACTTGTTTTCTTTACAATTTCGACCTTTGAGCTTTCAATGATAGGAAACATTTTTTCATCATCGTCGATAAAAATCTTTTCTTTAACTAAGTTATCATTAAAAAAATCTATGGGTGAATCGTAAATTCCTTCGCCAAGTTTTTTGATTGCAAGATCTTTTGACAATAAATTCAACTCACTTTCATCAAGGATAGACATTTCATCCATAAAAACCCCTTAAAAATTTGATGGTGAAGCTGGAGAATATTTTAATTTTTTTATTTTCCCAATATTATATAGAGTAATATTTGTAATTTCAAAGTTTTCGATTTGATTTATTTTTTTTAATAAAACAATGTCCTTATCTAAGTTATCAGATATTTGGGAAATTCCCCAGTAGATATACTCAACATCAAAAGAGAGAACTGGAATAAACTTTCCAAGATAATAAATGGTATTTTCCTTTACATTAAGTGAAAAATTAATCTTTTGACTATCATAAGTTTCGTAGGTATATTTTGAATATAAGTCAATTGAAATTAAGTTATATTTACCTTCATCAATTGGAATTAAAAACATACCCTCATTCTGGTTAAATATAAAATAAGTTGATATTTTACTGTCTTTATTAAGGGAAAAGCCTATTCTCGAAGGCAGATAAACAAAATTGGTTATAAAGGAGTAAGTGCCAAAAAGATAAGCTTTTTGATTTTTTTCTATCCTTAGATCTTCAATTTTATAATATTTGGCACAGGAAATTAAAATCAGACACAATATTATATATTTTAACTTCATACTTAATAAGATTAATATAAATGATAATTTTTGTCAATATGTTTGATTTGTTTTTCTTTTTTTTATATAATATTCTGGGAGAGTAAAATGAATATAGCAATACTTGGTAGTGGTGGCAGAGAATCTGCTCTGGCATGGGCAATTTCAAAAAGTCCAAGATGTAAAAATTTATATATACTTCCCGGGAATGGAGGCACAACAAAATATGGGAGAAATGTCCCAGTAGATTTAAAACCTCCATTTAAAGACTTAATCGAATTTGTTAAGCTGGCGAATATAGATCTGGTTATAGTTGGTCCTGAAGAACCTCTTGTTTATGGAGTGGTTGATGTTTTAGAAAAAGAAAAGGTTAAAGTTTTTGGACCTTCTTTTAAGGCTTCAAGACTTGAAGGTTCAAAGGCATATCTTAAGGATTTTCTCCATAGATATTCAATTCCAACAGCGAAATTTGCTATCTTTCACCATCCCGAGGACGCATTCAATTTTGTAGAAAAAGCTGGTAAACCTTTTGTAGTAAAAACAGATGGTCTTGCAGCTGGAAAAGGAGCCATAGTATGTAAAACTGTTGAAGAAACTCTTAACGCAATCAAAAGAATTATGGTAAACAAAGAATTTGGAAGTGCTGGAGATAAAATAGTTATAGAAGATATACTTTCTGGAGTTGAAGTAAGTGTATTTGTTGTTGCTGATGGTAAAAATTATAAATGGCTTGCAGTAGCTCAGGATCATAAAAGAGTTTTTGATAATGATGAAGGGCCTAATACAGGGGGAATGGGGGCTTTTGCTCCAGTACCATTCCTTGATGAGCAAACCAGAAAAATAATAGAAGAGAACATAATAAAACCAACTATAAAAGGGATGGAAAGAGAAGGAGCTCCTTATAAAGGTATTCTTTACTTTGGGCTTATGCTTACAAATTCAGGACCAGCTGTAATAGAATATAATATAAGATTTGGAGATCCTGAAGCAGAAGCTGTTTTACCTCTTTTAAAGACTGATTTTGTAGAGATAGCTCTCGCTACCTTAAATGGAAAATTAAACGAACTTAAGATAGATTTTTATCCCGGATATTGTAATTGTGTTGTTTTAGCTTCTGGCGGTTATCCCGGAAACTACAAAAAAGGATATGAAATAACTGGAGATCTGGAAGACAGAAAAGATAGTATTGTTTTTCATGCCGGAACTATTTATGATGAAGGAAAGTTTTATACTTCAGGAGGAAGAGTTTTATGTGTTTCTGCATTGGGGCAAACTCTTAAAGAAGCAATAAAAAAATCTTACGAGAGAGTTGAAAAAATATATTTTAAAGATATGCATTATAGGAAAGATATTGGTCAAAAGGGATTAAAACTTAAGGGGGGAATATAAAATGAGAATTCTTTTAATTATTTGTATCATTTTTTCTGCATGTGGAAAAGAAACAAAACCGATTGAGGTAAAATCAATAAGCACAGCAGATTTTAAAAAACTTGAAAAAATTGAAGAAAACCTTGTTGAATATAGATTATCAAAAGATACAAAGATTTTATCAACTTCCAAATTTGAAGTAAGTGATTACCTTTCAAACAAGATAATAAACAAGGAATTCTCATCAAGATTATGGGCTTTGAAAGCTGAAATAGCATATCTTGAAAATAACCAGAACGAATTTGAAAAATCACTTAAGAACATAAAAGAAAAAATACCCCAATCTTATATTCTTAAAAGCTGGATAGAAAAAAATGAAGAAAAAAAACTTTCCTTGCTTTTAGAAGGAGAAAAAGAATTTGAGAAAAATCCAAGAATAGAGCTTGAAATAGGACTTTTATATTTTGATAGATCAGAATATTCAAAAGCATACGCTTATCTTGATGATGCACTTTCCAAATTACCATATACCTATAAGAATTTATACGGGGAGAAACTTGAAAAAGCATCAAAATTCAAGAATCTTGATAAAAATACACAAAAAAAATGGATACTCATAGAAAGCCTTACATTAGAAGATGTGTTAAATATCATAAATTCGGAAACGTCTTTACTCAAAGTTTTTAATATTCAGAAAATTGATTCAAAAGCAATAAAACCTTTGGTTGATGAAAAAATAATTCCAGAGGGTGCTTTTTTAAATAAACAGATTGAAAAAAAAGAAGTTATTTATATAATATTCAAACTTCTTGAGAAAAATAACTATAAGGATATAGCCACATTTTACAGAAAATTTCCAGAGAAATATAAAACCAATAGCCCAATAAAAGATGTAAATGTAGACGACTTTTTTTATGAAGCAAGCATTTATTTTGTCCAGAAAGGAATTATTGAACTTCCTGATGGTAAAAATTTATATCCTTCCGAAAAGATTTCAGGTAACTCATTTCATGAAATAATAGAAAAAATTAAGAGGATTAAATAGACCGATGGACGGACCCCCGTGGGTTTCCCGTCCATCAGCGGAGGTGCATTGTGTATATTTTAACTTATTTTATTAAAAAGTCAACTTTATGAATATTTTAAAATTAGAGAATATTTTATTAAAAAGAGAAGATAAAATACTTCTTGAAAATATAAGTTTTGAGCTTTCTTCTGGTGAAAAAATGGCAATTCTTGGGAAAAATGGCAGTGGCAAATCCCTTCTCCTTCAGTTAATAGCAGGATATATTTCGCCGAGTTCTGGGGAAATATATAGATTTGGAGAACGACATGGTGAATCAGATTTGAGAGAAATCAGAAAAAAGATTGGATTTTTAGGAACAAGTATCAAACACTATATGCATGAGAATGAAATAGTAATAGATGCTGTAGTAAGTGGTAAATATGCCACTATAGGTAAATATGATGAATATACAAAAGTAGACTATGAAAAAGCAAATACTTTTCTTGAAATGGTAAATTGTATTCACTTGAAGAATAGATTTTTTGGAAATCTTTCTGATGGAGAGAAAGAGAGAGTTTTAATAGCTCGTGCAATGATGAATGAACCTGAACTTTTAATTCTTGATGAACCCTGTTCAAATCTTGATATTGCTTCAAGAGAAGAATTCTTGGAAGCACTTGAAAATACATTTAAAATTCACAAGAGAATTTCTGCTATATTTGTAACTCATCATACAGAAGAAATCTTAACATCTTTTCATAGAGTTTTAATATTGAAAAATGGTAAGATACTTAAATCAGGAGATAAAAGTTTAATAAACGAGAAAGATATCTCCGAAGCCTTTGAGATAAAAGTTAAAATTTTTGAACAGGCAAATAGAAAATGGACAATTGCAAGGTTAAATTAAGAAAGAGGGATAAAAATTTTATCCCTCTTTCTAAAAATCTATAAAATAGGAGAAGATTACTTGTTTTTCAAAACTTCCATAACAGCATTATAGCTTTGTTTTCTTTGATAATATTTATCAAATAACAAGGCATCACCCCAACCATTCATAAAATCTGGAATCCATGAGTATTTATCAGTAAATCCCCAGAAAACTATTGCTGTTACATTCGAGTTGGATAGAGCAGTTGAAATCACTTCTCTATAAGTATTTGCCTGTTGACTATAAGATGTATAGTTGGCGGGAATTGGTATTCTTACATCCATTTCAGTAATATGTAACTCAAGACCAAGATCAGAAAATCTTTTAAGGTTTGAGGCAAATCCATTTTGAAAAGGTTTGAAATTTGTGTCAATATGCATCTGAAACCCGACTCCATCAATAAGCCCTTTTGCTTTTAAATTACTTACCAGTAGATAAGTATATAGAGCTTTAGTATTGTATGCCTCTATTCCATAATCATTATAGAAAAGTTTTGCTGTTGGATCTGCGGCTCTTGCAAGTTGAAAAGCATACTCTACATAATTGCTACCAAGATTTGTCCACCAGAATGATTTTCTCAAATGATCATAAAAATTACTTGAATTGCTGAGAGCATTATTTACTTCAATAGCTTCATTTACAACGTCCCAATAATTTATTTTGTTTGAATAACGTTTCATAACTGTAAAAATGTGATTTGAAAGTATATTACTTAAAGCAGCAGGATTATTGACATTTGATGCCCAGCCACTTTGACTATGCCATAAAAGAGTATGTCCACGTATTTTCATATTATTGGCTAAAGCTACATTTACCATTCTATCAGCAATTGTCCAATAAAAATTGTTTGAACTTGTCTGCAAGTATTCAAATTTCATTTCATTTTCACAAACCATCATGTTGAATTCTTTTACAAAAACATTAGAGTAAGGTTCATTTTTTGAGAATAAAGGAGTGTCGGCAACAGCAGCTCCTACATATATTCCTTTTTCTTCTGCTATTTGCCTTAAGGTTTCATCTGTATTATATGATGGTGTTAAAGAACCAGAACCTGTGTTTAAAGCACTTTCACATCCATACATAAACAAAAAAAGAATAGCTAATATTTTGATTTTTTTCATAAGCACCTCCTAAAAACACGTGTTCATTATAAACATTATTTTAAGAAAAGTCAATTAAAAAATTATTTATTTAAAAAAATGAGAACAATAGAAAAAATTAAAAAAATCAATAGAAAGGATATAATTAAAGAAAAGGTTAAAAATATATTCTTTCTATATCCTTCATACAGTTTTTTTAACGGGATGATTTTTTTTCTTTCTTTATGTCTTGAATAAAGCAATCCAATAAAAATAGCTATAATAGTAATTATAGAAAAAATTACATATATGTCTTTTAAGTTAACAGCAAAGAGGTAGAGTAAAAATCCAGCCAGTAGTTCAATTATTAAGAAAAATAACATAAATAAAGCAATTTTAATCCACTCCATAAACACCTCAATGATATAATTCTTTTAAAAGCGTTCCTAAAGCATAGTTTACACTTTTTTGTCGTATTTCAGATCTATTGCCAGTCAAGTTTAATCTTTCTATCTTTACATTCTCTTTATTACCAAAGGCTATAAATACAGTTCCTACAGGTTTATCAATTGTCCCCCCATCAGGACCAGCTATACCACTTATGGAGATTCTATAGTCAATTTCTGGAAATAGTTTTTTTAAACCTATGTCCATAAAACTTACTGTTTCTGAAGAAACTGCTCCATATTTCGATATGATTTCTTCTGGAACTTTTAATATTGAGTTTTTCATTTCATTACTGTAAGAAACAATGCCACCAAAAAAAATGCTTGAAGACCCCGGAACATCTGTAATTATCTTTGACAATAAACCTCCAGTGCAGGACTCTGCAACAACAAGTTTTTTACTTTTTTCTTTCATTTTGGAAACTATATGTGACTCAATACCACCAAAAGTATTTTCAAAAATTTTATTTTGTATTTCCGAAAGTTTTTCTTTTACAAATTCTTTGGCTATTAATCCAGCTTCTTTTTTGTTATTCGCTTCAATATCCAATCTGAAAGTTATAATACCACTTCTTGCAATAGTTCCTGAAGAAATAATTCTATTATCAAGTCGAGAGTTGATTATATAATCAAGCTCTCCCTCTGGAATGTCAAAACAATCATAAAAAAAACTGAAGACTCTTTTATTATAAGATTTACTCCATAGAAGGATAAAATCATTCAAGTACAATTTAAGCATTTCTTGCCATTCTGTTGGTACACCGGGTAATAAAATATATTCTTTATTGTTCCTTTTTAAATATAGGCCGGGAGCTGTTCCTACAGGATTTTCAAGAATTGTTGAATTTTCAAAAATTAACGCTTGTTTTTTATTTGAAGGATGAAAATTTTTTCCTCTTTTCTCAAAAATATTTTTTATATTATCAAGAATTTTTTCATTAATATGAAGTTCTTCTTTAAGAAATAAAGCCAATCCTTCTTTTGTTAAATCGTCATTTGTTGGTCCAAGACCTCCAGAACAGATTATTACATCAGAAATTTGAGAAAGAAAATCAAACCCTCTTTTTATCTCTTCCAGATCATCTCTTAATATTAAAACTCTCTCAAGTTTAAATCCTTCCAGAGAAAGCAGATTAGCTAAAAACAGGCTATTTGACTCATTAACATTTTCGAGCAATTCATTACCAATTGCAAGCATTGAAATTTTCATAATAAGTTATGTTAAAATAAAAACAATACAAAGTCAAATAACAATTGACTTTTGTAAAATCTACCATTATGGAAATTTTTTAAAAATATTAATTTTTTCTCTTGACATTTCATAAAAAATTTTATACAATAAATTAGTTTATAGTATAAACTGAATGGAGGAGTTATGAATAAAAATGAAATAGAAAAGGCTCTTGAAGATATTCACTTTATTAAAGAAGTTATTTCAAGAGATAGTGCTTATTTTCAGAGGTTTCTTGAATCTAAGGGAATGAGATATCTTACCTTATTTTTTGGTGCAGTTTTATCAATCCTTTCGTTTCTTGCATATTTTTTCCTTAGCAAACAGATTGTCGAACCAACAACTTTCAAATGGATTTTAACCATCTCTATAATTTTGCTTGTTATTATAACAGGCTTATTGAAGTGGAAGATATGGGATTTTTTATTTCCTGAAAATCCGTGGCCAAACATGATTATAAAAATTGTTGGTATTTCGGTTATGAAAATTATAATTTTAATCTTAACGATAATTATTGCTTTTACAATTGGTCTTTCTGTATTGAAACTTTATCAATTTATCCTGCCTGTATGGGCTATTGGGTGTGGAATTCTATTCTGTATTTATGGAAGTTTTTTTAATGCTTCTTTAGCACTTGAGCTTACTGGCTATTTTATAATTACAGGTGGATGCTTGAGTTTATTTTTTATTCACGATAAACCAGTTGAAGCGTGGCTATGGAGCGGAATAATATTTGGTATTGGGTTTTTAATTTATTTTATCGTTGCCACAATTTCCAGTTTAAGAAGGAAGGCAAAAAGTGAATGATTTTCTAAAAGATATTAAACTTGACAGAATAATTCACGAGAAAGCCCGATTATTGATTCTTACAATTTTAGCAAGCAAAATTGATAAAAAAATTTCTTTTAACGAACTGAAAGAAATTTCAAACCTGACTTCAGGAAATCTTTCTGTTCAATTAAAAAAACTTGAAGAAGCAGGTTATTTAAAGATTAATAAGTCATTTAAAGATAATCGACCACTGACAGAGATAGAATTGACAGAGGAAGGGAAAAAGTCTCTTGAGAATTATTTAAGTGAAATAGAAGCGATTATTAAGTTGTATAGGAAATAAGTAGATTGCTTCGCCTTCTTACGAAGGCTCGCAATGACTGGTGGCAGGGGGAAAGGCTCGCAATGACGTAAGAGTGTTATTGCGACAACCTCTCTCATCTTGTCATTGCGAGCGAAGCGAAGCAATCTATAATTTTTTTGAAAAACAATTCAGGAGGTACAAAATGGACGGCCGACTTGTTTTGAAAGATATACAGAAGGTGTACAAGAAAGGTACTGTTTCAGTTGAGGCTCTTCGAGGAATAAACCTTGAGATTGAAAAAGGAGAGTTTCTTTCAATTATGGGACCATCTGGAAGTGGTAAAACAACTCTACTCAACATTATAGGTTGCCTTGATGTGCCGACAAATGGAGAAGTCATTTATGACGGAAAAGCTTTAAAGAATCTGAAAGAGGATGAGCTTTCTGAATACAGAAAGCAAAACATAGGTTTTATATTTCAGTCCTACAATCTCATTCCAGTCCTTACTGTAAAAGAAAATATTGAACTTCCAATGATTATTGAAAAAAAGCTATCTCCGGTTGAGAGAGAAAAAAGAGTGATGGAGCTTATTGAAGAAGTAGGACTAAAAGGTATGGAAAATAGATATCCAAGAGAGCTTTCAGGAGGACAGGAACAGAGGGTTGCTATAGCAAGAGCACTCGTTAAAAAGCCACTCCTTGTGCTTGCCGATGAACCAACAGCAAACCTTGATTCTGTTACAGCAGAAGAGATTATTGAAATAATGAGACAGATGAATGAGATTGAAAAGACTACATTTATATTTTCCACCCATGATCCGAGGGTTGAAAGGCATGCAAAAAGGCTTATTATCTTAAAAGACGGGCAGATTGCCTCTGATGAAAGGAGGTAGTTATGCTTTTAAAAATGGCGATAAGGAATGTAGCAAGGCACAAGAGACGAACTTTGATAACTGTATTTACAATGGCTGTGGGACTTATGTTTTTTATATTTTTTGACTCACTTTTTGTTGGTATGGATAGTATGCTTGCTGAAACCCTTGTTAAATATACAGATAGTGCAATAACTATCTACTCTCTTGAGTATGACAAAAACAAAAAGGCCTTTCCGTTAAACAAAAACATAAAAGATGTGGATAAGATTACTGAATTAGCAACATCAATACCAGAAGTAGAATCAATCGCACCAAGAACTCAATTTTTAGGTGAAATTATTTATTTGGGCAAATCAAAGTACATAGTAGGCACTGTAGTAGATCCAGAAATAGATGCTAAAACTTTTGAAATAAAGCAAAGCATAAAAGAGGGAAAATATTTCAACCATAACGAGAACGAAGTTCTTGTGGGGGCTCATCTTGCAAAAGAGCTTGGAATAAAGGTTGGTGAAACAATTACAATAAGCTCAAGGACAAAATATGAGACTTATAACGCTGTAGACTATGTGGTTACAGGTCTTATTAACTCACCAAGTCCAACCATAAATGAAGCTGGAGTATTTATCTCCTACAAGGGGGCCGAAAGGCTTTTGAATCTTGAAGGAAATATTACTGCACTTCACGTAAAGGTGAAATGGAATAAAGGTGAAAGTATTCCGTCTTTCGGGAAAAAGGTGGAGAGAGTTGCAAAATTCTTGCAGGAGAAATTGCCAGACTATAAGGTTTACTCATTTATGGAGACCTATGGAGATTTCTTGCTTTTGATGAAACAAAAGAGAGTTTCTTCATTCATAATTATTTTTCTTATGCTTATAATCTCAGGGGTTGGAATTGTCAACACAATTCTTATGGCTGTTTATGAGAGAATAAAGGAGATTGGTGTGCTACTTGCAATGGGGTTAAAGCCAAAGGAAATAAGAAAGTTATTTTTGCTTGAGGGAATTGTAATTGGTTTTATAGGTGGATTTGCTGGTATTGTACTCGGCTTTTTAGCCAATCTATGGCTTATATATTCTGGCTATAACCTTGAAGCTGTTTTTGGTGGAAGCGTTAGCGGAACGGAATTGGGAATGCCGGTATGGGGCACAATCTATGGACAATGGAATATTGCTGCGTTTGTGATTAGCTTTTTGTTTGCCTTCTTTACGGCTTTAATTTCAGCATATATTCCAGCACGGTATGCTTCAAAACTGAAGGCTACAGATTGCCTGAGGTTTGTGTAGATAAAATTTGCTCTACCGCACAGGGTTGAGACGCACGGCTGTGCGTCTCAACCCTGTGCGTGGTGAGGCGAGCAGGAGGACAATATGTCAATGTTAATAAAAATGGCTTTCAGAAATATCAAAAGGAACAAACGTCGTTCGATGCTGGCGATTATTTCTGTGGGACTTGCATTAATGCTTGTAGTTGTTCTACAGGGGCTTGTTGATGGTCTTGTAGAAAATATGATTAAAAATTCCACAAAGAATGAAAGTGGACATATCAGAATTATGTCAGAAGAGTATTTTAAAAATCTTCAGTATATGCCAGTTCAACATCTTGTATACAATCCAGAAGAGGTAATTAACTTCATAAAGTCTGATAAAAATATTGCTGCTAAAATAGAGATAATTACTGAAAGAATGAGATTTCCGGTTCTTCTTCAGCATTCTGGCAATAACAAAGCCGCTATTGGCATAGGTGGAGATATAGAAAATGAAAAATCTCTTCTTATGCTTGATAAATCAATTGTTGAGGGTAGTTACTTAACTGGAAATGTTATAGAAAAAGATGGCAAAAAATATAGAGAGGTTATAATAGGTAAAAAACTTGCCGAGATTCTTGAACTAAAAGTTGGAGACAATTTTTCCCTTATGCTACAGGGTGCAGACCTTGGACTTCATATTCCGAGATTTTATGTGGTTGGCATTTTCAGAACAGGTCTCAATATGATTGACGAAAATCTATTTATGGTAAACATTGAAGATGCAAAAAAAATTCTTAAAACTGATGGAGGTGTTCAGGAGATTTTAATAATGCTTAAAAATCATAAAGAAGCCATTCCTTTGAGTAAAAAGATTAAATCCCTGCTTAAAGAGAAGGATGAATATAAATACTTAACTTCGGCAGACTGGAGAGAATCCAGTGGATTTCTTGCAATGATGGATCAGGCACTGAAGATATATAATTTTCTCTATTTTACAATTGCTTTTCTTGGGGCATTCATTATAACGAACATAATGATGATGATTGTTCTTGAAAGAAAAAGAGAGATTGGAATACTTAAATCAATGGGTATGAAAAAAAGGGAAATTCTATTTCTTTTCACTGCAGAGGGAATTATACTTGGAGGAATTGGAAGTGTTGCTGGAGTTATACTGGGAACTTTAATAAATATACCGCTTTCTATCTTTGGCATTGACTTTACATCTTCAATGGGGAGTTTAAATTTTCCCGTGGATAATGTTATAAGATGGTCTATAACTATAGGTAGTATCATAAGCTCAATGGTGTTAGGAATCTTTGTGTCTGCAATTGTCTCTATAATACCATCAAGACATGCTGCAAAGATGAAAGCTGTGGATGCGATAAGAAGTGTTTAGGTAAATTTGATCTGGTAGGCGGTGTGTAGAGGTACACGGCCGTGTTTCTCTACACACCGCCTACCAGATCTTCGCAATATGTTCAGAAGAAAGCAGGAGGCATTATGAATATAAAATATTTTGCTTTAGCAATAGTTTTTCTTACTACAAATCTTTTTGCCATAACAGGTGAAGAAATATTACGTAAAGTCGATAGCAATTTGAATTTCAAAACCGCAGTTATGACAATGAGGATGGAAATACATCTGCCAAATCAACCCGTGAGAATAAAAAGATTCAAATCATGGACAGAAGGAAGCAAGAATTCATACGTAGAATTCTTAAACAAGGAAGATAAGCATACTCGTTACCTTAAGATTGGAAAGCAGATGTGGGTTTATGATTCGGAAGAGAATAATACATTTCTCATTTCAGGACATTTGCTCAAGCAAGGCATGATGGGTAGTGATATATCTTATGAAGATGCACTTGAGTCTGACGAGATTTATGAAAAATACAATATTGAGCTTGCGGGTGAAGAAAAATATAATGAGAGAGATTGCTATATTGTAGTACTTACAGCAAAGGTTAAAGAAGTAAACTATTTCAAGCGAAAGATGTGGGTCGATAAAGAATATTTTGTGCCTTTAAGAGAAGAAATGTATGCTATAAGCGATAAAATACTCAAAGTTTTTGAGTCAAGCGATATAAAATTTTATAAAAATAGGGCTTATCCAACTAAAAGCATAGTATCAGATAAACTCAAAACTGACACAAAAACTATAGTGGTGATAGAAGAGGCTAATTTCGATGTTGAAATTCCAAAAAGCTATTTTACAAGAAGATATCTGGAGAGGTAAAATAATACCACACTTTGTCATTGCGAGGAGTAATAGTGACGAAGCATTCTTCCTTAAAAAAATTACAAAATGTATTTACAAAAAATATATAACATTATATAATATTTTTGAAATTTCAAACTTTATCACTGAAATTTCAAGGATGAAATATGCTTATAGAAAGAAAATATGACATAGCAGAAATTAAATCAAGAATTAAGAATTATCAAATTACAGCAATAATAGGACCAAGACAATCTGGAAAAATGACCATTGCAAGAATGTTAAATCCAGCCAAAATATTTGATCTTGAAAATCCAGTAGATCTAATCGCTCTCGAAAATCCAATATTACAATTTTCAGGTGTAAAAGGTTTAATTGTAATTGATGAGATACAACGAAAACCAGATCTATTTCCAGTATTACGTTATTACTGTGATAATAATCAAGAAAGTCGCTTTTTGATACTGGGCAGTGCTTCAAAAGATTTAATAAAATTGAGTTCTGAAAGTCTTGCAGGTAGAATTTCATACTATATCCTCACAGGTTTCAGAAAAGAAGATCTTTCAGAAGAACAATACAAAAACTTCCACTTCAGAGGTGGATTGCCTCCTTCACTACTTGCTGAAAACGATAGAATCAGTAATGAATGGAGAAAAGATTATATCAGAACTTTTCTTGAAAGGGATATCCCTCAACTAGGTATAAGAATTCCCTCATATACCTTATATAGGTTCTGGGTTATGATTGCTTTCTACCATGGCAATATAGTAAATTTTTCAGAGATTGCTCGTTCTTTTGGGGTTTCTGATACCACTATCAGGCATTATCTTGAAATTCTTGAAGGAACCTTTGTTTTAAGGATCTTAATGCCCTGGTATGAAAACATAGGTAAAAGACTTGTAAAAAGGCCAAAGATTTATATCAGAGATAGTGGTATACTTCACTCTTTACTTTCAATTGAAGATAGAAACACTCTTTATTCTCATCCAAAGGTCGGAGCATCCTGGGAAGGTTTTGCATTAGATATTGTTGCTAAATCTCTTGGAAAGAGAGATGAGGAATTGTTTTTTTATAGTGTTCACAGTGGTGCTGAACTTGATCTTTTATGGATACACAATGGTAAGAAATGGGGATGTGAATTTAAATTTGCCGATGCCCCTAAGCTAACGAAATCCATGGAAACGGCAATTAAAGATTTAAATCTTGAAAAACTCTGGATTATTTATCCGGGCAAACAAAGGTATAACCTTACTGAAAAAATCGTTGTTTTACCATTAGATGATATTGCGCCAAATTGGGAGTATTAAAATTGATTTTTGTTGACAAAAATATATTAAACCTAAGTTGAACTATTTCTTACTAAGAGACAATATAATTTCTATCGCATTTGACTTTATATAAATAAAAAAAATTGAAGAATGGATAAAGAAAGCAGAAGGTTTAGTATATAAAATTCAGAATTTTTTAATATGGAGAAAAAATGAAGAAAGTTTTAATATTTTCTTTTATTGTTATTACAAATTTTTTATATTCCGAAGAACCCGGCCTTTCTCTTTCAGGCTACTTTCAGTCTGGGGCTGGAATTGTTCACATTATCTCAAACGATGCCATAAGCAACACATCATACGCTGGTAAATCTACTTTAAGGCTTAATTTTGTCAATAACGACACTGGGCTCGCCAAAATTGACGGAAGTGTTAATTTTAATGTGCTTTACGGACTTTATGCCTGTCTTTATTCTACACAGTCAAATGGGGTTAAAATTGGCGAAGAAGCTATACTTACGATGGACATAAGAAAGCTATATCTTGTCCTTAAAGCTGACTTTTTTGACTTCTATATTGGACGGCAACTTATTAAATTTGGAGAGGGATTTGTTTTTTCTCCACTTAACCCTTTTTCTTCTATCGATTTTACAGATGTAAACTTTACAAGACTTGGTGTAGACGGTTTAAGAATAAAATTTCAACTTTCTGATCTTGGCTACCTTGAGGTCCTGACCTTGCCAACATCTGACTTTACAAATTCTGATGTGGCAGGCAGGCTTGGCTTTAATCTATATGGCTGGGACATTTCCTTTGCCAGCTTTTACAGGGGAAAGTACGATTACATCTCGGGTGGTTTATCTTTCAAAGGAGACCTGTTCGTAGGTTTGTATGGAGAATTTGTTTACCACTGCAAAAATGAAACCAACACTTTCTGGAATGCAATGGTTGGAATGGATTACTCCTTTCTTGATAAGTTTATTATACGTATGGAATACTATTATCATTCATTTGAAACCAACGACTTAACTCTTTTTGAACTTATAAACTCCCCTGTTTATCCTTTTATTTCAAAACATTATCTTATGGCACAACTTGTCTTTACCCCTACAATTATAGACAGCTTTTATCTTTCATATCTTGACAACCTTATGAATGAGGCTATGTTGGTTATGTTTTCTTACCAGAGAAATTTGTACCAGAATGTAAATCTTTTATTTAATATTCGCTATTTAAGGAAGGACTTAACAGGAGTTGGAATGATAGGTTTTGATAGTTTGTTTTATAGTGTTGAATTTAATGTAAGATATTAATTTATCCTGAAATACAATCCCAAGCCAACTTCAAACTTAAAAAATCCAGCACTCATTTTGTCAAAAATTTCTTTTGCTTCAGTTTTTTCAAGTTCTTTTTCAATCAAAGAAGAGATTGCATAATCTACATCCATATTAACATCAATAACAAGCCCCCAAACTTTATTTATTGGTAAATAATATGCAAAGTAAACATTAAAAAACAAGTCATATAAATAATTTTGAGAAATATAATCTTGCACTTGTTTATTAGTAATATTATCATACACAATATAGTCATACTTGTTGGTCTGATTATTGCAAACCAGAGTAAAACTATCCAATTTGATTAATGTTCCTGTTATACCTATTCCAATTTTAATTGGATCTACAGGCAAAACGAGTTTCAAAGAACAATTAAGATCATATCCGCTAAATCCAGGAGAGGAGAAACTTGAATTGATCTCAGAAAGAGGTGTTGATATTTTATAAGATAATCCCATTTTGTAAAATCTACTATAACTAAAATCTATAATTAAATATTTTAAATACAGAAAACCTCCCACATACCACTTTTCTGAATTCATATTTGCATTCAAATCCACGGTAATAATATCAAAAAAATAATCTTTTTTCCCGTAAAGGCTTAAACTATAAGAACCATACCCAGCTTTAATTCCAATATCTTTAGAATTCACAAAATTTTTTTCTACTTCTTTTAAAACTATAAGAACCATACCCAGCTTTAATTCCAATAGCGGAATTAGGATAATTACCCCAAGAGAAAACAATTGAATTAAAGAAAAGTAAACTCAACAAATAAAAAAACAATTTTTTCATACAATCACCTCTTAATTTATTATATTTCAATAAAACAAAAACCTCAATTTTTTTTAATTTTATAAGATTGAAATTTTGCAGAATAAAATCTTAATAAGACAATAAATTTTTGCTCTTAATTAATTTTTATTTTATAATAAAACACAAATTAAAATGGAGGAGAAAATGGGAAAAACTGTCGTAATTGCAAATCAGAAAGGTGGCGTAGGTAAAACAACAACGGCTGTAAATCTTTGTGGCTTTCTTGCAAGAAATAATAAAAAAACTTTACTCATTGATATTGACCCTCAAGGGAATTCTTGTAGCGGTCTCGGAGTAGATTTAAAGACAAGAACCGAATCGAGTATTTATGAAGTTTTGATAGGCAAAAAAACAATTCAAGATGTTATTATAAAAACAAAATATGAAAATTTTTACCTTGTTCCATCAAATCTTGATCTTGCTGGTGCACAGGCTGAGCTTCTTAATTTCCCGAAAAAAGAATTTATCTTAAAAGAAGCTATTTCAACTATAAAAAATCAGTTTGATTTTATAATAATAGACACACCACCTTCTCTTGGCTTGTTTACAATAAATGGACTTGTTGCTGCTGATTCAGTTTTAATACCTATGCAGGCTGAATTTTATGCGATGGAAGGACTTGCCCAATTATTAAAAGCTATAAAATTGATAAAAAGTTCCCCAAATAAAGAATTAAGCATAGAAGGGGTTTTGATTACAATGTATGACACCAGAACAAACCTTTCAAAACAGGTTGTAGAAGAAGTAAAATCCTACTTCAAAGAAAAATTGTATGATACTTATATACCAAGAAATGTCAGGTTGTCAGAGGCTCCAAGCCACGGTGTAGATATTTTTGAATATGATTCGAGAAGTCCGGGAGCAGAGGCTTACGAAAAATTTGGCAGAGAATTTCTTGAGAAAAATGGAGGCTTAAAATGAAACAGGCATTAGGAAAGGGAATGCTGGCTTTGATGGATGAAAATATAGCTGATGAAATAGAAAATAAGAAAACATTAACCGTATCAATTGAAAAAATAATCCCTAATAGATATCAACCAAGAAAAAATTTTGATGAAGAAGCCTTAAAAGAGCTTGCCGAGTCAATCAAATCTAATGGCATTATCCAGCCAATAATTGTAAGTGAGCTTGGAGATGGAACTTACGAATTAATTGCTGGTGAAAGACGATGGAGAGCGGCGAAAATTGCTGGTTTAACTGAAGTGCCAGTAATTTTAAGAGACTGCAGTGAAGCCGAAAGACTTGAAATAGCTCTTATAGAAAATATCCAGAGAGAAAATTTAAATCCGATTGAAGAGGCCTTGGCATACAAGGAAATTTTGGAAAAACTTTCAATTACTCAAGATGAATTGGCTCAAAAAATCGGTAAAAACAGAGCAACAATAACAAATACCTTAAGATTATTAAAGTTGCCAGAATATGTCAGAGAAAAGATTGTGAATGGAGAAATTTCAGAAGGACACGCAAGAGTTATATTAAGCCTTGAGGATATTGATAAAATGATTGCTTTCACAGATTATATAATTGAAAATTCCCTCTCTGTAAGAGAAACTGAAAAAGCAGTAAAAGATTTTTCCATAAAAAAAGACAATGTTTCACGTGAAACATTGTCTAATGATACAAATTATATATTTAAAAGTTTTGAAGAAGAGTTGATAAGAAGTGTTGGTGCTAAAGTTGAAATAAAAGGTAATAATAAAAAGGGAAAGATAGAAATACATTATTTTTCAACAGAAGAATTTGAAAAAATTTTCAATCAATTGAAGAAAATTTCTCAAATGTAAAAAAGCCGCCCTTAAAGGCGGCTTTTTTATCTCAAACTCTTTACAGCCTCAACCATATTCTTGAGTGATGGCCAGACCTCTTCTGGTTTCCTTGTTTTAAGTCCACAGTCTGGATTTATCCATAAATTTTCTTTCGGTATATATTGTAGCATTTCTTTTATTATAACTTTCAACTCTTCTTCCTTCGGAATTCGTGGGGAATGAATATCGTAAACACCGGGACCTATCTCTCTTGATTTTGAGTAATTTCTTACTGCCTCAAGGATAGCAAGGTCTGACTTTGCCGCTTCTATTGTAAGGACGTCGGCATCCATTTCTTCAATAAAGTTTATAGTATCACTGAATTCACTGTAGCACATATGTGTGTGTAACTGAACTTCTGGTTTAATGTGAGAAGTTGACAGTCTGAAAGCAGAGATAACCCAGTCAAGATAGTTTTTAAGCTCTGATTTGCGAAGGGGGAATTTTTCTCTGAAAGCAGCCTCATCAACCTGAATGATTTTAATGTTTTTCTCCATTAATTCTTTAATTTCTTCCCTTAAAGCTAAAGCTATCTGGAAAGCCACTTCTTTTACCGGGACATCTTCTCTTGAGAATGACCAATTAATTATTGTTGCAGGACCTGTGAGGATGGCTTTTACAGGTTTTTCTGTGAGTGATTGTGCATAACTTATCCACTTAACTGTCATTGATTCTTTTCTCTTAATATCACCAAAGATTATTGGTGGTTTTGTTGCTCTTGTGCCATAAGACTGGACCCAGCCGTTTTCTGTTGTAATAATGCCGGTGAGAAATTCTGCAAAGTATTCGACCATATCATTTCTTTCATATTCACCATGAACCAGCACGTCAATTCCAATTTCTTCCTGTTTTTTTATGGTTTCTTTTATTTTTTCTCTTATGAAGTTTTCATATTCATTGAGACTTATTTGTCCATCTTTGAATAATTTTCTTTCTCTTCTCAAATCTTCAGTTTGAGGGAATGATCCTATTGTTGTTGTCGGAAGCATGGGCAGTTTTAAATTTTTTCTCTGGAGATCAATCCTTTCTTTGCGAGGTAAACTTCTCTTGAAATCACTGTCTTTAAGCGAGTTTATTTTGTCCTTAAGTTCTGGAATTATATAACTTTTTTCCTTTGAGAAAATTTCTTGATTCTTCTTAAAAATGTCATTTTCAGTCGGGTTTGTTAGTTCAATCAATGTTTTTATATCATTGAGTTCAGACAATTTTTCAATTGCAAAAGAAAGCCTTTCTTTTATTTCAACTGGAAGTTTTGTTTCATTTTGTGTTGTATAAGGGACGTGAAGGAGTGAGCAGGAGCTTGAAAGCCATAGTTTATTGAAATCGACCTTTTCAAGAATTGCGTTTATTTTGTCAAACACAACGTTATAATTTGCTTTCCATATATTTCTACCATTTATTATTCCAGCCGAGAGAATTTTATTATTATCAAAGCCGTATTTTTCAATTAAAGAAAAGTTTTTCTCTCCAGCTACGAAATCCAGACCAATAACATCAAAGTCAAGATTTATGAGTTCTTTGTAGGTTTCCCTTACATCTCCAAAATATGTCTGCAAAATTACTTTCATATTACCTTTTTCTTTGAGGAGAGATCTGTATATTTCTGAAAATATTTCGACATCTGCCTTAGTTAATTCTGTGCAAAGCGATGGTTCTTCAAAGGAAATGTATTCAATATTTTTTTCTTTCAAGTGTTCAATTATTTTTAAATAATTGGTTGTAATTTTTTCAAGAAATTGAAAGGTTGTTCCTTCTTTTGCCTTTGAAAGTTTGAGAAATGTAAAAGGTCCAATCAATTCAAGCCTGAAAGTTGAAAGGGAATTCTTTGCAATTTTTATTTTTTCATCAAGAAATTCAAAATTTACTTTGTAATCAAGATTTTTTGAGAGTTTTGGGACAATGTAGTGATAGTTTGTATCAAACCATTTTTTCATTTCATAAGCCTTAAGGTCATAGTGTTCATTTTGAAAACCTTTTGCAACAGCAAAGTATTTCTGAAGTGTTGAAAGATTGTTATCAAGATATTCTTTTTCAATTGCACCAAGAAGAAAAGCCATATCAAGCATATTGTCGTAAAGAGAAAAATCATTGACTGGAATGAAATCAAGCCTGTTTGATTTTAAAATTTCAAACTGAGAGTTGATGTGGTTTTCGACAAAATTTTGAAGCTCTGATTCTCTCAAATCGCCTTTCAGAAATTTTTCAATCGAGAATTTAAGCTCTCTTTTAATTCCAATTCTTGGAAAACCAATAATTGTTGTTTTCATAATGCCTCCTGAAGATATAAAATTCGACTTTTTTATAAAAAGTTGTTAAAAACCCTTTGTTACCTTTCTTTTGTTCGGGCAAAAGAAAGGTAACCGAAAGAAAACCCGCCGCCCACGCTTCGCAAATCTTGCAATGCTACTGCTCAGGCTTCGGGAGCGG
>FMJZ01007972.1_pt1 | contig 20081 bp, 20 predicted proteins | sample 1987881 | NCBI WGS metagenome assembly FMJZ01 (sample SAMEA4378227, study PRJEB15110) | soil metagenome | biome: soil; feature: Field; material: Soil | place: India | collected 2015-03-11 | depth 0 m
AGAAAAAATTAAAAATCTTTAAAGGACAGATTACAGGCCCTCTAACATTTACACTTTCTCTTAAAGATGATGAAGGTAAAATCATTTATTTTGATGAGACTCTTAGAGAACTTGCCCTCATGCATCTTAAAGCAAAAGCTAAATGGCAGATTGATTTTTTAAAAAATTTTGCTGAAAAAATAGTTGTTTTTATTGATGAACCAATACTTCAAGCAGTCGGCACTTCTGCATATATCTCTGTTGAACAGGCTGAAGCAATAAGATTAATAAAAGAACTTGTTTCTTTTATTAAATCACAGAATGTTAAAACAGGAATTCACTGTTGTGGAAGAACTGACTGGAAGGAAATTTTATCTATGGATATAGATATTCTGAGTTTTGATGCCTTTTCCTTTTTTGATTTTTTTAAAATTTACAAAGATGAAATCGCAGAGTTTATTAGCAAAAACAGCTACATTGCATGGGGATTTATTCCAACAACTGATGATTTGAATACTTTGAGTGATGAAGAAATAATTGAACAGGCAGTAAGAAAAATTGAAGAAATATCAAAAATCTTACCTTCAATTCCTGAAAAATCACTTATTACTCCATCCTGTGGGATGGGTTCTCTTGATATTTTAAGCTCCGAAAGAGTTTGTCAACTTCTTAAAAAATTAAAAATTAAACTGATAAATGAATAAAGGAGTGTTTATAACCTTTGAAGGAATAGAAGGTTCTGGGAAAACCACGCAGGGGAAATTACTCGTAGAAAAACTTCAAAAAGAAGGATTAAAAGTTTTATATACTTATGAACCAGGAGATACAGAAGCTGGAAAATATATTAGAGAAATACTTCTTAATTCAGAAATTAAAATAAATCCATTATGCGAACTTCTTCTTTATTTTGCAGACAGGGTTCAACATATTGAGGAAAAAATAAAGCCATATATTGAATCTAGTTTTATTGTAATATGTGATAGATTTACAGACTCAACTTTGGTTTATCAAGGATATGCAAGAGGCATATCAATTGATTTGATTAAACAACTAAACAGAATAGTTCTTGATGAATTCATGCCAGATTTAACAATATTGCTTGACTGTCCAGCAAATATCGGGCTTGGAAGAAATCAGAAGATTAATAAAAAAGATAGATTTGAGATCGAGAATTTAGCTTTCCATGAAAAAGTAAGACAGGGATATCTTGAGCTTGTAAAATTATACAAAGAAAGATTTTTTGTTTTGGATGCCACTGAATCCATAGATAAGATAGCTGAAGATATATATAAAAAAGTTAAATCAATACTATCACATGGGATTTGACAAAATTGCATCTCAGGAAAACGCAATAAAACTGCTTAAAGGAACATTAAAGACAAAAAAAATTCCAAATGCTTTATTATTTTTAGGAGACGCCCATATTGGAAAAACTTCAACAGCAATTGCCTATGCTAAGGCACTGAATTGTTTGAATTCTAAAAATAAAGACTCCTGCGATAACTGTCTGTCTTGTAAAAAAATTGAGCAAGGTCTACATCCAGATGTTAAAATTATAGCTCCTGAAAAAGACCTGATCACAGTAAACATTATAAGAGAAGTTGAAGAGTTTGTTGCTTTAACACCTCTTGAAGGGAAATACAAGATTGCTATTATAAAGGAAGCACATAAAATGAACAATGCAGCAGCAAATGCATTTCTTAAAACAGTTGAAGAACCACCTTTTAGCACCACAATAATTCTTATCTGTGAAGATATTCATAGTTTACCAGAACCGTTGATTTCAAGATGTTTTAAAGTCTACTTCAAGCCTCTTTCAATTGATGCAATAAAAAAAATCATACCAGACATGCAACACAAAGATATCCTCCTTAAAATTATTATGGGAAAGCCTGGACTTTTCATATCAAGAGACATACTCAAAGATATTCAGTGGTTTGCTGATACATTAAAAAACATTAAAGAAAAAAATAAAAAATCTGTCTGGAAAGACAATGAAGAAATTAAATGGTGGATAGATTTTCTATGTATTTTTTTGAGAGACTCACTTGTCAAGCTTATATACAAAGCTTCTTCAGATTATTGCCCAATTTTACCTTTAGATTTTAAACTAAAAAAAAATATATCTGAGGAAGAAATTTTTAATCTATATGAGGAGTTACAAAATATTAAAAGAAACATTGATTTAAATTTAAATAAATCAATACTATGGAATTATATGGTTTCCTGTCTCAATAACATAATAACAATTTCTTCAATGCAAAACAGGAAACCATCAAGTTAGAAAAAAAATAAGGAGACTCTTAACATGAATAATATAGTATATGTAAGAATCAGACCATTTGGTAAAGTTTACCGTTACCTGAATAATCTTGAAGTAGAATTAAAAAAAGGGGATTTTGTTGTTGTAGAAGGTGATTTCGGGCTAACCTTAGGCTATGTTGTAAAAGTATCCTCTGAAAGTGAAAATTCTTTAAAACCTGTGCTGAGAAAAGCAACTCAAGAAGATAATGAAGTATTTGAAAAAAATATTTCTCTGGAAAAAGAGGCATGGGATTTTTGTCTTGATAGAATAAATGAAAGAAAACTGCCCATGAAACTTTTAGTAGTTGAGTCTGCTCTTGACAGAAAAAGAATAATTTTTTATTTTACTGCAGAAGGAAGAATAGATTTTAGAGAACTGGTTAAAGACCTTGCAGCAAAATTCAAAACAAGAATAGAAATGCGACAGATAGGAGTCAGGGATGAAGCAAAACTTCTCGGCGGAATAGGTGTTTGCGGAAGGGAAATATGCTGTAAGACTTTTGTTAATTTCTTTAAACCAATCTCTTTAAAAATGGCTAAAGATCAGGAAATTGTGCTTAATGTTTTAAAACTCTCAGGTATTTGCGGAAGATTAAAATGCTGTCTAAGGCATGAACATTATGATGAAATAGAAGAAATAACTCAAGATGAGGAAATCATAACACAAGAAGACAAAGAACCTGAAATTAAAAAACTATCTTTTATTATAAAGAAAACAACAGATGAAGAGCTAACAGAAGACACCTCTGGAGGAAAAGATGAATCAAAATAAAGGGTTTTACATAACTACTCCCATATACTATGTGAACGATACTCCCCATATAGGACATGCCTATACAACATTAGCTGCAGACATACTCGCAAGATATATGAGGCTTAAAGGCAGAAAAGTTTTTTTTCTTACAGGGACTGATGAACACGGACAGAAAGTGGAAAAAGCAGCTTTAAAGAGAGGAAAAAGCCCTAAGAAACATGCAGATATAATGGTGGAGAATTTTAAAAACCTCTGGAAGGTATTAAATATAAGCAATGATGCTTTTATTAGAACCACTGATGAAGAACATAAAAAGATTGTTCAGGAAATACTCCAAAAGCTATATAACAAAGGTGAAATTAAAAAGAGAAAATACTCAGGCATGTACTGTACTCCCTGTGAAAGATTCTGGACAGAAAAAGATTTGATAGAGGGTAAATGCCCTGATTGTGAACGTGAGGTTGAGTTTATTGAAGAAGAAAACTATTTCTTTGTTATGTCAAATTATCAGGGAGCTCTTATTGAGCACATTGAAAAAAATCAAGAATACATTTTGCCTGAGGGCCGTAGAAATGAAGTTTTAGGCTTCCTTAAAACTAAACCTCTTGGTGACCTCTGTATTTCCCGTCCTCGGCATAGGCTTGAATGGGGAATAACACTTCCCTTTGACGAAAACTACACAACCTATGTTTGGTTTGATGCTCTTGTTAACTACTATTCAGCTTTGAAGTATCTCGCTCCAAATGATATTGATTGGTGGCCCCCTGATCATCATCTTATTGGAAAAGACATCCTTACAACCCATGCAGTTTACTGGTCTACAATGCTTATGGCACTCAATTTACCTCTTCCAAGAAATATCTTTGCACATGGCTGGTGGACAGTAAAGGGTAAAAAGATGTCAAAGTCTCTTGGAAATGTTGTGGATCCATTATATGTTATTGAGAAATATGGAGTTGATGCCTTCAGATATTTTCTTTTCAGAGAAGTTTCCTTTGGACTTGATGGAGATTTCTCTGAAAAAGCACTGATAAGAAGAATAAACAATGATCTTGCCAATGACCTCGGAAATCTTGTAAATCGTTTTCTTGTTATGAATGAAAAATATAATAGAGGCAAAATAGAGATTAAATGGCAAGAAGATGAATTTAGTAAAGAAATGATTTATCTAATTGAAGAAATTGATAAAGAAAAACTCTGGGATGAGTTTAAATTCAACCTCATCCTTGAAAAAATCTGGGCTGCCATTTCCTTAACAAACAATTACATTGCAAAAACAGAGCCATGGAGGATAGCAAAAGAAAATCCAGAAAGACTTCTCTTGATACTTTTCAACATCTGGAATGCCATAAGAGTAATTACAGTCTTTCTGTATCCTTTCATGCCAACTACAGCAGACAAAATATGGAAAGCTCTTGGCTTAAGTAAATACAGCATAGACAATAAGATGCTTAAATGGCAAACTGACATAAAAGCATTAAGTACTGAAAAAATTGAACAACTTTTCCCAAGAATAGAACTCAGTAAAGGAGAAAAAACAACAAAAAAAGAGGAGGCAGAGGTGGAAGAACTCATAAGCATTGAAGATTTCATGAAGATAAAGCTTAAAGTTGGTAAGGTAATACATGCAGAAAGACTTAAGGGTTCCACGAAACTCATAAAACTTATTGTTGACATTGGAGAGAATAGACAAATTGTTGCTGGAATAGGACAGCAGTATACACCAGAGGAACTTTTAGGCAGGTCTATTGTTGTTTTAAGCAATCTTAAGCCGGTAAAGCTTATGGGCGTAGAATCTCAGGGGATGCTTCTTGCGGCAACAGGCAGTGATGGAAAAATATCAATACTTACCATTGACAGAGAAATAAACTCTGGTGCAGATATAAAATGAGCCATTTAAGAAAGTGGCCTGAAACTGAAAGACCAAGAGAGAGACTTATCAAACATGGTGCACAAAGTCTCAGTGATGCTCAATTACTTGCCATAGTTTTGCGTACTGGTTCAAATAGAAAAAATGTAATTGACACAGCTATGGAGCTTATCCAGAGATTTGGCGGATTAAGAGGACTTGAAGAAGCCCCTTTGAGTGAAATTAAAAAATTTAAAGGGCTTGGAGTTGCAAAAATTGCCCAAATTAAAGCATCTTTTGAACTTGGAAAAAGGCTACTGAGTGAGAAAGCTCAGGAACAGATTTTTAACTCTGCTGAGACTGTTTATAACTATTTCTTTCCTAAGCTCAATGGATTAAAAAAAGAAGTATTCATAACAGCACTGCTTGATACTAAGCTAAAATTAATAAGAGAAGTAAAGGTTTCTGAAGGAACTCTCAATCAGTCATTAATTCATCCAAGAGAAGTGTTCAAGGAAGCAGTGCAAGAGTCAGCCTATGCAGTAATTCTAATTCATAATCATCCAAGCGGAGACCCAACTCCCAGCGAACAGGATATTGAGATTACAAAAAAACTTAAGAAAGCCTCCGAATACCTTGAAATCCCTATTCTTGATCATGTGATAATTGGAAGTGGAAAATATTTTAGTATGAAGGAAAATGGGATGTTTTAATTTTTAATTTTTAATTTAAACAAAAAAACAAGAAGCGAGTGATACTGTGAAAAAATTTATTAATTTCAGAGGATTTGTGAGTTTACTTATAGCATTCTCCTTTATCTTTGCTTTTATCTCCGGCGTTATTCTATATTTCACACCTCAAGGCAGAATTGCATACTGGATTAACTGGAAGTTTTTGGGCTTAACGAAGACAGACTGGACTAATATGCACATTATATTTTGCATAGTTTTTATGATTACAGCATTTTTCCACATCTACTATAATTGGAATGCACTGATAAACTATATTTACAGCAAAGTGAAAAAGGCAATGAATTTGAAAAAAGAATTAGCAGCAGTGAGCCTTCTGATATTGTTAAGTTTTATTGGTTCACTAAAACCTTTTCCGCCATTTAACCTTTTACTTGACCTGAGTGACTACCTCAAGAGTTCATGGATAAAATCTCCTGACTATGAACCACCTTATGGCCATGCAGAATTACTCTCACTTGAGGAATTTTCCAAGAGAAGGAATATCGACCTTCAGCAGGCAATTTTAGTTTTAAATGAAAAAAATATCAAAATCGCATCAACAAAAGAAAGCCTTGGAGTTATTGCCAAAAATAATGAGATTAGTCCTAAACAGGTATATGAGATTTTAAAGCCTCTTGAAGGAAAAACTTCAACAGTTGAGATAAAAACAGTAGAAACTAAAGCCAAAGAAAAGGTAGATAAAGAAAGGACAAGCCAAAAATGGACAAGAGATGAAATCATAAAGGAATTTGAAGGTAAGGGACTTGGTAGAAAAACCATAAAACAAATATGTGAGGAAAACAGAGTGGATGTTCAGAAGGCTATGAAAAAACTTAAAAACAAGGGAATTGATGCAAATGAGAAAGACTCTCTAAAGACCATAGCTGAAAAGAACAATACAAGCCCAATTGAATTACTCATTGATATATTTATAGACGAAGATAAAATTTCAAGATAAAATATTTAAGTATGACTCATTAACTTTTAGGAGGTGGGTTATGCCAATTTATGAGTTTCAATGCATGGATTGCAAGGAAATTTTTACACTCAAAATGAGTGTAATGGAAATGGAGAAAACAAAGATAACCTGCCCTAAGTGTGGTTCAGAAAACGTAAAGAAAATGATATCTAAGTTCCATGCAATGACATCCAAAAAATCATAGGAGGCAAAAAATGGACAGTAATTTAACTCCATCAATTTTGAGAGTATGTGAGCTTGCAGCCATTGAGGCAGCGAGGCTTATGGGAAAGGGAAACAGAAAAGAAGCAGATCAGGCTGCTGTTACTGCAATGAGAAAAGCACTAAATGATTTGCCAATTAGAGGCAGAATTGTTATAGGTGAAGGTGAAAGAGATGAGGCTCCTATGCTTTACATTGGAGAGGAAGTAGGAAACGGAACAGGTTATGAAGTTGATATAGCTGTTGATCCTCTTGAAGGAACTAATCTATGTGCTACAGGAATGCCAAATGCACTTACTGTTATGGCTGTAACTGACAGAAACGGGCTTCTTCACTGTCCTGATACTTATATGGAAAAGCTTGTTGTAAGACCTCAAGCAAAGGGAATGGTTGATATAAGAAAATCTGTTAAGGAAAATTTAGATGACCTTGCCAGAGCGCTCGGTAGAGATATAGATGACCTTGTGGTTGTTGTTCTTGATAGACCTAGGCATGAAAATCTGATTAAAGAGATTAGAGCAGCCGGTGCAAGAATTAAGCTAATCTCCGATGGTGACATCACACCTGCCATTGCTGCAACAGTAGAGGGAACAGGAATTCATGCTTTGATGGGAATTGGAGGAGCACCAGAGGGTGTGCTCTCTGCTGCAGCAGTAAAGAGTCTTGGAGGAGAAATGCAGGCAAGAATGCGTTGGAGAAATGAAGAGGAAAAGAAAAGAGCAATTCAATATGGAATGGACATAAGCGAGGACAAAGTCTATACTCTTGATGATCTTGTTCCTGCTGATAACATAATTTTTGTTGCAACAGGAGTAACAAAGGGAGATCTTCTTAATGGTGTAAGATTTTTTGGAGGAGGTGCAAGAACTCACTCAATTGTAATTGAATCTTATCAAAGAATTGTTAGATTTGTTGATACAATTCATATATTTGATAAATTAGTAAAAATAACATTATAGAGCCTTTTGCTGTCTTGAGCTAAAGGAGATTTTTCTCACACAGGCTTCTTTAGGCTTCAGCGAGGGAGTAACAGGGAAAGAGATATTTCTTTAATTTATGCCAATTAAGGATTTTATTGCTATAATCTATACAACCATACTTACAATTTCAGCATTACACATGCCTCAACCACTTCTGCCTTTATTAGGAAATTATTTTAAAGTTGAGATGGATACAATATCTCTTATTATGAGTGCTACATTTATTCCTCTTACATTTATTCCTGTAATTTCAGGAATTCTACTCAATTTTTTATCTCCAAAAAAGATGATTCTAATAGCTGCATTGATACATTCTTTGACTGTATTTTTAATATCTACAACAGTAAATGTTTATTTAGTTATATTTCTTAGGTTTGTAGAAGGGTTTTTAATATCAGCAATTCTTACTTCTAATACCTCTTATATTGCATTAAAATCTGTAAAGGAAAGAGTTCAATTCTTTATGTCATATTATATTGCATTTACAACAATTGGAGGACTTTTGGGAAGACTCATTGGTAGTATTATAGCCAGTTATTTTGGTTGGAGAACTTGTTTTCAGATAATGTCAGTAAGTCTTCTTCTAGTTCTTCCCATCGTGTATTACTTTATGGAAGATGTAAAGTTATCAAAAATGAAACAGACAGACTATCTTAGTTTTAAAAATTTTAAGCTTATTTTTATGAATAAAACAAATTTTTATATTTATATTGCAATTTTCTGTCTCTTTTTTGTCTTTTCAGGAATAACAAACTTTTTACCCTTTAGAATAAAAAGCATTAACAGAGAAAGCAGTGAAATGGTTATAGGATTTATTTATTCAGGTTACATCACAGGAATATTTATGTCATTTATTGCAACAAAAGTTATAAAATGGATTGGAAATGAAAGAAAAACAATGCTTTTTGGCTTTGTTACCTATGGCTTTTTTCTTTTAATATTCAGTTTGCCTAATTTATTACTAATATTTATCACAATGTTCGGTTTTTGTTCTGGAATGTTTCTTGTGCATTCAATTGCTTCGGGCTATCTAAATAAAATTGCAACAGCGCAGAAAAGTCTTATCAATGGGATATATATAGCTTTTTATTACTCAGGCGGGGTTGTTGGTTCTTATTTGCCAGGAATTGTATATAAAAATTTTGGATGGGAAAGTTTCATAGTAAGCTTATTTATTTTCGTATTTGCAGGTTTTTTTGTTATATCTAAAATATCAGACCATGCTTAATAGCATAGTTTATAATTTCAGCATTGTTTTCAACTCCGAGTTTTTCAAGAATCCTTGCTCTATAGGTGCTTACTGTTTTAATGCTTATTGAAAGTTCCTTAGAAATTTCAACAAGACTCTTTCCTTTGGCTATCATCAAAAAAACCTGAAATTCTCTTTCTGATAGCTTTTCATGAGGAGAAATATCTTCAGATTTATCAATATAATGAAGGAGTTTCTCCGAAAAATTATATGACAAATATTTCCCACCCTTGAGTATTTTATCAACTGCTTTTAAAAGTTCTTCAGGATCTACGGATTTTGTTAGATATCCTGATGCTCCGAATTTTAATGACCTTATGGCATATTGCTCCTCAGGATACATACTTAGCATGAGTATTTTTGTTCCAGGGTACAAAATTTTGATTTTTTTCAGGGTCTCTATCCCGTTTATGTCAGACATAGCAATGTCAAGAAACACTATATCAAAACTTTCTTTTGAAAGAATATCAATTGCTTCATATCCGCTTTTTGCCTCTTTGCATTCTGTAATATAGGGAGAATCAAGAAGAATTTCTTTTAAACCTTTTCTAAAAAGAGTATGATCATCAACAATCAAAACTTTCAGTTTTTTATTCACTGTCTTTTACAGGAACTGAAATAATTATCTCAGTTCCTCCCTCAGACATTCTGCGAATATCAAGAGTTGCATTTATGGAATAAGCTCTTTCTCTCATTGCCATTAAACCAAATGATTCAGGACTCTTAATTTTTTCTTCTGATATCCCTATACCATTATCCTTAATAATCAATAAAATGCTCGACCCAGACCTTAACATTCTAATATATACTTTTGTTGCATTTGCATGTCTTGCTATATTTGTGAGTGCTTCCTGAAATATTCTAAATAGAGTTAAAGATACATTTTTTGATAATTTAATGCTATCTTCTACAATATCCACATTACATGTTATAGAAGTGTTTTTTTCAAATTCTCTAACCTGCCATATTATCGCATCTTCAAGAGTTAAATAGTCAATAAGAGAAGGACGTAGCCTATTTGATATGTTTTGAACCTGTTTTATTAAAGCATTTACTATTGACATTGTTTCATCAAATTTTTTATGTAAAAATTCATCTTCAACACGCTTTTTAATCCATGATAAAGATAATTTTAATGCGGTAAGAGACTGCCCCAATTCATCGTGAATTTCTTTGGCAATCTCTTTTCTTTCATTTTCTCTTATGTTCTGTAAATAAACAGAGAGTTTTCTCAATGCTTCTCTTGATTTTCTGAGTTCTTCCTCAATTTGTTTTCTATATGTAATATCTCTTCCTATTGTTTTTGTTTTAATAAAGTTTCCTTTTTCATTCACCTCAACATAAACATTTAAAGAGGCTGTAAATACTGAACCATCTTTTCTTATAAAATCTCTTTCAACCTGAATAAAATTGTATTTTTCTATATTTGGAAAAAATTCTGCTTGTGCTTTTTTTGATTCTTCAGTCATAAAATAAGTTATTGGTTTGCCAATTATTTCTTCTTTTTTATATCCTAACATTTTTGCTTCTGTTTCATTGCATTCAATAATAATTCCATTTTTATCAACAGAGTGATACATATCTGGCGCATTGTCATAGAGATCTCTGTATTTTTCTTCTGAAATTCTTAATTCTTTCTCTATTTTCTTTCTTCTTGATATATTTATTGTTAGAATCACTATTACCATGCATAAACCAATAAAAATCAGCGTAATAATTATCAATGTTTTTCTATACTTTACAAAAAAGCTTTCAGGAATATTTATAATTCTGCTTTCCTTAGGAAGTCTATTTAAAGAAACATTAAATCTTTTAAGTTCATTATAATCAAACATATATTCATTAGGACTTTCTTTAATAACAGGAATATCAAAAGGAGATTCGCCCTGTAAAACTTTTAATGCAAGTTCTCCAGCTTTTTTGCCCTGCAAAAATGCGCTTGTTAATTTTCCTCCAATAATGCCTCTTCCAAGATAAAAATCCCATACACTGTATATTGGAGAATTAGTATGCGGATATAGTAAATCAAGGCTTTCCTCATAGGCAAAGAAATTACCAGTTTTGTCTCTGTTTACAAGTAAAAGAAGAATTACGCTCTTTGGCGGAATTTTCTCAACCTCTTTCTGCAACTCTTTCATATCTGGATTTTCAAGCATAATGAAAGTTATTTTATTTGAAAACTCTGGAAATACCTCTAAAAATGCTTTTTTCATTGCAAGTCCTGTTGTTGTTATATCATTGATAATATAAACTCTTTGTGTATTGGGATGAAGCTTGAGCGCTATATCAAGTGTACCTTTTATATCTGTTTCTTCAGCTACTCCTGTAAACCATTTTCTGTATTTTTCTATCAAACTATCTTTAAAATTATTAATTCCACAAAAAATAACAGGTACTCCATAAAATAATTTTTGATAATGCTTAATTGTAAATAATAAAGCGTCATTATCTGAAACAATTATCAGGTCAAACTTAATTCCACCATATTTCTGTTTTATAAGATTAAAAATTTTTTCAAAGTATCTATCTCCATAAAATCGCTTGGTATCCATATATTCAATATAATAGTCAATATTTTTCTCAACAGAACTCAATGACTCTTTAATACCTTTCAATATATTGTCTGTCCAGCTTAGTCCATGATGATAAGAATTAAGTATTAAAATCTTTTTCTTTTCCTGTGTTTGAGCATGTGCAGAAACACAAAAAAATAGTAAAAAAATAAAAATCAGAAAATTTCTAAACATATGTGGTTTCTTTAATCCAATCATTATATCTTGCTGCTCTTGGAAGAATACATATCCCTGAAGAGTCTATATGACATCTAAAACGATCTTGTTCATGTGAAAATCCAATCCTTTCACCTTCATAGACAACATTTTTTTTATCAACTATAACCCTGTAAAGTTTACTGTTTCTTTTTATAATAACATCATCCATGATAAGAGAATCCTTTATCTCTGCATCTTTCTCTATTATGCTACCGCTTCTTATGAAAGAATTTTCTATTTTGCCTCCATATATCACCACTCCTTCAGCAATAACACTATTTTTTATCTCTCCATCAAGAATTTTTACAGGCGGACCTTCGTATCTAATAGGATAAATAGGCCACATTTTATTGTAAATTTCAAAAATCGGTTTTTCTCCGAGCATATCCATGTGAGCTTCAAAATACGCACTTATTGTCCCTACATCTCTCCAATAACCACCTTCTTCGTAGGATTTGATGCCAGGAACATTATTCTTAGCAAAATCATAGGCATAAACCCTGCAACTCCTTCCTACAAGATCAGGTATTACATGTGCACCAAAATCATGCTGTTTTTTCTTCTCTGCCCGCACCAAAGCATCAATTAAAACATCGGCATTGAATATATAATTGCCCATTGAAACATAAGCCATATCTGGATTATCAGGCATTGGTACAGGATTCTTAGGTTTCTCCTGAAAGCCTGCAATTCTGTTGTCTGAGTGTGCTATAATTACTCCAAAAGACGAAGCATGTTTTAAAGAAATAGGTCGCGCAGCTACAGTAACCTCTGCATTATTTTCAATATGGAATTTTATCATCTGTTTTATATCCATTCTGTAAATATGGTCTGCACCAAAAATTAAAACAATATCAGGTTTATGTTCCTTAATCAATCCAATATTCTGGAAAACTGCATCTGCTGTTCCCTGAAACCATTCAGGTCCCATTCGCATCTGCGGTGGAACAACTGTTACAAAGTGATCACTTCCAACAGAGGAAAAAAACCAGTTCTGTCTTATATGTTCAATAAGTGATTGAGATTTATACTGAACAAGAAGATAGATTGAGTAAATCTGAGAGTTAACAAGATTACTTAAAACAAAATCAACTATTCTATATCTTGCACCAAAAGGAACAGAAGGCTTTGATCTGAATGATGTTAAAGGAAACAATCTTTCACCCTTTCCACCTGCAAGAACTATTGCTAAAACTTTTGGCATACTTATGCTCCTCCTTATCTATCTATTAAAAGTGTCCAGAAGCCTGTTTTCCTCCACTTTTTTTTGAAATCTTCAATTTTAATTTTCTTGTACTTTTGTGTTCCTGAATTTACTATAACAGAATCACTGTCAAATCCTACAACTACCATAAAGTGATACTTTTTGTAAAACCAGTATCCTTCATCTGTCATTACAATCAAAGGCTTATTTGCCTTTATTTTTTCCTTTAAATCTTCAATACTGCCGCTGTACTGTATAGCTTTAAAACCTTTCTTCTGAGCAAACATAATCATATCAAAATCAGTTGTTCCCTTTGCACTTCCACTGTAAATATCCTTTGCTATTTCCTCTACAGTTATTTTCATCCCCAAAAAATTCAAAATCATGGCTAAGGATGCTGGACCACATTGAAAATCCTCTGAAGGGAAAAAAGGAACAGAACTAATGATATTTTCTTGAGCATAAATATTAGCTATCAGAAAAATCATTATAAAAATTAAAACATAGGGTTTAAATTTCATTGTGCCGCACTAACTTTTACTGTTTTTTAGTATTATAACTCTTTCAATTCTTGCGGTGTCTTTGACTACTTCTACTACATTGAAACCTTCTATCAATGCTATATCTTGAACTGCTTTATTTTGTCCATTGGCGATTTCTAAAAAAATTAAGCCATCATTTAAAAGATATTTTCCTGCATTTTTTATAATCTTTCTATAAAAATTAAGTCCATCCTCTCCTCCATTCAGTGCTTCCAGAGGTTCATAATTCTTAACATCGGGTTGCAATTTAGAAATCTCATCTGTTTTCACATAAGGAGGATTTGCAGTAATACAGGCAAATTTGTTTTCTTTGAAAGGAGTAAACAAGTCACCTACAAGAAAAGTAACATTTTTTATATCATTCAATGCTTTATTTTGTACTGCATACTTCACTGCCTTTTCTGATATATCAATACCAAAAATTTGAAATTCAGGAACATTTTTACCAATAGCCAATGCAATGCATCCTGAACCAGTGCATAAATCAAGTATTTTATTTCCTGTATTCGTAATAAAATTTTTCCTTTCAATAACTTTTTCAACTAATATCTCAGTTTCAGGTCTTGGAATTAATACTCCCGGACCAACTTTTATTCTAATATTGTAGAAATAGCATTCTGCAAGAATATACTGAAGAGGTTCTCTTTTTAATCTTCTTTCTATGAGAGATTTTATAGCATTAGCCTGTTGAGAATTTATTTCAGGATTTTCAGTATAAAGTTGTATTTTCCCAATTTTTAGAACATGGCAGATAATTTCTTGCACTTCTCTGATATCAAAAGAAAATTCATTGACGATTTCTTTTATTTTATCAAGAGCTTTCACATTTCTTTAAGTTTTTCAGCCTGAAAATATGAAATTAAAGCATCAATTATTTCGTCAATGTTTCCATTTAAAACCTGTTCAAGCTTATAAAGTGTTAATCCAATTCTATGGTCAGTAACTCTATTCTGAGGAAAATTATAGGTTCTTATTCTTTCACTTCTTTCACCTGTTCCAACCTGCCCTTTTCTTTCAGCTGCTCTTTCTGCTTCTTTTTTTTGTCTTTCTATCTCAAGCAAACGAGCCCTTAGAACTTTCATGGCCTTTTCTCTGTTTTTAAGCTGTGACCTTTCATCCTGACATTGAACAATTATTCCTGTTGGAATATGAACAATTCTTACTGCTGAATAGGCTGTATTTACAGACTGCCCTCCAGGACCTGAAGAACAAAAAGTGTCTATTCTAAGGTCTTTGTCATCAATTTTTATATCAACATCTTCTGCTTCTGCAAGCACAGCTACTGTTGCGGTAGATGTATGAATCCTACCAGATGCTTCTGTTACAGGAATTCTCTGAACCCGATGCACGCCGCTTTCGTATTTTAGCTTACTGAAAGCGCTTTTACCAGAAATTGTAGCAATTATTTCCTTAAACCCTCCCAATCCTGTAGGATGAGAATCAATAATTTCTACCTTCCATCCTTTTGATTCAGCATATTTTGCATACATTCTGAATAAATCTGCTGCAAAAAGTGCTGCTTCTTCACCGCCTGTTCCTGCTCTTATTTCAATAATTACATTCTTTTCATCTCTTGGGTCTTTGGGTAAAAGCAAAACTTTGAGTTCCTGTTCAATCTGAGGTTTTATCTTTTTAAGTCTCTGCAACTCTTCTTCAGCAAGTTCCTTTAAATCAGAATCACTGCTTTTAATCATCTCTTCAGCTTCTTGTACCTGTTTAATAATTCTTTTATATTCTCTAAATTTTGTAACAATAGGCTCAAGTTCTGCCTGTTCTCTGGAATATTTCATGTACTCATCTTTATTTGAAAACACTTTCGGATCTGAAAGTGTCTGAGTTATTTTTTCATATTTGATTTCCACTTCCATTAATTTTTCAAGCATTTGCCTTTTCCTCCTTTCCAGTTAAACTTAATACAGCCTTTAATGCTTCACAGGCAACTTCTATCTGTGAAGTATCCGGTTCTTTTGTAGTTATTTTTTGAAACATCAATCCCGGAAATATAAAAATTTTTGTTATTATGTTATTTTGCCATTTTGCAGAAAGTTTTAGTATTTCATAGGATATTCCTGCAATTAAAGGCAAAAGTATAATTCTTGAAGCAGCCTTTAAAACAAAATTCCATGAAGAAGGAATCAATGAAAATATAAGTATGCTTATCACAAGAACAATAAAGATAAAACTTGTCCCGCACCTTACATGGAATCTTGAGTATTTTCCTAAATTTTCAGCAATTAAAGATTCTCCTGCTTCAAAAGCATTTATTGTTTTATGTTCAGCACCGTGATAGGCAAAAATTCTTCTCATCTGAGACCACATACTTATTGCCACTACATAACCTATAAATACAAAAACTCTTATAATACCATCAATAAAATTAAAGATAAAAGAATTTGTAGATATCACCTCAAGAAAATAACCTGAGAGTTTAGTCAAATAAAGAGGTAAAACAATAAAAAGCAATATCCCCAGTAATAGTGCCAGAAATACTGACAAAGCAAAGCTTAATGGGTTGGATTTTTCTTCTTTAAATACTACCTTGCTGCTGAAATCTATTGCTTTCATGCCAAGCCAAAAAGTTTCAAGAAGAATAAAAAAACCTCTTATTACTGGTATTTTTGAAAGATAGCTTTGTTTTTTAAATTTCTCTGATTTTACTATAATCTCACCTTCAGGATTTCTTACAGCAACTGCCCATCCTTTTAGAGACTTCATCATTACACCTTCAATTACAGCCTGTCCACCTATTGCAATATTTTTCCCCATATATTATGCTCCTTCATATTACAAAAAAAAGGGGTTAGAAAAATGAAAACTCAGTTCTAACCCCTGATAAAAAACTTCTATAGCTATTTTTTAGTGTATTTCCTCATGAACTTCTCTACTCTACCCTCTGTATCAACAATTTTCTGCTTTCCTGTATAAAATGGATGACATTTAGAACAAATATCCACCTTAATTACAGGCTTTGTTGAACGTGTAACAAATGTTTCACCACAGGCACATACAACCTTTGCTTCTTTGTATTCAGGATGAATTTTCTCTTTCATCTTCTCCTCCATCAAAGTTTAATATTTAATTTTATCCTGAAAAAAATATTTTTAGCAAGCAACAGTTATTTCCGAATCTCTTCAATCAAAGCGTTCACGAGTTCAGTTTCTTTTACATTTTTTATAATTCTTCCTTTTGTAAAAACTATTCCCTGACCTTTTCCCCCAGCAATTCCGAAATCTGCCTCCTTAGCTTCTCCTGGTCCATTTACTGAACATCCCATTACAGCCAACCTTATAGGTTCTTTTATGTTTTTAATCGCCTTTTTAACCTGCCTTACCATTTTCTTAATATTAATCTCACACCTTCCACAGGTCGGGCAACTTATTATCTCAACTCCTCTTTGTCTAACTCCTGTTACTCTTAATATCTCATACGTAACATTAACTTCAACCACAGGAGAATCTGTCAAGGAGACTCTTATTGTATCTCCAATACCCTCAAGAAGAAGCAAACCTATACCAATAGAACTCTTCACAACACCTTCTGGTACAGGACCTGTCTCTGTAATTCCAACATGAAGAGGATAGTCATGTTTACTACTAAAAAGTCTATATGCTTCAACTGTTTTCATTACATCTGATGCTTTTAGGGAAACCTTAATATTATGAAAATCAAGTTCTTCAAGAATCTCAATATGTCTTTCTGCTGCCTCAACCATTGCTTCAGGAGTTGAATGCCCATATTTTTCAATTAAATCTTTTGGTAAAGATCCTGCATTAACACCTATTCTTATTGGAATTCCTCTATCTTTTGCAGCATTAACAACTTCCCTGACCTTCCATTTCGCTCCTATATTCCCTGGATTTATTCTTAATCCGTCAACTCCTTGATTAACTGCTTCAACTGCAAGCTTATAATTAAAATGTATGTCTGCAATTATGGGAACTTTTACTCTTTTTTTTATTTCTCCCAAAACCTTCGCAGCGGTAATATCAGGAACTGCAACTCTTACTATTTCACAACCTGCAAACTCAAGCTGTTTTATCTGTCTTACAGTCGACTTAATGTTTCTTGTATCTGTTTTTGTCATTGATTGAACACGAATTGGAGCTTCATCTCCAATAGAGACATTGCCAACATAAATTCTTCTTGTTTTTCGTCTTTTAATCAACTTTATTTCCTCTTAGTTGATTTATAATTGCAACATGCGTTTTGTAATCAACTGAAAACTCATGACTTCCATCTCCACGAGAAACAAAATAAAGATATGAAACTTTGGCAGGAGACAGTGCAGCTAAAATTGATTTTAATCCAGGTGAGGCAATAGGTCCTGGTGGAAGTCCTTTCACTAAATAAGTATTATATGGAGATTTATTTTTAAGATCTTTTTTCGTAACTCCTTCTTTGTATCTCTTGATACCATAAATTGCTGTAGGGTCTGCTTGAAGTGGCATGCCAATTTTTAATCTATTATGATAAACTGCTGAGACTAAAGGCTTTTCTTCATCTAATTTTGCTTCTTTTTCAATTATTGAAGCAAGTGTAACCACTTGATTTATTGTCCAGCCAATTTTTTTTGTTTTCTCTATTAATCTTGAATCATAAACCTCCCAGAATCTCTTTACCATAAGTTTAACAATTTCTTCAATCTCTAAGCCTTTTGGGATATTGTAAGTATCAGGAAAAAGATAGCCTTCTAAAGATGGCGCATCTATTTTTAAAGAACTAAGAAAATCTTTATCATAGGCAAGTTTAAATAGCTGAGTTTGAAACTCAGGGTTTATAGTTCCTAATTTGTTAGCAATCTCATATAAACTATCACCCTCAATAATTGTGATCGTGTATTCTGTTATCTTACCTTCAAGTAGTTTTTTAATAACATCAAGAACTGTCATTTCTTTTTTGAAAAAATAATATCCAGCTCGGGCTTTTCTTTCAATTCCATAAATTCTTCCTATGATTATAAAAACAGTTTCATTCCTTATAATGCCTCTTTCTTTAAAAATTTTTGCTATGTATGAAAAACTCACACCTTTCGGGATATAAACTTCAGTATCTTCTGGAATGTTTATTGGTTTTGTAAGTTCTATTGTTATGTAAATGGTAAAAAATAAAAAATAAACAAGAAAAACAATAGCTACAGCTTTCCACAATTTCATTATCTAATGTTATCAAATAATAAGATTAAATGGCAAATTCACAGTATAGGCAAATTATTTCAGTTATGGTAAAATTAAAAAATTACTTAGCAAAAGGAGTTTCATGCATGCTTACCGAGAAAGTCAAAGCTGCTGGCTGAGCAGCAAAAATAGGTCCTGGGGATCTTGAAGAAATATTAAAAGAGCTTTCTTTACCCACAGACCCAAATCTTATGGTTGGTTCTGAAGACTGGTCTGATGCAGGAATTTATCGTTTAAGAGAAGATCTTGCAGTTGTACAAAGTGTTGATTTTTTTACTCCTATTGTTGACAATCCTTATGATTTTGGACAGATTGCAGTTGCAAATGCATTGAGCGATATATACGCGGTTGGTGCAAAGCCTATTTTAGCTCTGAATATTGTTTGTTTTCCAATAAACAACATGGATAAATCAATTTTAAAAGAGATCTTAAAGGGCGGTTCAGATAAACTCAGTCAAGCAGGAGCTTTAATGATTGGAGGTCACAGTATTGATGATCCTGAAATAAAATACGGGATCGCAGCCACAGGAATTGTCCATCCTGACAATTTTGTTACAAATAAAGGTGCAAAAAAAGATGATATTCTGGTTCTAACAAAACCTATAGGCACAGGAATACTTTCAACAGCACTTAAGGGAAAGTTGCTCGATCCTGATACAACAGAACTTCTTACTCAGACAATGGCTTTACTTAATAAAACAGCATCAGAAGTTATGATGGATGTTGGAGTAAATGCCTGTACTGACATTACTGGATTTGGACTTTTAGGCCATACCCTTGAACTTGCAAGAGCAAGCAAGGTAACAGTACAATTGCACAAAGATAAAGTTCCACTGCTTCCAAGAGTTTATGAATTTGCTTCAATGGGTATTGTTCCAGCAGGTGGAAAAAGAAATTTTAACTACTGTTCAAAATTAGTTGAGACCAACAAAACAGATCCCATAACACTTGATATACTTTCAGATCCTCAAACATCTGGTGGCCTCCTTATTTCTGTTCCTTCAGATAAAGCAGACGCTTTGACTTCAAAACTTAACTCTGCAGGAATTCAATCAGCTATAGTAGGCGAAATTATCGAAGAAAGTTTAGGGAAAGTTATTTTAGCTTGATATAAACTATATAAATTTTTTTGAAAATAATTCTTGACAAATAGGAAGTTTTCATGATATATTTAGTTAAATAATATAAAGAATCCTTAAAAGGAGGTGTTAGCCATGACAAAAAAAGAGACAAAAGATGTAGTAAGAGTCGAACCATCTGTTCTTTCACCCTTTGAGGAAATTGAAAGATTCTTTGATGAGGTTATGAGAAGGCCTTTTTCTTTGTTCAGGTCATTTGTTCCGAGGTTGAGAGAGGAAGCTGAG
>FMJZ01002904.1_pt1 | contig 20049 bp, 19 predicted proteins | sample 1987881 | NCBI WGS metagenome assembly FMJZ01 (sample SAMEA4378227, study PRJEB15110) | soil metagenome | biome: soil; feature: Field; material: Soil | place: India | collected 2015-03-11 | depth 0 m
CCGCTTGCCACCACATCCTGACCGCTCAGGTGGAGCGCTTCCCAGTCCAGCCCCAAATCTTCAAAGACGACCAGCGCTTTGGCGGGGCCGTCGCCGTAATTCGGGTTGTAACCGCGGCAGGTAGGGCGTTGAGCGATCAGTGCCGGCGCCACGGCGGCGATCACGTCTTCTGCGTTGTTGTAGCCCGGCGGGCGTGCCCCCACCGCGAAGGGCGCAAACGCCACCCCCTCGGTGCCGATCAGATCGGCCAGCCGCTCCGGTTGATTCGTCTCCAACGCCTGGCGCAGGGCACGTACCACAGCCTGCACATCCCCCCGCGCCAGGACGGCCGTCGTCACAGTGGGCAAGGGTGAGGCGGTACGAGTGGGGAGCGGCAGGGGAAGCGTTGGGCTGGCGATGGGCCGAAGAGACGTAGCCGTCAGCGTGGGCAAGACGGCGGTCGGACTGTTCAGGGGTGCGGTCGGGGTTGTCACAGCACACCCCACCCCTATCAAAATCACGATCAAAGCCAGAAGCAGGTGACGCACACCCTTATTGTACTCAGTTTCCGCCGGCGGCGTTCAATGCCTGACGGTACCAGGCCAGGATGTCCTCCCGCTTGGGTATGCGCCCGGCGCAGACCACCTTGCCATTCACCACCAGCGCCGGGGTGAACAGCACCGGATACTGCTCAATCGCCAATAAATCCTCTATGTGTTCAAAGCGCACGTTTAGGCCGGGCTGTTCTTGGAGCAGTTGTTCCAGCGCACCCCGTGCCGCGCGTTCAAGGGCATAACATTTAGCGCACCCCGGTCCTAAAACTTTCACATCCAGCATCGCCGTTCCCTCTGATTTACGATTCATCCCCGGCAGCCAGCACCACCGCCGTGTAATCCACGCCCAGGCGCTGGGTCAATTCATCGGCAATACCCGCGAGGTAGGGCTTGAGCGCGGCCAGCGCGTCCTCGCGGGGCGCGAATGCTAGGCTGCTGAAAAACCCGCTGTTTGAGGTCGTTGAAAAACTGCACCTCGGCGCGCGCGAGCACCTCACCCTCTTCCTGGCGGCGCACCAAGTCGGTATAGAGCACATATAGGCGGCCTTCTAAATCCACCGCCTCACGGTCGGCTTCACACTGCGCCACGGCCTCGTGATAGGCTTGCACCAGGGGATGCCGACGCAGGCTCTCCCCTAGGGCTTGGGCCGCCGCTGTTAATTCCGGGCTTAGCATCATCCTTCTCCTCCCCGATCAATGTCCACACGCGCACCCACTGCGGCGGGCGTTACGCGCAAACGGCAGTCCCAACGCCGTGCTGATCTCCCGATCTACGGCGGTGAATAACCGCACCAGGTCGGCTTCGGCCTGCCGATACGTCTGCATCAGCGGCAGAGCGTTCATCTCCGCTTGCAGGGCTTCGAGGGCTTGCTGGTGGGCTAAAAAATCGCCCTCGGCCCATTGCAGGGCGCGGTTATGCTCGCGAATCTGAGCCGCCAGGCGCTGCACCTCGGCATCGTTCACTGCGGCCTGGTAGGCGCGCACAAACGCCTGATATTCCGCCGTCTCTCGGATCAGCGTAGCCAAGGCATGCACCCGGGCTTGAATCACGAGATCATCAGGGTTTTCGTTCATTATCGCACGACCTCAACCCAAGAGTTTGTATTCAAAAGATCGAATGCCATTTTAGGCCACTTCATCCCCCACGTCCAGTGCGAAATGTCACCCTTAGGGGATGACGTTAGGGCGCAGGCCTTAAGTTGTGGGCGGAGCGGCGCGCAGGAACTCCAACCCCTGCAACAGCACCCCGACCTGGTTAAACCCCAACCAGACCAGGAAAATGGTCAAACCAATTGCCGCCAGCGTGGTCAGGCGCGGCAGGTTTGCCTCCAACCAGCGCAGGCGCTCCAGCAGGCGCGCGGTTGTATCTTGATACTGTCGGACGACATCCCGCGCCTCTTGCAGGCTCTCGCGGATATGCTGGATGTCCTCTTGCATGCGCTTGACCTCGGTCTCGATCAATCCCAGGTTGCTACCGGTCTGCGCGAGACTCTCTTCCATGGTGGTGAACGAGGTGTTCAAGCCGTCCAGGCTGGTTGCTACCTCCCCCAGCGCCTGATGCAGGGGTGTCTCCGGATTGTAGGGTTGGCCGGGGAAGAAAGGAATCGAGGTTACCGCGTAGAGCATGCCCTCCAGCACCTGCGCGCTGGTCTGGGCAGCGCGTAAAGAAATTTGAGCCGCCTGCACCGTAGCCGGCAGGCCGCGCCCGCTCAGCGCCACCAACGTATCCAGCACCTTGACCGTATCGCCCAGCGACGTGACCAGGGTGGTGAACGCCTCTTCCAGGCGCGCCACACTGCTGTCGGCCAGGTCAAGGGACTGCCCCACGACCGTCAACCCCTGCGCGGTGGTTTCCAGCGCGCCGATGGCCAACCCCACGCTTGAGGTCAGGGCACGGGTCAAGGGTGGGCGCACCCACCACACCCCCACCACCCCAACCAAACTGATCAGCAAGCCGAGAACTGCGGTGCTCACCAGCATCAACCCGGTGAAACGACGAGAAAGTTGGCGCATCGTTTACCTCCTGTATTCGGCTACGCCCCCGGCTCAAGTCACGGTAAGAATCGTCCCCCCACCCAGTGGGAAGAAGCGCAGTGATTCGCTGGAGGTAGGGGATACCACCGTAAGTCCCAAAGCAACCGCCTGCGCCGTGATCGGCAAGGCGATCTCTTGCGCAATCGCCACTGCCGTCGGCACCTGACTAAGGGGCAAATCGAACGCCAGCGTGCAGTGCGGCACCCAGGCATCTACGCGGTAATACGCCCATAGGCCTGGGGCATATGGCTGAAAACGAGCCTGAAATTCGGCATGCAGTGCCAGCAGGGTACGCGTCGCCGTGACTCCCAGAAAGAGGGTCGCTGTGGACGTGCGGAAAACGCCCAGATACGAGAACGTCAATTCAAAAGGCGGCCACTGTCTGGCCAGGATCTCCAGCGCGGCACCTGCCCCTTCCAGATCCAGCCCATCACTGACGCCGAGCGACACGTGCGGGCGGTAGCCGCTCTCCCGCATCGAGGCGCTCACCCCGGCCTCGGCCAGCCGATCCCACACCTGACGCACGACCGCCTCGGTTGCCGGGTCAACATAAAGTTCAACGGCGTAACTCATCCTGTGCCTCGGTGGGCGCCCGCGGCGCCTGTCCACAAGGTGTCGGCGAAATCTTACCGCTCATATCCCAATTGTAGCCGAAACGCGCAGCCCGTGCCCAATGGTAAGAGAGCATTTCTACGGCGCAGGTAAGGACGCATTACCCGCTGTGCAGGCTACTCCGAAAGATCTTATACTCATCCGGCACCGGGGTGCCGCCCTCCCACATCACGTAGCGGAAGTCGTCCGGCGAGGTGTTGCCCTCGGAATTGATCAGCAACACCTGCGAATCCGGGCCCAGGCCGAGGAACTCGCGCAACGCACGCGCACCGGGATACTCCATGATAAAGAGCAGGGCTCCCAGCGTTACCGCGCCCGATTCGCCCGAGATGATCATGGGGTCGCCGCGCAGAGGGACGCCGTAAACGCGCATGCCCTTGGCCGCCACGTAATCCGGGCAGATGGCAAAGACATCCGCAATGTGTTGCAACACCTGCCAGGCTATGGGGTTGGGCTCACCGCAGGCCAGGCCGGCCATGATCGTATCCAGTTCGCCCTCGAACTTGTGCGGCCGGCCGTCCCCTATCTGCGCCGAGAGGTAGAGGCAGGCCGCCCTGGTCGGTTCCACCACCACCCCAAGCGGGCGCTCAGCCCCAAACAGATTGGCGTAGTAACCCAGCGTGGCCGCCGCCAGCGAACCCACGCCGGCTTGGACAAACACATGGGTGGGTTTCGCCAACCCCTGCGCCGCCAGTTGTTCCTGGGCTTCGCTGAGCATGGTGGTATAGCCCTGCATGACCCACTTGGGAATGTCCTCATAGCCTTCCCAGGCCGTATCCGAAATCACCACCCAGCCGTAACGCTGGGCATCCACGTTGACCTGATGCACGGCATCATCATACGTACCGTCAATCACCACCACCTTCGCGCCGGTCTGCTCAATGGCTTGAATGCGCTGTTGCGAGGTCAGTTTGTGCACATAGATGACCGCCTTGAAGCCCATCTGCGCCGCCGACCACGCCACCCCCCGCCCATGGTTGCCGTCGGTGGCGGCGGCAAAGGTAATATCGCCCAGGCGTTCGCGCAGGGCGCCGCCGGTCAGTTCGGCAAAGGACAGTTCGCGGTCGGTGATGCCCAGACGCTGGCGCACCCATTGGTAAATGGCATATGAGCCACCCAGCACCTTAAACGAGCGCAAATCCAGACGCTGAGATTCGTCTTTGACCCAGATACCCCCCAACCCCAGCCGCGCCGCCAGGTTGGGCAGTCCCACCAAGGGACTCATGCGGTAGCCCGGCAACTGGCGGTGAAAGCGCCGCGCCCGCCAAGGCACGTCCGGGGGAATTAATGCCTGTACCACCTGAGGATCAAAATCGGCGCGGGCGCGCGGGTTGATCAGCCACTCAATCGGTTTTTCACTGCCCATGGGTCACCTCGCTTAATTGTCTGACATTTTCTTATAGTATAACCCCAAAATCGGACGGCTGTGATGCAACACCCCCCGTTTAATGGTGCTGTCTTGCGCCACGGGTATGAAAGCGACGCGATGTAAACGTCATTAATTCAATTATAGGGGCAGTGAGGTGGTGAGGACACGTTCGAGCGGCGGCAAACGCCCGATTCGCACCAAAATGGCGGGTAAAAGGCGCAGTTTGCGCCAGGTGGTCGTATGCGCGCGCCGCGTATGCACTTGGTAGCCGATGCGCTCAATCTCATCCAGGATAGCGGCGTAGAGCAATGCCGCCGCTCCCACCGCCGGACGGGCACGGGGGTGCAAGAGGCGAATGCCGGGCAGGGCGCGGCGGTAGAGTTCTCGCGCACGGGCGATTTCAAACTGCATCAGCGCGATGAAGCGCGCATCCATCACCCCATCCAGGATGTCCTGCGCGGTCAGGTCAAAGGCGGCCAGGTCATCCAGCGGCAGATACACCCGCCCCTTGCGCGCGTCTTCGCCCACATCGCGCAGGATGTTGGTGAGTTGGAGCGCAATGCCCAATTCAATCGCAAACGGGGCGGCCTGTTCAAAGGTCACCCCGCGCGCCAGCCCGATAATGGGGATGGAAAGCAGTCCAACCGTAGAAGCCACGCGATAGCAGTAGAGGCGCAACTCATCCCAGGTAGCATAGCGGCAGTGTTCCAAATCCATCCCCACCCCATCCAGCAGGTCTTGCTCGTAACGTGGGTCAACGCGATAATGCTGACGCACGGTTGCCCAAGCGTAGAGCAGGGGATTTGCCTGCGCTTCAGGGGGCAGGGCTACCTGTGCCCGCCAACGCTCCAAGTCAGCGCGCGACGCACACTGTGAATCCACCAAATCATCGGTAGCACGGCAGAACGCATACAGCGCGCGGATCGCCTGCCGTTCGCGCCGCGGTAGCAACGCCGTGGCAAAGAAGAAGGTGCGCGAATGCGCCTTGATCACAGCCTCGGTGAGGCGAAAGGCCTCCTGCGGGTGGGTGACCGCGGGCAAACGTTGCAGGGCGTCCTGAAGCATGGCAACCTCCTCCGGCCACTAGCGTGTCTGCAGGATCAATTTCTCCACCACTTTGGCCGAGGATACCACTCCCGGCAGGCCGGCGCCGGGATGGGTGCCGGCACCCACAAAGTAGAGATTAGAGAACTCTTCAGATTGATTATGCGGGCGGAACCAGGCGGATTGGGTCAAGATCGGCTCGACCGAGAAGGCCGAACCAAGATAACTGTTGAGCACGTCACGGAAGTGACGGGGGTCAATGTAGTGCTCAACGACCAGGTTTTCGCGCAGGCCGGGCAGGTAATGTTCCTCCAAATAGTCCAGAATGCGGTTTTTATAGGGCTCGGCGGCGCGTTCCCAGTCCACCTGGCCACCCAGATGCGGCACGGGGGAAAGGACATAGAAGGCCTCATGCCCTTCCGGCGCCAGCGAGGGATCGGTAATGGTCGGCATGTGCAGGTAGAGCGAAAAATCCTCGGCCAGGATCTTATGCTTAAAGATATCATCCAGCAGACCCTTATAGCGCGGCCCCAGAATGATGTTGTGATGTGCCAGACGGCTGTCCAGATAGCGCCGCCGTGTGCCGAAGTAAATCACAAACAACGACATGCTGTAACGCATCTTCTCGATCCGGCGGTTGGTGTATTTACGCCGAGACGCTGCGGGGATCAGGTAGCGGTAGGTAAAGGCCACATCGGCGTTGGAGATGACGATGTCCGCCGGTTGGATGGTGCCGTCTTTCAACCGCACCCCGCGCACTTGCCGCCGCCGCTCATCTACCAAGATTTGATCCACCTCGGCATTGAGCACCAGTTGTCCGCCCAGTTCCTCGAACAGGCGCACCAGGGCATTCACCAGGGCGCCCGTGCCGCCCAGAGCAAAGTAAACGCCCCACTCGCGTTCGAGGTAGTGGATCATGGCGTAGATACTGCTGGAGTCAAAAGGATTACCGCCGATAAGCAGGGGATGAAACGAAAAAACCTGGCGCAGAAAATCGTTCTGGATAAACTGCGATACATAAGCATAAACACTCAAATAAGACCTTAGGCGCACCAAATCCGGCGCCACTTTGAGCATATCGCTGAGATGCGTGAAAGGCTTATCCGCCAACTCTAAAAAACCCTTCTCAAAGATCGGCTTCGTGCTTTCCAAGAAACGCCGATACCCTTCTTTATCCGCCGGATTCCAGCGTTCGATGTTGGCATAGATGAAATCGTTTTGATTATTGTAGTCGAAGGCGCGGCCCTCAGGATCAAATATGCGGTAGAAGGGATTGACCGGCACGAAGGTGACATAATCCTCGCGTTTGCGCCCGGCCAATTCGAATAATTCATCGAATAGAAACGGCGCCGTGATCACGGTTGGGCCGCCGTCAAACTTAAAGCCGTCCAGTTCATACACATAAGCCCGTCCGCCGGGCTTATCCCGCTTTTCCAAGATGGTGACCCGGTACCCCCGCGCCGCCAGGCGGACGGCTACTGCTAATCCCCCGAAGCCCGACCCGATGACGATAACATTTTTTGACATAGCATTCACCTCCGTAATGTGGTTAACCAAGGTTATAGCACAAGCCCAAGTCACCACCCGTGCTTTGTATAGGGTTTGTCAAACTTTAGCCTAAAACAGGATAGGGTGTCCCAAGAGGTGAGCCACCACCCGCGCCGCACCCAAGATTACCCCCGCCGTAGATTGGCCCGGGAAGACCGAATCGCCCACCAACCACAGATTGGGGATACCGGTCTGCGGCCCGCGCGCTTGCCAGAGCGAGGTTTGCGCAAAACCTCCCACCATTCCATGCCAACGGCGGGTATAAAACGCAAAGGTGCGAGGGGTACCCGGCAAACAGAGATGAAGCGCCGTCTTTATCCCCGGAAAAACCACCTCCAGAGCGTCCAGCAGACGTTGAGTATAGATCTCACGCCGCCGCAGATAGGCTTCGGGGTCAAGTTGCCACCACGGAGTCACGGCAGTGTGGGTAGAGAGGGTGATTGCCCGCATGCCGGCCGGCGCGCGGGTAGGATCGTCAGCGGGCGAAACCGAGATGAACACCGAATTACCCTCCCCCAATGGTGCATCAGGATCAAGGATGACCTGATGGTGGGTTGGGGCATTAGGCGGCAAGGCATCAGATCGCACCCCCACATAAAGGGTGAATGCCCCCCAGGTCGGTGGACGTCGCCGCACCTCGCGATGCAACCCGGTCGGCACTGCGCCGTTGAGCAGGTGGCTTAATGACCACGGCGTCACATTCGCCAGGATGACGTCGGCTTCAAAGATCGCCCCCGCCTTGGTTACCACCGCGACAGCACGCCCTCGCTTCACCACCACCCTCTCAACCGGGTGGCGGTAGTGCACCTCACCGCCGTGCGCGCGAATCCAGGTCACCAGCGTCTTCGCCAATTCGCCCATTCCGCCCCGCACATAGCGCACCCCGCGCCGCGGTAGATCAAGCGCTGCACAACCATAGAGCGCATTTGCCGATTCCGCCGTAATTTGGGCAGAGATAAGCAACTGGGCATCTATAAAAATGCGCAGCCGGGGAGAAGTTGAACGGGGCAAGAGGTGCGCTACCGACCTGAAGGCCAATGGCGCTGCGCCGATGACAGCAGGGGTTGCTGCGCGCGCAAGGGCAACGATATCCCCAAGATGGAGAGGCGGCCAAGGAAAGTAGCGTCGAGTGACCGTCCAAGCCACTTCGGCCAGGTGTTCTTGGGTTTGCCAAAACGGCTCCCCCTCTGCGAAGTAGCGGGCCCGTTCTTCGCGCCAACCTTCACGGGTCGTCCATTGGCTGATCTGGTGTCCTTCGAGGTGAACCACCCAGGCAGGGTCCACATCTTCTACCGGCCAGGTCAGGCCGAGTGTCTCAGCCAGGCGAGTGTGTGGACCGGCGGGATCAAAGCCGCCCGCAAGCGTCGCCCCGGCATCAAAGCGATAACCGCGGTGAAAAAACGTCCCCGCACAGCCACCCGGGTAAGTCTGGGCTTCTAGGACGATCACCCGCCAGCCTGCTTTGAGCAACAGCGCCGCTGCCGCTAATCCCCCCATCCCTGCACCTATGATCAGGGCGGTGCACGTCTCCCTTGGTTGACGTGTTCTGCCCCTTATCATACATTACCAACCATTACGCCCGTTCCAGCGCGCGTCTCAGCGCCCAACGGCGGTAGGCGAAGAGAAAACGCAGGGCGAGGGGTGAGAAAACCACCCGCGTCCACCCATGGCGCCAACCGGGCTTATAGGCATACCGCACCTCTTCCTCGACCAGGGTGTAATCCCCAACCAGAGGGAAAAAGGCGTGCCGATGCCGCCAGGTCAATAGCGGCCCTTCCACCTGCTCATCGGTGAACCCGCGCTGGGGATCCACGTCAACATGGCGCGCTTCCCACATCACCGCCACAGGCCCTAAACGCAGGCGAAACCGCAGGCGCGATCCCTCGGCCAGCGGCTCGCGCTGGAGCACTTCCAACCGCAACGGAGGTGGGGTAAGGCAGGCCAGTGCATCCTCACGCCAGTGGAATTCGGCCACGGCAGAAAGGGGCGCGCCCACAAGGTAGCGGGTGCGAAACTCGGGCATGGTTAGTCCGATAGGCGCTCCAATTGAGGCGACGACTCTGATCTAACGGCTACCCCCTGCGGCACCGCAGCAGTGCGATACACATACCGCCACACGTAAGTGGTCAGCCAGAGCAACAACACACCGCTGACCAACCCCGGCGCCCAAGGACCGAACTGTTCCAACAGCAGACTGCCCGCCGCCGGCGAAAGGATGCGGGTAAGCGCTTCCAGGGCCGAGGCAATGCCCAGCGTCCCCCCCAACGTCGGTGGGAGCGACCACTTTGCTGATCGCACTGTTGATGACCGTGTTGAGCACGCCGCCGCTCAAGGCCGTGGGGGCTAGGATCACCAAAAGTAACGGCACACTCGGCGCCCACGCCCACCCCAACAGTGAGAGCGCCATCAGAGCCGTAGCCGCCAGGATCAGCGCCCGCTCGCTAAAACGCTGGGTAAGCTTCCCGACCGCCACGCCTTGCACCAGCACCGAGAGCACGCCCACGTAGGTCAGGATATAGCCCGTCTCGCGCGGGCCTAGGTTGAAGCGGCGCAGGGCATAGAGCGCGAAAATGGTCTGAAAGGTCGAGAAGGCCAGGGCAAAGAAAAAGCGCGTGTGCAGCAGCGGCCCTACCAGCGGTTGGCGCAGTGCCGCCAACATCGCCTTTAGGGTAAGCGGTGGACGGGCCTGCGCTTCGCGCCGTGCCTGATGGGTCAGTGACTCGGGTAACCAGGCAACCACAAGGATGAAATTGAGCAGAGAAAGCGCAGCGGCACCCACCGCCGGCACGGCGAAGCCCCACTGTGAGAGCACGCCGCCCAGCGCCGGACCGATAATGAAGCCCAAGCCAAACGCTGCGCCGATGAGGCCTAGGCCGCGGGCACGGTTGCGCGCATCGGTCACGTCGCTGATATAGGCCTGCGCCACGCTGATATTGCCTCCGGTGAAGCCGGCCAGGATGCGCGCTAAGAACAACACCCCCAACGAGCGCGCCAGCGCCAGGATGACGAAGCCCACCAGGTTGCCGGCAATACTGATCAACAACACCGGCCGCCGCCCCACGCGGTCGGAAAGCCGCCCCAGGATGGGCGTGGCGATGAACTGCGCCGCAGCATATACCGCCACCAGCAGGCCGACCTGAAAATCGGTCGCCCCGAACGTTTCAGCATAATAGGGGAGCAGGGGCAGGATCAGTCCAAAGCCGAGCAAATCAATGAAGACGATTAGAAAAATGGCAAATAAACGGCGATTTTGACGCAACACGGTTAGCGATTCCTCCCACGCGGGGTATGTTCTTGCATAAGACGTTCGATGAGCCGCACCGTCTCCGAAGGGGGAGCATTAAGGTAAATAGCCGGCACGCTCTCCGGCAGGCGCAGGGATTCAAAGGCCTGCCCGCCCAATACCACCCAGGGCTTAGGCTCCGGGAAGCGCGCCAGGGCTTCCGGCAGGCCGAGCAGGTTGTGCGCCGCCTCGGCGCGGGTCGCAGTAAAGAGCAACAAACGCGGTTTGAGGGGGCTCAGGGCTTCGGCCATACCCTCTAATTTGAGGTCTTGGCCCAGGTACTTCACATCCCAACCCCGCCAGCGCAGCATCACCACCAACATCAGCAGGCCAATCTGATGCAACTCCCCCGGCGCACAAGCCGCCACAATCACCCCCGGACGGGTGGGCGGGGCCGAAGCCGCCAACATGCTCATCAGGTGTTGCAGGCAGAACTGCGTGGCATAATGCTCCACCGCAATCGGCAGTTCGCCGCGGTGCCACGCCTCACCAATCGCCACCAGCATCGGCTGGATGACCTCGGTGAGCACCTGATCCACGGTATAGAGCGCAAACGCGCGGCGCACCACCTCGGCCGCGGCTTCCTCATCAAATCGGGTCAGGGCGGCATAAAGTTCCTGTGTCAGGTATGAGGGTGAAACGGATTCGATCACCGCCACCGGCCGACTCTGTTCTGCCACCGGGTCACGCCCCAGAGCGCGCAGTTCGTGCCAATATTCGACCGCGCGCCCGATACTCAGCCCGGCATCCACCTGCTGTTTGAGCCAACGCAGTAGGCGCAGGTCATATTCTGAATAGAGCCGGTAGCCCTGCTGTCCGCGGTGGGGGCGCGGTAAACCGTAGCGCCGCTCCCAAGCCCGCAAGGTCACCGGTAGCAACCCCACCAGGCGCGCTACCGCTTTGATGTTATAGACCGGTGCATGGGGATCGTGATTCGACTCAAAGGTTTCCATCGTGTTCTTTCATCAACCTACCTATAAAATTGCTCAACCAAACATTACCAATAAGGTGATCATATCATCCTGTACCCCAGATGGGTATTGTTTGTATAAGGCTTGTAAGGGGTTGATTTAGGCCTTCTGCCGGGATGTGCGCGGCGCCGCGTCCAGCAGAGAGCGCACCCTTTCCACCCCTGCCGAGAGCGTCGCGCCAAGGTAGATGCCCGGGACGCGCTGGATCAGATCCGGTTGTTGGATAAACGCCGCACCGCCGTAGCCAAAAAGCGGCGCCGGGCGCAGGCGCGCTAATTTCTCTTGCAGGCGGCGCATGGCCAATGCCGATTCCTCGGCCGAGGCTGCCAGCACGATCATGGCCGGGCGTTCCTCGCGCGCATAGTCCACCAAATCGTCGAGGGGAATATCCGGGCCAAGGTACTCCACGCGATACCCCTCACTGCGCAGTAAGATGGCGAACATCAAACTGCCCAACTCATGCTGTTCGTAAGGCGCACCGCCCACCATGATGTAGGCACTGCCGCGGCGAATGGGATAGGTTTGGAACAGGGTCAGCAATTTGCCGCGCAGGAAGGAACTGGCAAAGTGCTCGGTGGTGACGCGAATCTCGCCGCGATACCACGCCTCACCGATTTGGGTCAGGCAGGGGACGAGCACCTGCTCGAAGAGGACGGGCAGATCGTAACCGGCCAGTGCCTCACGGAACAGTTCCCCCGCGCGCATCTCATCATGGCGGATCAGCGCCTTGTACAATTGGGTGGCATAGACTTCGGGAACAACATCGGTGGCCTGTGTCCTGCCTTGCGGCGCGGTGGGCACGGCTTCCGGCCACAAGCCGTTGCGCACCATCTGCCGCAACTCCGCCACGGCTTCACTGATGCTCAGGCCGCTATCGGTGCGGTCTTTGAGCCAGCGCAGGATGGCGACATCGCGCTCGGAATACAGCCGATAGCGGTTCTCCGAGCGATGGGGGGTAAGTACCTCATGACGGCGTTCCCAGGCGCGCAGGGTCACCGGGCGCACGCCGGTTTGGGCGCTGACGGCTTTGATGGTGTATTTGGGCTCATCGGACAGTTCCAGAATGGTGGGCATGGCCTCTCGCTCCTCGTATGCGAACCTTGCCAATTCTTGTGTATAGTTTAGCAAATTATACAATCTTTGTATAGCCCCTTTTGTATAAACTTCGAAGAACAAAAGGGTGATCTTTATTAACCCCCTATCTAATTGCCTATGGAATCTGACCCGATTTGCTATAGGCTTTTATGATAGGATTAACATGGTTCTCGTTCACTCACCTACAACAGGTTGGCCCCAAGAAATGGTTTTATCCTGCCACGTTTGAGGTTCTCCCCTATGGCCGAACTCCCCGCTTCCGAAATCGTGCCGCTGTGCCTGGAACACAACTTTTGGACCTGGGCAGCCCAAGCCCAGGTAGACCCTATCCCCATCCACCACGCCAAAGGGGTCTATTTTTGGGATATCCACGGCAAGCGCTACTTGGACTTCAATTCCATGGTCATGTGCGTCAATATCGGTCACGGCGACGAGCGCGTGATCGAAGCCATCGCCCGCCAGGCGCGGGAACTGCCCTTTGCCGGGCCGCACATGGCCACCCGTCCCCGCGCACGCCTGGGACAATTGCTGGCCGAGATCACCCCACCCGGCCTGACCAAATTCCTCTACACCCTCGGCGGGGCGGACGCCAACGAGAACGCGATCAAACTGGCGCGCGGCTACACCGGGCGCTGGAAGATCCTGGCCCGCTATCGTTCCTACCACGGCGCCACCTACGGCGCTATCGCCGTCACCGGCGACCCGCGCCGCCTGGCCTGGGAACCGCTGACCATGCCCGGTGTAGTGCACTTCCTTGACCCCTACCGCTACCGCTCTACCTTCCACCGCACCCAACCCGACCTGCCCGAGGCCGAGTTCACCCAGGATTACCTCAACCACCTCGAAGAGATCATCCAATACGAAGGCCCCCATACCATCGCCGCCATCCTGATCGAGACGGTGACCGGCACCAACGGCATCCTCATCCCACCGCGCGGCTACTTGGAAGGGGTGCGCGCCTTGTGCGACCGCTACGGCATCTTGCTCATCTGCGACGAGGTGATGAGCGGTTTCGGGCGCACCGGCGCCTGGTTCGCCGTGGATCACTACGGTGTGGTGCCCGACCTGATGACCATGGCCAAAGGGCTCACCTCGGGGTATGCCCCATTGGGGGCAGTGGCGATGAAACCGGAGATCGCCGCTTACTACAACGAGCGCGTCTATCAGGGCGGGCTGACCTACAACGGCCACCCCATCTCGCTGGCGGCGGCAATTGCCACCATCGAGGTAATGAAAGAAGACCGCCTGGTGGAACGTGCCCGCGCCACCGGCGAGGTGCTGGCCGAGATGCTGGCCGAACTGATGGATCGCCATCCCTCGGTGGGCGAGGTGCGCTCGATCGGCCTCTTCGGGGCGATTGAACTGGTGCGCAACCGCCGGACGCGCGAACCGCTCGCCCCTTATAACGGCACCAGCCCGGAGATGACCGCCTTGCGCCGCTTCTTACTCGAGCGCGGCCTGTTCTTATACACCCATTGGAATATCGTCCTGATCATCCCACCCCTGATCATCACCCCCGAACAACTGGCGGAGGGGTTTGCCATCCTGGACGAAGGGCTGCAGATCACCGACCGCGCAGTGGAAGGGTAATGCAACTTTCAGCCCCGCCTGCGCATCTAATATCAAGGGCACCTTAATGAGAGATATAATATCCAAAAAATTTAGTGGAGGTAAACACGCATGGAGATCAATCTGGGCGCAGTCGCCTCATCCTCGTCCTCCCAGGCCAACGATGTGGAGAACGTGATCATCCTCGGCGCCGGCCCGGCCGGTTTAGCCGCGGCACTGTATGCCGCGCGGGCCGAACTGAACCCGTTAGTGCTCACGGGCACCGAGTTGGGCGGCCAAGCCGCGCTGACGCACACGATTGAGAACTACCCCGGCTTTCCGGAAGGGGTAGGCGGGATGGAACTGGGCGAGTTATTCCAAAAACAGGCCGAGCGCTTTGGGGCGCGCTTGGAATTCGAGACCGCCGAAGCCGTAGACCTCTCCCAGCGGCCCTTCCGTGTGCGCACCTACGGCAAGGAATACCGCGCGCGGACGCTCATCATTGCCACCGGCGCCAGCCCCAATCATCTTGAGGTTCCGGGCGAGGCCGAATTCACCGGGCGCGGCGTTTCTTACTGCGCCACCTGCGACGGCTGGTTCTTCAAGGACAAGGACGTGATCGTCGTCGGCGGGGGCGACAGCGCGCTGGAAGAGGGCATTTTCCTCACCCGCTATGCCCGCCAGGTGACCATCGTCCACCGCCGCGACCAACTGCGCGCCGGGGCGATTTTGCAACGCCGGGCGCGTGAGAATCCCAAGATCCGCTTCATCTGGAACACCGTGGTGCGCGAGATTCGCGGCAATACCGCGGTGGAAGCGGTGCGCCTGGAAAACGTCCAAAGCGGCGAGGCCTGGGAACAGCCCACCGATGGGGTCTTCATCTTCATCGGGCACAAGCCCAACACCGCCCTCTTCCGCGGCCAACTCGACCTGGACGAGCAGGGCTACATCAAGACCGATGCCTTGATGCGCACCAGCGTGCACGGAGTGTTCGCCGCCGGCGAGGTCATGGATCCGCACTTCCGCCAGGTGGTCACCTCCGCCGGTATGGGCGCCGCCGCGGCAATGATGGCGGTGCGCTTCTTGCAAGAGCAAGAGGGATAACTCCCTTAACCGCACCAGCAGGATCAAAAAGGCTGCCCTTGATCAGAAGGGCAGCCTTTTTCGTTGCCACCGAATGCCGCCGTTTACGGGGCCGGGGTAACGCCGCTCGCCGCCCACCAAACGAACACGCGGAACGTGCTGGGCGCGCCGGCCTGCTCGTAGATGGGCTTACCATCCAACGAGGTGCCGGTCTGACGCACCGGGACGACAAACCACTGCAGGACGTGCGGCACGGTATCCACCGGGCGGAAGGCCGCCGGGACAATGTACTTGGTATCGGTCACGTAGTCCACCAGGCGGCGCCCCTTGCCCTCGGTCAAATCCTCAATGGTGACGGCGTAGGCTTCGTTCTCGCGCAGGGTGCCCACTGCCGCCCACTGCAGGGTCACCGTATCGTTGGCCGCGGTGAAGACGGCGCCGTTGGCCGGCAAGAGCAGGTTAGGCGCCGGGTAGGGCGGAGGTGGAGTAGGGGTGGGCGTAGGGCCGGGGGTTGGCAGGCGTTCACACAACGGAATCTGCAGTACCTGCCCCTCATAAACGATATCGCTGGTCAGGCCGTTATAGGACTTGATGGACTCCATCGAAACATTGTAGCGCGCGGCGATGATGCTCAGCGTATCGCTGGCGGTAACGGTATATTCCAATTTCTGGCACGCCGCCTCCGTCGCTTCTGCCGGGCTGAGCGTGTTGGTGGGCTGGGGTGAGGGGGTCGGCGTGGGCTGGGGAATGAGCAGTTTCTGCCCCACTACCAGATTATCGCATGCCACCGGCAGGTTATTCAGGGCGATGATGCTGGAGACCGAGACGCCAAAGGTATAGGCAATGGTGATGCAGTTATCGCCACTGCGCACGGTGTATTCTATCGGCGGCAGTGGCGTGAACGTCGGCTCCAGGGTCGGGGTCGGGCTGGCCGTGGGGGTGAAGGTGATCGTGGGGGTCACGGTCAGCGTCGGGGTGGTGGTGGGTTCGATCACCCGCCCGGTGCTCTGCAACGCTGCAAAGACCGTCCCGGCGCCGATGGCGAGCAAGAGCACCATCAGCCCCAGCGCAATGGGCAGAGAGAGGGTAATTTCGGGCAGGCGCGGCCCCTGTAGTGGACTGCTCTTCTTGCCCCCCTCGGCGGTAAAGGTGTGGCCGCAGACCAGACAGCGCGTTGCCCCTTCGCTGGCGCGTGCCCCGCAGATGGGGCATACTTTCGTTTTGGACGTTTCTTCTGGACTCATAGACCTTCATCCTTAAAATATGCCGTAGGGTTTCGCGGCAGGGGGTATTATAACATAGTCGCTTTTTTGACAAGGGTAGGGGGAAGAGACACTTGTTTAGACCACCACTACCCGCGTGCCGTAACCGCGCTTCTCGATATCCTCCGGCCCGGCCACCGGCGTCGTCCAGCGATAGAGCCAGCGCGCCTCCGCCGTGCGCATGTTGATACAGCCGTGACTGCGCGGGGTGCCGAAGTCGGTATGCCAGTAGGTGCCGTGGAACGCCACGCCGGTCGCCTCAAAGAAGCACGTCCAGGGCACGCCGGGTAGTTCGTAATCCTCTGGGTTGCCGCTCAGGCGACCCTCACCCATGTGCTTGGAAGGCATCTTGGAGAAGATGTTGAATTCCCCTTTGGGCGTCTCCCAGGGAATCTCCCCCGGGGGTGAGCGAAACAGCCCGGAGGAAATCTTGGTCTGGAAGACCGGTGTCTCACCCTCGTAGCAGGTGAGGGTCTGACGCGCAATTGAGACCTCAATCCACTTCTGGTGCGCCGGCACGTCGGGGGAGATAGGGGCAAATTCCTCCGGCTTCAGCAAGCGCAAATGCACCGCCGGGACGTGATACTCGATCTCCAGCAGTTCATCCTTGAGCCGATACCAGGGCGTGCCGTCTGGGCCTTCATCTATCCCCACGACCCAGTGCGTGGATTCGTAGTAGAGGCGGTATAATGGCTGCCAGCCTTGGGCACGGGTATAGCGCAGGGCTTGGGTGTAGGGCACGGTGACCTCGGCCAGGACGAGCGCGGCAGGCAGTTCTGCCGGCACCGGGTTATACTGGATACGCACGCGTTGGGTATTGGCGCGATGGATATACCCGCCCCACACCCGATACCAGACCGGATTATAGGCCGGCCCGGCTTCCGATTCCACCTCGGCGTAGATGTTGACCAGTTCATCACGGTAGCGTTGGAAGCGGATGCGGCTTTGGTCCGAGGGCTGGCTGTAAACGCTGACCGAGCGCACGGTCACCCGCAGAAGATCCTCTTGGGTGGCATCACGAAACGCGCCCTCCATGGGGCGGAAGGCCAGCGCGCCCAGGCTCAGGCCCATCAGGCGCAAAAACTCGCGGCGCGAAAGGCGAGTGCTCATGTGAAAGGGATTATACCAGGATGAATGCCTTGCTTCTGGCCCTGCTCTCGGCGCTGGGAGGCGCGCTGGCTAACCTGTTGGCGCGCACCCTCTTGCGCCGGACGGCCCTGCGCGCCATTTTCGGGCTCAACTTTACTCTGATCTTCGCCCTACTCCTCCCCTTCGCGCCGCTCTATTTTTCCCTGATTGTTTCACCCCCGGCGCTGGGGTGGTTGGCATTGGCTATCGGGTTGGATGCCGCCGCCAATTACGCCTACTTTCAAGCCTTTGTGCACTTGGATGCCCTCACTGCCAGCACCCTGCTCGCCCTTTCCCCGCTTTTCACCCTGCTAGCGGCGCCGTTCCTGAGCGGGATGACGCCGCCGCTGGGCTGGCTCCAAATCCTGGGGGTAGGATTATGCAGTGGAGCGGTGCTGATGCTCACCCGTGCCCAAAACGCCGCTTCAAGCCTTTCTCGCTCCCGCCCGCACCATGCTCCACGCGCCTTGGCCTACCCTCTGGTCGCGGCGGCGCTCTTCGGGCTGAGCCTCTATCCCACCCGGCACCTGTTTGCCGCCGGCTGGACCAACCCACCCACGTATTATCTGGTGCGCGCCGGGGTAATTGCCCTGCTGGCCTGGCCGTTGAGCCGCCCTCGCTGGCGAGATTTGACGCCCGACCTGCGCCGCGGGCTGGTGCTACGCGCGGCGGTGGTGGTCGCGCAATGGTTAGCCCTGCTCTACGCGCTGGAAGGGGCTGCGCCGGCGGTGGTCAAAGCCCTGGCGGATACCTCGCCGCTTTTTGTTCTCGGGCTCAGCCTGTGGCGCGGTGAAAAGCCCACCCCCGCCCAAGCCCTGGCGGCGCTGGGCGTTGCGCTGGGGGTGGCACTGCTGTGGCTTGGGGTAGGCTAAACCCACTACCCCGGCCAAAGGCAAAGGATCACGCCTCTTTCAAGCGGCTGACGTGCACCGCGCGCCAAGCCTCGCGGTTCTTCTTGCGGTCAAAGGTTTTTTCTAAAGCGTAGCGCACGCGGCAGCCCTCGGCTTGGCAATCGCGCGGCAGGTCACGCACCAGCACAAAGACATCTTCCCCACCGCCGTCCGGTTGGATATAGGTAAACTTGCGCTGTTCAGGGGCCTCTTTCACCGTGCCGGTATAAAAGGTCAGCCCGCGGGTCTGGCCTTCCTTCCAGATCTGGCGGCAGCGCGTTTCGAGCCCTTTGCTATCTTGCGGCAACTCAGGCCAGGTCAAGCCCTGTTGCGCAAGGGCCTGGCGCACGCGCTGTTCGATGTCCAGGTCTTCGGGCGGCACTTTCCAGCCCTTTTCCATCCGCACGGCTTTGACCAGAGCCAAATGCAGTGCCGCTGCTACGGGTTGGCCCAATTCTAACGCCAAGTCGGCCAGCGCGATCAGATAGCCCAATTTGTACTCCGGCCCCTGGTTAGTCGAAAGCAGGGCGGTGCAGAAGTGGCGGTAGGCCTCGTCCCGCCGACCGGCACGGGCTTCCAGGCCGGCCAGGTCGGCATATAAGTACCAATCCGCGCGGGGATGGTTGAGCAGGCGCTGTAGCAGGGCGATGCCCTCATCTAGGCGCCCCAGTTCGGCCTGCGCCTGGGCGATCGTGCGCTGGAGAAAGAGTTCATCGGGAAAGTCCTGCAGCCCCGCCTGGGCGGTTTCAAGCGCCTCGTGATAGCGCCCCAGTTCCAGCAGGGCACGGGTACGCTGAAGATACCACACCTCCCGCTCGGACATGGTTTTCTTGCCGTTGACCTCGCGCGCCTCTTTCTCCAAATCTGCCGGGTCGAGCCGCGCCGACCATTCCTCGACCACCGCCCACTGCCCTCGTTCTTTGGCGACCTTCATCACCGCCAGGCTCACCAGTTTGAGCAGCAAGTCCTGGGGATTCAAGTCCAGGATTTGCCGCGCCCCGTAGAGCACGCGCCCCAGGTCACTGCTTTCCTTGGCCGGCTTGATATGGCGCTCGTAGAGCACCCACCCCAGTTCAGACTGGACAAAGGAATCACCGGGTGCCAGTTCCAACGCCTTGCGCGCAATGGATTCGGCTTGATCCAGTTGACCCTGTTTGCGCCGGCAAAACGCCAAGCGCCAACCTACGCGCGGATCGGGTTTTTGCTTCCAAAGGGTGGCATAGATCTGAGCAGCCTCTGAGTAGCGATGTTCTTTGCGCAGGCTCTCCGCCTGGGCGAAGGGATCGGTGGTTTCAGGCATAAGTTCTCCCTCGGTTGATGATGTGGTTCACGGTGGGCTAAGCGTATGACGTGTCCCCCGTTAGGTTTGAATATGGTTTAGGCTAACTGTTTCTTATTATACCGTAATCTGAGAAGGGGTAACTACGTACTAATGGCCGTGCGTGATACGGCCCGCTCCCTGCAATCGTTTCTCACCTCGCCCAGCGCATGCTTCTGACCCAGGCGCCCGCAATGGGAGAAGAGAATTGTGAGCCAATTGGTTAGAATTTATGTATTAAGATTGTTTGACTTGACAAACGACCAAATTTAGGCTAAATTAACGATGACTTTACGCCATTTTTACGCGTTCTTTATGGACGCAGGGGGAA
>FMJZ01054192.1_pt1 | contig 20014 bp, 15 predicted proteins | sample 1987881 | NCBI WGS metagenome assembly FMJZ01 (sample SAMEA4378227, study PRJEB15110) | soil metagenome | biome: soil; feature: Field; material: Soil | place: India | collected 2015-03-11 | depth 0 m
AAACCTATTGTAAGGGTTGGCTTTCCCCCGCACGATCGCTGATTTTTGTTACAAATTGTTACATTATTGCGCTGTGGAGTGAGCGATCGCCCATCTAGCACTAAGAAAACATTTGCCGCTATTGGCCGCTTCTTGCGCCCCTATCCCGTTGCTCATCCCCTAACAGCCGATGAAGGGGAAGATTGCGGTTCGCTAAAATCGGTCTAGCGATGCTCTCGGGGAGCCGCTGCCCAATTGCGCGAGGAGTTGAAATCGTGCCCTACCCTTGGCCAAAATGGCTGCCGATGCCGGTTGTTGCCACCACACTGGGAGTAGCCGCTGTGGTGATCGGTGGGCGCCAACTGGGGCTGTTTCAGCCGCTGGAACTGAGTCTGTATGACTTCTATGTGCGATCGCAACCCGCCCGTGACCCTGATTCACGTATCCTGACGGTGCTGGTGACGGAGCAGGACATTCAAGCCCAAAAAACGTGGCCACTGCCGGATGCCACCGTCGCCGATCTCCTCACCCGCCTCAATGCCGCTAGCCCACGTGCCATTGGCTTGGATCTTTTCCGCGATTTGCCCCACCCCCCGGGCCACAACGAGCTGCAAAACATGATTCGCATCAACCCGCGCATTATTCCAGTGTGCAAATCAACGGGCGAAACAGCGGAACAACCCGAAGTGCCCCCACCACCCGGTATTCCCGCGGCACAGGTACCAGAGCGAGTGGGCTTTGCCGATATCCCCCTCGATAATGATGGTGTCATTCGCCGCAATCTATTTGTGATCAGCAATCCCAACGCGCAGCGGTGTACAACGCCCTTTTCCTTTGCCCTGATGCTAGCACTGCGCTACCTAGAACAAGACCCCACTCAGACTATCAAACTCGCTGACAAGGGTTTGACGCTGAATGATGTGCATTTTCCCCTCCTCACCAGCGATGCCGGCGGGTATGTGGGGGTGGACGATCGCGGCATGCAAACCCTGCTGAGGTACCGCTCACGCAACGCAGTGGGGCCAACGGTTTCTCTAACGGATGTACTGACCGGACGGGTGAGCGAAGACCTGATTCGCGATCGCGTAGTTTTGATTGGGGTGTCTGCGCCGAGTATCAAGGATATTTTCCTCACCCCCTATAGCGGTAGTGATGCGGTGACGCAGCAAATGCCGGGGGTGGTTGTCCATGGCCAGATGGTCAGTCAATTCCTGAGTGCTGCCCTCGACGGCGAAAGTCCCATTTGGTACTGGCCGCTGCCGGTGGTGCTCGGCTGGATTCTCCTGTGGGCCGGGGTGGGCAGTGTCCTTGGCTGGTGGTTGCGGCAACCCCTGTGGTTGGGGGGCGCGGTAGTGGGGGGGCTAATTGTCCTCTTTGGTGGCGGCTTTGGCATTTTTGTCATGGGGAGTGGCTGGATTCCTGTTGTGCCGCCGGCGATCGCCCTGGTGCTCAGCAGTGTGGGTATGGTGGGCTACGTCAGCTATCAGACGCAGCAGGAGCAAAAATCCTTCCAAGAAAAAGTACAGGAACAGGAAAAAGCCTTGGCGCTGTTGCGATCGCTGATGGCCGAGGATACGGCAGCCCTCAATGCAGCGCTGCGAGAATCCACAGAAATTACCGGCAAACCCCGTTCCCTCCTTAGTGGTCGCTACAAAATCCAAAAAGTCTTGGGGTCAGGGGGCTTTGGCCGCACCTATTTGGCTCGGGATACTCAACGGCCGGGGAATCCCCTCTGTGTCGTCAAGCATTTGCGACCGGGACGCACCGATGAGCGCTTTATGCAGGTGGCGCGGCGACTCTTTAATACCGAAGCAGAAATTCTTGAAAAGCTCGGACGCCATGATCAAATTCCCCTCTTGCTGGCCTATGTTGAGGAAAATCAGGAATTCTATCTGGTGCAGGAGTTCATTGATGGTGCTTCCCTAAGTGAGGAACTGAAGCACAAACACACGGAAGCCGAAGCCATTCAACTTCTACGGGAAATCTTGGAAGTGCTGAGTTTTGTCCACAGTCACTATGTGATTCACCGCGATATTAAACCCGATAATATTATTCGCCGTGCCAGCGATCGCAAGCTAGTATTGATTGACTTTGGGGCAGTGAAGGAAATTCAACCCCAAGAAGTGGAGAAAACCCAAGGGAGCACCGTGGTCATTGGTACCATGGGTTATGCTCCTCCAGAGCAGCTCTCCGGTCAGCCCACCCTCAGCAGTGATATTTATGCCGTCGGCATGATTGTCCTACAGGCCTTGACGGGCATTAAGCCGCGCGATCTACCGCGAGATCCGCGCACGGGTGAAGTGGATTGGCAGCAGTGTGTCACAGTCAGTGAAGGTCTAGCAGCAGTGCTCAATAAGATGGTGAAATTTAACTTTAGCGATCGCTATCCCTCAGCCAAAGAAGCCCTTCAAGAGGTACGGCGCTGGGCGACACCTGCTTCCCCCGTCTCGTGAATAATTCTGTGTTGCTCTCTGACCTCCCCCTTGGTACTTCAGCGCGGATCACTGCCATTGAGGGAGCCCCCGCTTGGCAACGCCGCCTTGCCGCCGTGGGATTGACGGTCGGCCAAACCGTCACCCTCTTGCGTCGTGCCCCCTTCAGTCAAACCTTGGCCGTACGGGTGGGCGCCCTGACCGATGTGGCCATACGGGCAACGGATGCTCGTACCATCCTTGTCGAACCGCTGAAAACCTAGAGAGTTGGCACTAATTGGGGATGCTCACAGTCGGCATCCTTAGCTGCCGCTGCCAGCAAGCCGTAAAAGAGAGGATGAGGGGCATTGGGACGGGAACGAAACTCGGGGTGAAACTGCACTGCAATAAAGAAGGGGTGAGCCGGATACTCGATAATTTCTACTAAGCGGCCATCAGGAGAGGTGCCCGTAATTTGATAGCCCGTTTCCAAAAAGAGGCTGCGATAGGCATTGTTAAACTCGTAGCGGTGGCGGTGCCGCTCATAGATGACTGTTTCGCCGTAGAGCTTTTCAGCAAGGGAATTGGGGGCTAGGCGGCAGGCATACAAGCCCAAGCGCATCGTTCCCCCCAAATCGACAATGTCCTGCTGTTCAGGCAAGAGGTGAATCACGGGATGGGGGGTATTGGCATCAAACTCAGCACTGTTGGCATTTTCTAGACCGGCAATATGGCGTGCCCACTCAATCACCGCGCACTGCATGCCCAAGCACAACCCCAAGAAGGGAATTCCCTGCTCACGGGCGTACTGAATGGCTGCAATTTTGCCTTCGACGCCGCGAATGCCAAACCCCCCCGGCACAACAATCGCCGCGACATTGCTAAGGGCATTTTCTACGCCATTTTCAACAATTTCTTCAGAGTTGATCCAGCGGATACGCAGTTCCTGATCAAGGGCGATCGCCGAGTGCCGCAGGGCTTCCACCACCGAAAGATAGGCATCGCTGAGGCGAACATATTTGCCAACGATTGCCACCTCCAGCGGCGTATGGGAACGGTAGAGCCGCTCCACAAGGGCTTGCCACTGACTGAGATCCGGTTGCCGTTGCTCCAAGTTCAAGAGACTCAAAACTTGGGTGGCTAACCCTTCGCGCTCAAGCAGCAGGGGCACTTCATAAATACTTTTGGCATCCGGCGAGGGAATGACGCATTCCACAGGGACATCACAAAATTGGGAGAGCTTTTCCTTGATGCCCGGTACAAGGGGGCGATCGCAACGACAGATCAGAATATCTGGCTGAATACCAATGGAACGCAACTCCTTCACCGAGTGCTGGGTGGGTTTTGTTTTCATCTCTCCTGCCGACGGAATCCAAGGCACCAAGGTTACATGCATAAATAGCACGTGGTGCCGCCCCACCTCCGTGCGAAACTGGCGGATGGCCTCTAGAAAGGGCAGCGACTCAATATCGCCAACGGTTCCCCCAATTTCAATAATCACCACATCGGGGTTTTTGTCCTTCGCTACCCGCAGAATGCGTTCTTTAATCTCATTCGTAATGTGGGGGATGACCTGCACCGTTCCCCCCATATAGTCGCCACGTCGCTCTTTGTTAATCACCGCTTGGTAAATGGATCCCGTGGTGACGCTATTGAGGCGGGACATGGGGGTATCCGTAAAGCGCTCGTAGTGCCCCAAGTCCAAATCCGTTTCGGCACCATCGTCAGTCACAAACACTTCCCCGTGCTGGAAGGGACTCATTGTGCCCGGATCCACATTGATGTAGGGATCAAGCTTGAGAATTGATACGGAATACTGCCGCGATTTCAATAGGCGCCCCAGACTAGCGGCAACAATTCCTTTCCCAATACTGGAGACCACACCGCCAGTCACAAAAACATATTTCGTCATTGCTGAATGCTAGTGCTAAGCCGCAGAGGCCATACTCATCAAAACCTACGCAACTATTCTCGCATATTGCAGCATGGCACCTAGGAGAAATTCTGCACTAATTCCTTAACGACTTGGGATTGCTCCTCAATGCGCTGCCTCAGCCGCTGGCACACCAGATCACACAGCAGAAAGATCGTCGGGTCAGCGATTTCGTAATAGACGGTAACCCCTTGGGGCTGTCGCCGCACCAGACCAGACTGAGCAAGGGTTTTCAAGTGCTTTGAGACATTGGCCTGCCCCAACCCCGTCTCCTGAATAATTTCTGAGACATTGCGCCGTCCCTGTTTGAGAGCACAGAGCACTTGCAGGCGACTCGGTTCCGACAGCACTTTGAAATACTCGGCAACGTGGGTGAGCAAGTCAGGGGAGGGGAGGTCAACCATGGGGGATATCGCACACTAGAGACACTGGTCAAGATAACTTAATTTAGTAATTCTATTATATGGCTGTACAGTAAATAAAGCAGCCCACCCTAGGGATGGGGAATGCTGCGAGCAGACTAACGCAGCTTCACTGGCAAATTGATGGCAGGTTTGGACGAGGTGGCCGTTGTGTTTTTTTGCCGTAGCCGTTGGGCATAGAAGGACGCCGCCTCATCACCACGGGCACATTCTTGGGCAAAGTTAATCAGATGATGCCCGACCACACCCACGTGGATCACTTGTTCAATTTGACCTTTTTTCAGGGCAGGCCCTGCCAGCTTCCAGAACGTCTTGCGGTAGCTCCCCCAAAGCCCCACGTGCCAGAGGAGATTTTTCATGATCCGCAGTCCCCGCAGGATATTTTCGCGGCTGAGGCGAGCTGGGCTATTCGGCACCGCAATGCGGTTGGGATAGGTGTGTTCCATTTGATAGGCAAACCGCTCGTAGAGAAACTCTGGTTCATAGGCAGTGGTGATGGTGCGGCGCCACATTTCCACCACTTCTTCGTAGGGCATGAGGAACTCAACATTGGATTCGCGGCTTTCGTCATGGTTGAGGCGGCCTTCCGCTTCCAACCGACGCCAGAGAGGGGTACGGGGTAGGGCGTGCAGCAGGTTAATCGTCAATGTGGGAATGTGGGAAGCGCGAATAAACTCAAGAATACGATCGCCCGTTTGTGGTGTATCGGTATCAAAGCCAATAATGATCCCAGAAACCACTTCCATGCCGTAACGATTGAGGGTTTGCACTGCCTGCAAAATCGGCATACTTAGGTTTTGATCCTTATGGATGGCGTGGAGCGCTTCAGGTTCTGGGGTTTCAATGCCACAGAAAATGGTACAGAAATAGGCTTCCCGCATCATTTCTAGGAGTTTTGGGCTTTTGGCAATGTTCAGGGTCGCTTCGCAGGCAAATTGCAGCGGGTAGCCATTGGCCTTTTGCCAGTCAATCAAGTGCGGTAGCAGTTCGGTTACTGCGCGGCGATTGCCAATAAAGTTATCGTCAACGAAATAGACTGCCCCCGGATTCCCAGAAGCCAGCATTGTATCCAGTTCCTTGAGGATTTGCTGCGGCGTTTTGAGGCGCGGATTGCGGCCATAGAGTTCGGGAATATCACAAAACTCACAGCGAAAGGGACAGCCACTGGAAAACTGCACACTGCCGAGGAAGTAATTTTCCATGCGCACGTGCTGGTAGGCAGGCACAGGAAATTCACTTAGGGGTAACCGTGCTGTGGTTTCAAAGATCAGTTGTTGAGGCGGGCGCTGGCTGCCGTATTCGTCAAAGTAAGCAATCATTTTATCGGTGGCATCCCCCAGTTCCCCTAAGTGGAGAATATCCACATCGGGATAGTATTCCGGACAACTGGAGACCGAAGGCCCGCCGAGGGCAGTGAGTTTACCGTGACGATGGGCAATGTCGTTGATTTCTAAAATTTGTGGCCGCTGAATGTGCATACCGCTGGTAATGACAATATCAGCCCAAGCGTAGTCAGCATCGGTTGCTGGCCGTACATTTTCATCAATCAGGCGCACTTCCCAAGATTCTGGAAGATAGGCGGCCACCAACAAAATCCCTTGGGGTGGCATAAAAGCGCGCACCGTGCCCATGAGGGGGTAGGCGTGGTGAAACGTACCAAAGGAGCGGCTGTAGCGGGGGAAAATGCAGAGAATACGGCGATGGTTGCGGGGGGTATAGGGGACTCGACCACCGGTCATCTCGGGAACCAGTTTAATCCCATCGGTGCTCCGACTGAGGTTCATAGCCCACCACTCCTACCTACACGCACTTTTCAATAGGTATAGCCTACAAATGCGGCTATCGCCTAGGTTTTAGTACCCTTTGGCACTAAAGTCCAATGTGAGGGGAATCTCTACTCGTTCAATGTGGGTTCTAAAGGTGCCATCGGGGTATAAAAATAGATGACGAAAACCGGGACCAATGGGTTCAAGGGAAAATTCAGGGGCGCGAGGCAAAAACTGGATACAGGTGGAGGGGCAGCCGAGATACGTCACCCCTTGCCGCTCGGTAGTAAATTCCTGATGGATATGACCAAAGAGGACAAGCTTCACCTGCGGATGGCGATCTAACACAGCAAAAAGGTGCTCGGGGTTTTGTAGGCGGCTACTGTCGAGCCAAGGGGCACCGGTCGCAAAGGGGGGATGGTGCAGGGCAATGAACGTGGGGCGATCGCCCGCGCGACTCAAGGTTGCCTCTAGCCAGCTTAAGGTTTCAGGACTCAATTCACCATGGACTTTGCCATCCGCTTGGGAACTGAGGAGCAGGCCTTGCCAAGTTCCAAGATTGATCTGGCGATCGCCCCTCAGCGGCGGACGTTCAAGCGCCGGCAGCATTACCCTTGGTTCATCATGGTTACCGGGAATCCAATATACGGGACAGGTAAAGTCCCCGAAGGCAGTAGCCAAACGGTCGTAGGTAGTCCCAACGGGTTCCTGTGCCAAGTCTCCCGTCAGCAGCACGGCAGCGGGGGCATGACGGCGAATTACCGCTAAAACGGCGGCTAGGGATTGAGCTGTGGTCAGGCCAAGGAGTTTGCCTTCATCTGTGGCAAATAGATGCAGATCTGATAACTGGATCAGGTGAATGGGTTGATTCATAAACGTGCTGGGGTCGGGGAACGCTGCGGCTCGGATGCTCAGGCTATTTCATCTGATCAACCACCTTAACGCTGACAGACGTTGTCGATTCACGCAAGCGGGTGGGTAAGGGGAGTTGTTGCCACCACTGCCCAAGCACTTGGCGCTGATTGATGAGGTAAATGCTAACGAGCGTCAGACCCACTCCTAGCAACTGAACCCGACTCAGGGTTTCCCCCAAGAACCAATGCCCAAAGGTGAGGGCAAATACTGGGGTGAGAAACGTCAGGGCACTGAGACTCGTGAGATTCCCCTTGGCGGCAAAATAGAAAAAGACACCGTAGGACAGGGCACTACCAAAGAAGGTGGCATAGCCCAGATTGAGGATATCTGACCACTGTAGGGCCGCCCAAGGTGCTGGGGTATTCAGACTCGGCAGGAGCAATAGGGGCAACCCGCCCAAGACCATGTGCCAACCGGTAGCCACAACGGGATCCGCATAGCGTGCCAAGGGACGCATGAGAATCGTCCCCACTGCCATCGAGAGGGCAGCCAACAGCATCCACAGTTCACCTCGCTGCCACCACTGTCCCCAAGGAATACCTTGCCATGCACTGGGTTGATGGAGCAAAGTCAAGAGATCATCGCCTAGACCAATACCGCTAATGCCCACTAAGCCAAGAAATAGCCCCAGCCAGCCCCAGCCGCCAACGCGCTCTTGATACAGCCAGCGGGACAGCAATGCCACCGCAAGGGGTTGGGAGTCAATCATGACGGAGCCAAGGCCAGCACCCGTTTTCGCTAAGCCAGTGGCCAAAAAGCCTTGAAATAAAAAGCCATCCACAAGGGCAAAAAGACTAATCCATCCCCACGCCCGTAAGCTATTGGGTTGGGGCTTACCGAGGGCGATCGCCACCGCTAAAACCAGAAGGCCTGCGGGCACAAGGCGCACCCCGGCAACCCACAGCGGCGAGGTATGGGGCATCACCTCTTTCATGGCCACCATGGCAGTTCCCCAAAAGAAAAAGGGGGAAATTAGAATCAAGCGTTGCCAGAGTGTAGTCACAGGCGTTGCAAAATCAGGAAAAATGTTAAGGATTATTGCGATTCGTATCCTTAAATTATAATCCTGCCCTGGGAAACGGCAACTTTAGGAGGGAATTGCCAAGTTGATTTGCTATAACAAGTTCTAACGACTTCCCTGGCATCCTAGGGAAATTTTAGGCAGTGGGTGAGGAGCCGCAGCAGGAAATGAAAGCACTAGAGGTTTGGCAACGGTGGTTCCGGCGGGTTCCTAAGTCAGCGGCGCTAGCGATCGCCCCTGGGGGGACAACAGTCACTGCATCTCTGCCCTCCCGCTGGCAAACCTACCGCCAACGACTCATGGCATACGAGGGGTGGCCTTGGCTCATCCCCTTTTTAATCTCCGGGGCAACCCTGATGACCGCCAGTGCTTGGCTATTGGTTTTACCCCCCTTGCCCGATTGTCGTCACCCCGGCCTCGTCATGAGCGATGGCGATCGCCTCTACTGTGCCGATCAAGCAGCCCGCCACGGCAACTTACCCTCTCTTGCTCAAGCCATTGAAACCGTCAGTCAGTGGCCCGAAGATCACCCTCTTTTTCCTCAAGCGAAGCGGCGCGTGGATGAATGGTCAGCCGCCCTACTCGTGATTGCCCGTCAGCAGTTGAGCCAAGGCAATATTGATCTGGCAACGCTGCTCTTGAAAAAAATCCCCACCACCGCAGCGAGCTACTCCCAAGCTCAAGAACTACTGACCGCAACGAATGTGGGAGAAGGGGGAAACTTGTTGGCAACGGCTGAGGCGGCGCTGCGCCAGCAGGACTGGGGATTGGCATTACTGCAAGTGAAACTGATGAATCAGTTGGGCACCGACTACTGGCGCGAACAGGCACAAAAGCTCTCAGTGCGCATCTCCCAAGAACAGGATGCGTGGGTACAACTGGTACAGGCACGGGATTTGGCGGCTTGGTTAACGGCCAATGAACTGGCCGAGGCGGTCATGCTGGCTCTGAAAATTCCCCCAGAGGCCGTTGTCTATTCCCAAGCCCAAGCGGATATTCGCCGTTGGATTCCTGAAGTGTTTGTGTACGCTGAAGAGCGCTTAGCGGCTGGCGATCGCGAGGGTGCCCTAGCACTGATTGAAAAAATTGCCCCCGCTCTCGATGTGTCCTACCACGATCGCCCGATTGTGATCTTGGGGCAGGCCAAAGCCCTTGCGGCCAAGGGAACGGTTTTGGGCTACTGGGAGGCGATCGCCCGTGCGCAGCAGATTCCCACCACAGATCCCTTCTATGAATCGGCTCAAGCCTATCTCAAAACATGGCAGCAACAGTTGCGTAACCAACAGCATCTTCAGTGGGCATCGTGGCTCGCCAGTTCCCATCTGCGCTGGGGGTATGCCTTGGCCATTGCGCAAGCTCGGCAGGTGCCCCTTGGTCAGCCAGAACGGGGTCAAGCCCAGGGTTTAATTGCCCTTTGGCAACGGGATCTAGGCACGATTGATGAGCAGCCCCTCCTCCATGCGGCGATCGCCCTTGCAGAACAGAAGCAGTACCAAGCTGCCCTAAGGGTTCTTCAATCTTTCCCGCGCAATGCGGTGCTCGCTTCCGTGGTGGCCAACTACCGCAATGAGTGGCAACAAAAACTCGAAGAAATGGAGGATCGTCCCATCTTGGATCGAGCCATTCGCTTGGCACGGGAAGGCAAACTGGAGGAAGCCATTCAAACCGCTGAGCAAATTGGTCGCGATCGCGCCCTCTACCGTGAAGCTCTCAACCACCTCTGGCAGTGGGACTATGAACTCAGCGTGCGGCAACGCCAACAGGCAGCACCCACGCCCGCTGGGTGGGAAAGCTCCCCCCGTCCCCCTGAAGGGACTTCTGAACCAGTAGCCGAACCAAAATCAACTCCTTCAGCAACACCGACGCCAGAAACAGTGACACCCTCGCCGACCTCTGAGGCATTTCCCACCCCCACACCTAAAACCACGGTTGCTCCTACCCCTGCCAGTCCTTCACCGACACCTGAAGCCACTGCTGCCCCTACGCCTGTTCAACCGCCAGCAGCGGAACCCGAACCAACAGCTACCCCCTAGCGATCGCTGGTCATCGTAAAATAGAGGCTCTGTGCAGTATCGGTAGTCCAGCTATGCGCCTCTCGCAAATGCTCTTTGTCACGCTTCGCGATGATCCAGCGGAAGCAGAAATTCCCAGCCACAAATTATTGCTGCGGGCGGGATATATTCGGCGGATTGCCAGTGGCATCTATAGCTATCTGCCCTTGATGTGGCGAGTGCTGCAAAAAGTCAGCGCCATCGTCCGTGAGGAAATGAATCGCAGTGGCGCCTTGGAATGTTTGCTGCCGCAATTGCAACCCGCTGAACTGTGGCAGGAGTCAGGACGCTGGGATACCTATACCAAGGCCGAAGGGATCATGTTTTCCCTCACCGATCGCGCTGAGCGGCAGTTGGGACTAGGCCCCACCCATGAAGAGGTCATCACCACTCTTGCCAAGGACTTAATCCGCTCCTATCGGCAGCTGCCCGTTCACCTATACCAAATCCAAACAAAATTCCGCGATGAGATTCGCCCCCGATTTGGCTTAATGCGGGGACGCGAATTCATTATGAAGGACGGCTACTCCTTCCATGCGGATGTGGCCAGCCTCAAGGAAACCTATCAGGTGATGTACGACACCTATAGCCGTATTCTTCAGCGCTGTGGCCTGACGTTTCGAGCTGTGGAGGCGGATTCGGGTGCGATCGGCGGATCGGGGTCCCATGAGTTTATGGTGCTGGCTGCCGCCGGCGAAGATGAGGTGCTCTATACGGCTGACGGCCAATATGCCGCCAATGTGGAAAAGGCCGTTTCGCTGCCCCCTGACGCGGTGCCCACAACCTACAAATACAAAAAGGTAGCGACGCTGGACACCCCCAATACGGCAACCATTGATGCCCTTGTTGAGCACCTGCAGTGCCATCCGACGCAAATTGTGAAAAATGTCCTCTATCGAGCAGTTTTCGATAATGGGCGGGTGGGTCTCGTGTTGGTCAGTATTCGCGGCGATCAAGAGGTGAACAGCGTCAAGCTGCACAACACCCTCACTTCCCTGGCGCCCAACTACGGGGCCACCCAATTGCTAGATCTGCGGGTGGCGGATGCCAATACAGCCCAAGAGTGGGCAGCAACCCCCATTCCCTTTGGTTACATTGGCCCTGATTTAGAAGATGCCGTTATTAAAGCCGATCCCCAAATTATTCCCCAGTGGATTCGCATTGCTGATCGCACTGTAACGGAGTTGAAGGGATTTATTACGGGAGCCAATCGCGATCAACAGCATCGGGTGGGGGTCAACTGGGGCAAATCCTGTCCTTTGCCAGCAATTGTGGCTGATGTGCGCAAAGCCCAAGCGGGCGATCGCGCCTGCCATGATCCAACGCAGCACCTACAAACGGCACGGGGCATTGAAATTGGCCATATTTTCCAGTTGGGCACCAAATATTCTGAGGCGATGAAGGCCACCTACACCAATGAACAGGGGGAAGAGGTACCTCTGGTGATGGGCTGCTATGGCATTGGGGTTTCCCGCTTGGCACAGGCGGCAGTGGAGCAGCACCACGACGCCCAAGGGATTATCTGGCCACTGGCGATCGCCCCCTATCAGGTGATTATTGTCGTGCCCAACATTGGGGACAGCCAGCAAATGCAGGTGGCCACTGACCTCTACGAACAGCTGCAGGCGGCAGGGATTGAGGTGCTCCTCGACGATCGCGATGAGCGGGCAGGGGTGAAATTCAAAGATGCTGATCTGATTGGCATTCCCTATCGGCTGGTGACGGGGCGGGCGATCGCCAATGGTGAAGTCGAACTCGTGATCCGCGCAACAGGGGCTAAATCCACCCTCCCCTTAACCGAGATTGTTCGCTATCTTCAGAAGGAGATTGCTCAGCAGTTAGCCCGATGATTCTGAGTCCCCAACAGCGCGCAAAATTGGATAGCCGCAGTGATGCTCTCTTTTATGCGGCACCGCGCTTTGTAACCCATGTGGATGATTTCTTTCTGGCGCGCCTCACGGATCTCTACCGCCAATACTTGCAGCCACAGATGCGGGTTTTGGATTTAATGAGTAGTTGGGTGTCTCATCTGCCTCCGGAGCTATCCTTTGAGGAAGTGGTGGGTCATGGGATGAATGCGGCGGAGCTAGCCCGTAACCCCCGGCTGGATCGTTATTTCGTTCAGAATCTCAATGAAGAGTTGGCCTTGCCCCTAGAGGATGCCAGTTTTGATGCTGTGCTGATGGCGGTGTCGGTGCAGTACCTGCAGTATCCTGAGGCCACTTTTACAGAAATTGCCCGTATCCTCAAGCCTCAAGGGGTCGTCATTGTCAGCTTCTCGAATCGAATGTTTTTTGAGAAGGCGATTCAGGCATGGCGAGATGGTACTGAGGGCGATCGCGTGCAGTTGGTGCAAACCTATATCAACAGCATTCCCTCCCTCAAGGTCATTGAAACTCATCTGCCCCGTCGCTGGTCTTGGCTGGGATTGACCGATCCCTTCTATGCTGTCGTTGGCGAAAAGCCGTCAGCGTGATGGTCAGAGGGGGCGCTTATGAGCAGTTTCGCGGTGCCCTCCTTGGACTCCTATGGGGCATTGCTCAAGAGGATATCTATCGAGCCCAGACACTGCCCCACCAATGGTTAGCCCCCAACCAAGGGGAGTGGCCAGTTCAGCTTCCGCAGTTGTTGGCATCATGGGATCAACCTCTGATTGCAGTCCCCGAAGGATTGCAGGAGATTCAGACCCTGCTCCATGAATACCTCGAGGCGGCTTGGGCACCTGAGGCGCTGCCCGTACCTCTAGAGAAAGGGGAGATGATCCGCTATGCCTTGGCGATCGCCCCTTGGGACTTAGAATTAGCCCATGAAATTGTTATCAAGCAGCAACCCAGCGCTGGTTTTCTCTTAAGCTGTCTTTTTGGTGCCTATTGGGGGGCACTGGCCTTACCCCTCAGCGCATGGGAGCATTGGACACCCACCGTAGCTGAAGTGCTGGCAAATGTGATGGCGCAATGGACAGGAGGGATGGGAACCGAGAGTGCAGTTGCCCCCAAGGGCGGACTAAAAAACTGGAGAAGGCGCTGCACTCGGAATATAGCGCTCTAGCTGTGCGCCCAAACCCCGCAGCTTGGCTTCAATTTGCCAGTAGCCCCGATCTAAGTGCTGCAAGCCATAGACGTGGGTTTCGCCGTGGGCAGCCAGTCCAGCAACAACTAAAGCCGCTGTGGCACGTAGATCCGTACCTGTTACCGGCGCACCCGAAAGATAGGGCACCCCTCGGATGGCGGCGTGATTCCCCTTGACGCGAATATCGGCACCCATGCGATTGAGTTCAGCCACATGGCCAAAGCGATTTTCAAATACCGTTTCGCTGACTAAACTATTCCCCTCACTGATGGCCAGCAATGTCATCATCAAGGCCTGCATATCCGTGGGAAAGCCGGGGTAGGGGAGCGTTTCAATGTCAGTGGCACGATAGCGCTGGGCAGGGGTAAAGCGGACGCGGGTGGGATCGGGAAATTCAACCGTTGCTCCCATTTCTGCAAGTTTGGCGATAACAGGAGTCAAGTGGCTGGGAATCACGGGTGCGAGGGTAATTGCCGAGCGGGTGACAGCAGCGGCTAAGAGAAATGTGCCCGCTTCGATGCGATCGGGGATAATTTCGTATTCAGTGCCGTGGAGACGATCGACCCCGACAATGGTGATCGAATTGGTACCTGCGCCATAGATTTTTGCCCCCATCGCGATACAGCAGTTGGCTAAATCCACCACTTCGGGTTCTTGGGCAGCATTTTCAATCGTGGTTTCCCCCTCGGCAAGGGTGGCGGCCATCATTAGGGTTTCCGTTGCGCCCACGCTGGGATAGTCCAAATAAATCCGTGTCCCCTTGAGTTTAGCTGCACGGGCAGTGACAACACCGTGATCAATTGTGACTTCGGCACCCATTGCTTGCAGACCACGCACATGCAGTTCCACCGGACGGGCACCAATGGCACACCCCCCCGGCAAGGGGACGCGGGCAACACCCAAGCGTGCCACCAAAGGGCCAATAGCAAAGAAACTTGCCCGCAGTTGGCTGACGAGGCGATAGGGGGGATCATTAGTATTTAAGTCCGTGGCATCAATGGCGATCGCCTCACTGCCGAGGCGTTGTACCTTGACCCCCAATGCCTGTAAAATTTCCCCAAGGCGACGAATATCCGCTAAGTCAGGCACTGCATGGAGAATGGTTGTATCCGCTGCTAAGAGTGCCCCCGCCATCAAAACCAATGCTGAATTCTTGGCTCCGCTAATCCTCACCTCACCCGATAACCGATATCCCCCTTGAATCTTGAGGTGTGCCTGCTCTGTGGTCAGCGGCATTGTGGTCGAGGTTAGCATATTTCACTCTCACAGCCAAAAGAATTCCAAGCGATTATATCCTATCAGTGCGAATTTTATGCAAAGATCAACAAGAGAGAGACTGTTATTGTGCAGGTAATCTAATTAGTCATTTGATGGAACACCAAAACCTCAGCGATTTACTGCGGCAGGAGGCAGCCAAACAAAGTCAAGCGCCCAGCAAGCGGAGTCGCCACCAGCCCACCAAGGCAGAACTAGAGCAAGAACTAGCCATCCTCAAAGCAGCGTTAGCAGCCGCAGAAGCTGAGAAAACCGCTCAGAGCACCCAGGTAGGGCAACTGCAACAGGAAGTGCAAACGTGGCGCGATCTCGCCCAAGCCCTCGAAAATGAGCTTCAGGAACTCCAAACCCGCCATCAGGCGCTAGAAGCCGAATTTGAAGAGGCCAAAGAAGTCATTCGCCAACTCACTGCGCCTCAGCCCTACCGCTTTGAGGATGTGGGATTTAAGCCCCTTGTCAATGAAATTCCCCTCCCCAACCCCAATGCCTCTCACCTTGGCGATGCGGAAATTGGTTGGTTTGATTAGGGATTGCCTAAGTGCTTGGCAAACTCTTTGAGAAGATTAAAAAAATGTAAAGACAGATAAATCAATTATTAAAATTCCCGCAGTGGTAATCTAATGTACATTTCACAAATCTGTATTAGCTTTAAGTTAAGTTATTTCCGATTCCTTCAGAGCCACAGGTTGCATGAATAATTCCGCCACTCCTAAGGGTCATCCGGTTAATTCAGTTTCCCACACCAACCCTGCTGCCGACGACGAACACTGCGATTTGTATATCGAGAGCGATCGCACAGGGATGACAGTGCAAACCCTGAAGCGCGCCTTTGTTGATAACCTGCACTACATCCAGGGCAAGGATGCCATGTTTGCCACGCCCTATGATTACTTCATGGCACTGGCCTACACGGTGCGCGATCGCCTGCTGCATCGGCGGATTAAAACCGCCCAAACCTATTTTGAGCAGGATGCCAAGGTGGTCTATTACCTGTCGGCAGAGTTTCTCATTGGTCGCTTGCTCCTGAACAACCTGATTAACGTCGGTCTCTATGAGCAAACTAAACAGGCAATGGCCGACTTTGGCCTTGACCTTAATGAGCTCATGGATCGTGAACCGGAGCCGGGACTAGGCAATGGCGGTTTGGGACGCTTGGCAGCTTGTTTCCTCGACTCTCTCGCGACTCTTGAAATTCCCGCTGTTGGCTACGGCATTCGCTACGAGTTTGGTATTTTTGAGCAAATCATTACCAATGGCTGGCAGCACGAAGTGCCCGACAACTGGCTGCGCTTTGGGAACCCCTGGGAGATTGCTCGTCCTGATTACAACGTTGAAGTTAAGTTTGGTGGCCACACCGAAGCCTACACCGATGCCCAAGGTCACTACCGGGTGCGGTGGGTTCCTAGCACCACCGTTTTTGGCACGCCCTACGATACGCCAATTCCCGGCTATGGCAAAAATACCGTCAACACCCTCCGTCTGTGGAGTGCCCGTGCAGCGCAGGACTTTAACCTTCAGGTGTTCAATGCGGGTGACTACACCCAAGCCGTCTCGGAAAAAACCTTTAGTGAGAATATCTCGAAGGTTCTCTACCCCAACGACAACACTCCCCAAGGCAAAGAATTGCGGCTGCGGCAACAGTATTTCTTTGTCTCTTGTTCCTTGCAGGACATTATCCGTCTCTACCTGCGGCGGCACACCAGCTTTGATGCCTTTCCCGATAAAGTGGCCATTCAGCTTAACGATACCCACCCTGCCATTGGTGTGGCTGAACTAATGCGATTGCTGGTGGATGAGTACCAACTCACATGGGAAAAAGCGTGGGACATCACCCAGCGTACCTTTGCCTATACCAACCACACCCTCCTAGGAGAAGCCCTCGAGCGCTGGTCGGTAGATCTCTTTGGTCAACTGCTACCCCGCCACTTGGAAATCATTTACGAGATCAACTACCGCTTCCTGAACGAGATTCGCCTGCGCTACCCTGGCAACATTGCCCGCTTGGCACGCATGTCTTTGATTGAGGAAGGTCATCCTAAACAGGTGCGCATGGCGCACTTGGCCTGTGTCGGTAGCCATACGGTGAATGGGGTAGCCGAACTGCACACAGAGCTGATCAAGCAGGAGCTGATGCGGGACTTCTATGAGATGTACCCCAACAAGTTCCAGAACAAAACCAATGGCATTACCCCCCGCCGTTGGCTATTAATGAGTAATCCCCGCTTGGCCAGTCTGATTACCGAAACACTAAAGAGCGATCGCTGGATTACCCACCTTGAAGACCTGCGTGGCCTAGAACCCTACGCCACGGATCCCGCCTTTCAGGCCAAGTGGCAGCAAATCAAGCAAGCCAACAAAGAACGCCTAGCGGAGTACATCTGGCGCAACAACCAAATCGAGGTGGATCCCTATTCCCTCTTTGACATTCAAATTAAGCGCATCCACGAGTATAAGCGGCAGCATTTAGCGGTGCTCCACATTATTACGCTCTACGAGCAGATCAAAGCCAATCCCAACATGGACATTCAGCCGCGCACATTTATTTTTGGCGGCAAGGCAGCCCCCGGCTACTTCATGGCGAAGATGATCATTAAGCTGATCAATTCTGTGGGCGATATGGTCAACCACGACAGTGATGTGAATGGCCGCCTCAAAGTGGTCTTCCTCAGCAACTACTCGGTCTCCCTTGGCGAAATGGCCTATCCTGCCGCCGATCTCTCGGAGCAAATCTCCACTGCTGGCAAAGAGGCCTCTGGCACTGGGAATATGAAGTTTGCCCTCAATGGCGCCTTGACCATTGGGACACTGGATGGCGCGAATGTGGAAATTCGCCAAGAGGTGGGGGCAGAGAACTTCTTCCTCTTTGGTTTGACGGCGCAAGAGGTGATGAGCCTGAAAGCTGAGGGCTACAATCCCCGCGAGTACTACAACAGCAACCCAATGCTCAAGAAGGTGATTGACAGCCTGATTTCCAACTACTTCAATCCGCGTGAGCCGGGACTGTTTGAACCGATTGTCAGTTCCCTGCTCAACGAGGATCAATATATGCTCTTGGCGGACTACCAATCCTACGTGGACTGTCAACAACGGGCAGCGCAAGCTTTTCGTGACAAAGCCCACTGGACACAGATGTCGATTCTCAATGTGGCGCGCATGGGCAAATTCTCCAGCGATCGCACGATTGCCGAGTACTGCAAAGATATCTGGCACGTTGAACCTGTTCCTGTTTCCTTGGACACGTGTCGGCCTGCTTTTCGCCCCAGCCGCATCAGTCAAGCCAGGAGTCTTTAGGTGACTGCCCCTTTTGCTCTACACTAGGGCAAGTCTCAAGCAGGGGAACGAAATGAATGGCGGGAATCGGCGCAGCCCTACGGGTTTTTCAAAGTCGCAAAATGGCGGCACTGCTCTTGTTGGGCTTTTCGTCAGGGTTGCCTCTATTTCTCACCAGCCGAACACTGCAAGCATGGATGACCGTTGAGGGCATTGACTTGACCGCCATTGGCCTCTTTAGCCTCGTGGGGTTGCCCTACTCACTGAAGTTTCTCTGGTCCCCCTTGCTGGATCGCTATACGATTCCCTTTTTGGGACGGCGACGAGGTTGGTTACTGCTGATTCAGGTGCTTTTGTTGGGGGCGATCGCCCTAATGGCGGTACAGGATCCCAGGGCGAGCCTGCGGCTGCTCGCGGTGAATGCCTTCGCCATTGCCTTCTTGAGCGCCAGCCAAGATATTGCTGTGGATGCCTACCGTGCCGATGTCCTAGAACCGCTTGAAATGGGGGCGGGTGCGGGCATTTACGTCCTTGGCTATCGCATTGCGCTCTTGGTCACGGGTTCCCTAGCCCTGATTCTTGCAGATCAACTGCCTTGGCCAGTGGTTTACGTCCTGATGGCACTGCTGATGCTGGTGGGCATGGTCACGACCCTTTGGGCACCGGAACCCGAAGTCCATCCTCCGGCGCCTCCTTCACTGGCGCAAGCAGTGATTCGCCCCTTCCTTGATTTTTTCCAGCGCTACGGTTGGGGAACAGGGCTGATTATTTTGCTCTTTATCTGCCTCTACCGCTTGGGGGATGCTCTCACGGGGAACATGATGACCCCTTTTCTGTTGCAGCAGGGCTTTAGCCAAACCCAAATTGGCGCGGTGCAAGGGGGTGTCGGGCTGATTGCCACCATTGTTGGTGCCCTTGCCGGCGGGGCGGCCATCAGTCAAATCGGTATTCACCGTGCCCTGTGGATTATGGGGGGATTGCAAGCTTCTAGCAATATCTCCTACTTTGTTTTGGCCAATGCCGGTGCCAACCCAACGGTGATGGTGGCCGCTATTAGTATTGATAACTTCTGTGCGGGGCTGGCGATCGCTGCCCTGACCGCCCTTTTAATGAGCCTCTGCAACCCCCAATTTAGTGCAACGCAGTATGCCCTCCTCTCCAGTCTGTTTGCCTTTAGTCGGGATATACTAGCAGCCCCTGCAGGTAAAGCGGCAGAGATCATGGGGTGGCCGCTCTTTTTTCTCTTCACGATTGGCGCTGCCTTACCAGCACTTCTCCTCCTGCCGTTTTTTGCCCCTTGGCAGGCGAAGCCAGCCTTTCCCCGCCCCGGCAGTGATGACTGAAAATGCTTTATGTTGTCCCCAGCAAATCCGACAATGACGACGCTGATTCCCGTTCCCCTTGGTGAGCACTCCTACCGCATTGCCATTGGTGTCAACACACGACGGCAGTTGCCTGCACTGTTGGCCAAATATACGCCCTTGACGCCGAAAGCACCCGCCCTCATCGTTTCCAATCCGCAAATTTGGCGGCACTACGGCATGGATGTGCAAGAGGCATTAACGCAAGCGGGCTGGCAGGTCACCCCCTGTATTCTCCCAGCAGGGGAACGCTACAAAACCCTCAGAACCGTCGAAAAGATTTATGATGCTGCCCTGAGTCAGCGTTTAGAGCGGGGTTCTACCCTCTTTTCCCTTGGCGGTGGCGTCATTGGCGACATAACTGGCTTTGCGGCGGCGACGTGGCTGCGGGGGATTGCCGTGGTTCAGATTCCCACCAGTCTCTTGGCGATGGTGGATGCGGCGATTGGCGGGAAAACAGGGGTGAACCATCCCCAGGGCAAAAATCTCATTGGTGCCTTTCATCAACCCCGTCTTGTGGTCATTGATCCCGATGTTTTGG
>FMJZ01015856.1_pt1 | contig 20001 bp, 13 predicted proteins | sample 1987881 | NCBI WGS metagenome assembly FMJZ01 (sample SAMEA4378227, study PRJEB15110) | soil metagenome | biome: soil; feature: Field; material: Soil | place: India | collected 2015-03-11 | depth 0 m
TCTGTGACCGGCTTACCGATTGCCGGGGCTACAGTTACTGCTCGTTATCGTCGTTTTGTGCGTCGTGCAACAACAGGTGATGATGGTACTTATACGATTACCAATCTTCCACCAAGAGATTATCATGTGATGGCACGAGCCCAGAACTACTATCCTAAAATGTATCCGGGTCCAGTAACGGTTGTTAGTGGCCAAAATACACCTGATATTAACTTTATTTTGACACCGCGAACTCCATAATATATTATACAAACCGCCAACTTGAACCCAGCCTTAGTTTGCTGGGTTATTTTTTATAAATTTAACATGCCGGGTTTTTCGGGTTTGATTTCATTGTTTCTTCAAAGGAATTAGTATGCTTGGTTCTTTTTTAATAAATTTCAAATAATGAGGGGAATATGTTTCTGAACAAAGAGTTAAATTAGTATTTAACCGAAAAGTTAACATAATAATAACATTAGATTAGCGGTATGTTAATTTGAGTAAGTAACCAATAGTTAGGGATTATATCACTGAATCAAAACCAGAAAGTTTGTCTATTGTGTATATTGTAAGACTGTTATGTGAAAGATCTCTGCTCTTCTTTTTGTCTTCTTCTAATACTTTTAAATAGTCATCAATCTTGCTATGCAATGTGTCCAACACATACTATACATTTTATGAAATTTAATTATAGTGGTTAGGTGAAATAGATTTTTTAATTAGCAAAGATTAATTTAAGAATATAGCACAATGTGCAAAATATATCTTCATAACCGCGACTCAATAACTCTAACCATTATTTTTAATTATCTCTCTCCAAAATACTAAATAAAAGTAAATAGTTTATTGAATTTTAAGCCTAATAAAAATAAATGAGTTCTGAGTTGTGGTTTCAATAAACCAGACCACTATTTTCTACTTACTTTCCCAAAAGTATTCAACATCGTCTTTTGATAAAGACAAGTAATTTCCTGAATTTTAAGCCTAATAAAAATAAATGAGTTCTGAAGTTGTGGATTCAATAAATCTGATTACTATTTTTTACTTGGTTTCCCCAAAAGTACCCAATATCGTCTTTTGCTAAAAACAAATAATTTCCTGAATTGTAAATCTAATAATTCTAATCATTATTTTTACTTACTTTCCCATAATACTAAATATCGTTTCTTGATAAGGGTAAATTGTGTGCCTGAATTATAAACACCATAACTCTGACCGTTATTTTTTAATTACTCTTCCCAAAAGTGCTAAGTAAATGATTTCTTAAGTTGCTAACCTCATAACTCTGACCATTATTCCCTGATTGATTTTCACAACTCCACTCATATTGATTCTGACAATTGCCTACAAATTGAGAATTATATTTCTACCCAAAGTAACTCTAAAAACAATTCCCAAATTTCTTCGAACTTTGCTTACCAAAGCGACTTTCTCGGCTATTTTTCAAGCAACCCAGAGGGCTATGGAGGGGACTGTACCCTCTTTTTTATGCAAAATGTAATATCTCTCTAAAAAACAACAACTTATCTAAAAAATAACCTTATCTAAAACATTAGTTATAACTAATGTTTTTTTATATTTGTTTTTATACAAAAGAAGGCAAAAAGTTTTAGAAAGATTAAGCAAGCAGAGTGGTCTATTGCTAAAGGGATTTGGCATAAGAATGGAAATTAAGGTGGTGCGGAGCCAAGACATTGTATCGCTTCAAAGGACCTAATTCTACGGCTACTTTATCTAACATCAGTAAATTTAAGATATGCGATAATAGGTTGTCTGGTAATCTCGTGAGAGAATTCTAACAAACCCAGTATTATCTCGAGTAACACAACGTGCTCGTATGAGTTTCTTGGTTTTTTTCGGCTCTCGGTGTGAACTTGAACATTTTGCAGAGTTTTCTCAGGACTAATTTTTCTTAGTTCTTTATAATTGATAAGAGTCATATTTTACATAAGGTTCTCATATTGTTGAATAGTTTTAGGCTGTAAGAATTCTCCAAAACACATGAAATTGCGGTGTTATATTTTGCATATGGTTCTCAAATCTTTGAATAGTTTTAGGCTGTAAGAATTCCCCAAAAACACATGAAATTGCAGGTGTTATATTTTACATATCGTTCTCATATTGTTGAATAGTTTTAGGTTGTAAAAATCCTAAGACTCATGAAATTGCAGGTGTTATATTTTGCATATGGTTCTCATATTGTTGAATAGTTGTTTAAGATTAACCTCTGCTAATTGAAAAACAGAGCCAAGCTACACTATTCTAAAAAGCGACATTATTTCCCATTCACCATACTTTTAACTTGTGACAAATGTGTTGCGACAATTACTGTTCAATGGGTGCACGGCATCGGAGGAACTTGTCGCTATTTTCGTTAAAGAACTTGGTTTGTGTTCGTAAAGATATTTTATTAATTGAACAATTGAAAGGCAAAATCTCAAAAGTCGCTCTTTGTGAAGACTAAAAAGAAAAACTGCTTGTTAAAGTGAAATGTGGGGAAAAGAAAATATATTGGCTTCGCAATCTTTCGTCTAAAATCTGGGATAGGAAATCAAAGAAACTGGACAGGCTCGTTAATGTCTTTTTGAACGGAAATATTTTTAAAAACCTATCTTGCTAAAAAGGACGAAATTATCAAAATAAAAACCGATCTTAACAAAAGAAAGTCTGGTTTCGGGCAAAAGGTAGACAATTGGATTGAAGTATTGAAAGAGTGAATTTTATCAACTCACCCCGCCGAAAAACTGACGAAACCACTGGAACGAACCGCCGTTCGCTGGATAAAAATATAATTTTGATTTTGTCCGTCCAGTTAATTTAACCCTCAAATATAAGGAAATTGCAGAACAAACCGAGCCAAAGGAGAGGTAAGCAAGTAAACATTTTCGCTAATAATTGATAAAAGTTGCAATTAATCGGGGCGACTGGATTTGAACCAGCGACCCCCAGCACCCCAAGCTGGTGCGCTAAACCAACTGCGCCACGCCCCGATTAAATTTAGTGTAAACTAGAAATTACTTAATGTCAAGGAGAAACTGTAAACATTAGTAGTCATATTGTTTAAATTTATTGAAAGGCATTGCCGGAGGATAGTTTGATAAAAAGAGCCACATTCTCTATTCTCTATTTACATTTTGCCAGAGATTCCATTAGTCCGCGTAAAACAAATAGTCATCGTATCTTTTGGTTTCAATACCACGATTTTTATTTGCTTAGATATTATCCCAACGAGTTAAAAAGATTTTTTAGAATTTATTAAACATGCCCAATAATTGGTTAATATGTCTAATCTGAAATAATTAAATAACTGAAGATTATTAAACAATAATATTTTATTTGATAATAGATTATAAATTTGCAGGTTGACTTTAGAAAATATTTTGTTATGCTATTATTTTATGATATTGTTAACTAAAACCAAAATAGACTTAGTTAATAGTTTGGAATTCAAATCGAATCGTTCTTGATGGGACATAAAACTTAAGTTGTATGACATGGTGAGTAGTTTGTCATAAGTTTTGGAAAAAAGTAATTTAATTATCATTTTTTAAATTTTAAATGTGGAGGCAGTAGTGAAAGAATATAGTGCTGACAAAATAATTAACCTTGGTTTTTTCGGGCACGGAGGTTGTGGTAAAACGACCATCGGCGAAGCAATACTTTATCTGTTAAAAGAGAACACACGGTTAGGTCGAGTAGATGATGGAACTTCATTGTTAAATTATGATGAAGATGAAATCGAGCGCAAAATTAGTATTAATCTTGCTTTAGGCTATGGCATATATAAAGACCATTATTTTAATATCGTAGACACACCAGGCTACGCGGATTTTATTGGTGAAGTACTCTCTGGTTTGCGTGCCATCGATTGTGCGGTGGTTGTAGTTGATGCGACTTCAGGTATCGAAGTCGGTACAGAATTAATCTGGCGGTATATTAATAAAGAAGAACTGCCCAGAATAATTTTTGTTAATAAGTTGAGAAAAGAAAATGCTGATTTTTACAAAATTATTGAGGAACTGATTAAAGAGTGGGGAAGCGCTGTCTGTCCTTTATTTTTACCTATCGGTAAAGAATCTGGTCTTGAGGGCGTAGTTAGTATATTAGAAAATAAAGCATATTCTTACAAAGATAATGTTAGAAAAAAAGTGCCTGTGCCCGAGGTCTTAAATGACCAGATTAATACTTTGAGAGAAAAAATCATTGAATCGGCATCAGATTTTTCGGAAACACTAATGAATAAATACCTAGAAGGCGCAGAAATTACCGCCGAAGAATTAAAATCCGCAGTCAAAGAAGGTGTTAGGTCTCAAAAAATATTTCCAGTTTTGTGTGGTGATGCATACGATAATATCGGTATTGATATTCTCCTTGATTTTGCAATAGATTCATTAAGTGGATTAGCCCTGAGCCGAAAGATTAAAGCGATTGATCTTAAGACCAATCAACTGATTGAAAAAAATCCTGATGCCAAGGGTCCGCCGTTAGCTTTTATATTCAAGACTGTTTCTGAACCACACATTGGAGATTTAAATTACGTTCGAGTTTTTTCCGGAACGATTGAATCCGGTAGTATTCTAATTAACGCAACCGTAGAGCGCGAAGAAAAGATTAATCAAATATATTATGTGAAAGGACGTGAACGTTCGGAAACTAATAAGTTACGAACCGGAGAAATTGGTGCTTTAGTTAAACTGAAGCAAACCAAGACTTCGGATACCCTGACAAGTCCTCAAGAGTTACTTAAATTACCGGCCATTGAGTTTCCGCAACCATCAATTTCGGTAGCAATCGTTCCTAAATCCAAGGGTGATGAAGAGAAGGTATCAAATGGTCTTTTGCGATTACATGAAGAAGACCCAACTTTTACTTATGTTTATGACCATGAATTAAAACAACAATTAATCGCTGGTTTGGGTGAATTACATCTGGATGTAATCATTGGTCGGTTAAAACGAAAGTTTGATGTTTCGGTCGATTTGGAAAAACCGAAAATCCCTTATCGCGAGACAATAACTAAAAAGGCTGAAGCGCAAGGAAAATATAAAAAACAGAGTGGTGGTCGAGGACAATATGGTGATGTTTGGCTGCGTATTGAACCTAAAGAACGCGGTAGTGGTTTTGAATTCGTTGATGAAATCTATGGTGGTGCAGTGCCAGCAAAATATATTCCTTCGGTAGAAAAAGGTGTCTTAGAAACGATGGCTAACGGTGTCTTGGCCAATTATCCGGTAATCGATTTGAAAGTAACAATTTATGATGGTTCATATCATGAGGTCGATTCTTCCGATATTGCTTTTAAGATTGCCGGTTCTCTGGCATTCAAAGCGGCTTGTGAAAAAGCCGGTTTGGTCTTATTAGAACCGATTTATGATGTCGAAGTAACTGTACCGGAAAAATTTGTTGGCGATATTATGGGTGATTTGAATGCCCGTCGTGGTAAAATAATGGGCGTGGAAGCCGAAGGAAATCTCCAGATTATAAGAGCCAAAGTTCCCCAAGCAGAGATGTATAAGTATTCAACCACTTTACGGTCAATTACACAAGGTCGAGGGTATTTTACAATGCGTTTTTCCCATTATGAAGAAGTACCAAAGGAAATTGCGGTAAAGATTATTGAAGCGGCGAAGAAAACCCAACAAGGCACTGAGAAAAAATAGCGAAAAATATACTAAGGTTAATAACAGGATAAACTTTATTTGGGAGGATAATATAGGTCTTCTAAAATATGCTAGTATAAAGCGAGCCGGGGATAGCGAAAAACGAGGTAGCTTATGTTCTATTTCAGCCAGCAAGATATATTTTATATGCAAAAAGCAATCGAGTTGGCAGAAAAAGGTCGGGGGTTTGTATCACCTAATCCATTAGTAGGAGCAATAATTGTCAAAAACAGAAAAATTATTGGACAAGGATATCATAAAAAATTTGGCGAAGCTCATGCCGAGATTAATGCAATAAAAAGTGCAAAAACATCGGTCAAAGGTGCGACTCTTTATGTCACATTAGAACCTTGTAATTATTGGGAAAAGAAAACTCCGCCGTGCGTTCCGGCAATAATTAAATCTGGTATCAAAGAAGTTGTAATTGGAACTTATGATTGTAATCCTAAGGTCTGCAAGAAAGGTATACTCGATTTGCATAATGCCGGAATTAAAACTAGAGTTGGACTCTTAAAAGAAGCGATTGAAAAACAGAACGAGTCTTACTTTAAATTCATTAAAACAGGATTACCTTTTGTTGTTTTAAAATTGGCATTAACTCTTGATGGACGTATTGCAACTGAAAATAAAGAGTCGAAATGGATAACAACTGCTTTGAGCCGAAAATTTGCCCAGCAATTAAGAAAAGAGGCAGATGCAATTTTAGTCGGGATTAACACAATCCTAATAGATAATCCGAGGTTGACCTGCCGTATCGAACCGAAGAAAAGATTAACACAGGTCATTTTAGACTCCGATCTGAAAATACCAGCAATGGCTAAAATAATGAAAGAACCAAACCCAACGATTATATTTACAAGTAATCATCAAAGAATTAAAGATGTAAAGGTAATGAAAAAAAATCTTGAGATAATAAAGGTAAAACCGAACGAAAATGGACTTTTATCATGGAATGAGATTTTACAAGAATTAGCCAAAAGAAAGATTGCCTCAGTTTTAATCGAGGGCGGAGCAACAGTTGCCAGTTCGGCATTACAAGCTAAGATTGTGGATAAAATCTATTTAATATATGCTCCGAAAATATTAGGCAAAGGAGTCACATTTTCTGATTATCTAAAAATAAATAGTTTGAAATCGGCCATCCAATTAAAAGAATATCAAATCATTAAAATAGGTAAAGATTTTATTATTGAAGGCTATTTGTAATTAAAACTAATGGGATATTTTTGTATAAATCTATAAAATAGAGAATTATGTTTACGGGCATAATTGAATCCATCGGGAAAGTAACAAACATTCATACCAAAAACAATAATAAAATTTTCCTAATCTCTGCACCATTTAGTTCCGAATTAAAACCATCAGATAGCATCGCGGTTAATGGTTGTTGTTTAACAGTTATTATGACACAAAAAGATTCATTTCAAGTTGAAGCCATCGCTGAAACTCTGAAAACTACCAATCTTGCTCAGATTAAAGTTGGTGATTATGTTAATTTAGAACGGCCGCGAAAACTCACTGATCGGTTAGAAGGGCATATTGTCCAAGGACATATTGATGAGAAGGCACGGATCATTAATATCCGCAACAAATCAGGACAAAGGATGCTGGAAATTCAAATTTCCCAAGCAGGTATTAAAAACATTGTGGCAAGAGGTTCAATCGCTATTGATGGTATCAGCCTGACCGTTGCGAAAATCAAAGGACAAAAAATAGAAGTTAATATCATTCCCTTTACTTTTGACCATACTACCTTGAAATACAAAAAAATCGGCGATTGGGTTAATGTTGAATTTGATATTATTGGTAAATACATTCAAAACCTACGATGTTAAATTAATAGATGTTTTGGAGACGATTTTTAGTGGAGCGTTTTTTTTTAACTTTTACCCAATGTCAAATTCAAAAGTGAAATTTTTTAATTGATGATTCATATTAAAGAAGTCTTCGCCAAAGGCATTCTCAATAAATCAAAAATCTCCGGGACGGTGTATTGTATTAATCCTTATGTCGGATGTGTTCACAGTTGTATTTATTGTTATGCAACTTTTATGAAGGATTATTCCCATCATAAAGAAAAGTGGGGTTCTTTTGTCGATATTAAGGTTAATTTAGCCGAGGTTTTAACAAAAGAAATAAAGAAGAAAAAACTCGGTCAAGTATGTATTGGAACCGTCGCTGACCCATATCAACCAATTGAAAGGGAAAGACAGCTAACACGAACTGCGATAAAAATCTTGAGAGAACATAATTTCCCATTTGAGATTTTAACTAAATCGTCATTGGTTTGTCGGGATATTGATTTACTTAAGAATTACAATGATTGTTCTGTGGAGATAACGATTACAACGATTGATGATAAAATTCGTAAGATCTTTGAACCCTATGCGGATTCAGTTGAAAATCGTCTTAAATGCGTGAGGGTTTTGGTTGACGCCGGAATTGATACTAGTGTATTTTTTGGACCAATTCTTCCTTATTTTTCCGATACTGAATCCGCACTTGGTAGAATCTTTGATGTTTTTCATAATACTGGTACTAACCGAATATTGGTCGATAAATTAAATTATCTTAATCAGAAAAATCCGGTAATTCTATCAAAAATAAAAGACCTTTATCCCCAAGCGGTAGCTTACTATCAACATATAATCCGCAATTACAACAATTATGTTGATAATTTGAGACAGCATATTGTAAAGATTGCCCAAAGTAAAAGATTAAATATTGAAATTCTGTTCTAATAAGAGATTGTTGATTAATTTGCTAAAACGATATCAACTAAATTCTAAGAGTGTGATGTTTTTAGCTTTGGTAATTATTGTTTTCGTTTTAACTGTAAAAGCAGATAATATTGACCAATCATTATATAATACGATTCGTCACGACTGGCAGTCTGCAACGATGGATAAAATAATGAAGTTTACTGAATTTACTTCGAGTCCGACAGCATTAGCAGCAAGTAATCTGGCGGTATTTTATTTCGGTGGGGCCAAAGAACAGAAAGTCGCCAAATTAGCGCTGACATCTTGGACGACCGCATCAGTTACAGGAATAATCTTAAAAGCCGTATGTAATCGACCAAGGCCGGAAAATCAACAGACTTCTCGTTGGGATTCTTCGTTTCCATCTGGCCATACTCTGGGATATTTTTCTTTGGCAACTGTTTATGGAAATAAATACCCCAAATTGGCGGTTCCTTTATATGGTTTTGGCGTAATGGTTGGTCTTTCACGAATTTATTTAGGAGAACACTATCCTTCAGATGTGGTTGCGGGAGCAATCTGGGGGATCGGTATTGGCTATTTGACCTTAAAATTAGAAAAAAGACTTTTCAAACTTTTGGGAAACGGCACTGGGCAATAAAATTAATAAGAAATCGAAGATGTTAAACAAATTGAGCATTTTACTTTTTGGGGCAATTGGTGTCTAATGAGTAGAAAGAAAAGAGTGAGCTGAACTTATAAAAAAACAAACTGAGTGATTACAAAATGTATATAATGGTACGAAAGTTTATTCAGCAATCTTTTACATTAAGAACTCTGATAAAGTCAATATTGGTCCAGAAGGCATGAAATGCAGAAGCATAATTTTTGGTCTTTTCTTATGGGGCTTGGTGTTTCTTGGGCATTTTTCAGAGTTTTCACATTTTATCCTTGACAAAAAAGGTATTTTTGATAAAATACAATAAACCCATTTATTGGAAAATGGATTAGAAAGTGCAGAACAGGAGGCACTATGTGTAAATATAAAGTAATACTTGGTGTATTACTAACTACAACGATTGCGTTGGCTATAGTTCCGGTGTCAATGCGTATGCGCGGCTTAGGTCCTGACTTAGTTGGTATTGTTGATGACGAGTATTCTGACCTCTTTTTCAATCCGGCATATATTAATCGTATCGAAGGAACGAATGTTTATACAAATCTTTCCGGAATAAATTCTGAACCAGCATATATTTTTGACCCCACATATGCTCCTTCGATGTACTATAATTTGATTGGCGTAATTACGGCTTTTCAAAACATTAAATGTGGTGCACTATTCGAAACTGGTGGCTGGAATTTTAAATTAACAAGTGAGAAAGACAGCATTGAAAAAGTAGGCGTTAACCGAATAATCGATAGTACAAAAACCGAAATCGTTGATAATTATATCAACAATACGCTGAATCTGATTTTGGGCAAAAAACTCTGTAAATATGATGTGGGACTTATGATTGCACCTCAGAAAATCAACGACGAATTTGTTAGTCGAACGACTACTGTTCATTACTTGTACAGTCACGATACAATGCTAAATTATAATTATACCAAAAATGAGATTAAATCCAAGGCAAATGTATTCTCATTACCGATTTTAGCTGGTGTAGTAATGGGTGAACCAGAAAATGAAATGGCATTTTGTTTTTCATTTGGGTATGATAAAGCAAAAGGTGTTGTCCCCAATAACTTTTTGAATTCGAGTTTAAATAGTTTTGTGAGCCAAACTCTGACTAGTTTGTTGAAAAATTTCAATGAGGTAGTTGAAAAACAAGAAACTAGCGGAGTTTTTCTTGCGCTAAATGGTCGCAATAAGCGAAGAACCGACGAGTACTCAATGTCAATTTTGGCAGAAATAGCTTATTCCCATCAACCAGTAAATGGCACTATGACCGAGACAACCTATTCCTTAAATACTCAAACCAGTGGTGGAAAAATAGAAAATTCCGAATCGGCTACACAGAAGTTTGATGGCAAACTTAATTATTTCAAAATTGCGCTTGGTATCGGTGGCGAGAAAAAGTTTGAGGCCTTCGATATGCACAATATTTTTGCCATCGGTTTGTTGCCTTCATACTTCACCACAAATCTGAAAATAAAAGCCGAACCCGAGTTTGAGACCAGATACTATTATCGAAATGTGCCTGATACAGCTGAATATACTGAAGAAGCGAATAACGGTGAGTATTACGATATCAAAAATTGCACCGGCGGTTTATCCTTAAAGATTCCTGTGGGATTAGAAAGTTTTTTGACGAATAAATTAGTATTGAGATTAGGTGTTACACAGGAGATTACACTTACGCTTAAAGATTATAGCGAGATGATTTTGACCGACAAAGGAGAGACTTATAAACGTGTTGTACGTCGTTCTCAAAACCCAGCTTTCCGGGATACAATAATTATTGAACCGCAAGATGAATTAGATTCGTGGAGTTTTAAATCTGAATCTAAACTTACAATGAGTAATGCGACTGCTTATCATTATGGATTGGGGTTCAAAGTCAACGATAACATCGAATTGAACTTCTTAAACTTCGCACAACTTACTGATTTAAAAAGGTGGCAATTAGGTGTAAATATTAAGTTCTAAGCCGATTGAGGATATTTGTTTCCCCCGCATCAATAATTTGATGCGGGGTTATTTTTTGCTAATATCTTATGGTAGATAATGTATAGGGAAACTATGAAAAATGCTCAAGAGAAACCGCACCCCACAAGAAAGATCAACAATTATACTTCTGCATTGCATGTCTTTTAAACTAATATCGACTTTGTCATAGTTCTTTATAGGAAGGTTCTGTGAAAATCCACTTTTGCTACCTTGAATTTGATTTTTGGTCTCGCAACCATTGATTTTATTAGAAAAATTTGAAAATGTCTCCCAAAATGTCGATCCCAGAGAAAAAAAATCAAGAAATCCGTTTGTGTCTTCTGTATCTCTTGAATCAATATTAACTTTGTCAGAGTCTTCTTGTAGCAGGTGTTGACAAAACGAATTGTTGGGTTATTCTTATACTATAAGTAATAAACTATCGTTTATATATCAATATGGGCGATTAGCTCAGTTGGTTAGAGCGCTTGCCTCACATGCAAGAGGTCACCTGTTCAAATCAGGTATCGCCCATTTCAAAGAGAAATTCATTTAAAATACATTAGAATAAAAAACATTTTTGATTTTTTATAGATACAAGATATATTATATATTATCGGTGAAATAATTGTTTTAATATAACATTTAAAAATTGATTTAGAGCCGATGTACATTTTTGTAAAGATCGTAATTTAAATAGGTATATATACGAAATGGAATGGTGTCAGTTTGTTTATTATTGAAATTTTAGAAAACAGATAAGAAATCTAAAAATAAACTTTAACAATCTTCGTTACTGCGATTTAAGACTAAATTTGGTTTGAATTGGAGATTTAGCCAATAAATTGATGCGTTAAAGATAATTTTAAAGGACATAGTTACGGTTAGGGTACAGTCCGGCTACTATATCAGAACCATCCGCTTCTTTGCTTGATAGTTTAAAAAAATCTCCCGTTGTTTTTATCAAAAACATTCCCTTTTATATCGCCAATATTTTTGCCTCTTTTTTCTCCATGCGAAGCCAATGGTGTATCAAACCATTTGCCATTTAAATCACGTAGAGTTTATCTTTAAGAGGTCAAATGCACAGTCTATTATTTCATCAATTAGACGGTTATTTAGAATACTCGAAAAATTATTTAAAATACAGAATTATTATGAAGTATTAAGATTTTTTCAGAAAATAATTCAAAATTAAAAACCTTTATAATAACAAAAAGATATGTTATCAACCATTCATTATTTGTTGCATTAATTGGGCATTGGCCAACATATCTTGGTCATTATTAAAATAGATATAAACCGCTTTGGGTTTTAAGCTTTTGATGCGATGACTTATCTCTTCAAGCTCTTTTTTTGAATAATTGTATTGATACCAATGAGTACGTCCATGCATTCTTAAATATACTTTGTCCGATGTTTGATAAATTGTATTGGGAAATTTGGGTGTATCAACCGAAACCCAAGTGATGTGTAGTTTCTTAGCCCAATTAATTTCTTTTTCGGTAAACCATTTTTGATTTCGTACTTCTAAAGCGAATTTATCATTGAGGCTGGTGTGTCTTATAAAATCAGATAATACATCTCGATTATCAGGAGTAAATGATGGTGGAAGTTGAAACAAAAAGAAATCAATCAAATCGTGCATTGGCGAAAAAAGATTATAAAACGATTGCCACAAAGGATAACTGTCTTTATTAAATTTTGAAAGATGAGTAATGCGACGATTTACTTTAATTGACCATTTTAAGTTTTTACCTTGTTGCGCCCAAGATTTTATTTGATTAGGAAAAGGAAAACGATAGAAAGAAGCATTCAGTTCTACTGCAGATAACATCGAATTGGCAACATACCAATTTAAACTTCGTCCTAAATTCCAATCATAAAACCAACCCGAAGTACCAATGTAGATTTTCATAGGTTCCTAAAATTATTTTGCCTTAATTTTTATTTTTGTCAAATGCAATTTTGTAAAGGTTTTCAACCAAGGTTGCTTGTGACAATAAAAGAATATGGCACTTTCATCCGTTGTGGGTTGATTAACAGGATAGTATAATTATGGTCTATTTTATTTGTAGTCTATATTTTTTTCAATGATAAAAAGAGATTTTTATTGACTTCAATAAGTTATCTGAGAAAATTATTTTGTGAGGAATTGGTGTGTAACACTTTAAAATACAGATTGTTTTCTATCCAAGATTTTCTCGTTTGTTTTTTATAATTATTTTAAATTTTTCTTGAGTTGTAAAATTTATATTGACTTTTGATGTATTTTTATTAGAATCAAGTGTTGATAAATTTTTTAATGAAAAAAAATAATTTATTCGTATTTTGGGGCAGTAGCTCAGTTGGGAGAGCACCTGAATCGCACTCAGGAGGTCGGCGGTTCAAATCCGCTCTGCTCCATACTCAAGAAAACGAAAAATGATAATTCCTAAAAAACTTTTTCTTACTAAAGGAGTTGGTCGACATCGGGATAAACTCTCCAGTTTCGAGGCCGCCTTAAGAGATGCGGGCATCGCACAGTTTAATATTGTAAAAGTGTCAAGTATTTTGCCGCCAGCGGCTAAAATAATTCCGCGAAGTAAGGGTTTACAATATCTGACCCCAGGTGAAATTATCTTTTGTGTGATGTCAGAAAATTCTACTAACGAACCACATCGTTTGATTTCTGCATCAATTGGTGTAGCGGTACCTAAAGAGAAAAATCAATATGGTTACTTATCCGAATATCATTCGTTTGGTGAGACAGAATCTAAAGCCGGTGATTATGCGGAAGATTTAGCGGCAACAATGTTGGCGACAACTTTAGGAGTTGAATTTGACCCCACGGCTGGTTGGGATGAAAGAAAAGAAATCTGGAAAATTTCTGGTAAGATAGTGCGCACAATGAATATTACTCAAACGGCAATTGGTGATAAACGAGGATTCTGGACAACAGTTGTTGCGGTCGCAGTACTCTTACCATAAGAAAGGAGTCATATGAAAGATATACCATTTCTAAAGAAAAAAGTAAAAGCAATTGAAATAAAATCTAAAAAATCAATAAATCAGTTGCTAAATGATATGGCACAGACTGGTTTTCAAGGACGAAAATTGGCGGAGTGTGTAGATGTTTTTCAAGAAATGATTAACAATAAGAATCTAACCATATTATTTGGTTATGCAGGTTCACTTTCAACAACCGGCCAATGGAAAATTATTAATTGGCTGCTGGAGAATAATTTTATTGATATTTTGATTCCCACCGGAGCAAATATCTCTGAAGATATTGTTGAAGCGATGGGCAAAAGTTATTGGCAAGGTTCTCATCTGATAAACGATAAAAACTTATTTAAATTCGGATTAAACCGTTATTACGATGTTTATGGTCGAGAAGATGATTATTTGGAAATGACCACCTTAATCGCAGATTTTATTCAAACTTTACAAGACAATTACCATTATTCCTCGCGCGAGTTTTTGTATCTGTTTGGTAAATGGTTAAGCACAAAAGGCATCAAAAGTATTGTTGCCACCGCCGCGGAAAACGATGTACCAATTTTTTGTCCTGCGATTATGGATAGTCCTTATGGTGACGCTTGTCTGATTGCGAAAAGTCGAGGAGTCAATTTAACGATTGACGCGGTTAAGGATTATATCGAATTTATGAGTTTGGGCGAACACGTTAAAGATACCGGGGTAATCTACATTGGAGGAGGTGTGCCCAAAGACTTTATCCAACTTTTTGCGGTGACTTGTGACTTACTATATAAAAATAAAAAGGTGCCAGGCAAAAAGGGGCTTAGACGGTTACTTACTGATGAAACTTATTATCCTCATAAATATGCTATTCAAATTACTACGGATTCTCCGCAATGGGGAGGATTATCAGGCGCAACTTTTGAAGAGGCAATTTCTTGGGGTAAGGAAACGGACGAAGGAAAATTTGTTCAGTGTTATTGTGAAGCAACAATTGCCTTGCCAATTATTACTCAGGCTATAGCCGAACGCAGGCTAAGAAGAAAACCATCAAAACTTCTACAATTCTTTAAATGCTAAGTTGCTACCAATCTCTTTAGGAATGAATATTTCTGCAACAGGAGGAAATAGATTGAAAAGCGATGCGCATTTTGGTTATTAATCCTGGTGGTTCCTCTACAAAAATCGCAATCTTTGAGTTTCCTGATAAGCTGAAGCCGACTAAATCAATTGATGAAAAAAAATTGATTAAAGTTTTTGAACAGACAATAACCCATCCAGTTTCAATACTTAGTAAGTTTAAAAATATTTTCGACCAGTATAATTATCGAAAAGAGTTAATTATTAAAGCGATAAACAAGAATAAGTTTGATGTTATTGTTACTCGTGGTGGGCCGTTAAAGCCACTAAAAAGCGGTACTTATCAAATCACTTCTCAAGTAGTATCCGATATTAGACAGGGTAGAATTCAGAGTATGCATCCTTCGTTGTTAGGTCCATTGATTGGATATACCTTGGCTCGAGAGCGCAAAGTAAAAGCATACTTTGTCGACCCAGAATCAGTGGATGAATTTTTTCCATTAGCCCGAATATCGGGGCTGCCAGAGATTGAACGGAAATCATTATCACATTTTTTAAATATCAAAGCAGTAATTCGAAAAGTTGCAGAAAGATTTGGGAAAACAATTACCCGATTGAATTTTATCGTTGCGCATTTAGGTAGTGGAATCACGGTTTCGGCAATTAGACGAGGCAGACAGATTGATGCGAATAATGCTAACGAAGAGGGACCTTTTGCTCCTCAAAGAAGCGGGTCGTTGCCCGTGGCCCAAGTTATTGAAATGTGTTTTTCTGGCAGGTATTCTAAACAGGAGATGTTGGATAAACTTCAAAGGAAAGGTGGTCTTTTAGCATATTTAGGCACTGATGATATTAGAATTATTGAACAAAGAATCAAAACGGGCGACAAAAAAGCTAAGTTGATTTATGACGCGATGGTCTATCAAATTGCCAAAGAAATCGGTTCAAGGTATGTTGCACTTAAAGGTCGAGTTTCTGCAATCGTTATTACCGGCGGTGTTGCGAAATCTTCTCAATTAGTTAGAAGACTGAAGCAATGGATAAATTTTATGAGAAAGCCAATTTTGGTAATACCAGGGGAAGAAGAGATGAAGGCTTTGGCAATGGGTGTATTAAGAGTTATTTTGGGTTTAGAAAAAGAACAAACCTACTGATGAAAATGATTGAAGTGATTTTATTTTTAGAAATAAAAATGATAAGGGTTAATGTTAGGTGTAATAAAAGTTATGCAGGTTGGAGAAAAGTACAAAAATACTGAAATTGGAAACGATCGGTAGAATTTTAATATCAAATGAGAAGCTTGAAATAACCGAAATTTATATTGAATTCATTAAGCATTGTTTGAAATTTAGAGAAGCAACAAGAATATATTTAAATGAATCATAAAAAGGAGTTTTAATGGAGACAATATCACGAAAATTGTTTTCCGGTGATGAGGCAATTGCCCGTGGCGCCTGGGAGGCTGGTTGTAAAGTTGCTGCGGCTTATCCTGGAACACCGTCAACCCAAATTTTGGAAAATCTCGCGACCTATAAAGATGTCTATTGCGAGTGGTCAACTAATGAAAAAGTTGCCTTAGAAGTCGCTTTGGGCGCAGCCTTAGCCGGCGTTCGTTCGTTATGTGCAATGAAGCATGTTGGGCTTAATGTTGCGGCTGACGCCCTATTTTCTTCTGCTTATATTGGTGTTCGTGGTGGAATGGTAATTGTGACGGCTGATGACCCGGGAATGCATTCTTCCCAAAATGAGCAGGACAATCGATATTATGGAATGTTCGCCCAGATTCCGGTTTTGACACCGTCCGACAGTCAAGAAGCCAAAGATTTTACGAAACTGGCATTTGAGATTTCGGAACAATATGATATTCCGGTTATCTTGCGCATAACAACTCGCATTGCCCATTCTAAAACTATTGTTAATTTGGCGGTGCGTCAAGAAGTTGTCGATAAAGGTTATAATAAGGATATTACTAAAACCAATCTCTTACCCCAGTTTGCGCGGATGCGCCACAAATCTTTGGAAGAACGTATGCAAAAATTAACGGAATATGCAAACACAACTCCGATTAATCAAATTATCGAAGGCCAAAAGAACATTGGAATAATTGCTGATGGCGTGGCTTATCAATATGCACGAGAAGTTTTTCCGAAGGCGTCTTTCTTAAAATTGGGTATGGTTTGGCCATTTCCTAAGGAATTAGTCAAGAAATTCGCTCAGGGCAAAAAGACTCTTTATGTGATTGAAGAAGTCGAGCCATTTCTGGAAACTCAAATCAAAGCACTGGGCATAAAGGTTGTGGGCAAAGAGAAATTACCACTAATTGATGAATTGAATTCCCGGATAATTAGAAATGCGCTAACTAAAAAACAAATTACTTATCACCCGGAGACATCCTTACCGGCAAGACCACCAGCTTTATGTCCGGGTTGCCCTCATACTGGACTTTTTTACTTATTACAAAGAAAAGATGTAATAATTACTGGCGATATTGGCTGTTATACTTTAGGAACTTATGCACCCCATAATGCTATGGACACTTGTGTTTGTATGGGTGCTTCAATAACCTTAGCCCATGGTATAGAGAAAGCATTAAGCGACGGCAAACGAGTTGTCTCAATCATTGGTGATTCAACTTTCTTTCATATGGGTTTACCGGGATTAGTGAATACCGTTTATAATAAAGGCAACCAAATTCTAATTATTGTTGATAATCGCACCACCGGTATGACAGGACATCAAGATCATCCTGGTACGGGTAAAACCTTAATGGGAGAAGAAACCAAACTATTAGATTGTGCTGAGGTGGCAAAAGCCTGTGGCATTGAAAAGGTTTATGTTATCAACCCGTACAAAATTAAAGAGAATCGGATACTGTTTAGACAAATTCTTGCGGATAAAGGTCCAGCAGTAATAGTTTCCCGACAAACCTGTGTTCTTCTTACTGAACGAAAAACCGCCAAAAAGGTTATCACTGAAAAATGTAATGGTTGTAAACTCTGTATGGCATTAGGATGTCCAGCAATGAGTTTTGTTGATAATAAAGTTACTATCAGTACGGCATTCTGTGTTGGTTGCGGAATGTGTGTTGAGCTTTGCCAATGGGAGGCAATTGTATGACCAATAAAACAACTAACATTTTATGTTGCGGTGTTGGAGGACAAGGCGTCTTATTGTTTACTGACATTTTGGCTGATGTTGCCATGCATGCCGGTTTGGATGTAAAAAAAGCCGAGGTGCACGGAATGGCACAACGAGGCGGTAGTGTGAATAGTCACTTGCGTTTTGGCGAAAAGGTTTTCTCACCGCTAATTGAAGAGACAACGGCTAATTTCATTGTTGCCTTTGAAAAATTAGAGGCAGTACGCTATCTCCATTTTCTTTCGCCAAAAGGAATTTTATTAACCGACACTTTGGAGATTGCACCAATGCCCGTTTTAACCGGAATGGCGGAATATCCCCAAGATTTAATTGAACGAATTCAACATAGGGTGAAAAATTTTTATCTGGTTCCGGCATTTAATAAAGCAAAAGAATTAGGCGAGGTTCGAGTCCAAAATATCGTAATGTTAGGCGCCCTTTCTTGCTTCTTAAATTTTCCTTTAGAACTTTATCAACAATCAATTGCCCGAAATGTCAAGGCAAAATTTGTGGAATTAAATCTAAAAGCATTTGACCACGGAAGAGATCTGATAAACTTATAATCGTAAAATTCTCCTAAACAGTAAAGATTTTAAATTTTTACGATAAGTTTTGTTTAGCAGTTAGCATAGATGTTTTTTAATTTTCGGTTAAATTTATAATTGGTAATAAAAATTTGAGAAAGTAAATGTTAGCCGCCCATTTTTTCTATTGGTGCGAAATGTTTTGTTCGGCGCTATTTAAATATCAGTATTTATTAATAAGTAAGCCAAGATACCATAAATTATTTAGCTTATTAGTGATGTCACGCTAAACTTTATGCAACTTTTCTAAATTGCTTAACAGATAACAGTTCTCCACACTCGTTAAATCTATTCCATATTTTATCCAAGATTCGTCTTATCTTAATTAAAAGGTATCTTTCCAACATTATAAAAGAAAGTGAATAGTAACCAGAGAATAATTATTTGAGATATATGAAAGTAATAAAGTAATATTGATAATGAAAGATGTCCATACTTTAACTGTAAAGTTAATAATCATCGCAGAGTTAAAAAATCACCGATTGAGTTGTTGAAGAAGACCGATAGCAATATATCCTCAAAGAGATTTATTTTGCCGATGATATTATTAGATAGAAAGTTCTGCAAAATTTTCTTTTGTTACCCTGAACTTGATTTTTGGTTTTGCTATCATTGGATCCCAAAAATCAGTTGATTACGCTTTATATTACTTGGCGTCAGTATAATATTGGGAGTGATTATCGGCCTTTACCGGGCAACATTAATCACGACAGATAAAGTAGAAATCTGAATAGATTGATATTTTCCCGGGTTACTAACACTAAGATAATCCGGAATCGTTTTACGCAAGAGATTTTTAGCAAATTCTGCAAAAGTTTCCTTTGTTATCCCAAACTCGATACATTATCTCATATCATCTTTTATTAGTATTAGATGCCGAAACAAGTTTAGTATGACATTTCGTCTCATTATAGACTTTTAGCAAACTCACTTTTAATCAGAACTGGTTTCTAAATGAACAATAAAATTTTAACCCCAAAAGCTCTTAATTTCTATTCATATGCCAACTTCTTTTTGCAAGAAACTGCACTGTGCGCTAAATCTTTCTAAGACTTACTGCCATCTTTGGGATAAAGATAAACATAAAAAACATTAGTTAGGTAGTATCTGATATTTTGTGTAAAATTAGTATTGATATGTTAAAGAAAAAGATGTAATCTCGTCCTCGTTCAATGTTTTTTAAAAAAAGAGAGCACACCTATGTAAGAAAAACCAATTCACACAAAAATCTTGCCACTTCCCAT
>FMJZ01032525.1_pt1 | contig 19983 bp, 20 predicted proteins | sample 1987881 | NCBI WGS metagenome assembly FMJZ01 (sample SAMEA4378227, study PRJEB15110) | soil metagenome | biome: soil; feature: Field; material: Soil | place: India | collected 2015-03-11 | depth 0 m
AAATTAAAAAGGGGACAAATTAAAGATTCTGTTCCTCTATTAATTCAGAATATTAATCATAGAGAGGGAATAATTTATACTTCCCAGAAAAAGGCTATAGAAAAGCAAGGTTGGGAAAATTTAATGTGGGCATTTGAAAATGATGAGACCATAGAAGGAAAAATTAAAGAGTTTAATGGGAAAGGATTTATTGTAGAAGTAGGAGAAGAAATAAATGGATTTATTCCTTTTAATCTTATTGATATTTATCGACCGAGAAATCCTAATACTTATATAAATAGAAAAGTAAATGCTAGAATCATTAAACTCAATCCAGAGAGGAAACAAATTATTTTATCCGTTAGAAGTATTTTAGAAGAGAAATTAGAGGAGAAAAGACAAAAGCTTTGGGATAGAATCAAAAAATCTGATATTGTAAAAGGTAGAATAAAGGAAGTTAGTGATGAAGGTCTAAAAGTAGACTTAGGCTTGGGAATTTTAGGAAATATCTCCTATGAAGAATTATCTTGGTTTCCTATAAAAAACATATATAGAAATTTCCAAAGAGGAGATATAATAAGGGCAAAAATTTTAAATATTGAGGAGGAGAAGAAGGAAGTTAAATTAAGTATTAGATTGGCTCAACCTAATCCTTGGGAAGTCTTCTTAGAGAGATATCCAAAAGAGACAATCCAGCAAGGAGAAATTGTAAAGATAACATCTGGACTTGTAATTAAAGTAGATAATCTTATTGGTTTTGCTCCTCCCTCAGAAATATCTTGGGGAAGACTTGGAAATATAAAAGATAATTTCAATGTAGGGGATAAAGTAAAGGTTAAAATATTAGATGTAAATCCTGAAAATAGAAGGATACTTTTAAGTATAAAACATGTGGAGCCAAATCCCTGGGAGATAGTAGATGAGATTCTTCAAGAAGGTAAAAAAACAACTGGAAAAATTATTAATATAGCTGATTTTGGGGTTTTCTTAGAGATTAAACCTGGATTAGAGGGTTTTATACCAAAAAGATTATTGAGTTGGGAAAGAATAGAAAATATTGAAGAAATGTTCAAAATCGGAGATATTTTAGAGGTTCAAGTTGTAGAAATTAATAAAGAAAATAGAAGACTTTTATTAAGCAGAAAAGCATTACTAAAAGATCCATGGGAAGAGATCCTAAAAAAATATCACGAAGGGATGAATGTTGTCGGTAAAGTAATTGGTATAAATAATCAGGGAGCAGTCTTAGAGATAGAAACTGGGATTGAAGGTTTTCTTCCCAACTCTCAGAAGGGAACGAGAGATGATAATCTTGATCTAAATTTAAATCAAGAGGTTGAAGTAAAAATAATTTTTATAGATTCTTCTTCAAGAAGAATAATTCTTTCCAGAAAGGCCTTAATAAAAGAGAAAGAAGAAAAGGAACTGGAAAAATATTTACTGCAAAATCTCCCTCCACGGATAACCCTTAGAGAAATAATGAACATAAAACTTAAAGGAAGAAAGGAGAATAAAATTGACTTCTAAGACCCATCAAAGCTTTGGTTTAATGATAGCTCAAATTTTTTATCCTAATTTCATCAATGCTATCCCCCACAATCAAATTTATTGGACCAGTGGGTTTGTTTTAGGAGTCATATGGGGGGCTCTAATTCCTGATATTGATGCACCTCATTCTGAGTTTCCAGAGAGATTGGTCTCTCAAAATTTTCTTATCAGCTTCCTAAGTCTTCTTATAACTTTATTACTTGGAATAAAATTATTTTCCTTTGTAAACAAGAATAATTTCTTTTACTTTCTAATATTTACTCTTATTGGATTTAACATTTTAAGTATCCTTCTAAAGGTCTTTTTTAAAAAATATTTTATACATAGGGGTATTACCCATAGCATTTGGGGCATAATAATAATAAACATTTTTTTACTTATTCCTCAGAATAACATTTATTCTCTTCCTTCTCTTTTTGCTTCATTATATAATGGTGCTATATGGGGTATAAATATAGGGTATATAAGCCATCTATTAAGTGATTCCCTAACATTTGCAGGGATAAGGCCTTTCTTTCCTTTTAATTTAAAAATAAGTCTTAATCTTTTTAAAACTCATAGCTTTACAGAAAAAGTTCTTTTTTATTTTTTTAACATTATGAATTTTATTTTGTTAATGAGAACTATTTCTAACACAGGAGGTTAATTATGATAGATATTAAAGTATTAAGGGAAAAAGCTCAGGAAATGAAGGAAAATATATTATTAAGAAATTTAGACTTAGAAAAATACAATGTGGATTTGATTTTAGAGATAGATAGAAAAAGGAGAGAAAAACAAAAGATATTAGATGAATTAAAAAATGAAAGGAATAAAATCTCTCAAGAAATAGGGAAAAAAACTGGAGAAGAAAAAAATGAATTAATAAAAAAAGCAAAGGAGTTAAAGGAAGATATAGACAAACTTGAGAAAGAATTTGAAAATTTAGAGAGAGAAATGCATAAATACTTGTGGCAGCTCCCAAACTTTCTACTTCCCGAGACTCCTAAAGGTAAAGATGAGAGGGATAATATTGAAATTAAAAAATGGAAGGAACCAAAGGTTTTTTCTTTTCCTCCTCGGGATCATTTAGAATTAGCTTTAATGAACGACCTTATAGATTTTGAAAGAGGAAGTAAAATTACTGGAAGTAATTTTTATTATCTAAAAAATGAAGCAGTCATCTTAGAATTTGCCCTTTTCCAATTTATAATAGATCAACTTTTACCCGAGGAATTTAAAATCTTCATAACACCTGATTTAGCCAAGAATGAAATTCTGGATGGTATAGGATTTCAGCCTCGAGGGCCTGAAACTCAAATATACAGAATTGAAGATACAAATTTAGGTTTAATAGCAACCGCAGAAATTACCTTAGGTGGTTATCATAAAAATGAAATTATAGACGAAACGGAGCTACCATTAAAATATTTAGGTTTTTCTCATTGCTTCAGAACAGAAGCAGGAGCCTATGGAAGGTATAGTAGAGGATTATATAGAGTCCATCAATTTAGTAAGGCAGAAATATTTATTTTTTGCAAGCCAGAGGATTCTAAAAAAATGCATGAATATATTCTAAGTCTTGAGGAGAAAATCCTCTCAAAATTAGATATTCCATATAGAGTAATGGATATTTGCTCTGGAGATTTAGGAGCACCAGCAGCACGAAAGTTTGATATTGAAGCATGGATGCCCGGAAGGGGAGAATATGGAGAAGTAACCAGCTGTTCCAATTGTACAGATTATCAAGCAAGAAGACTTAATATTAGATTTAGAAGATTAACTGGCGAAGTAGAGTATGTCCATATGTTAAATGGAACGGCAATAGCAATTTCAAGAGCTCTAATAGCAATATTAGAAAATTTCCAACAGGAGGATGGATCAATTATAATTCCCGAGGTTCTCCATCCCTATACCTTAGGAATAAAAGAAATAAAACCAAAAAGAAAAGTCTTAAAGAATTTTACTTAAAAAGGAAATTGTTCTTTCCTCACGGGGAGAAAAAAAATTCGAGAGGGAGATCCCTGTTCTACGATCTGTCCTTGATCCAAGAAGATAACCCAATCTGCAACTTCCCTTGCAAAGCCCATCTCATGAGTTGCTATTATCATAGTCATTCCCTCAAGAGCCAATTGTCTTATAACATCTAATACTTCCTTTGTCATCTCAGGATCAATAGATGAAGTTGGTTCATCAAAAAGCATTACCTCAGGCTCCATAGCTAAAGCTCTTGCAATAGCAACTCTTTGTTGTTGCCCACCAGAGAGTTGAGAGGGGAAACTTTTAGCTTTATCTAATAATCCAACTCTTTTCAATAATTCGTAGGCTTTTTCCTTCGCCAATTCAGGATCTATCTTTTTGACTTTAATAGGGGCTAAGGTAATATTATCTAAAACTGAAAGATGGGGAAATAAGTTAAATAATTGAAAGACCATGCCTACTCTCTGCCTTATTTTATTAATATCAACCTTTGGATCTGTAATTAATGTCCCATCTATATATATTTCTCCAATAGTAGGCTCTTCTAAACGATTTATACATTTTAATAAAGTACTTTTACCCCCACCACTGGGGCCAATTAAAACTAAAACTTCTCCCTTTTTTACTTCTAAATTTATACCTTTTAAGACATGTAGATTTTTAAATTTTTTATGTAAATTGACAACTTTAATCACCCTTTTTCAGCCTCTTTTCTAAATAACTTGATAATCTTGTTAATGGAATAGTCATAATCAAATAGAAAAGGGTAACTCCAATAAAAGGACTAAAAACATTAGCTTTCCAAGCTACCAGTTCCCTCCCAGATCTTAAAAGTTCTGTAACTGCTAAGGTTGAAGCTAAAGAACTTTCTTTAAGCATTGAGGCAAATTCATTGGTTAAGGGAGGTAATATTCTTCTAAATGCCTGAGGGAGAATTATATATCTCATTGCCTGAAAATATGCCATTCCTAAGGAACGAGCTGCCTCCATTTGTCCCTTTTCTATAGATTGAATTCCTCCTCTAAATATTTCACCGACATAAGCAGCAGAATTTAAAGAAAGACCAGTAATTGCAGCCGTTACGGCAGGAAGATTTAAACCAATAGAAGGTAAAGCATAATAAATAATCAATAATTGCATAAGGAGAGGTGTTCCCCTTATAATTTCTATATATAAACCTGTGGGATATCTAAATATTGGATTTTTTGATACTCTTCCAAGGCTTAAAATTAAACCAAGAATAATTCCAATACTTACAGAAATTAAAGTAAGGCGCAGCGTCATAACTGCACCCTTTAATAAATATGGGATACCATCAATAAAAACTTCTAAATTAAAATCCAAGCTATCACTCCTTTATCTAAGAGGTAAAGATCCAAACCATTTTTTATAAATTTCATCATATTTTCCACTTTTTTTCAGTTGATCAAGGATTAAATTTATTTTTATTAAGAGATCAGTATCTTCCTTTCTTACAGCAATTCCATATCTTTCAATTGTAAAAGGCTTTCCAATACATTTGATCTTAGGATGAGTCTTAGCATAATATAATGATACAGGCATATCATTAATAACAGCATCTACTCTTCCTAATTCTAAATCCATAAATGCCTCAGGGATTGTCTCATAACTTCTAATTTCTTTAATACCTATTTTGTCCTTCAATTTTTTTGCAGCAATTTCTCCTGTAGTTCCCAATTGGACCCCCACAACCTTTCCCTTTAAATCCTTTTCAGATTTTATTGTAGTATTATCTGCTCTTACAGCAATAATCTGTCCTGAATCAAAATATGGCTTAGAAAAATTAATTTCCTTTTTCCTTTCCTCTGTAATAGTCATAGCTGAGATTATAATATCAAACTTCTTTGCTTTAAGAGCAGCAATAATTCCATCAAAGGATGTATTTATAATTTCCAATTTTACTCCTAAAGCATTTGCAATCTCCTGAGCAATATCTATATCAAATCCAACTGGTTTATCTCCTTCCATAAACTCAAAGGGTGCGTAAGCAACATCACTCCCAACTTTTAGAACTCCAGCCTTTTTAATTCTCTCCACAGCACCCGCAGAAAAGATAGGTATAATTAAGAGAAGAAGAAATATCAATAGATAAAGTAAATTTTTCCTCATATTTATCTATCCTCCTTATTAAACTTTTATTCATTATAAGAATATTGATTTGCAAAGTCAAACACAGATAAAGAATCCTTCTATATAGAAATTCTATTGAACTTTTTAAAATTCTGGGCTATTCTTTTATAGATCTCCAAAGGAGAAGTAAAAATGGATTATCTGGTAAGGGGTATAGGAGAAAAAGGTAAAATCACAGTGTATGTAGCCAAAACTATAGATTTAGTTGAAAAAGCTCGAATAATTCACAATGCTTCACCAACAGCAATAGCAGCCTTGGGTAGAGCATTGACCTTGGTAGCAATTATGGGAAAAATGCTTAAAGGAAAAGAAACTATAAGTCTTCAAATATTAGGAAATGGACCTTTAGGTGGAATCTTTGTAGACTCAGATGCCTATGGAAATGTTAGAGGTTATGTGAAGAGGCCATACATAGATCTTCCCCCTACTCCTGAAGGGAAATTGGATGTCTCAAGTGCAGTCGGACAAAAGGGGATAATAAGTATAGTAAGAGACTTAGGATTAAAGAAACCTTATAGGGGATCTACAAATTTAGTTTCCGGTAGTATAGCAAAGGACTTAGCTTATTATTTTAGATCTTCTGAACAACAACCTTCTGTAGTAGCTGCAGGGGTATATGTAGATAAATCAGGAAGGGTCTCTTCAGCAGGAGGTTATATAGTTCAGATCCTTCCTGATACTTCTTTGGATTTAATTGAAAAACTTGAAAACAACATATACTCTATGGACCCACCAAGCCAACTTATTTTAAAAGGTATCTCTCCAGAAGAAATAGCAGAGAAAATATTAAAGGATTTAGACAAAAAAATTTTTGATTCTGAGAAACTTATTTATTCTTGTAGATGTAGCAGACCTAAAGCTGAAAATGTACTTTTAGCGTTAGGTATTAAGGAATTAAGAGAGTTAATTAATAAACAAGAAACAATAGAGGTAAAATGCGAATTCTGTGGAAATAAATACAAATTTATCCCCAAAGATTTAGAAGAACTAATTAATTTGTTAAAAAATAAACACTAAAATTAATCTTCCAATATTTCTTCCAATGGAATATACGAAAGATTAAAAGCTTCAGCGATAGCTTTATAGGCAATCTTACCTTCTACTAAATTAACTCCCTTTCTTAATGACGAATTTTCCTTTACTGCCCTCTTCCACCCTTTATCTGCTAATTCTAAAACATAGGGTAGAGTATTTAAGGTTAAAGCACGGGTTGCAGTTCGAGGTACAGCTCCAGGCATGTTAGAAACAGAATAATGTATGATCTCCTCTTCCTCATAAATAGGATTTAAATGAGTTGTGGGTTTTGAAGTTTCAGAACATCCTCCTTGATCGATAGCGACATCAACAAAAACCGCACCAGGTTTCATACTTCTGAGCATCTCCCTGGTAATAATTTTGGGAGCCTTTGCACCAGGAATTAATACTGCTCCTATAAGAAGATCTGCATATTTTACAACCATTCTAATGTTGTAGTTATCAGCAATCATAGTAGTTACTCTTCCTTGAAAAAATTCATCTAAAAATCTTAATCTTCGAGGATTAATATCTAATACTGTTACTTGAGCTCCCATACCTAAGGCTATCCTTGCAGCATTAAAACCTACAGTTCCTCCACCAAGAATTACAACCGTAGCTGGAGGAACTCCCGCAACTCCAGAAAGAAGAATACCTCTTCCTCCATAAGGCTTTTCTAAATATTTTGCTCCTTCTAAAGGTGCCATCCTGCCAGCAATTTCACTCATAGGAGCAAGTAACGGTAAAAATTTATCTTCATTTTGTACTGTCTCATATGCTATTCCAATTATTTTCTTATTTAAAAGATTCAAAGTTAGATCGTAAGAAGCTGCAAGATGTAAATAAGTAAATAATACTTGTCCTTCTTTTAACAAAGAATACTCTTCAGGTAACGGCTCTTTTACTTTTAAAATTAACTCTGATTCGTAAAAAACATCTTCATGTCTTGATACAATTCTTGCACCTGCCCACTTATATTCTTCATCAGAAAAACCACTTCCAATTCCTGCCCCTTTTTCTATAATTACCATATGTCCCCGTTGAACTAATGTCTCTACGCCTCCAGGAACAATTGCAACTCGATTTTCTTCAGATTTAATTTCCTTAGGAATTCCAATAATCATAATCCATGCCTCCTTGCAAGATAATAATAAATAGCTACTAAGGTTTTCGCATCTTTAATTTTGTTTTCCTTTATTAATCTCTCTACATCTTCCTTTCTTAGAGAAATAATCTCCAAAAATTCATCTTCCTCAGGATTCACCTTGGTTTTTTCAAGATTTTTTGCCTCAAAAAGGTATAAGACCTCATTACTTATTCCAGGAGATGTATAAAAGGAATGAATTAATTCTAATCTTTTTGCCCTATATCCAATCTCTTCCTCTAACTCCCTAATAGCACATTGATATGGATCTTCACCAAAATTTAACTTTCCTGCAGGAATTTCTAATAAAATTTCACCAGTACACATTCTATATTGCTTTACAAAAAAAACACCACCATCATGATTTATGGGGAGTATTGCAACAGCACCCGGGTGTTCTACAAGTTCTCTTATTCCAATTTTACCATTGGGTAATTCCACCTCTAATTCTTTAACATTTACAATTTTCCCTTTATATAATAGTTTCTCTCTTAATATTTTTTCCTTCATTGTTCCACCTTATTTAACCATTAGTAGAAAGAATTTCAGAAGTATACTTCTCTCTTAAACTTTTTTTTATTTCATTTGCTTTTAGTAACATTTCCCTTGCATGTTGTTGGCTAATCTCAGAAACAATACTTCCTCCAAACATTCTTGATAACTCAATTATTCTTGATTTTTCCTCTAATAAACTCACCTTGATACGTGTCTGTTCATTTAATATCTTTTTCTCTACATAAAAATGTGCATCTGCCCACGCTGCAATCTGAGGTAAATGAGTAACACAAAATATTTGCCTTCCAAAAGAAAGATTCCAAAGCTTTTGAGCTAATAGATAAGAAGTTTCTCCTCCAATTCCAACATCTATTTCATCGAAAATCAGTATGGGAGTTTGATCTATCTTATTGATAATAGTTCTTAAGGCTAACATAATTCTTGATATCTCTCCCCCTGAGGCAATATTTTTAAGGGTTTTTAAATCTTCGCCAGGATTAGTAGAAAGTAGAAATTCTACCTCTTCTAATCCCTTGCTACTAATCTTTGTATTATTTAGCACAAGAACATGAGGTCCCATAGGTGCTAAAAATTTCACAGAAAACTTTGCATTCCTAATTCCTAAATCTTTAAGTTCCTTCTCTACATTCTCTTCTAAAGTCTTAGAAATTTCCCTTCTAATTTCCGATAATTTCTGAGCTTCTAAAATTATTTGTTCCTCTAACATCTGTATCTCTTTTTCAATTTCTTCTAATCTCTCTTCACTACTTAAAAGTTCCCTTAATTCCAATTCAATTTTTTTTCTATATTCAAGTATCTCACTAATTGTTCTTCCGTACTTTCTTTTAAGCTGTGAAATCTTATATAATCTTTCTTCAACTTCTTCTAATCTGGAAGATTCTATATTGAGACCATCTTTAAATCGAATTAGAGAATCTACCGCTTCGTCTAAATATAATTTTGTATTAGATAATAATTCACATATATTCTCAATATTCTTATCTAAATTAGATAAAGAGGATAAAAGATTAAGACTTCTACTTACTTGATCTAAAGCAGAAATTTTGGGTTCTTGAGATTCATAGAGCAAAGTATAGACTTCCTCTAAATTGTTCCTTATTTTCTCAAGATTTTGAAGAAATTTTCTTTCCTCAAGTAATGCTTCCTCTTCTTCTTCTACTAACTTGGCTTTATCTATTTCTTCTATTTGAAACTTAAAAAGATCAATTCTTTGTTGTCTTTCTTTTTCCCTTTCGTACATATTTTCTCTTTCAGAATATAACTTTCTGAGGTATTCAAATATCTCTTTCAAACTTCTTTTTTGTTTTAAGCATTCTTCTCCACCAAAAAGATCTAGCAATTCTAACTGAGTATCCCTGTGAAGAATCTTTTGATGTTCATATTGTCCATGAATTTCCATTATATTAGAAAGAAGTTTCTCCAGCATACCAACTGTAACTAATTCTCCATTTACTCTGCATTTACTTCTTCCTGCCCTATTAATCTCCCTATACACCAAAAGTGTTCTATCCTCTTCTTTTGGTATCCCCCATTCATCTAATATCCCCTCAACAAAAGAATTAACTGAGAAAATGGCTTCAACTACAGCCTTATTACTTCCTGTTCCAATAATATCTGTAGATGCTTTTTCTCCTAACAAAAATGATAATGCATCTATTAAAAGAGATTTACCTGCACCAGTCTCTCCAGTAATTACATTTAAGCCCTCATGAAAATCTAAAGTTATTTCATCTATGATAGCAAAATCCTTTACATGTAAGGCTAAAAGCATTTTTCTACCTCCAATGGAGTTTTTTCTTCAATCTTTTAAAAAATTCCCAATCTTTCAGAAAAAGCAATTCTGCATTAAATGGAGCTTTCTTAATAATAACTCTTTCATTTTTTCCTATTAAATCCACCTGCTTTCCATCAATCCATACTTCCACTTGCCAAGATCTTCTAGGTAATGAAAGCATAATTTCTCTATCAAAGGAAAGAAGCAAAGGACGAGAGGAAAGAGAATGGGCACATATAGGAAGAATCTCTACCACATTCAATTCTGGAAAAATAACTGGTCCACCAGCAGAAAGAGCATATGCTGTAGAACCTGAGGCAGAAGCTATAATTAAACCGTCAGCAGGAGACGTAGCTATACTTTCCTGTCCATAAAAAAGCTCAAAGGATATAAGGGGAGTGTTTTCAGCTTTTAATAAAACTGCCTCATTAAATATATAGTATGTTACATTTTTAGGAATAATGTTTAACTCTAACACAAGATGTTTCTCTACAAAGAATTCTCCCCTCTCTAATATATGAAATTTTTTTTCAAAATCTTTTGCTTCTAGGGTAGTTAAAAATCCTAATCTTCCTGTATTAATTCCTAAGACAGGAATATTGTATTTTGCAACCCTTTGAAGGGTATATAATACCGTACCGTCTCCTCCTATGGCAATAACTAAGTCCATATTATTAATAAAAGAATTTTCTTTATTGTTTAAAAGATATATCTCCTTTAAATTATTTTTACCCCATTTTTGTAATTCTGGGATTATTTTTTTTGTCTCTCTTTTTCGAGGATTATATATAATCCCTATCTTTTGTAATAGAATTTTGAGTTCCAGAGATTCCAAGCCTCCTTCACTACCTTTTCGAAATCTAACTCTTTTTTTTCTTTTCCAAAAAGTGATGGGTATTCAATATTTCCCTTTCCTTCTTTACTAAAATAATAAGTAAGATTTCCCAAATAAAATCCCAAAGACTCAACTTCCTTAATAATTTTCTTAAATACCTCAATATGTACCTCTAAATCCTTAACAATACCTCCTCCTTTAACTTTGTTAGGTCCGGCTTCAAATTGAGGTTTTATTAGTGCAATTATCTTACTATTTTCTTTCAAAAGATTAGGGAGTCTTGGAAAAATTTTCAATATGGAAATAAAGGATACATCTATAGTTATTAGATCAAATTTTTCTGGAAAATTTTCACTTTTTATGTATCTCGCATTAATTCCTTCCATAACAACTACCTTTGGATTATTTCTCAAAGTTTCATGAATTATTCCCTTTCCCACATCTAAAGCATAGACTTTTTCTGCACCTTCTTTCAGAAGACAATCGGTGAAACCTCCTGTACTTGCACCAATATCTAAAACAACACAATTCTTTAGATTAAGATTAAAAACTTCTAATGCTTTTTTTAATTTAAACCCTCCTTTACTAACATAAGGGGAAGGCTCTTTAATTTCAATATCAATTTCTTCAAAAAATTTCATGTCAGGTTTATCCACTAATTTCCCATTAACTAATACTAATCCTGCCATTAATGCTCTTTTAGCCTTTTCTCTACTTTCAAAGATTCCCTTTTTTACCAAAATAATATCAATTCTTTCCTTCACAGACTTCTAACCTTGTATAATAATATCTCTTCTAAAATTTTTGACATTTTAGGTGGAGTTAAGTTATAAATCTCTTTTAAAAATTCTGCATTACCTTTCTCTAAAAACTTCTCAGGCAAAGCAAAGGGTAAAAGTTTGATAGGTAAATCATTTTTATGAAGCCATTCAGAAATTGCAGTAAACAGTCCTCCTGTGATAATATTCTCTTCAAAAGTTATCAATATGGAATGAGATTTAATAAGATCATCTAGTAATATATAGTCTAATGGCTTTAAGAATCTCATATTTACAACTGTAGGATTTATACCCTTTTCTGAAAGAACTTCTGCAGTTTTTAATGCAGGATAAACCATAGATCCTATTGCACAAAATAACACATTTTTGCCCTTTTTTAAAACTTCTCCTTTTCCTATATTAAGTTTTTCATAAGGTTTGTTTATATCAACCCCATATCCACTTCCCTTAGGAAAACGTATAGCGATCGGACCATTATAATTTGCTGCTGTATAAAGCATAGATCTAAGCTCCATTTCATCTTTTGGAGCCATAATAACCATGTTAGGAATTATTCGAAGATATGAAAAATCATATATCCCTTGATGGGTGGGACCATCATCACTTACAATTCCTGCTCTATCTAAAATAAAAACTACTGGCAATTTCTGAAGACATACATCATGAATTATTTGATCAAAAGCTCTCTGTAGAAAAGTGGAATAGATAGCAACGATAGGTTTAAATCCTGTAATAGCAAGTCCTGCAGCAAAAGTTACTGCATGTTCCTCTGCAATTCCCACATCAAAAAATCTGTCTGGAAATTCCCTTGCAAAATATATTAATCCTGTTCCATCAGGCATTGCTGCTGTTATTCCAACTATCCTATCATCTCTTTTAGCTAAATCCACCAAAGTTCTCCCGAAAACTTCAGTATAAGTAAGACCTTTACTTGACCTCTCAGATTTTGCAGAAATACTATGATATTTAGGAGGACATGCCTCTGCTTCGTTATGTCCGTTTCCCTTTTTAGTCAGTACGTGAATTAGAACGGGAGTTTCGAAATTTCTTTTTATACTATTTAGAGCTGAAATTAAAAGGGGAATGTCGTGTCCATCAAAGGGACCAAAATATTTAAATCCCAAGTCTTCAAAGATAGGTTTTGCTATTAGAATGCTTTTTATTCCCCTTTCAATTTTTAAGCTTAAGTCTAATAAAAATTTTCCAAAGGAAGAAGATTTTAAAAGATTTTGGGTTGTCTGTTTAAATAACCTAAATATAGGATGATTTCTTAACTTTGCCAAGTATATTGCCAAAGCTCCTATGTTAGGAGATATTGAATGTTCATTATCATTTAAAATTACAATTAAATCTGTCTTTAAAAAACCAATTTGATTTAATGCTTCCCATGCCATTCCTGAAGTTAAAGCTCCATCGCCTATTATGGCTATTACTTTATATTTTTCGCCTTTTAAATCTCTTGCTTTTGCCATACCAAGGGCTGAGGAGAGAGATGTTCCTGCATGTCCCACTGCAAAGGTATCATAAATGCTTTCCCAAGGTGCAATAAAACCACTTATTCCCCCATATTTTCTTATAGTATTAAATTTCTCGAATCTTCCCGTAATTAATTTATGGGTGTAACACTGATGTCCCACATCCCAAACTATTTTATCTTCCGGAGCATTAAACACATAATGAACTGCAAGAGTAAGCTCAACAACTCCTAAATTTGATGCTAAATGTCCACCATTTTGCTCCACAGTATCGATAATAATTTTTCTTATTTCTGAAGAGAGTTCTTTTAATTGTAAAAAAGATAATTTCTTAATATCCTTAGGTTCTTTTATTTTTTCCAATAACATATCTCTTCTCGTGCTTTTAAATCCAAAACCTTATCCCAATTTCTTAAAATATTTCTTAATACTCCATTCACAAATTTACTTCCTGAAATACCAACATATTTTTTTGTCAACTCCACTGCCTCATTCACAGAAACCCCTACTGGGATATCATTAAAACTCAAAATTTCACAAATTGCCATTCTTAGAGCATTTCTTTCTATTACTCCTAATCTCTCAATCTTCCACTCATAACTAAATTCTGAGATAATTCTATCTGCAAAATTCTTATATTTTAAACAGACCTCCCACAGTTTATGGGCAAATATTTGAGCATTTGGGGAAAAATCTTGAAAATCTATTTCTACTTCTTGTCCCAAATCCTTCTGAAACAAATAGGTGAGTATTTTTTCCCTACATCTTGTCCTTTCTTTACTCATCTTTCCCTTCCTATATTTATGAATATTTCTTTTAATTTATTCCACAGTTCAATAAGGCTTTCTTTATTATCAAAGAGAGAACCTAAAATAAACCCTAAAATAGCTAAACTAAACCAGAATAAAGTTTTCCAAAATCCTATTATTAAAAAGGATATAGCTAAAATAATCCCAATTAATGTTCCAATTATTCTACCTTTATATTCTCTCCAATTCATCCCTTACTCCTCTTAACAGGAACAATAATATCTTCAATAATAACCTCTACCTTTTCTAAGGTAATATTTAAAACATTTTCAAAATAGATCCTCACTCTTTGTTGAAGCTCACTCACAATCCTATTTACATCAACACCAACAGGTATTTTTATTTTAAGTATTAAACTTACTTTATTTCTTACAATATTAATTTCTGGCTTAATTTCTTGAATCTCACTAAAATACTGAGCAATATCCTTAATAGAATTTTTAAGCCCCTGTAATGAAATCTTTATACTTCCCAAACCAGAGGTATCTCCAATATATAGCATAAGGTTTTCTTTATATACTAAAGAAGAAACAAAAGTAATAAAACTAAGAATAAAAATAATTATGAGAATTACTAAAGAAAAGATAATACCCTCTTTATTTATCCAATTAATAAACTTTAAAATAGGACCAAACTGAAGTATAGCCAAAATAGAAACTAATGAGAGGAAAGATAAAACCAATCCTAATATAATAAATAAAAGTTTTTGATACCAATTAATTTTCACTTCTTTTCCTCCTTTTTACTTTTCTCTCCCAAATATATACCTTTTATTAAGATATTAACCTCTTGAACATTAAGTCCTGTCATACTTTCTACAACTTCTTTAACATGAGTTTGTACTTCCCTTGAAACTTCTGGAAAAGAATAATTAGGTAAAACATATAGGGGAATAAATATACATACATCTTTATCCTTCAACTCAACCTTTATCCCCCTTCCTATGGGTATTCCTGAAACTAACCTCTCAAATGTAGATGGAAGACTATCCCCTATTCTTGAAACACCTTTTACTTCCTGTGCAGCGATTCCAGCTATAATCGAAATTACCTCTTTGGAAATCTTAACAGATCCGTAGGAAAGTTCTTCCTTCATATTTATCACTCCTCAATCAGAATTCTTCTTTGTAAAAAATCTGTAGAAAACTGTCCTTTAATAAAGAAACTATTTTCAAGAATTTTTAAATGAAGAGGGATAGTAGTTTTTACACCAACAATAATAAACTCTCTTAATGCTCTTTTCATTCTTTCTATGGCTTCCTCCCTATCTTTTCCCCAAACTATAACCTTTGCTAATAGGGAATCATAAAAGGGAGGTACAGTATATTCTTCATATAAATGAGTATCAACCCTTACAAATGGTCCTCCCGGAGGTATAAATTTTACTATCTTCCCTGAAGAAGGAGCGAAATCATTAAAGGGATCTTCAGCATTTATTCTACATTCAATAGTATGTCCTCGAATAGAAACATCTTTAAAGTTTATTTTTTCTCCAGCAGATATTAATATTTGCCATTTTACAAGATCAATTCCTGTTGCCATCTCGGAAACTGTATGCTCCACTTGAATTCTTGTATTAACTTCCATAAAATAAAAATGTCCATTTTTATCTAAAAGAAATTCAAAGGTTCCTGGTCCTACATAACCAACTTTATAAGCCCCCTTTGTAGCTGCCCTACTCATAGCCTCCCTTAACCTCTGATCTACTACAGGAGAGGGTGATTCTTCTATAAGTTTTTGATGCCTCCTTTGAATAGAGCAATCCCTTTCTCCTAAGGAAATAATATTTCCATATTTATCACCTAAAATTTGAATTTCTACATGCCTTGGTTCTTCTATATATTTTTCAATATAAACTCCTGGATTACCAAAGGCTTTCTCTGCCTCCATTTTAGCTACCCTTAAGTTTTGAATCAGATCTTCAGGATAATAAGCAACCCTCATTCCCTTCCCTCCACCCCCTGCAGTAGCCTTAATCAATATAGGAAATCCAATTTCTTTTGATATTTTAAGAGCTTGTTTCTCATCCTCTATTAATCCATTTGATCCAGGAATTAAAGGAACACCAGCCTCTTTCATTATTCTTTTTGCTCCAGACTTATCGCCAAGCTTTTCTATAGTCTCTTTACTTGGTCCAATGAATACTAAACCATGCTCTTCACATATTTCTGCAAACCTTGCCGATTCTGCTAAAAATCCATATCCTGGATGGATTGCTTCCGCATTAGTTATTAAAGCTGCGCTAATTATATTAGGAATATTCAAGTAACTCTGCGAAGCCAAGGGTGGACCAACGCAGACAGCTTCATCTGCTATTTGAACATGTAAAGAGTCTTTATCTGCTTCTGAGTATATAGCGACAGTTTTTATTCCAAGCTCCTGGCATGCTCTAATAACTCTTATAGCTATTTCTCCTCTATTTGCAATTAAAATTTTCTTAAACATAATCTATTCAGGTTCTATAAGAAACAATTTTTGTCCATATTCCACTGGTTGTCCATTTTCCACTAATATCTCTTTTATTCTACCCCGAATATCAGATTTTACTTCATTCATTAACTTCATAGCCTCTATTATACATAAAGTTTGCCCTACTTCTACTAAATCACCTTCATTTACAAATGGAGGAGCGCCAGGAGCAGGAGCCCTATAAAATATCCCAACTAAAGGAGCAATTATATAATTACCATTTTCAATTTTTTCTGTTTTTTTCTCTTCAATATCTGAGACTATTGGAGCAGATAATATATTTCCTCCTGCATTATCAGTTTTTCTAAGAACCAATTTTATTGAGCCATCTTCCAATACCAACTCTCCAAGATTGGTCTGTGTGAAAAGATAAATTATTTCCTTTATATCATCAAGACTCCACTCTCTCATAAATATGTCTCCTTTTCTATTTTAAGTTTACGCCCTTTCAACATATTTTGCATTTCTAGTATCAACAACAACCTTATCTCCTATTTGAATAAATAATGGTACCTGAATTACTAAGCCTGTTTCTAATTTTGCAGGTTTCGAACCTCCAGAAACAGTATCTCCCCTTAAGCCAGGATCCGTTTCCACTACCTCCAAAATTACTGTGATAGGCAATTCTATCCCAATGGGAACATTCTCATAAAATAGAATATTTACTATAACTCCCTCTTTCAAGTAATTTAAAGATTCTCCTATTTGATCTGAAGTTAGCATGTACTGTTCATAAGTCTCTTGATCTATGAAATAATATTCATCACCTTTATTATATAAATATTCTGCCTCTTTCTTTTCAATAAATGCTTGAGGGACAAAATCTTCTGACTTAAAAGTCTTTCTCAAAACATTCCCCGTTTTTATATTTTTAAGTTTTACTCGAACTGTAGCTTGCCCTTGCGCCATATGTACATGCTGTGTTTCCAATACTACGTATATTTCGCCATCTAATTCAATAGTAAGACCTGGATAAAAATCGTTTGTTGAAATCATCCTTTGTACCTCCTTTATAGAAGTATTAGTTCCTTTGGGGAATGATTCAATATTTCTCCTTTTTCTTTTCTTACCACAACTAAATCTTCTATTCTGACACCAAATTTCTTTGGTATATAAATTCCAGGCTCAATAGTAATCACCATATTTTCCTTCAATATGCCCTCCCCTTTTGGGGTAAGTCTTGGAGCTTCATGAATCTCCAAGCCCACTCCATGTCCTAATCCATGTCCAAAATATTCTCCAAAACCATTCTCTTGAATTATATCACGTGCAGATTTATCTACAAACTCAATACTGATTCCTTCTTTTAAAAGCTCCTCTGTCTTATTTTGAGCTTCTAAAACTATATTATAAATTAAAAGCTCTTCTTCCGAGGGAGTACCTAAAAAAATCGCTCTTGTTATATCAGAGTGATATCCATTATAAAGAGCCCCAAAATCAATAACAACAAATTCTTGAGGTAAAATTTCCTTACTACTTGCTCTTCCATGGGGAAGAGCAGACCTCCATCCAGAAGCAACAATAGTGTCAAAAGCAGGTTTCTCAGCACCTAACTTTATCATTTGATATTCCAATTCTATAGCAACATCTTTCTCTTTTACCTTGGGCTTAATTAGTTCTAATGTCTTTTTAAAAGCTCTTTCTGCAATTTCTAATGCTTTTTTAATATCTCTTATTTCCTCTTCAGTTTTTATCATTCTTAAATTTTCTACCCATCCATTTAGTGAAACAAACTCACAATCACTAAAAACATCTCTCCATTTGAGCCAATCATTATATGAAACATAATTTCCCTCAAAGCCTACTTTTTTCCATTTTCCTTTCTTTTCTTTAATATAATCAAGAAAGGTTTTTTCAATATCAACTAATATAGGCTCTGCATCAATTACTTCATTCTTTACCTGCTCCAAATATCTTGAGTCTATAAGAATATAAGATTTTTCTGGCTCTACCAAAAGAATCGCAGTAGAGCCAGAAAAATTAGTAAGGTAACGAATATTTTTTAAACTTGTTATCAATATAGCATCAAATTCTTCCTTTTTTAATCTTTCCTGAATTTTATCTAAATTCATTTTCCAATTCCTTTACTCTAACATTTTTAAGGTAATAAGTATTACTAATTCCTTATCAGTTTGCTCTATTCTCCTAGATTTAAATAATTCTCCAATAATAGGAATATCCCCTAATATAGGTACCTTAGTAACAGTTTGTATATCTTCCGTACGGATAAGTCCACCTATTGCTAATGTTTGCCCGTCTATTAAAGTTACTGTCGTTTGAGCTTCCCTGGTACTTATTTGAGGTACTCCTTGAACAAATCCAGTTAAAGTACTTACCTGAGGTCTAATTACAGCAGTTATAGTCCTATCTGGATTCACCTTTGGTGTAACTTCTAAAATTATTCCAGCGTCTATATAAGTAACTTCTCTGGTTCCATCTGGTTTCGTCGTCACTAAAGGAACTCTATCTCCAATCATTATTTTTGTCTGTTTATCACTTAAAGTGGTCATGCTGGGTTGAGCTAAAATTTTTGCATCTTGTTGTGTTTCTAAAGCCTTTAAAATTGCAGGAATAGAAACTTCAGTAGATAGCATACTTACTCTTAAGCTGGCCCAGTCTGCAGGAGCTGAAATCTTAACTCCCAAACCAATAGCACCAGTACTCCAATCAATTCCTAATTCTTTTGTTTTTCCTCTTGTAACTTCAAGAACATTTACATCTACACGAACCTGAGGGGTAGGTTTATCTATTTCCCTTATAATTCTTAATACTTCATCTATTTGATCTGAGGGACCCTCCATAAATAATATACTTGTTCTCGAATCATAGTTAAATGAAACATTTTTTGCTTTTTCAGAAACCAAAGGTTTTAAGAGATCAAAGGTAATATAATTAAGTTCTTTCTTTTCTGTCCTTATCTGAGGTTTCATTTCTGGAACAGTTACAACCTTCTCTTCTATAGGAGAAACAATATAATATGCTTGATTCTCAATTCTCTCAATATTTATTCTTCCTGCTTTACTTATCAATTCTAAGGCTCTTTCCCACCTAACTTTGCTTAAGTATAAATCTATTGTTCCACTAACTCTAGCATCTATTATGAAACTTACATCTCCAATTCTTGCTAATTCTCTTATTACCTCTCTAATGTCTGCTTTTCTTAAATCTCCTGATATCAATATTTTTCCATTCTCTCTATCAACTTTTAACAAAGGTTTACTAACTTCAACAACTTCTCCAGCCTTTATTTTTATAACATCTTCTCTATCCATCTTTGATATTAATTCTTCAAGACTTCTTAAATCTGAATCGCTACCCCTTGCTAAGAGAAGTTTAGTATTTTCATCATAGCTTAATTTTAATCTTCCTGCCAAATCACTCCATACTCTTTTTATATCTTCAATGGTAACATATTTTAAAACAAACAAGCGAGTGCTTTCGGAGATAACAATTACCTCTTCTTTTCTGGGAATATCTATCTTACCTATTAGCTCCTCTAATACCTTTAGGTCTTCTTCTTTCCCTTGCGCTA
>FMJZ01033723.1_pt1 | contig 19965 bp, 18 predicted proteins | sample 1987881 | NCBI WGS metagenome assembly FMJZ01 (sample SAMEA4378227, study PRJEB15110) | soil metagenome | biome: soil; feature: Field; material: Soil | place: India | collected 2015-03-11 | depth 0 m
CTCCGGAGCCGGGTGCGAGGGTTCGAGTCCCTCCAGGGGCATAGTAAATCATCGGTGTGTACATAAGGGCGTTCGTAAGTTGACAAAAAAGAACGAAATTATTGAGATTCGTTGGCATGGTAGGGGTGGACAGGGAGCGGTAACATCAGCTGAGTTGGTAGCATTGGCTGCCATAAAAGAGGGTAAGTTTGCTCAGGCTTTTCCCAGTTTCGGCCCGGAGAGAAGAGGGGCTCCGGTTCTAGCTTTCAATAGAGTAAGCGAGGCGGGTCATATTCGCCTCAGGTCGGCAGTAACGTCTCCTGACATTGTGGTAGTGTTAGACCCTGGCTTACTTTACGTAACTGATGTTTCTGCTGGGCTTAAGACGGACGGCATGTTGATTATAAACAGCCCAAAGAAAGTAGATGATCTAAGATCTGAATTCGGAGGCCCCTGGAAAATAGCTGTGGTAAATGCTACAGCTATCGCCCGTGAGATTCTCAAAATTCCAGTGGTCAACACTACTATGCTAGGGGCCTTAGTGAAGGCTACAGGGATTATTGGGCTGGAGTCATTGACAGAGCCTATCAGAGAACGTTTTGGGGCGAGAGCTCAGGGCAACATTGACGCTTGCCGTAGAGCTTATGAAGAGACTCAAATTGATCAGCTTAGTAGTGTGGGGCAAAGGGTAAACAGGGTTTTCCAAGCTGAAAAACTGCTTTCATGGCATGAGCTGTTAACTGGCTGTGTTGTTAATGAGCCGGGAAATGCTAAATATTATCGTACTGGTGATTGGAGGTCGGAACATCCTGAATGGAACCATCAGAAATGCATGAAATGTGGTATATGTTATCTTTTTTGTCCAGAAGGCTGTATTAGCCAAAATGAGGAGGGCTATTTTGAAGCCGATTCATATTATTGTAAAGGATGCGGTATTTGTGCCCGTGAATGTTGGACTATGGCTATCACTATGGTTGAGGACTGATTGACGTGGCAGCAAAACGAGTAGGTATGGAGGGCGCTACAGCTATAGCAGAAGCTGTCAAATTAGCTCGGGTCGATGCTGTAGCTGCGTATCCCATAACGCCGCAAAGTCATATAGCTGAGCGGTTGGCCGAGCTTGTGGCCGATGGTGAGTTGGATGCTGAATATATACCAGTTGAATCAGAGCATTCAGCGATGAGCGCTTGTTTAGGGATTTCCGCGGTCGGCGCTCGCACCTTCACAGCCACTGCTGGGCAAGGATTGGAACTGATGCATGAGGTACTTTATGTGGCTTCGTCTCTTCGCTTGCCAATAGTTATGGCAGTGGTTAATCGAGCACTTTCTGGGCCGCTAAATGTTTGGGGTGACCATTCTGATGCTATGGCTACACGAGATTGTGGCTGGATTCAAATATTCGCTGAAAACGTTCAGCAAGCTTTTGATCTAGTTCTGTGTGCCTTTCGTATTGGTGAAGATCCGGGGGTTTTGTTACCAACGATGGTTCATATCGATGGCTTTCATCTTTCACACGTAATTGAGCCACTGTATCTTCTCGAACAAGAAAAAGTGGATGAATTTTTGCCTGAATATCGGCATCCTTATGCTTTAAATCCGGATAAACCTGTGACGATGGGGGCTTTTGCCGCACCATTTATATATACTGAGGCTAAGAAGGCGCAAGATGTAGCTTTGCGAGCTTCGAAGAAGGTGATTCTTAAGGTGTGGCAAAATTTTTCTGTTCTTACGGGCCGGCACTACTTGCCTGTGGAAAGCTATAAAGCTGAGGAGGCCGATGTATTACTGTTGACAATGGGTAGTTTCAGTGAAACGGCCATGATTGCTATCGACACAATGCGTGAACAAGGACATAATGTTGGGCTAATAAGAATTCGTTTATGGCGGCCCTTTCCTCTGAACGAATTCCGGCAGGCAGTAAGCAGAGCTAAATTACTCATCGTGCTGGACCGGTCTATTTCTTTTGGTGGGCCAGCCCCGGTATGTTCTGAAGTTCAAGCAGCACTCTATCCGTTGAAAACCAGGCCAGCGGTTGTTAGCTTTGTAGGCGGGCTTGGTGGTAGAGATATTTTTCCAGAGGCTTTTGTGGATTTGATACGGCGGGGAATCGATAGGGCGAAGCAGGGGGGTTTCGACGAACATGAAATGATTGGAGTTAGAGAGTGATGGAAAGTTTGGCCATATATGTACCTCGTCTGGTCACAACTAGGGAGTATTTTGCCGCAGGGCATCGCGCTTGTCTGGGATGTGGTGAGATGTTAGCCGTAAGGCTTGTGTGCAAGGCTTTAGGCAGGAATGTGGTGATTGCTAACGCCACGGGTTGTATAGAGATTGTTTCCTCACCCCTTCCTTGGACCTCTTGGGAAGTACCTTGGATTCATACTCTTTTTGAGAATACTGCAGCCGTAGCTTCAGGTATGGCAGCCGGAGTTAAAGTTTTGATCCGGAAGGGCAGATATCCGAAGGGAACCAAGGTGGTAGCCTTTGCTGGCGATGGTGGTACCGCCGACATTGGCTTTCAGGCTTTATCAGGAGCTTTAGAAAGGGGACATACCTTCATATATTTTTGTTTCGACAACGAGGCCTATATGAATACAGGTATTCAACGTTCAAGCTGCACCCCATTTGGTGCTTCTACTACCACCGCCCCGGCAGGCAAAGTTAGCATTGGTCAAGCCACATGGAAGAAAAATATGCCGGCCATTGCTGCTGCTCATGACGTACCTTATGTAGCCACTGCTTGCCCTAGCTATCCGTTCGACCTTATGAATAAAGTCAAAAAAGCTATGAGAGTCGAAGGGCCATCGTATATGCATATATTATCAGTTTGCCCTACTGGCTGGCGAATGCCCTCTGATTTGGCCATTAGAGCCGGGCGATTAGCCGTTGAGACAGGCATTTTTCCTCTTTATGAAGTGGAAGAAGGGAAATATACTTTGAATTTCGATTTTCCTAAGTTACGTCCAGTGGAGGATTATTTTAAACTTCAAGGAAGGTTTCGTCATCTTTCAAAGGAGATTGTGGCTAAGATCCAAGAAAGGGTAAATAATGAGTATGCCAAACTTAAGGAAAGAGCTGCTCGGGGTTCTTTTTAATGGAGGAAAAAATCGGCGCTATTATCAACAGATATAATGGTGACAGAGGTCAGCTGGTCTCTATACTGCAGGATATTCAGAGCGAGTATTACTACCTGCCAAAAGAAGCCTTGGTTAGTCTGAGCGAAACTATGGCTATCCCTATAAGCCAGGTTTATAGCATAGCTACCTTCTTTAAAGCTTTCAGCCTCAAACCCAGGGGCAAACACTTAATTAATGTCTGCTTAGGCACCGCCTGTCATGTTAGAGGTGCTGTGAGAGTCCTTGAAAAGATTGAGCGAAGTTTGGATATAAAGCGCGGTGAGACTACTTTAGACCGCAAATTTACGTTGGAGACAGTTAACTGTGTGGGTGCCTGTGCTCTGGGGCCCGTAGTGAAGGTGGACGGAGAATACTTTGGGCAAATGAGCACCGATAAAGTGGAGCAATTATTGACTAAATTCTAGTACTACAGGCAAAAATGCTGAATAAACTTAACTCGAGAGAAGATTTAGAAGCACTGCGGAAGGAACTGGCCAACAGAAGACGTACCGACAGACAAAGGATTACCATCTGTGGGGGTACAGGCTGCCAGGCTTACGGATGCATGAAAGTCGCTGATGCTTTTAAGAATGAAGTAGCAAAGCAGAGGATAGAAGGTACAGTGGACATAAAAGTCACAGGTTGCCACGGTTTCTGCGAAAAAGGCCCTCTTGTGGTTGTTCATCCTGGAGATATCTTTTACCAACAAATAAAGCCTGAAGATGTACCTGAGATACTTGGCGAGACGATTGTCAGAAATAATATTGTGGAAAGATTGCTCTATACAGACACTGTGACCGGTAGGAAAATAATTAACCAAAGCGAAGTGCCTTTCTATAAGAAGCAGAGGAGATTAATTTTTGGTAATAATGGAGATATAGACCCGACCAGTATAGAAGACTATATTGCCATAGGCGGCTATACAGCGCTGGTTAAAGCTCTGTTTGGGATGACTCCAGAGCAAATAATTGAGGAGGTTAAGCGTTCTGGGCTGAGGGGACGTGGTGGCGGTGGCTTCCCCACTGGCAGGAAATGGGAATCCTGCCGTAATGCTCCTGGAGACATTAAGTATGTTATCGTGAATGCCGATGAAGGTGACCCCGGCGCCTACATGGATAGAAGCCTTCTTGAGGGAAACCCGCATAGCGTGTTGGAGGGACTGATTATTGGTGCTTATGCCATAGGTGCTCACGAGGGCTATATTTACGTGCGTCATGAATACCCTTTAGCTGTGGAAAATGCCAGGACGGCTATTAAGCAAGCCCGTGAACTCGGATTGCTAGGCAAGGATATTCTGGGCTCCGGCTTTGATTTCGATGTTCGTATAAGTAGGGGTGGTGGTGCTTTTGTGTGTGGTGAATCCACTGCATTGATGGCTTCTCTAGAGGGCAAGGTTGGAGAACCTCGCGCCAAATATATACACACTGTGGAAAGGGGATTGTGGGACAGACCTACGAACCTAAACAATGTGGAGACTTGGGCGAATGTACCATTGATAATCAATAAGGGTGCAGATTGGTATCGCACCATAGGCACAGAGAACAGCAAAGGGACAAAGATATTCTCTCTGGTGGGCAAGGTGAACAATACCGGATTGGTAGAAGTGCCAATGGGTATAACGCTGAGGGAGATCATCTATGATATAGGTGGTGGCATTAAGAACGGCAGGAAATTTAAGGCGGTACAAACCGGCGGGCCATCTGGTGGCTGTCTGCCAGAAAGCTTGCTTGACTTACCTGTGGACTTTGATGAGTTGACCAAAGCTGGCTCTATGATGGGGTCGGGTGGCATGATTGTTATGGATGAGACTACCTGTATGGTAGATGTGGCTAAGTACTTCCTCATTTTCCTCGAAGAAGAGTCTTGTGGCAAGTGTGTGCCTTGTCGTGAAGGGCTAAAGCGGATGCGTCAAATTTTGGATGATATCACCAAAGGCAGAGGCAATGAAAAGGATATCGACCTGTTGGAAGAGCTTTCAGCTACTTTGGTGGATAGTTCCCTTTGTGCGCTGGGTACCACAGCACCGAATCCCATCCTAACCACAATCCGTTATTTCAGAGACGAATATGAGGCTCATATACGTGAAAAAAGGTGCCCAGCTGGTGTCTGTAAAGAGTTGATCCAGTACTACATCATCGAGGAAAAGTGTCCGGGCTGTGGTCTGTGCATTAAATCCTGCCCAGAAGCAGCCATAACTTTTATGGGTAAAAAAAGACCCGTTGTTTTAGACTACAAGAAATGCATCAAATGTGGGGCTTGCTACGATATCTGCAAATTAAAGGCTGTTGGTGTGAGGTGAGATGATAACCATAAATATTAACGGTCGCGAGCTGAAGGCTAAAAAAGGTCAGACAATACTACATGTAGCGAACGAAAACGGAATTGAGATACCTACACTTTGTTATAGTGACGCTGTTGAAGCATACGGTGCCTGCAGGCTATGTATCGTGGAAATATTTCAAAGAGGTCGTTCTCGAATAGTAACCTCTTGCCTTTATCCGGTAGAAGATGGGTTAGAAGTGAAGACCGACTCACCCAGAGTAGTACGTAATCGTAAGATGATACTAGAGCTACTGCTGGCAAAATGTTCGAAGAACAAAGTAGTACAGGAACTGGCTTGGCAACTGGGCATTGAAAAATCGTGTTTTAACGCCGAATATCTCGAGGATCACGACTGTATTGTTTGCGGTTTGTGTGTTAGAGTCTGCGAACAAGTTGTTGGGGTTAGCGCAATTAGTTTGGTTTCTCGAGGAGTAGATAAACACCCAGCTCCTCCGTTTCATGAGCCGGCTACAGCCTGTATTGGCTGTGGTTCCTGCTATTACATTTGTCCTACTGGCGCCATAAAAATGGAAGACAGAGGCGATACTAGGTTAATACATAACTGGAAGGTAGAATTAAAGCTAAAAAAGTGCAAAGTTTGTGGGAACTACTGGGCGCCGGAAAAACAACTTGACTACATTGTTAAAAAGTGGAAGCTTCCTGAGGACTTCTTTAATGTTTGCCCGACCTGCAAATAGTTGTCAATAATCACGGGCAACGCAGGTTATAACTTTGACTGACTGGGGTGGTTTAAGTATACTTTCTCTTGGCGGGGTGTAGCGCAGTGGCTAGCGCGCATGGTTTGGGACCATGAGGTCGGAGGTTCAAATCCTCTCACCCCGATTGTTTTTCACCTGACCTGTTTATCGTTAAGTAGCTAGACACGATCACAACCAGACGGAATCCACTTACACGCATGCTCATATTATTGGCTCTTAATTTTCGACTATAGGCAGAAAGGACATTTGATAGGAGAACTGATTACGGTAGCCCTAACGTGTATTTTGCCATGGCGTCCACAGGTGAGTTGATAATGGGCTCGCACCACCTTTGTGTTGGCATCTTCTACAATCGACTCAGTGAGATAGGTGATAGGTTCAAGCGCGTCTTTGGCACCATTGCCGTTGTAGGCTGAGCCGCATTTAGGGCACTTTGTGGCATCGGGTAATGCAATACAACCGCATCTGGAACATTGCCTTGTGTCTTTTGTTATCTGCATCATTGGATAGTCCTCCTCCTTTTAATTAGACGACATCTGATTGTGGTTCGCTCATTATGTGTTCCATGGGTTCTTACGAATGAGCTCCTAATCAAAAATCCGTCCCAGATACCAAGAATTGGAGGCAGTGTCCCGGTAAATGTCGTAAATAAGGCCTTTGTTTGTTCTGACTCTAAAGTAGTTTTTTAGAATCGCTTGGTCACAGAACTGCTCAGACTCATGCCATTGATGGTAGATCCGGGTCACACGCTCTGCCTTTCCATCTCTAGTGATAGTTAAAGGCGTGCCTTCGATATTGGCAGTTACCTTTAACCTTTCTGGTTTTTTAACTAGTCGAGCCATATCTAACCTCCGGTTATGTTGTTACTTTGAGTGAAACACATTTTAAACTTCCTGTTAAAGCTTTCTGATAACCCCGATGACTTTACCTTGAATCTCTGCATCTTGAGGATTTACATATAATGGTTCCATTTGAGTATTAGCTGGTTGAAGGCGGATCCTTTGTGGCTCTCTAAAAAGTCTTTTCAGGGTCACCTCCTGCTTATCTTTTAGCCAGACGGCAACCATATCACCGTCATCGGCAGTGCTTACGTATTCCATCAAAACGATGTCGCCATCATCAATGAGGGCGTCTGTCATCGAATACCCCTTAACTTTTAGGGCGTAAACCTCTTTTCCCTGCGTCATATCCTCAGTTAGCTCTAGCATTTCCACAGCTTCATTTTCCCATGTATCCGAATTGGGCACGGGAATTGGTGAACCTGCAGCAATGTTGCCTAATAGCGGTACCCTGACAATATTTTTTCGACCGAGGAGCTGTATACTTCTAAAAACCTCCGGGTCTCGGTGAATATGCCCTTCTCTCTCAAGGATATTCAGGTGGTGCTGAACAACCGCCGTGGAGCTTATATTACACCCCTTTAAAATATCCCTCACCGTAGGGGCATAACCCTTTTCTTCAATAAAGTCCCGGATAAACTGTAGTATGCGCTGCCTTGTTTGACTTATACCTGGCTTTCTCATTTGATACACCTTTGGTTAAACATATGTTTTTAAAACTAAAGTTCTACAAACTAACGTTCTACAAACAAGTGTACGCCAACTCTAAGCATTTGTCAAGTCCTTGAGGGGTAATTTTGGAAGGTTTTTACAAGATTTTTGGCTAAGGAATGTGGTCTTTTAACTTCGAATGGGGTGGAGGATGTAGTTGTCTTTTAACTTAAAAGGCTTTGAGAAAAAGACAATACCGCCATATATTATATTCGGCAGATGGTAGAAGGAGATTATAATTTAGGCTATATTTTGAGCCGTTGTCTGGCAATCTTAAGCAATTCCTCAAAAGGCGGTATTTCTTCTTTTCCGGATCTAGCCTTCAGTACTTTCTCCGTCGTTCTCATTACTGCTAGGCTACGAGGGTTTATTCCCATCTTTCGTGACTCGCTCAGTATTTCTTTAGTCAGTGGCCCCAAGAGCTCTTTCAATGCCTTAAATACGTCCTCAGCTGTGCCTCCAAGGACATCGACTACACCAAGTACAACTCCTCCAGCATTTGAAATAAAGTCAGGCACCGAATATACCCCTCGCTCAAATAGTAGCTGTTCTGCTTCATCAGTAATAGGTATGTTAGCTATGCTGGAAATAATTTTAGCTTTAACCTCGCTCACGTTTCCTTTATTTATAACATAAGGGCGTGCCCCGGGTACAAGAATATCAACCGGCAAGAAGTAAATATCTCCCTTATCAATGTGTTGGGCATCCCTATATTTTTGCACAGCCTTATCTCCAGTTTTTTTTCGTGCTATCAGCAGTTTCTTGACATCGAGCCCCTCTTTGTTATATGCCGTGCCGTATATATTTGATATTGCTACCACCTTGGCCCCCTCTTCGTCCATGTATCGTGCCACACCACCTCCAACCTTACCAAAGCCTTCAATAGCTACCGTAGCTCCTTTAATGTCCATTCCAGCAAATTCGCACGCTGCTTTGGCTGCTACTACCACCCCATAACCGGTTGCATGGTCCTCGAGTGGTTCTCCGTCTTTTTCTTTCAATGCCAGGCCGCTGTACCTGGAGGGGATGCCGGCACCTTCATATATAGTGGCTACATCCTTGGCATTAGTGCCCATGTCGGGCCCCAGGGTTACTCCCTCTGTGATTAGTCCTTTGATTGCCTTTCCGAAAGCCTTCATAATTGCCTCTCGTTGTGCACCGTGTATGCCTGGGTTTGCCCATAAACCCGCTTTGGCGCCGCCTATCGGCATATCGAGAATAGCGAACTTATGTGTCATTGCCCTAGCAAGCCAAAATATCTCCTCTGAAGTTATATCTGGTAGCATCCGGATGCCACCAGCTGCTCCGCCGAGGGATGTAGTGTCAACAACAACCACGCCTTTCATACCAGTAGTAGGGTCATAAACGTGTACTATTCTTTCAGGTCCCAGGTCATCGGTAATGCCTTTCCATTCAAACATGTTAAGTCATCTCCTACTTTCGAAATTCATCCGGCTTAGTTTATGGAATTATAGTTGGGATTTATTTTAGTGCTTTGGCCAGTTTGATGCCCTTGTTGAAAGCTGCTAAATTGGCCTCGATTTCCTTTGGGAAAATCTCCTGTAATACAGGTTCCACTGACTTCTTGTCGAGCGGTAGAACGGCGGAGCCGACAACAGCGCCGACGAGGATTGCATTAGCGAAAATGGGGCTGCCCATTCTTTGTGCTTCTTCGGTAGCTTTGATTATCCAAGTTCTAGCCGATAGCTTTTTCACAGTTTCAATCAGGCTGCCTAGGTCTGGATATTCAGCCTGTCCTCCAGTGACATCTATTGAGTATATTGGCCTGGGGTTGATTATGGTTATGACGTTTGGGTTGCCGTATCTGCCTAACATACGTAATGTTTCCACTGGTTCCATCCCAAGTATAATGTCGGCACAGCCATCGGGAATGAACGGGCTATATTGAGTCTGTTTTGAGATTCTTAGATGGCTCATTACAGGACCGCCACGCTGGGATGCCCCGTAAGTCTCCCCGACGGTTACAAAGTAGCCTTCTCTTACCAATGCGTTGCCTATTATCAGCGATATCATTACATTTCCTTGTCCACCAACGCCGGTGATAATCAAGTTCATAGGGTCCTTGGTTAATTGTTTTACAGTCATACTGCCTCCTTAATAATAGCCCCTTGGGGACATATATCGGCACAGACACCACATCCGGTGCAAATAACCTCGTCCACTTTTGATTTGCCGGCTTTTCTGTCCCAAATCAGCCCCGGGCAAAGAAACACTCTAGTGCACAATCTGTCGCAGCCACAGGCCTCGCCTATGCATTTTTCAGTATCAACCTGCACCTTATAGGGGGGCTTTTCCCGTTTGCTTCTAACCAGTTCACATTGGCGTCGCATTATAGCTACCTTGGTACCACCACCCTCGGCTATCATATCTAATAGTGTAGCTGTGGTATTCTTTAAATCGAACGGGTCACATACCTCGACACGTGCGCCCAGGGAACGACATAGGGCTTCCATACTTATCACTTTAGTTGGCTCTCCCATAGCCGTCATGCCCGTGCCGGGATGAGGCTGGAAGCCAGTCATAGCTGTTGCGCTGTTATCCAAGATGACCAGTACGAAGTCCGATTGGTTGTAAATACCGTTTATCAGTGCCGGAATAGTGGCATGATAAAAGGTGGAGTCACCGACAATGGCAAGAACCGGCTGGTTAAAGCCAAACTGCCCCAGTTTGCCTAGGCCATTAGCCACGCCAGCACCAGCTCCCATGCAGTGCATCGTCCTGAGCTGAAAAAAGCCGGCAGGCCCTAATGCCAATGAATAGCAGCCAATGTCGCCTGTAACGACACCGCACCGTCCATCCAGCTTAAGTGCATTCTTAATCGCCCAAAATGTAGCTCGATGTGGACAGCCGGCACAAAAAGTCATACTTCTTTCAGGCACAGAGCTTTTAGCTACAGCTTCTGCTTTACGTGTATATTCTGCATCACGGGCCTCGTAGGCTATGCCTAATATGCTTGATATGGCTTTAATCACTAAATCTGGGTTTAGCTCGCCGTAGGAATTTATATGGCCTGAACGCTTGCCATAAAAGGTAGGCCGTGGGCTGTCAGATGGTAGGCTAGCCACAAATTCCATAACGCTTCGCTCTAGGAATGGGTCTATCTCTTCCACAAAAAGGATTTTTTGTGATTTACCCAAGTGACTAGCCACAAATTTTTCTGGCAGAGGCCATAGAGTACCAAGTTTTAGAATGCCTACGCTGTTTTCCAGCTTTAGCGCTTTCACTGCATCTTGAGAATAAAGCCAGCAACTCCCACAAGTCACAATCAATAAATCTGCCTTATCTGGCCCTAAGTACCAGTTGAACTGCGATGTTTCAAATTTTTCGCGTGCCTTGTCCATCTTCATATGTAAGAAGAAATGTCGGAGCGGGCTCGGGATGGGCATGAAACTGGTTGGCAGCAAATTTCTTAAGTCATGTATTTGTTCAAAATATGCGTGCTTTTCCTTTTTGGACAGCTCACCAAGCTTCACGTTGCCTCTAGCGTGGGCAATACGGGTTACACTGCGCAACATACATAAAGAGCCCAACTCTTCAGAAAGGTCAAAGAGCCATTTCGTCATGTCCTTAGCTTCCTGAAAATTTCCAGGCTCTACTAAAGGGATATCCAGCCATTTAGCTATCGGTCGAGTGTCTTGCTCGTTGGAGCTAGATATGGCTGATGGGTCATCACAACTTACTAAGACCAGCCCTCCTTTGCCAATACCACTCATGACTATGTTTGCTAGGAAATCGGAAACCACATTTACCCCGTTTTGTTTCATGGCAGCTAGGGCTCGAATGCCTGCGAAAGAGGCACCGGCCGCGGCTTCCATAGCCACTTTTTCGTTTACAGACCATTCTACGTAAATGCCAACGTTTTTAGCTACTTGTGCCAGGCTACCTATAATTTCTGAGGATGGAGTTCCCGGGTAAGCAGTGGCAAATCCAATTCCTGCCTCCAGTGCCCCTCGGGCGATGGCTTCATTGCCGATAAGGAGCTGGGTGGTGCCTGGAGCATCTATTTCAATATTCGCCATAAATCACCTCCTTGACTTACTCTCCACTTTGCGCAAATAACCTTGTCGCTAAATCTGTTGGTAAACCGACATACAGAAGATTCCTGTCGTCACCGCTCCTTTTAGCTAGCTCTGTCAATGCGCGCTTTTTCTTGAGCAGGGCTGCTTCTCTTAAATGGGCCAGGTTTTCAGAAGGTAGCTTGTCAGTTTCAAGTGTTCTCTTAGCTTTGGCTATTCGCATAAGCTCAGCACCAATGTCAGTACGTATAATGACCGTATTCCACCCGTCGATTCCCTCTACCGAGCCAATTGAGATGTCAGCAAACTCCGAGGTCATGTCGAGGCAATAGGTACAGGTCGGCATAGTGAACCTTTTAATTTCATCCAATGGGAGTGAAACTCTCCCCGATGTGGTGTAGATATCGAATCTGTTTGCTGGTGGCGGGGGGATATCAAATTTTTTCGTCTGCAGTAGGTTAAACTTTTCTTTTAAGAATCGATGGAACTTATCAGGTGATAACGCCCAGGTACAGAAAAGTCCGATAACTAACCTAAGATTGTCAATACTGATTCTGTTAACCGGCGGGTTCTGCTTCATCTTCGCCACAGCTAGCACTTGGCACGGTAAGCCAACTATCCCTATGGTGTTGCTGCTGTCCATTGGCGTCTGATTGTATTTCATCAACACGGGGCACATCATATAATTAGAGCCTGCACATTGTAGTATCTCATTCTCAGTCTGGACTAAAACCGGATTAGCAGTCTTATCCTCAGAAGTCTTAGTCAAAATAGCACTGTCTATCAGCCCTTCCTTTAACGCCAATGCCAATAGTGCGGTTACCGCTCCACCGTATTGGGCTATTTTCCTGACGTGTTTATCTGTTGACCTTGCCATAAGTATTTCTTTAACAGTACCTATCTCATCATAATTATAGGGCGTTCCAAAGATTCGCCGGCTAATCTTGTCCATATCCACATATGTCCGCGGGCAATACTTATAGCATTGACCGTCGGAAATGGTGCAGTTGTCTAGCAATACAATCCTGCCTTTGTAATAAAGGAGATAAGGACAACCGCCAGCACAGGCACCACACAAAGTACACAGTCCAGTCTCTATAACCTCCTTGATTAGGTCTTTACAGCCCTTAGCTTCTGTAGCCATACATTCCTCCTTTTTGACTGTTGCTTGACCAGCGTGTTAACTATGTTACAAATCGTCTGCAAACACCGCTCTAACTGGAAAGCACCTTTTCCAGCGCGCTAATGTTTGGTTCAATCTGGACTGGTCTTGGATATACCTGTGCAGCTACCTCTAAAACTTTAAGGCCTGATCCTGTAGCCACGCAAGCGACAGACTCGTTTCCGTTTATCACGTTTCTATTGAGGAGCTTTTTAAGTGCAGCGATAGTTGTAGCTGAAGATGGCTCAACGAAAATTCCTTCTGTAGTCGCCAATGATTTTTGTGCCTCTAGGATTTCCTGATCTGAGACTGCTACTGCATGTCCATTCGATTCTTTAAGCGTGTTTAGTGGCCATGGGCCAACAACGCGGCCAATACACAGGGCATCGGCAACTGTTGTCGGCTCAAACTCTTCTATTTCGTAAAATTGTTTCTTTTCTTCAAATGCCTTCACCAACGGTTCGGCGCCTTCTCCTTGCACTCCAACCATTCTAGGTAGGTTATTAATAAACCGTAGGGTATAAAATTCCTTGAACCCCTTCCATATTGCTCCCAGACTATCACCGCTGGAAACTGGAGTGATTATCCAGTCCGGAACCTGCCAGTCCAGTTGTTCGCAGATTTCGTACGCTAGCGTCTTATGACCCTCGGTTTGGTATGGATTGAGAACCTTAGCCGTAGTTATATTAAACCAACCGTATTTGATACACGCCTCTAAAACAAGTAACCCGGCAGCGATGAGTGAGCCTTTTACTGAAAAGACCCGTGCCCCATACATGCTCATCTGAACTATTTTGGACTGGACGGCAAATGCTGGGGTAAAGATATAGCAGACGATCCCAGCTCTAGCACTGTACGCCGCTGCTGAAGCCCCTGCATTACCGTCCGAAACCGCTGCCACAGTCTTTGCCCCTCTTTCGAGAGCCCTGGAAATAATGACTGAGAAGGCACGATCTTTGAAGCTAAATGTCGGGTTTACGGTCTCGTTTTTCAAATATAAATTCTTAACCCCGATTTCACGTGCCAGAGTCGCACATCTAATAAGAGGCGTTCCACCTTCATCTAACGAAACTATCTTTGACTCGTCTGATAAGGGTAAAAGCTCCTTGTATTTCCAAATGGATGGCCTTCTACTTTCGAGGACATTTTTGTTTAACTGTCTGCCGATTATGTCGTAATTGTAAACTGGATCCAGAAGACCAAAACCTAATCCCTTCTGGCCACATTCCGTACAAGCAGCAATTAGGTCCTCGGGTGAATGTTCTTTGCCACAATCTATACATTTTAGACCTCTGACGAAACTCATTTTGGCAATACCTCCGAAGGCTTATTTTCGAAGCCGTGGTCTACTGTGGGTTGTTCTCTATTTTATTGCGATGACCTCAATCTCTAACGGGAAATTGCCGGGGACTTCTTTTACTGCCACACAAGAGCGAGCTGGAGGATTGTCGGGGAAAAAGGTTCTATAGACTTCGTTCATGCTATTAAAATCAGCCATATCCCGTAGGAAAACAGTGGCTTTAACGACTTTATCCAGACTGCTACCTACTGATTCCAACACCCTTTTAGCGTTGTTTAGAACAACCTCGGTTGCCTTTTTGATATCGTCAGTTATCATCAGTTGCTTTTCAAGGTCTATAGGAACTATTCCAGACACAAAAAGAAAGTCACCTGCTTCTACGACATGAGAATAAGGTCCACCTTTGATGAGTGTTTCAACATTATGAACTTTTTTCTTCATTGAGGGCCCCCTAAATTAGGTTAATCTCTTGGACAGATCGATGCCTTGGTGAGATCCGGTGCATAGAAAACTGACTGTTCTAGCCGGAAGCAATGCCGTTTATGCGAAATGTCCATGACTTCAGTCCTCCTTTTTCCTAAATACAATGTGCTTTTGCCAATCTGGTGATGGTTCCGGGAAATCTGTACGGAAATGGGCACCTCGACTCTCTTCGCGAAGCAGGGCTGCTTCAGTCATCAGGCGAGCACTCAGTACCATGTTTCTCAACTCATATGAAGGTCTATCCGTTGGCTGGGGTAGTAGTTTTTGCCAGGCGGCTAAGGTATCAGCGGCCTCCGCCAATCCTTCACCAGAACGGACAATACCGACCTTATCCCAGAGAAGCGTTCCTAGATTTGGCAGGTTAAGTTGCAAGACATTCTCTGCGCTCTTCCGCTTAGTAAGCGTGTAGCAGTCGGTTTCTGTCGCTTTAGGTGCTGGGGCATTTTTGTCGATTTCCCGAGTTCTTTCGATTATTCGTTTACCGAAAACAACGACTTCAAGCAAAGAGTTTGAGGCCAGCCGATTGGCGCCGTGAACACCGGTGCAAGCGGTTTCACCAGCAGCGAATAAATTAGCGATGCTGGTTTCTCCCCAAACATTAACCTTAACTCCGCCCATTAAATAATGGGCAGCTGGGGCTACCGGTATAAGGCCTTTAGTAATGTCTAGTCCATGGTTGCGACAAAAGTTGTAAATATGAGGGAAGCGTGTGGCAATTCGGCGGGCTGGCAAATGAGTCACATCGAGAAAAACACGGTCGCTGCCAGTTTTTTTCATTTCATAGACAATACTTCTGGCTACTACATCTCTCGGTGCTAACTCAGCTTCAGGCGTATAATCGGGCATAAAGCGATAGCCATCGACGTTTCGTAGTATGCCGCCTTCACCACGTACGGCTTCACTGATGAGGAAAGGCGGGACTCCGGGGAGACGGATGGCAGTAGGGTGGAACTGAAAGAACTCCATATCGACTATTTCAGCACCGGCTTCAAAAGCCAACGCAATACCATCACCAGTAGCTACGTCAGAGTTGGTCGTATATTTGAACAATCGCCCGGCGCCCCCGGTAGCCAGTATTGCGAAGCGACACTCAAAGTCCTCGAGTGAGCCAGTGCGACAATCCAGAGCTCGCACGCCTTTAACCTTGCCATTATCTAACAAAATCTTGGTAGCTAAGCAATATTCGAGTACCTGTATCGAGGTCATACGCACTTTTCGGCTCAACGTAACCTCAATATGTTCGCCAGTGGCATCACCGCCAGCGTGAAGAATGCGGGGTACACTATGAGCAGCTTCTCTGGTGAGAGCAATTTCGCCGTCTAAAGTATCGAAAGGAACACCAAACTTTATAAGGTCAGCTATACGGTCGGGAGCCTCATTAACTAAAATGCGTACTGCCTCAGGGTCACATAAGCCATCACCAGCGTTCATAGTGTCCTGAAAATGGAGGTCGGGAGAGTCATTTTTGCCTATTGCAGCAGCAATTCCCCCTTGGGCGTATTTAGTATTGCAATCCTCGATACTGCCCTTGGTAAGAATTAGAACACTCCCTATCTCCTTAGCGAGCAAGGCAGTATAAAGTCCAGCGATACCGCTGCCAACTATAATGTAGTCATAATAGTTCATCTAATCTACCTTTCTTAGACGCTGTTGCCAGTCGCTAATGTGCCTTGCAGCGCCCAAGGACTGGTTTTACTTATATTAACATATACTATCTGGCCAAGATAATCTTTGTTATCTTTAAAAAAGACAAGTTTATTACCTCTAGTACGTCCGTACCACTTTCCACTCTTTTTGCCTTCCACAAGTATTTCCACCGTGGTATTTAAGAATTTCGAGTTGATCTCATCAGCTATCATTGCCTGCTGCGCTTCGATTTTACTAACACGTTCCCTTTTAATTTCCCATGGGACATCATCTTGGTACTCCATTGAGGCAATAGTACCGGGGCGCGGAGAGTATGCAGCTACGTGAACGGTATCAAACCGTATTTCTTGAAGCAGAGCTAAAGTATTGTGAAACTGTTCATAACTTTCTCCAGGGAAACCAACAATAACATCGGTACTGATGGATACATTGGGGATGTAGCTACGTATAGCAGATATTAGTTGTCTATATTGCTTTACCGTATAGTCACGACGCATGGCTTTCAGTATCTCATCATCGCCTGACTGAAGTGGCAGACTTACATGCTCACAGACTTTATCCAGAGAGGCAATAGCCTTGATGAGCTTTTGTTGCATGTCCTTAGGGTGGTTGGTTAAAAATCGTATCCTCATTAAACCGTCGACACTGCTCAATTCAGTGAGTAAGTCACTTAGGTCGGGCTTGCCTGGTAGATCGTGTCCGTAGGAATTCACGTTTTGTCCCAGTAAAGTGACCTCCTTAGTTCCGTAACTTACCAGATGGTTCACTTCGCTTACTATTTCTTCTATTGGACGACTTTTTTCTCTGCCTCGTCGGTATGGCACAATACAGTAAGAGCAGAAGTTGTCACATCCCTGGATAATAGGGACAAGTGCACTGATAGATACCTTTCTGTTCGTAGGCAGTCCTGCTTTCGTCTTTGGTAATGTCATACCTTGTTTCTCAGCCCAATCAAGCAAATCGGCATAATCTCCAGGTTTAAAAAAGAGATCCACGTATCTAAAGCTTTCTTTAAGCTGTTGAATATTAGAATCAACAAAGCAGCCTGTTACCAATACTGTTAGGTCTGGACTTTGATTTTTGATTCCTTTCACGTAGCCTAGGGTACCCAGCACTTTGTCTTCTGCACTTTTCCTGACTACACACGTATTAAGCACTATCAAGTCGGCTTTCCAGAAGGACTTGGTGGCTCTGTAGCCAAGCATCTCTAAATAGTCAGCCAGTCGTTGTGACTCAGCTTTATTCATCTGACAACCTATGGTCCAGATATAATATGTTGGCATGCTAGATCCTATTGTCTACATAGCTTCATGCGACGCTCAAGCTGTGTTTTATGGTTAGCCCTCCATCAATGACTAACGTTTCTCCGGTGACATAGACCGAGGCGTCTGAGGCTAAATATATAACACCACCGACAATATCTTCTGGGTTGCCCAGCCGCGCTAATGGGATCTGTTTAGAGACCTCGGGATGATGCGCGAATAGTTGTAGGACACCTTCAGTTGCGATAAATCCCGGGGCAATGGCGTTTACTCTGATATTATACTTGGCTAGTTCCATTGCCATCGTCTTTGTCAGACTTATGACTCCGGCCTTAGCTGCTCCATAAGACGCATTGAAAACATAGGCTTCAAGCCCTGCGATGGAAGCGATATTTATGATAACCCCACGCTTCTGGTCTATCATCACCTTAGCGGTTGTTTGGCTGCACAGAAATACGCTCTTCAGATTTTCGCGTATTATTGCATCCCAACCACCTTCACTCATGTTCATTACAGGCACATTGAAGGACCCACCAGCATTATTTACCAGAACGTCGATTCTGCCAAACTTATTCATAGTTGCATTCACCAGATTGTTCACTTGGTCGCTCAGGCGGACATCTGTCGGTACAGCGAGAGCTTTTGTGCCTTTTTTCTCAATTTCAAAGGCAGTATTTTCTATGTCTGAAGCAGTGCGTGCTGCAACTACCACATAGGCACCAGCATCAGCTAACCCGAGGGCTATAGCTTTTCCTATGCCACGGCCAGCCCCTGTAACAATGGCTACTTTATCTGCTAAGCTGAAGATATTCAGGTTCATCTTTTCCCTCCTGTCCTGATTCGAAGATGAAAAATGCCCGGTTTTTCCTATGCTAGCTCAAATTGAAAAGCCGTGTCAATTTAGAGTTCTACAGGGGTTTAGAGTTTGGTTCGTTACAGCAACTGTTTTCCCGCTTAGCAGTTTGTATTGGTGATCAACAGTTATCTGTTTTGGTGATTGGGGTAGAGTTAAATTACACCATCGGCCTTCAGTTGAGCTATCTGTTTCTCCGAATACCCTCCAATTTCCATCAAAACAGACTTAGTATGTTCGCCTATTTCAGGTGCGGCGCTTCTCGTTCCGGCATATGTCTTGCTAAAATGGATGGGGTATCCGGGGATTTTTATTTTCCCAAGTCTAGGATGGTTAAAATCCACTATGTAGCCGTTCTCTAATATCTGGGGGTCATTAACTAACTCAGATAGCCTATTTATCGGGGCTACAGGCAAATCATACCTGGCGAAAATTTTAAGCCACTCGTCCCTGGGCTTAGTAGCAAAAATCTTGTCAAAAAAAGCAACAATCTGTTCTGAATTGGCTTGCAGTTTTTCCGCTGTGTTACATCTTTCATCATTTTCTAATTCAGGGTGTCCTATTGCCTCACATAGCGCTGGCCAGTACCTTTCGAATTGAGTGGCTGTAAGAATAAACCAGCGACCGTCACCGCACTTATAATAATTCCTTAAGGGGTATTCCTTTGAGCGCTTGTGGCGAGGAACTTCGAACCCAGCCACGAGGGCAATTAAGATGTTGCAGTAGAGCATATAGAGAGCCGTGCTCAGGATTGAGACGTGAACCTCTTGGCCAATACCGAAACGTTCACGCATCAATAAGGCGGTGATTATTTCGTGGCTAGCCATGATAGATGTAGTCTGGTCAATAATCCCAAACTGGGAAACCAGTGGAGGCATATCTGGTTCTCCTACACAAAACATCATTCCAGACCTTCCCTGCCCCTGGTAATCAAAAGCGCCTACATCACGGTCAGGCCCGTTTGGACCGTAACCAGAGACCCAGGCGTAAATAAGCTTCGGATTAATCTTTGATAGCACAGGATAATCCATTTTTAACCTCTCTACTGCTGGTCGGCGCAAACTGGTAATGAATACGTCTGACTTACTTACCAGGCGATAGGCCACTTCCCTCCCTTTTTCTTTATGTAGGTCTATGGTTACACTTTTTTTGTTACGATTGGCGGCTTCATGCCAAATGCTGTATCCTCCCCCAATTTCCATGGGGACGCTACCAACCATTTTCATGTGCCTCATTGGGTCTCCAATGCCGGGTTGTTCTATCTTTATTACCTCTGCGCCAAGGTCACCAAGAATGGCAGAACCTCCTGGCCCCGCATGGAACATCCCAAGTTCCAAGACTCGAATTCCTTCCAATGGCTGTTTCATTGATTAACCTCCTTTCTAACCGAATCTGGTGTCCATAAATTGCTGAACATTAGTCTTTAAATAACATATACGAGGCCATGAATAGACACACTAGTGAACTGTGTCAAGTTGCAATTCATAATTGTGATATGGCGGAGGGAATGGGATTCGAACCCATGACCCCGATTT
>FMJZ01006454.1_pt1 | contig 19944 bp, 16 predicted proteins | sample 1987881 | NCBI WGS metagenome assembly FMJZ01 (sample SAMEA4378227, study PRJEB15110) | soil metagenome | biome: soil; feature: Field; material: Soil | place: India | collected 2015-03-11 | depth 0 m
GCAGTGCGCATCCCCCGAGCTGCCGAGCGGATTGGCCCTCCACGGGGTTTACGGTTCGCGAGCAAAAAGTCGTGTTCGTGGATGACCCCCGGGATGAGATGGCTCTAAACCACGGGTGGCCTCGGGACACAGTGCAGGCAAGAGCCAGTGGAGGAGCATGGGAAGGGTCTCGACTCGAAACCCTGCGCCGGGGACGGGCTCTCCGCCGCCAATGATCTACGGACCTGCGACGGCCGCTCGAACTGCCGCGCCGGCACCGCCGGTGCCGCGTTTAGCACAGACGAGGTTACCGCAACGACTTCGGAGCGGGGAATTGTCGCCTCCTTCGTTGCCACGAACAGGGGAAGAGCAGCATCTGTGCGCACGGTAGTTGCCGAGGTGCTCTACCACGGTGGAAGGTTCACACGCGACAGGCTTCCCTTCGTCGTGCGACTTCCTTTTCATCCTGTGGTGTACGCCCGATCGGGATTCGGGCAACCAAGCGCACGAGCAAGTTACGGCGCGCCAACTTTCTTCCGGCCGTTGATGCACCTTGCTCGACATGGGGCCATGCTAACCCGCCAGCGGTGCAGGGTCGCGATCCTGCGCCCAGGGATCCCTCACTGCGCCCCTTCTCCTGCCTGTTTTGGCCACTGTTCGTAGGTGGGCGGAGGTGTTGCCTGCACGTCGGCGCCGCTTCACTCGCCCCTCTGCTTGCCGCTGAGGACAAGCAACGGGGGCTCGACCTCGACGATCGCTCGGGGATAGGGTGTGGCTTGCTGCTACCTTCTGCAAGAGAAAAGGTTGACAAGTCTGGAAACGATCGGCGAAACGTAGCTTGTGAGATTTGCTTTCGTCATTGCGGGTGGGGCGTTGGTGCTGGCCGGAGCGTGTACGCTCTATATGCTCCCGCAGATCGTCGATCGTCGCTTGAACCGTGTGGTGCCCGGCGAGGCCTACCCGGTTGAGCCGGAGACGCGAGCTTGGTTTGCCGGCTTGTTCGTGGCCGACTTGCACGCTGATACGTTGCTGTGGGACCGCGACGTGCTCCGTGAGGCTCGTCACGGTCACGTCGACCTGCCGCGTCTCCTGCGCGGTGGGGTTGCCTTGCAGGTGTTTACTGCGGTGACCAAGGTTCCAACTGGCATCAACTACGCGGCCAACGATCCCCATTCCGACATGGCGCGTTGGCTGGTGGTCACGCAACGCTGGCCGTGGGTGACTTGGAACAGCTTACTGGAACGCGCGCTTTATCAAGCGCGTCGCCTCGAACTTGCCGCCGCAGCCTCGCAAGGGCAGCTAAAGGTCATCCGCAACCAGCAAGACTTGAACGCTCTCCTTTTAGAGCGCCAGCAAGGGCGGCCAGTGGTGGGTGGCATCTTGGGAGTGGAAGGGCTGCACTGTCTCGAAGGTCGGGCAGAAAATCTCGACCGGCTTTACGACGCCGGGTTCCGCGTGCTCGGCTTGACGCACTTTTTCGATAACGAGATTGGGGGGTCGGCCCACGGACTGCGAAAGGGTGGGCTGACTCCGTTCGGGGCCGAAGTCGTGCGGCGTGCCGAAGAACGGAAGATGATCGTGGACTTGGCCCATGCCTCGCCTCGGCTTTTTGCCGAGGTCGTGGCCATGGTGCAGCGCCCGCCAATCGTATCGCATACCGGTGTCAAAGGAACCTGCAGTTCCGTACGCAATCTTTCCGATGAACAGCTTCGCGCCATAGCGAACAAGGGTGGCGTGGTTGGTATCGGTTATTGGGACGAAGCCGTGTGCGAACCAACCTTGCGCAACATCGTGCAAGCCATGGTTTATGCCGTTCGGCTCATCGGCGCAGAGCACGTAGCGTTGGGCTCTGACTTCGACGGCGGGACCACTACCCCCTTCGACACAGCTGGGATCGCGCAATTGGCTCAAGCACTACTGGATGCGGGCCTTTCTCGCCCGGAGGTGGAAAAGGTGCTCGGTGGCAACGTGCAGCGCCTGCTTGGCCAATTGCTTCCCTGAAAAACTAACGAGAAAACACGCCAAAACGACCGTGGGAGGGTGCAATGTCGCGTGCCGTGGGAGCGGAAGAGTTGTTGCGGGTACTCCAGCAAGCTGCCCCGCGGCCTTTGACCATTACGCAATTGGCTCGGTACCTCGACTTGGGGCAATACGACCGCAGGCAACTGAAAATAATCCTGGAAGCCGCAGTGGCTGCTGGAAAGCTGCGCCGCATCGGTAAGAGTCGTTACCAGTGGGTGCGGGAAGCCGAGGTGCCGAAGGTTCCGCAACGCCGAACTCGGCGCGTGGCTCCGCTCGCGGTCGAAGAGGCGCGGTTCGAGGGCCGGTACCAACGCGTTCGTGGGGGCTACGGCTTCGTTGAAGTGCTAGGTGCGGCCGCACGGCAGTTCCCGCGCGACGTGCTCATTCCGGCTGGGCTCGAGAACGGTGCGCTGCACGGGGACCGTGTGGAAATCGAAGTGCTGCGCCGCGACCCGCGAGTAAGACGGGTGGTGGGCCGCGTAACCCGCGTCGTTTCCTCGACGCATGCGAAAATGCTGGGCACCTTGGAGCCAACGCGGCGCGGCTGGCAGCTGGTGCCCGAGCTCGAATTGTTACCCAGTGTGGAGATCGTGGGGCCAAACCAGCCGCGGCGCGACCAGGCTGGGCTGATTGCGCAAGTGCGCATCGTGCGTCCGCCCACGGCGGGGCGCCCACCGGCAGGGGAGCTCGAGCTTGTCTTGGGACCGGTGGAACATCCGGACGTACAGTTCGCCCTCATCGCCGCCGAGCATGGGCTGCGCACGGAGTTTCCCGAAGCGGCTATGGCCGAGGCGAATCGCCTGCCGGATGATCCCGAAGCCGCGGACTACCGAGACCGCCGCGACCTGCGGGACCTGCCCTTCGTGACCATCGATGGCGAGACGGCCCGCGATTTCGACGACGCCGTTTGCCTAGAGACCACTGCGGGCGGCCATCGTATCTTGTGGGTGGCCATTGCCGACGTATCGCACTACGTGCGAGAAGATTCGGCCTTGGACCACGAGGCGAGGGCTCGGGGTACGAGTGTGTACTTCCCCGACCGTGCCATCCCCATGTTTCCGGAAAAGCTGTCCAACCAACTGTGCTCGTTGCTTCCCGAGCGCGATCGGTTGGTGTTGGTGGCCGAACTGCACTACGACCGCCAAGGCCACCGCAAACATGCCGAGTTTTATCCGGCCGTTATCCGCAGCCGGGCGCGCCTGACATACACGAAAGTCGCGGCGGTCATTTCCGACGCCGTTTCCGCCGAGATCGATGCCTGGCGCGCTTCCCTCGGGCCGCTGCTCGAGGAGCTGAGGGAGATGCACGAACTCATGCAGCAACTCAACCGCACGCGCTTATCGGCGGGGTCGTTGGACTTGGACTTACCCGAGGCGCTGATCGACCTCTCGGAGGAAGGGCGGAGCGTGGGGGTCCGCCTGTTGCTCCGCAACGATGCCCACCGCATCATCGAGGAGTTCATGCTCGAAGCCAACCGGGCCGTGGCGTTGTATTTACGGGAACATCGCGTGCCATTTCCCTATCGCGTGCACGAATCCCCCGACCCGAGTGACATCGACGAACTGAACCGATTCCTGGCCCGCTTTGGCTTTACGGTGCAATACGAGGGGCGGGTACGCCCGCAAGACGTCGCCCGGGCACTCAAACAAATCGAAGGCCACCCCTTGGCCCGCGTTCTTTCCCGCCAGGTGCTGCGGGCGCTCACCCAAGCGCAGTACAGTACGGTCAACGTGGGCCACTTTGGCTTGGCGTTTCCGGTTTATTGCCATTTTACTTCGCCGATTCGGCGCTACCCGGACTTGCTCGTGCACCGCCAACTTCGCCGCGTGCTGGCGGGTCGTCTCGACGAAGCTCGAGCCTTGGCAGAGCAGTTAGAAGAGCTGTCGCTTCACTGCTCGCAGTGCGAGCGACAAGCCGTGGAAGCGGAACGGGCCATGCTCGACTTGAAGAAATGCGAGTTCATGTTCGATCACTTGCTGGAACCCGAGCCGGGAACCATCGTCAGTGTGACCAACTTTGGTTGTTTCGTGGAACTCGATGCCTACCCCATCGAAGGGTTGCTCAAGCCGGAAAGTTTTCCTGACGACCGTTACTACTACGACGAAGAGCAGCAGGCTTGGATCGGAGCGCGACGGCGGCAGTACTTTACGATTGGGGACCGGGTGCGGGTAGAATGCACCAACGTATCGCTGCGGCGGCGGGAGATCGACTTTGCCTTGCTCGAAAGACTACCTCCGGCCGAAGGTAAAACTCGCACTGTGGCGATCGCGGAGACATCGGGAAAGAAACGGCTGCGCAAACATCGGCGTTGAACGAAGTGTGCGAGTGGCATTGGCCGAGACAATGTGCCACAAACAAAGCGCGATGTCGGGCGCTTTTTCCTTCCAACCGTTTGACGAAGCCACCCGGAGGAATCCTTTTCCCGTCTACGCGCAGGCACGCCGGGAGTGCCCCGTGTACGAGCATCCAGGGCTCCCCGTGGTGTCGATTTTCCGGCACGGAGACATTCTCGAAATTCTGCGCGATCCGTCGACGTGGTCCAACGTCTTTCCGCCGCCGCCCGGGTTTGTGCGGCCGGACCATTTGCCGCCAAGCATGATCATGGTCGATCCCCCGGAACATACCCGCTTGCGGAGCTTAGTGAACCAAGCGTTCACGCCCCGAAGGGTGCGCGCGCTGGAAGCGCGCATCGAGCACATTGCCGAGGGGCTGGCCCAGGAGTTGATTACACGTGGGCGTTGCGACTTTGTCGAAGCCTTTGCCAAGCCGTTGCCGGTAATCGTGATCGCGGAAATGATTGGTGTACCTGCCGAGGATCGCGACCAGTTCGGCGAGTGGTCCGATGCGTTGGTGGAAAACCTCGGCGGCGGCATTCTCGGTCCGCCCCCACCGGAAGTGATCTTCCGCGAACTGGCGGCGGTGGAGGCCATGCGGGAGTACTTTGCGGAAAAGGCCGAACAGTGCCGGCGCGAGCCGAAAGACGACTTGCTTTCCGCCCTGGTTGCGGCCGAACTCGAGGGCTCACGCCTGACTTTCGACGAGATGCTGCAGATGTTGGTGTTGTTACTGGTCGCCGGGAACGAAACCACACGGAACTTGCTGACCAATGCCATCTACACCCTGATCGGCCATCCCGATGCGCTCGCGCGACTCAGAGCCGAGGAGGACCTCATTCCCTCCGCTGTGGAAGAAATTTTGCGTTTCGCAACGCCGGTGCAGTGCGACGTTCGCCGCTTGGTCCGGGAAACCGTGGTGGCTGGTGTTCGTTTGGAACCCGAAAAGGTTGCATTGCTGTGGCTCGGCTCGGCCAATCGGGACGAAAGTGTGTTTACCGATCCCGAGGTCTTCGACATTGCCCGCGCCGACAACCGCCACGTGTCTTTTGGCTTCGGCCCTCATTACTGCCTAGGGGCCAACTTGGCTCGGCTCGAGACGCAAGTGGCCCTTCGGGTGCTCTTACGCCGCACTCGGGCCTGGCGCTTGGCGGAGAGCGAACCTTTACCGCTACATCCGAGTTTGATCTTCCGCTCGTTTACTCGTTTGCCGTTGGAGGTAGAAGGATGAAACACTCCCCAGGGTTCTTGCGTCTGGTCGAAGCTGCCCGCCGAGAGATTGCCGAAGTTAGCATCGAGCAAGTGAAGGCCATGCTGGACCGCGGCGAACAGTTCCTTCTTCTCGACGTACGAGAAGAAAGCGAGTGGCGGCAAGGTCACTTGCCGCGCGCGCAGCACCTGTGCAAGGGCATCGTGGAACGGGACATCGAAGCTCTGTGCCCCGACCCGGGCACCCCGATCGTGCTCTATTGCGGGGGTGGCTATCGGTCGGCCCTCGCAGCACAAAATCTGCAACGGATGGGGTACACGAAAGTGGCCTCCATGTGGGGCGGATGGCGTGCGTGGGTCGAAGCCGGTTACCCGATCGAACGATAACGCACCATCCGCAAGAACTGGATCACGGTCTTAGCGCCAGAGCCCCTTGTCTGAGTGCGCGCGGCAGGGGGAAAGCGACGTCTTCTTTGACCACTTCGAGATCTTCGACGTGTTGGAAGCCCAGTTCCAGCAGGCGGTCGATCGCCGCACGAACAAGATACTCCGGTGTCGATGCACCTGCGGTGAGCCCGACACGGGCAAGCCCGTCGACCCACTGCGGAACAATGTCCTCGGCGTGCTCGATCAACCACGCCCGAGTCCCTTCCTTGCGGGCCACTTCCACGAGGCGATTCGCGTTGCTCGACGTATGAGAGCCGAGCACCAGGACCACCGGGGCCCGTCGCGCCAACTCCTTCACAGCGAGCTGGCGGTTTTGCGTGGCGTAACAAATATCCTCCCGTGCCGGCAAGCGAATGGCGGGAAAACGGGTTTGCAACGCGAGAAGAATTTCTTTGGTGTCGTCGACCGAGAGAGTCGTTTGGGTAACCACCGCCAGTCTCTCGGGTTGCCGAACTGCCAGCTTGGCAACGTCCTCGACGCTTTCCACGAGGTACATGCGCTCCGGCGCGTGACCCATGGTTCCTTCCACTTCTACGTGCCCCCGGTGCCCCACCATGACAATCTCGTAGCCCTCGCGCGCATAGCGTAACACTTGTAGGTGCACTTTGGTGACCAATGGGCAGGTAGCGTCGATTACGCGCAAGTGCCGGGCTTTCGCTTGTTCTCGCACCGCGGGCGAAACGCCGTGCGCACTGAAGATGACCAAAGCACCTTCGGGCACGTCGGCAAGGTCGTCCACGAACCGGGCGCCAGCGGCACGCAGCTCGTCTACGACGTGGCGATTGTGCACAATTTCGTGGCGAACCCAAATCGGTGGCCCATAGCGCTCCAACACCAGCCGCACGATTTCGATGGCGTAAGAAACCCCGGCACAAAAGCCTCTGGGCTTGGCCAGCAAAACCGTTCGGCGCGGTAGGGTCATACGGTCACCAACCTGGCAGGCTCCCGTGGCCGGATCAAGGCCGGACGACTGCGCCCAAGCCTGGTCGCCCTTCTTTGGCTTCCCAAAGATGGCAACGGTGTCTCTTGTCGGATGTCGCACCTGGTAGTTCCGGGCCAGAAGGGTTAGGCAGGTAACAGCAAAGCTCAAGGCATACATGTTGAAAGATCGGGGTTTCCCATGGTGGTGCGCGATTTGATGCAAACGGACGTGGTGACACTGAAGGCAAACGACCGCCTCGACTTGGCGGACTCGCTCATGCGCTTAGGCCGGATCCGTCACATGCCGGTGGTGGATAATGGCAAACTGGTTGGCATTCTTTCGCAGCGCGATTTGTTTCGGGCGGCGATTTCCACCGTTTTGCACCTCCGGCCCGCAGCGGAGCGGGAGTGGCTCGCAAAGATTCCCGTTCGTGAGGTGATGACAACTCCGGTGATCACCGCAACACCGGACATGACTGTTCGCGCCGCGGTTCAGTTGATGCTGGAGCACAAAATCGGTTGCCTTCCCGTGGTGGAGCAGGGGGAGCTCGTGGGCCTGGTAAGTGAAACGGATTTTTTGCGGTACCTAGCCAGGCTGCTCGATTTATGGGACACGAAACAAGACCTGCCCGGATTGGAGGAGGCAGAGTAGTTCACCACATTTGGGCGGCAGTAGTTGTATGAGCACGTTAAACAAGACATCGGGTGCCAAGGGCGCGATCTTGGTGGCCGAAGACGAAGCGGCGGTTTTGGAAAGCCTCAGCGAAGTTTTGCGCGAGGAAGGGTACGAGGTTGTTGCCGTGAGCGACGGTACGGCGGCTTTGCAGGCGTTGGAGGAGCGCGAATTCGACTTGATTCTCTCCGACATCCGCATGCCGGGAGCTGACGGACTGCAAGTGCTGCGTCGCGCGCGGGAGATTGCACCACAGACTCTCGTGCTTTTGATGACGGCTCATGCCACCGTGGAAACCGCGGTCGAAGCCATTCGGCGTGGGGCGCAAGACTATCTGCTCAAACCAATCATTTTTGACGATCTGCTCCACAAGATCGATCATTTGCTGACCCACCGGCGCATTGCCTGGGAAAACCAGTTGTTGCGCAGTCAAGTGGAGCGGCAGTGGGACTTCGAAAACCTCGTCGGCCGCTCCGCTGCAATGCGGGAAGTCATGGAGTTGGTGCGGCGCGTGGCCCCGACCCCGAGCACCGTGCTTATCACGGGCGAGAGCGGCGTCGGTAAAGAGGTGGTCGCTCGGGCGATTCACCACTTTAGCGAGTATCGGGACCGTATCTTTCTCCCCATCAACTGCGGAGCCATTCCGGAGACGTTGTTGGAAAGTCAGCTTTTCGGTCACATGCGAGGATCGTTTACCGGAGCGATTGCCAACCAGGAGGGGCTGTTCCAGCGGGCCCGCGGCGGAACCATTTTCCTCGACGAAATTGCCGACATGCCGTTGTCGTTGCAGGTGAAAATCTTGCGCGCCATCGAGGCAAAAGAAATCCTGCCCATCGGTGCCTCCACCCCTATCAAAGTCGAAGTGCGCATTATTGCGGCCACCAATCACGACTTGAAGAAAGCCGTGGAAGAAGGCCGCTTTCGCGAGGACCTGTACTACCGCTTGAACGTGTTCAACATCGAAATCCCGCCGCTACGCGAACGGCGCGAGGATATTCCACTGCTGGTGGACCACTTCATCCGCCTCCACAACCGCGAGCTCAAAAAGAATTTCAAAGGTGTGGATAGTGCGACGATGAAACTCCTTATGTCGCTGCCGTGGAAAGGGAACGTGCGGGAACTCGATAATGTCATCGAACATGCCATGATTCTCGGCAACGGCGACTGGATCACGGTGCGCGACCTGCCGCGGGCTTTACAGCAGGACGTGGGGGTTGCTCCCGAACTGGCCGATACCGACAACTTGCGCGAAGCGGTGCGTGCGTTCGAAAAGGCACACATTCAGTCCGTGCTGGCCAAGTGCAACCAGGACAAAAAGCAGGCAGCGCAACGGCTGGGCGTGTCGCTTTCGTCCTTGTACCGCAAGATGGAAGAGCTCGGCATTCCGCTGCAAGCGGAGCGTTCGCTTGGAGAGTAAGCCTTAGCCCCTCCTCTCTTTCGCCGACCGGGCCTCTGGCTCTTCATCATCGCTCGGATTAGATAGGGGTCGATGGTGCCAGAGGATTTATTGGACCGGCTTTCGCTCGACCCGCAGCGGCAGCGCCGGCGACTGGAATTCCTCGAAATTGGGCCGCGTGACGAAGAATTGCTTCAGGAGATCCGGGAGTTTGGCCGCGCGCACGTGGATGAGATTGTCGAGGACTTTTACCGTCATTTGCAACGTTTTGAGGAAACACGCCAGTTTCTCGGGGGACCGGACCGAGTTGCACGCCTGAAGCAAACGCAACGGGCGTATTTTTTGCGGATGCTCGAAGGAGGGTTCGATTCCGCATACTTCGAAAGCCGCTTGCGCGTGGGCGATGCCCACCAGCGGATCGATATGCCGCCCGAGTGGTACCTGGGCGCGTTTGCCTTGTACTTGCGGCTACTGATTCAGCGCTTGCGGATGCACTACCGGCACGATCCGGACCACCTGTGTGAGATCATCCAAACCTTGACCAAGGTGATTTTTCTCGACGCGAGCCTAGCCATCGACGCTTACATTGCCGGCGGGTACGTCCAACGGGCACTGGCGGAGCAATTGGCCGAAATGGCGGAGAAGGCCACGCGGGCGCTGGAAGAAAAAGCGGAACTCGAGCGGCTCAAGACGGATTTGACCAACATGATTGTCCATGACCTCAAGGGTCCCATAGGCGGCATTCTCACCGTGACTCAACTTGCGTTGCGTAAACGCGGCGCGAGCGAGGAGACGCACCTCAAGCGCTTCGAGCAAATTCAGCGCAGTGCGCGCGACTTGTTGCGCATGATCGAAAATTTGTTGGAAATCGATCAGATGGAAAGCGGGCGGCTGGAGCTGCGGGTGGAGGCCGTGGAAGTGGAGCCATTGTTACAGGAGTGTGCTGCGGAGTACCGCGCGGCTGCGGAAATGGCAGGGCAAACCCTGGAGGTCAAAGTGGACGGGGAGTTGCCCGTGTTGGCGACCGATCGGTGGCTCCTCCGGCGGATTCTGAACAACCTCGTGGTCAATGCCATCCGGCACAGTGGATCCTCGGCAACCATTACCTTAGGGGCACAGCCCACAGAAAACCAATTGGAAATCTTTGTGGCCGACACGGGGCGGGGCATTCCGCTCGAAGAGCAAGCAATGCTGTTCCAAAAAAACCGCCGTCTCCCGCGGGGCGCCCACCGGGAAGATACGGGGCTTGGTCTCGTGTTTTGCAAGATGGCCGCAGAAACCATGGGCGGATCGATTCGCTTGTGGAGCGAGCCTGGCGTCGGCACGAGATTCGTGGTGAGCCTGCCGATCTCCTGACTGGGCAAACTCGCGGGAAGCCCTCGCTGCAGGCCTGAGGGAGAGAACACCGGCCGGGTTTGTGGCGGCCTATCTTCGAAAGCGGAAGGAGCGTGGGTTCCTCCGGAATGCGCTGCCCGTGCGAACTCGCGATTCGTGCGGCGAACACCTCATGGCCCGTGGAGGGAGACGAAACCAAAGAGCCTCCGTGGGGCAGTTGGTCAGCCGCGGAATATGCCGCGGTCCCTTGCCGACAACGCACGGACCTTTCGCGGTCGATCGTTGGGGCGCGGCTCTTTTCTACCCGATCCTTGCGGCGGAGGTGCGCGGAAGGCTCGACCCTTGCGCCCCCGAGGCTTCGAGGTGTGACGCAACGTTCTAGGAACCGCGGGAAAGTGCATGGTCACGACGAGCTCGATGGATGCGTCGTACGCACGGTGAGCAATGGGAGAGGTAAGCCTTGGTGGCTGTGCTCGCTTGCGCCGTTTCGCCCACGGGCAAACTGGAACCAGTACTGCGGGTGTTCCCCTTTAGCCTTGCCGCGCGTTGCAGTGCTGGCATGGGTGGGGAGGGATTGCTGCCGCTTCGCTCGTGAAGCGCTGAAAGAGTCGCATGAGCCGGAGGTCTCGAAGGGGCAATGCCACCTACCGTGCCTCACCCGCGGAGGTGGCTAAATGCCGTGCAGCGCCAATGGCAGTGGCATATTCGGCGTACGGTGGAACGAGAAACTGAACGTCGAACAGGCCGGTGGTGGCACGCACCCGTTCCATAAAGGGCCGCACACGCAGCAGCTTGCCGGTGAGAACAATGTCTTGCTGCGAGCAAGCGCGCGCCGCCAGTACACTCAAGGATACGATCACCTCGGCAATCATGTTTACCAAGCCGCGCGCTTTGTCTTCCGGCCGGGCATCCGCCCCGAGTTTACCAAAGTTGCTGGCCGTTGCGTGGGCGGGCAAGCGGCCGACGGGTCCACCGGCGATGTCACCGACGGTAAGATCCACATGGGCTAAGTCGCCGGCAGCCGCGAGCCGTTCGAGCGTGTCGAGGCGCGATATCTGCACGAGGTGCCGTGCCAGACCCAAAAGCGTTCCTCCCCCAACACCAGTGCCGCCCACGTGCTGCACATCGCCGCGCTCCACCGAGACCAGCGCAGTTCCTGTGCCGAGGGAAACGACGAGGGCGCGCTCACGTTCAGCAAGGGTGGCTCCGCCGATTCCGATGGCAACAATTTCCGGCACCTTGTGGACGGGAATGCCGAGAATACGTTCGCCTAGGCGGCGGGAACCGCCACCCGTGGCAGCCACTGCTTCGATAGAACCAAGTCCAACACCAATCTCCTCGGTCAGTTTTCCGAGCGCCCCCGCGGCCGCGGCAATGGGATCGTTGGCCTCGACCGTGACCACATGCGGGTTCGTGCCCCAGAGGACAGCATCGGTTGTGGAACCGCCAAGGTCGATCCCGATGATCATGGAAGGCTACCGTCTTGCGATCGGCTCGATTCCGGCTGGTTTGGATCGAGGTCGCGGCGAAGCACCACGACGCGCTCTCGCCGCTCCGCCGGGTACCTCTCCCACTTTGCTGCTGGAACCTCGCGAGGCGAAACCACGCGGAATCCTTCGCGGACAAAAAATGCTTGGGCGGTTGGCACCGTGGTGCATGCAAACACGTAACGCAAGCCGAGCGTTCGGGCATCGGCCAGAACGCGAGCAAGGAGCTTTCGTCCAATCCCCTCGCCCTTGAATCGGGTAATCGTATATAAGCCGACCACTTCCCCAGCTTGGTCGGGCTCGTAAAGCTCCGTTTCCAGCGCACACACGCCGGCCAAGTGGTGCTGACCCACCACGGCACCGTAGGCGTGGAGAAGAAAGCGGGCAATTTCCTCCGGCGTGCGGGGCTTGAGTACTCCTTCCTGAACCCCCCGCGCGAGCAGCCGCTCCACTTCGGGAAAGTCGTCGATACCCAAGCGCTCCACCGAGCAATAATCGGAAGAAGTAAAAAGCGTACCCGAGCCGGTGTACGTGAAAAGCTCCTCCGCCAGCCCAGCGAGCCGACACAGGTTCACGGAACCCACCCCTTCCGCTAGCGCTTGGCGCACAGCAGAAAACACGGCCCGCCGATGGCCCAAACCAGCCCATTCCGCCTGGCCCACCTCTAACACGGCGTCGATCATGGCCGCATCCATGAACGGCACGGTTTGTCCTTTGGTGTCGGCAATGCCTCCCTCGGGTTCCACCAGCACCAACTTGTGAACGCGCAGCTTGCCTGCAAGCTGCGTGGCCAACTGCAGGAAAGCTGCACGACTCAGGTTGGGCGCCAAGAGGAAAAAGAGCCGATCCTCACGCAGGGCGAGCCAGGCCCGCGCCAGCAAACTTGTGTCGGCGCTCGAAGGGGCATTCGGTGGTATTTGTTGAAACTGGGGGCGGCTGCCGGTAATTGCCGGAAAAAGCGTGGGAAGTGAGCGCAATCGTCCGCTGATTTTCCTCACGAACTGCACGCCACTTTGTGGCTGATCGCAGGCAAGCAAAACCAGAAGTCTTGTGCCGTTGTCGAGAAGCTCCTCGATGACGGATACGAACGACCCCAGCACGGGCTCTTTTTCCGCCAGTTCCTCTGCGGCCAGTGCGACCACCAAGGTCCGGCCACGAAACTCGTCGAGGTAAAACTGTTTTTCCGGAGCGAGCTCGGCGTTGTTTTCTGCTGGCAAGGACGGCTTGGACCACTGCATCGCTGTTGCGCGAGGCTATCAAAGCCTAGCCAACAGAGCGAGTCCGTCGCGCCGGCTTCGATTCGCGGAGATCGGAAGATTCGGGTAACATCGGTTCCCACAGATACCAACGTACTCCCTCGTGGCCGCAGCGGAATCACCTTTTTGTTTCCGGCAATTTCTTTGCTTGCCGACGTATTGGCCCAGTTACCGCGCGGAGAAGCCTGTGCAGGACGAAGATTCACCCCAGCCCTCGAGGGGAGAGAGAAACTTGTCCCCGGAGCGTTCCTTCGTCGTGCTGGAGGCGTTGCCTTGCCCTGTCCTAGTCGCCGACGCCGGCGGCAAAGTTCTGTTTGCGAACGGGGCGGCTGTGGCCGTACTCGGAGTGCCAATCGAGGCATTGCGCGGACGAACTGCAGAAGAAATATGGGCTGCGGTTGGGGCGCAATTCTCTAGGAACAGCAGGATTTGCGGGCTTTTCCCCGGTAGTGTCGCTTCGGTGGAATGGGGAAGTGAGGGCGGAGAGCGCCGCTTTTTCGTGGTAAGCGAGGCTTGGCTTAACCTCGAGGGCGAGAATGCGAAAGTGATTCTACTTCAAGAGGCTGGTAGCGTGGTTGCCGAACTTTCCGCTTTGGGCGACTGCCGCGACCGCTTTCATACCTTCATGAGCTACTTGCCCGGTGTGGCATACATGAAGGACCCCAGTGGACGGTACGTATATGTGAGCCCAACGTTCGAACGCCATTTCGGTCGGCCAGCGGATTGGTACGTGGGCAAGCTCGATACCGAGGTTTGGCCTGCGGAAGTAGCCGAGCAACTCCGGGCAAGCGACGCAACAGTGTTGCGACAACGCACGGTGGTGCAAAGCACCGAGCAGGTGCCGCAAAGCGACGGAATCCACTACTGGCTGGCCACGAAGTTTCCCATTCTCGGGCCGTCGGGCGAGGTGGCGTTGATTGGAGGTGTGGCGGTCGATGTCACAGAAGAGCGGCGCGCGCTGGAAAACCTCAAGGAGCTCGAGCGCGCGACGCAACAACGGGGTCGCCTGGCGGACGTTGGTGCCATTACCGCTCAGATCTTGCACGATTTGGCCAACCCCATTGCCGGCTTATCGATGCAGGTTCAACTTTTGTTGCGCCGGGCAGGACGCGATCCGGATCGCCCAGTGGCCACCATAGTTCAGTCGCTGGGCCGCCTGTTAGCCGAAGTCCAACGTTTGGATGTGTTACTGCGCGAGTTCAAGGAGTTTGCCCGCGAGCAGCGGCTGGAGTTGCAACCTCTCCGGCTGCGCACGTTCCTCACGGAATGTGTGAACCAGTGGCGCCCGGTTGCACGAGCTCGTGAAATCGCCCTGAATGCGGAGCTGGCGCCAGATCTCCCTGTGATCCGTGCCGACCCGGAGCAGCTTCGCCGAGTGATGGACAACTTGCTGAAAAATGCCATCGAGGCGATCGATCGAGGTCCGGGAAGCATCTGGGTTCACTCGCTGTTGCACGAGCCAGAGCATGTGCGGATTTCCGTGCTGGACGATGGTCCAGGCATTGCCCCGCACGTCGACCCGTTTCGGTTGTTCGAGACGACGAAACCCTACGGCACGGGTCTTGGCTTGCCGATCGTGCGCCAGATCGTGGAGGCTCACGGCGGGAAGATCCAGTTCGAACCCCGCGAACCAAGGGGTGTGGTTTTTCACGTCGATCTCCCCCAGCAGGGCCCAGCCTGGCCGGTGCCACCGGGCGGGTTTGTTCGGATTGGCTAGGGGCGCCCTTAGGTTTCCACGGGCGGTGCCGGGGCTTGGCAGGAACTCAAGCCGTAAGTTCCAGCATGCGTCGCAGCGAACGCTCGGCGCCTTGGCGAACTTCTTCCTCGAGCACGATCTCGTGCTGCATGGTTTCCAAGGACCACAGCGTGCGGTCGAGCGTGATCATCTTCATGAACTGGCAGAGTTTGCAGGCCTTGTAGAAGGTTTTTTCCGGAACCTCGAGAAAAAGCCGGTCCGAAAGGCCGCACTCCGTGACGACCACGAACTCTGTGGCCTCGCTGCGCCGCGCGTACTCGACCATGCCGCTCGTGCTGAGCACCGCATCGGCAAGAGCGATGACGTCCGCTCGGCACTCGGGGTGGACCAAAACGCGCGCATGTGGCAACGCTTGCTTGATTCGCACGATGTTCTCCGGCGTGATCTGGTGGTGCACGTAACAGGAGCCGTTCCAAGTCAGGATGGTCTTCTCCGTGTGCTGTTGCACGTACTCTCCGAGGTGTTGGTCGGGAACGAACAAGATGTGCTGATTCGGCAGCCGGTTGACAATGGTGACTGCATTCGAAGAAGTGCAACACACGTCCACCACCGCTTTCACGGCCGCCGTGGTGTTGACGTAAGCAACCACCGCAAGATCGGGGTAGACGGCTTGGAGCTCTTTGCGCCGCTCGACGATTTCCTCCGCAGTCACGCTGTCAGCTAAAGAGCAGCCGGCACGGAGGTCGGGCAGCAACACGGTCTTCTTCGGGTTCAAAATCTTGGCCGTCTCTGCCATGAAGTGAACCCCACAGAACACGATGACGTCCGCCTCCACGCCTGCAGCTTTGCGCGCCAACTCGAGCGAGTCGCCGATGAAATCAGCCACTTCGAAGATTTCCGGCCGCTGGTAGTTGTGGGCTAGAATCACTGCGTTGCGCTTGGCCTTGAGCGCGCGGATTTGCTCCACCACTTGCGCCAGGTGGCGGCAAGTGTCCAGGTCGTAATACCCTGGATGCATGGGTGCGAGTTTATGGTGAAGTTCTTCGGCAAGATTTGCTAGCGCTTCCATTGTGCGTGCGAAGTATTGGAGCGGCTTCTAGCGATTGTCGTGGGTTTCCCCAATAGGGCACTCTCCGCGCGCGTCACGGCTTGGGAATCCGGAGTCGTTTGGCGATCATCAAGCTTCCGGAAAGCGCGAACAACAAACTGGGCCAATGCAGGGCCACACCAAAGAGCCTGGTAGCGAAGATGGCTTCCCCGCTGTATGCCCCCAAGGTAATGGCCAGAGGAACGACACTGGTGGGAATGGGCGTCCCCTCGTAGTAGCGTACCTTTCCGTGGGAGTCGGCCAAGGCATCGGCACTGATGTTGTAGCGCGCAAGGCGAGCAAGACCGCAAAGGGTGAAGAACACCAGCACGGCCTGGTCAGCTACGGTGCGCAGCCCCACAGCATAAGCGATTGCCGCCGGAGCGGCCCCGAACGATAGCAGGTCGGCAAGCGAGTCCAGCTCGCGCCCAAGCGAAGAGCTAGCCTCCCGTGCCCGAGCGACCCAGCCGTCGAGCAGGTCGAGCACCAAGGCAATGGGGATGAGGGAGCAGGCAATCCACAAGTGGGCGATGTCCTTATCTTCCACAAAACGGATGGCTTGGAATAACGCCACGACTCCGCAGGCACCGTTGGCCAGGGTGAGGAAATCTGGGAGGCCGAGGGTGCGAAGCAAGTCAAATCGGCGCGGATGGACCATGGTAAGGTTGCTCCGCGGACCAACTTGCCGGGTGTGGCCGGGATGGTCAACCCAGGAGTGCAAAAGTCCAATCTGCGCGATTCCAACTACGGCACGCGGAAATTCGTGGCTTCCACGCTTGGCTGCGATCGTGGGTGCCGGCATGCGCCGGGCGTAGCTCGACCGATGGAGACTCACGCCAGGACGGGATTTCCCCGCACTGTCGGGTCTGGCGATCGAGGGCTAACGCCTAGAATCGAACCTTCTAAGACCCTCGAGGTAGATGGGGACGAAGTAACGCGTCGAGCAAAACCCGGCTAGGCACGTGTGGCCTGCGATGCCGAGCACCTTCCAGTTCCACGACGACGATTGATTCGTAAGTCCACCACGGGAAGAGTTGTGCCACCGCATATTCTGCGCGGCACAACCAACGCAGCAATGTTGCTCGAGGAACGTAGCGCCCCAACATCCGCGCCGCGGCATAGAGAATGTTCCACGGCAGGCGTTTGAGCCATTGATACCGTGGTTGTTCTCGCACATCGTCCTCGGCAATGATTGCATAAAAGGGACGGAGGAGGCGACTCAAACTCGGGTAAATACGTGCTCTTGGTCCGAACAGCAGTTGCATTTCCGCTCGGGTGAGCATGCTGACGTGGGCGTGCGGTGTCACCGGTGCTTCCCGCGGGGTGCCGCTGCGTGCATGGGGTAGCGCCACCACAATAAGATTCCGGGCAGTTCGCTGCAGTTCTTCGACTGCTTCTTGAATCGGGCGAACGTGCTCCAAGGTGTTGACGGAAACGGCCACATCTACCGCTTTGTTCCGAAAGGGTAGGTGCAAGGCCTCGGCTGAGACCACGTTGCCGATGCGCTCCCTTGCCCGGCGGCACGCTTGCACGGATAAGTCAACGGCAACGCAGCGAGCTCGAAAGAGATCCTCGATCATCCGGGCAAGGAATCCTTCACCGGCACCGAGGTCGAGAACAGAAGAGAACTCGTATTTGCTCAGATGGCGGAGCACGGCGTACAGGTGAACGTAGGTACCCAGATACTGGGAGCGAAGAGAGAGTCCATGGATCGGACTGTGAGGAACGTACGAGCCAAACCCTGGAGGAGGCCCGGAATAAATTTCGTCTAACCATGCCCGTGTACGTCGTGTGTACTCGTCCATCACCGACAGCGTTTCATCTTATCCCCTTTTCAGAACGCGGGCACAAGTTTTTCGTGCGGCCCCAAATGCGAAGACAGTGGCAGCCTACCGGGCAAGCCACCAGGCTCAGTCCTGCCGGCGTGGGTTGGGCATAGACAGGGCGCGCTTTTGGCTCGATGGTTGGCACGATACTTATGGGTGAGTGAAGGCCAGCAAGAGCTACTGCCAAGATCCTTGCCTTGGCCAACGATGGATTGCCAGCAGTCGCGGCCTGTACGCCTCGGTGAATTCCCTCACGACTGAATGCGCAGGATGATTTGTGCGGGCGGGCCAGTTTGGCCCCGTTCGTCGCGCAGTCGCACGGTCACCCGCGCCTCTCCAGGCGGGAATCGTGTTGCCACGTCGATAAACCCGCAGAACTGCACAGTGGAAGTCGCATTGACGAAATCGAAGCCGCCGTCGGGCTTGAGCACACAGGCATCATTTTTCCCTCGGCCGCGAGGCTGACCCGCGCCATCGAGGAAGCGGCAGCCTAAGTCATTCATGGCATCGATGACCTCAGGTACGTCGCGGAACATCGGTGGATCGATTGCAGGAACGCCGCCAGCTCCAGGGGGCAAACGATCGCAAACACGGGTGCTGCCATCTCCAAGGGGCTTGGACACCAGAATTTGTAGATCCGGCGGCCCGTTCTCACGAAAGGTCACCGTGCCCACGGCCACGTTCGTCGCTCCAGGCCGGCCCTCGATGACCAAGTTGAAACCCGCGCCCGTGGGACGTTCGAAAATCGGTGTGCCATCTTGAGCCGTGCCGCTTGGCTCGACAATGGTGTCGTCGGCACGGGTAATGCCAAAGAAGGTAATCACCGGGCCGGAAGAGACCCCGCCCGTCATGGTCGCGGTTGGCGTGGCGGTGCGGGTGCGTGTGAACGTGGGGCGCGCCAAGGTGGGCGTGCGAGTGGCCGTTGCCGTCTGTGTTTGCGTTGGGGTTGCGGAGCGGTTGGGCGGCATGGGTGAACGGGAAGGCGTGAGGGTAAGCGTGGGCGTGGGTGTTGGTGAGATCCGAAGGGTGACCGTAGCCGTAGCTGTTGGCGACCGGAGCGCGGTCGGTGTTTGGGTCGTCGTGCGCGAAGGCGAGAGCGTGCCCGTTGCCGTTGGCGTTGGAGGTGTAGGCTCGGACACAGTAGCAGTGGCCGAGCGAGTGGCTGTGGCTAATGGAGTGAAGCTTGGGGTCAGGGTTCGGACGGCGGTGAAAGAGGGCGAGGCTGTGGGTATCGCCCTCGAGGGCGAAGGCGTCGGTGACGGCACGGCTTCCCCCACCCGAAGAATCGCTTGTCGCGGCGAGCCGAGGTGGCCGCTCGTGTCCCGCAATCGCACCGTGACGGTGGTGTCGCCTCGGGGAAAGGCCAAGGTGCGGGTAATCGTGGCACAGAACTGGACCTGGCTTCCCGAGGCGGCGAAAATGGGTTGACCGTAGGAATTGGTCACGCAGGAACTCGAGGACGACAAACTAAAGTTACACCCGATGTCGTTCAGCGCGTCGGTAACGAATCGGCCTGGGCGATAGTCGGGTGGCACCACTGCAGGCACGCCGCCAAAACACACGTCTGTGCTGCCGTCACCGAGAGAACGGTCGAAGAGGATCTGCAGGTCGGGGCGGCCGTCTCCACCGCCACCGGGTTGGAACGTTACCTGACCCACGGTGCGGCCGCTTGGACCCGCCCTTCCCTCGACCACGAGTACAAAGCCCGATCCAGAGTTTCGCTGGTACACCGGCAAGCCATCGGCATACGTGATTGGCTCCAGGAGCCGGCCATCGGCGGTAGCGAACCCGACGAACGTAACGTTCGGACCTTTCGGCGGATCGAAGCCAGTTAGAATCATTTGGGTGAGGTCGGCTGCGGAAAGGCGCGCGTCCAAGTTTTGGTCTGCGGTCGTGCAAGCGACACTAGACCAATCGTGAAAAATCACCTGCACAAGCGAGTGCAGGTCCTCGGCAAGCCCCGCACCCCGGCAACCGATGGCCCAAGAGTGGCTTGGTAAGACGAGCGCGAGCACGCTTACCCCGGCCACCCATCCTCCGAAACTCCGCCACACCGGCCAACTTGGCGCTCTCATACACGAAGCTGCCACTTTACCCGCAGCGCTCTGCCCTCGGCAACTAGCGTTCTTTGCCCGACGTTCCGCTCCTTGGATTGCCCCCATCACCACCGAGCCCCCGTTGTTCCCACCGCCACCCACGTTGCCGCGTCAACAGAAACGTTGCCGCACAATCGTAGGGGCGCACGGCAGTGCGTCCTCGCTTCCACCACCAGCATCC
>FMJZ01022154.1_pt1 | contig 19900 bp, 16 predicted proteins | sample 1987881 | NCBI WGS metagenome assembly FMJZ01 (sample SAMEA4378227, study PRJEB15110) | soil metagenome | biome: soil; feature: Field; material: Soil | place: India | collected 2015-03-11 | depth 0 m
AAAAACCTGAAATCAAGCCGTCCGGATAACAAGAAAAACACCATCCCGAAAGACCAGACAAACTATCCGGGGAACTATCCCCGGGATGGGGTCTAAAAAGTAACACCGTTTATATAACATTTTGAAAAATAATACGATAAGCTATTAAAACCCAAAACTCTTTTTTCTACTTATCAGTAGAATTCACTTCGGGAAAACAAAAATGCCCACAAGTTCACATTTTCTTGACACCGGCACCACCAGGTTTAAAATCCTAAACAACTATGCTTACCAGAATCCGCAAACTGCAGGAAAAATTATCCGCTGAGAAACTGGACGGAATGGTCGTCTCCAGCCTCGCCAATATCCGTTACCTTTGCGGTTTTACCGGCTCCAACGGAATGATGCTCCTCACCCGTTCCGCTGCGACATTCTACACCGATTTTCGTTATCAGGAGCAGATGAAAACTGAGGTAAAAGGTTGTACCCGAAAGGTCCTGGACCGGGACCTTTATGCCGCCTTTCCGGTTGCCGACCTGAAAGGGATTCGCCGGCTCGGCGTAGAGGAAAACCACCTCAGCCTTGCCCGCTTCAACCTTCTGCGCCAGCAGATAAAAAAGGTCAAACTGATACCGATGCGGGACCTGGTCCTAGAACTGCGCCGGACAAAAACCCCGGACGAACTAAAGAGGATGGAAAAAGCCCAGCGCCTAACCGAAAAAACCCTAAAAGACATTCTTGGTCTCATCCAGCCCGGGATATCGGAAATGGACCTGGCGCTGGAGATTGAGTTCCGGTTCCGGCGCCTTGGTGAACCGGCATTTCCCCCGATTGTTGCCTCGGGCGAAAACGCCGCAAAGCCCCACGCCCGGGTCTCCACCCGCCGGCTGAAAAATGGCGACTGCATCACCTTTGACATTGGCTGCCGGGTTAACGGCTACTGCGCTGACATGACCCGCACCGTATTTCTGGGCAAGCCAAATGAAGAGTTAAAAACGGTCTATCAGGCGGTTCTCGAAGCACAGAACCGGGCGCTGGAGATTATCCAGCCCGGCGTCCCGGCAAAACTGGTTGACCTTGCCGCCCGTGACAGCCTTGACCGCGCCGGATTGGGCAAATTCTTTGGTCACAGCCTCGGGCACGGAGTCGGAATGGAAGTCCATGAACAACCCGTCCTTGCCCGGACCAGCAAACAAACACTGGAAAAAGGGGACGTGGTGACAATTGAACCCGGTGTCTATCTACCCGGAAAAGGCGGGGTACGCATTGAAGACATGGTCCTGGTTACCGACTCTGGCTACCGCAATCTAACAAAAATGCCCAAAAATCTCTTAATTCTCTAAAAAGGAGGCACGATCATGGTGACACCAAACGACTTTCGCAGTGGACTTTTAATCAAATACAACGACGAAATTTACGAGGTCCTCAATTACTCCCGTACCCGCACCGCCCAGCGCCGGGCCCGGGTGCTCACCCGCCTCCGCAACATCCGCACCGGCGCCCTGATTGAAGAAAGTTTTGAATCGGAAATCAAACTGGAAACAGTGGATATGGAACGACGCCGGGGCCAGTTCCTTTACGCCGACGACCTCGGTTACCACTTTATGGACCTGGAGACCTACGAACAGTTTTACATCAAAAAAGAGTCGCTGGGAGAGAAAACCTATTATCTTACCGAAGGGGTAGAGGTGGAAATCGGCTACATTGAAGGCGCACCGCTGATTATCACGCCACCGATGTTTGTCGTCCTGGAAGTTGTTGAAACCGAGCCCAACTACCGCGGCGACACCGCCACCGGCGGCGGTAAACCTGCCCGTCTTGCCACCGGTCTGGTAGTTGATGTTCCCTTCTTTATTAAAGTTGGTGACCGGGTGCGAATTGACACCCGCACCAATACCTACGTCGAACGGGCATAGCCACCTGGTGTGTTCACCAAACTCCTGATCGCCAACCGGGCAACCCCGGCACTCCGGCTCATCCGCGCCTGCCGGGAACTGGGAATAAAAACGGTCATCGCCTATTCCGAAGCGGACCGGGACTCCCTGCCCACCCTGCTCGCCGACGAAACGGTCTGTATCGGCCCACCACCCGCCCGGGACAGCTACCTTAACATCTCCCGTATCCTCTCTGCCGCCGATGTTCACCGCTGTGATGCGATCCACCCCGGCTGGGGCTTCCTCGCCACCAACCCGGAATTCGCCGATGCGGTAAGCGCCTGTGGTCTGACCGTTATCGGCCCATCGGCCGAAACGCTGCGTCTACTCAATGACCGTCTGATGGTCAGAGAGGTGCTGAAAAAAACCGGCGTGCCGTTATTACCGGCAACGGAGAAACCGATTACCAGCCCCTCAGAGGCGGTAACCATTGCAACCGCCCTGGGAATGCCGCTGATTGTCCGACCGGTGGCAGAACAACTCCCTTTCCGACACCTACTGACAAAAGAAAAGGACATTGAAAACCAGGTCCGAATGTGTCAGGCAGAAACCCGTGCTGCCCAGGAATCTGACCCCACGGTACCAACCAGTGCGGTCTATCTGGAAAAATTCTTTCCCGCTGCCCGGCAGGTAGAAATCCTCCTCCTGATTGACAATAACGGCAAAATCTTAACCGCCGACGACTGGAACGTATCTCTCCAATACCGAAAAAGAAAACTCGTCGCTGAATCACCAGCCCCCTTTCTCACCGTTCAAAAACGCCAGGCACTGAAAAAACTGGCAACCGCCGCGGCCCGGAAACTGAAACTGACCGGCATCGTCACGGTGGAATTCATACTTACCCGGGATGGCACCGCCTTTCTCCATCGCATCGGCCCCCAGCTCCCCCTCTTTCACCCCCTGACCGAAACCCGCTACGGTATTGACCTGGTCAAAACCCAGCTCCAGATCGCCGCCGGCACATCGGTTGACCATTTCCCCCAACCCACTGCTGACTACGCCATCACCTGCGCCCTTTATGCCGAAAACCCAGATGCCGAATTTGAACCATCGCCCGGCACCGTAACCGAACTGCGCCTCCCCGGTGGTCCCGGCATCCGGGTTGACTCGCACCTCGCCCCCGGCACCGAACTACCGCCCTACTACGACCTCCTGCTCGGAACCATCACCGCCGCGGCGACGGACACCACAACCGCATCGGTTTCCAGCCGGCAACAGGGCATCAACCGCCTCAGCCGCGCCCTGGCCGAAACCGCTATCGGTGGTGTTACCACCAACTTGCACTTCATCGCCGACCTTATCCGCAGCCCGGTATTTCACCGCGGTGAATTCACCGCCGATACCCTTAACTTCCCGAACGGTATTCCTTGACCTCTTGACTAAACTTTATTATGATATTCAATAAACGACTTCTGAATTGCGCAAACTCTTGATTAAAGGACAGCGATGGATGAAACACTGAAACGCGGGGAAAAAACTGCTGGCTACGAAAGCCGGCTCAAAGAAGCCATTCAGACCGTTGATTTTCTCTTACAACGTAGCCGTAGCCGCTATCCAGAAAGCCTCCCCTCCTATCATCTCCAGCGCCTGATCGCCTGGCGGACCGGCGACACCCGGGACTGGCAAACCGGCCCATTGTCTGAACAATCACCGCTATTCGCCCACCGGGATAGCGATGCCCGGAATTTAAATCCCCTCCAGCGTGAACTGGAAATCCACCGCTGCTATGCCGAGGCGCTGCTCATCCAGGAGGCGCTCCAGGAAATATCACTCAGCGCCGAACAGAAGGAAGAACTGATCCAGCGTGCGCTCGGTATGCCCTCGGCGCTGGAATCCCGGCGATTGGGTGAGATCCACTCCTGCCCGACGGTCCAGCCTCGCAACATCGCCGATTCGCCGCAAAAAATAACCGCCGCGATTGAACTCATCACCCCGGTACTCGGAGAAGCTACCGCCCTTACCTACGGAATGTTTATCCTTGCCGGTTTACGCGCCCGGACCGAGTTTGAAAACTACGGCCGAAAACTGGACACCCTGTTCCAGCGGGTACTCGCGACACCGGAGACGGCTCAGATGCTGGATATGGTAACAATTAGCGACCGGCGTGCCGGTTTTGAACCCCAGTTTCGGCTCCTGCTTGCGGTGCGCAATAGCCTCTGGGCATTAAAACCCAACCGGGCGAGCCCGAACGGATTTTTCCTCCTCACCAAAGTGATTGACGCCTATCTTTCCAACCGCCCTACGGTCGGCAATATCCTCGGATTGACGACTATTGACGGCATCATCGTCGGCAAACTGGGCTTTCCGGTCCGCTATCTCTACGACGCGGGCACCATCGCGCTGGAAGTTTTAATTGAAAACCGCAGTGTCTACTGGGACCCGGGCAAACCGGTCCCCCTTTCCTTTACCCCCAATCTTACCGGCCGGCGCCTTTCCCTCTCTGATATGCTCGGACTGGTCTATGCCAGTATAGCCAACGCCTATTTCAACCAGGCCCTCTGGGACCGGGCAGTTGAAAACTACGAACGGGTTCTTGAACTGATGCCCGACTCCCCGGAAACTTACACCGACATCGCCGCCTGCTACCTCCGCAAGCGGCTCCCGGAAAAGGCGCTCGCCGCATTACAGCAGGCAGAAAAACTGGCTCCGAAATCGGCAACTGTCCACCATCTTATCGGCAACGCCTATGCGATGGCAAACCAGTGGCGGGAAGCGATCAGCGCCTATAAAAAAGCGGTGCAAATCACCCCCAAATTTGCCGAAGCCTGGTATAATATGGCGCTTGCCTACGAAAAAATGGGCAGCCCGGACCAGGCCGGTGCCGCCTTCCGGATGGCAATAGAAATCAACCCCAACTACTCCGCCGCCTACCTCGCCCTCGGCAACCTCTACCTGGAAAACAAACGCATCAACGAGGCGATCCACTGGTATCGGGAAGCGATCAAACACGACCCCAACCTGGTTGCGGCTTATTACAACCTCGGCCGCGCCTACTACGAAGGCAAAGACCTTGACAATGCCATCCAGGCCTACCAGAAGGCGATAAAAATCAACCCGAAGCACGCCGGTGCCTGGTATAACCTCGGCATTGCCTATCGGGACAAAGGCAATAAGGAAAAGGCGGTGGAGGCGATCGAGCACGCCGTCTCGTTAAACCCCAATCTGTTACGCTAAACCATGGGATTTACAGACCTGCCAATTATCCGTTCCCTGGCACGCTTCTTCCGCGCTACCTTTATAAAGGAACAACCGTTTATCTGGAACCCAGGGCGTATCGGCCCGCGGTTTAAGTGGCTCGATCACAACCACATCAAGATCCTGGAAGGTCCCCTGATCGGCAAAGAACTGGAAATCGTCACGGAGATTTTCCCCAATAAGGCGAACATCTTTACCTCGCTCAATGGCCAGCAGATCGGCCGGGCCTATATTGAACGCGACCCACCAGGTGTCGGGGTTATCCTGTGGGACATTGCGGTCAAAGAAGGCTACCGCCGTAAAGGGGTGGCATCAATTATGACCTATTGCATCTTCCGGGAACTCCTCTCCATCCAGGAAACCGCCTTCTTTAAAATCCGGATGATGCGACTGATGAAACCGGCGGAAAAAAACATTGAACTCCAAAACGTCGGCATCGGCGTCATCGGCAACCGGCTTGGCTTCACTCCGGAATTCAACCTGGACCGGCTTCTCCGCCCGGACAACATTGTCGGTCTCGAGGTCCTGCCGGCAAAAGGCGACTTCCCCCCCAGTTTTAAAATTGTCATCAAAACCTTTCCTCTTGTCCTGATCGCCTTTGTCCTTGACACCGATACCCTCAAACCGGTGGACGACTTCCGCACCTATGTCCAGTTAACCAAAGACGAAACCACCATCTATAACTGGGTTCGGCGCGGCCTCATCGTCATCGGCAACGGCAACTACTGGCTGCGCCGCAACGGTGTTGACCAGTTCGTTAACCACCTCGCCACCGATGAATTTGAAGCCCGTATGTTCTGGCGCAAGGTGCGCGGCTTATAGGAGGCGCCCATTCCCGAAAAGCTTCGCCTTGATACGCAGCGGGTAATTGAAATCGTCTTCAACCGCATCAGCCCGCGCATCGGCTCGGGACTGATGCTTGCCAGTCTTCCCCCATTCACCTCCTCTGACCCGCTCAACGCCGTTATGAACAACTACGGCTACAATAAAATTCACGCCGACAAACCCGCCCAGAAAATCCTGACCAACTCCGGGCTACTGAAAACCTTTTACGATAACGCCTTCACGAACAAAACCCCGCTCCTTCAGAACTTCCGTTCAACTTTTGGCCATCTGGAAATTTACCTCGCGCTTGAGTCGGCACTCAAAACCGCCTGGTTTATCTCTGACCCGCACAACAAAATTGCCCTGACCAACTACTACCGCGACGCCACATCACTCGGACTCAAAGCCGACGGCATCCTTCTCCTGGGCTCAACGCTAAAACTGACCCCGGTTGGCTGGCAAAACCTCTATTACCTGCTCACTGATGATTTTGTTAAAAAATATGGCCCGATTGAGCGGGTGGAAATAATGAGTATGTTATCAGGGGTCCGCTGGCGCCCTCCTTCGCTGGGACTCGGTGTTACCCTCCTTAATATGAAAGAGTTCAAAGAAATCAAAACTACAGTAGAATCGGCAATGAAGGGCGGCACCGATGAAGAAATCCACAAGTAAATCAAGGAGGATACAATATGAAATTACCCGGCATTGGTAAACTTGACCCTGAGTCATTTAATCAACTTATTTTCCCCTACCTGGGGGCACCTTCGCCCCGGGTCCTCTTGGGACCGCAGCACGGTGTGGACGCAGCCGTAATCGCCTTAGACGATGCCCCACCCGGAAAACGCCGCGTGATGGCGGTTGCTGAAGACCCCACCTTCGGCCTGCCGGTAATTATGCCTCATCTCGGTTGGGGGATTGTCCACATCTGTGCCAGCGACGTGGCGGTAATCGGTATCAAGCCCCAATTTCTCACCATCTGCCTCCTCCTTCCACCGGAAACAACGCCGGAAACCCTTAACCACATCTGGCAACAGGTCCACCAGGAGTGTCAGAAACTCGGCATCACCATTGTCGGTGGCCACACCGGTGTCTATCCCGGTATCTCCTATCCGCTTAATGGCGGCTGCACCGTCTGGGGGTTCGGTCAGGAAGACGAACTCACCCCGGCATCAGCGGCACGTCCCGGCGACATCCTCGTGGTTACCAAAGGCCCGGCAATTGAGGCAACCGGTATTCTGGCGCTTCAGGCCGAATCGGCTCTCGTCAAGGCGCTGGGTGAACCCACGGTTACCGCGGCAAAAAGGCTATTCCAGGAGATGACGGTGGTGCCGGACGCCCTGCTCTGCCGGGATTTCGCCCGGGCAATGCACGACGCCACTGAAGGCGGTCTGCTCGGTGGCATCTACGAAATGGCGCAGGCGAGCAACATCGGTGTCACCGTTTACGAATCAAAAATCGCCATCCCAGAACCGGTGGCAAAGGTCTGTGGCTATTTCAATATTGACCCGCTTATTGCCATAAGTGAGGGAACCCTGGTCGCCGCAGTACCTCCGGAAAAAATGGCCGGGCTCCGCGCCGCTGCCAGCAGCGCCGGTCTACCGGTATTGGAACTGGGCGAATTCACCGCCGGTGAACGGATTATCATCCGCCGGAACGGAACCGAAGAAAAATTACTGCCGGTAAAGGAAGACCCTTTCTGGCAAGCGTATTTTAAAACATTAACCGGATGAAAAGCGAAAACGCCGCCATCATCGCCCGCCTTATTCAGGCGGTAATGGAGATTGAGAAATGTCCCGAGCTTACCCCACTTATTCCGGAAGTCCGCACCAACATTGTCTTTGCCCGGCCCGGTGCCCGAACCCCGGCCGATGTCGCCGCAGTGGAAGGTCGCATCACCGTCATCGCCGGAAAGCCGAAGGCAGCCGGTCCGGTCCGCTTTGGCGCCTCGGACCACCTTGCCCGGTTGGTGATTGAACTGCGCAATTACCACCCTGAAATCCGCTCGGTGGTTGACTTCCGCTGGAATGAAAAAATTCACTCCTTCATCAACAATTGGGCAAAAGAGCATAAAAAAACTGTCGGTGTAATTGACCGTTCCCGGGAACCTACCGACCTGATCGGTAAAGAAAAGATGTCCATCCCCTGGAAGGTAAAAGAACTGCTTACCACCACCGCCGGTGCGGTTCCCGAAATTGCCTACGAAACTCGGGGCTGGGGTAAAGAGCCGTTGTTCATATTGATCGGTTCCGACCCGGTCCTCCTTGCCGAACGACTCACCACCATCGCCCGCTCATACGCCCGCTATGACTAACATTGTCGGGTTTATCTCCGTCCTCATCGGCATCGCCGTAATGCCGGCAACCGAAATAAAACCGGGAATGAAAGGCACTGGGTATTCGGTATTTTCCGGCACCAAACCCGAGCCGTTTGAAGTAGAAATTATTGACGTAATTTTCCAGGCGTTTCCGCGGGGCGACCTTATCCTTGCCCGCCTTGCCGGTGCTGGTCTGGAAAAAACCGGGGTCATCGCCGGGATGTCAGGCAGTCCGGTATACATTGACGGCAAACTGATCGGAGCCGTTGCCTATGCCTGGGATTTCGCCAAGGAACCGATTGCCGGCATTACCCCGGCTGAAGAAATGCTAAAAATCTGGGCGCTCCCAGACTCCGGCAAAGGCAAAACTCCCGGACGGGCAGCACCAGCAGAACGCACCACCTTCCCCTTACCACCGATTCCGCTTGCCATCTCCGGTTTAAATAAACGTCTGGAACAGGTAGTTGTCCCTCGTCTTAAAGAACTCGGCTTCCAACCGATTGCCGCCGGCGTTGCCGGCAACGACATTGATACCGCCGACCTTGTCCCGGGCGGTGTGGTAGGAGTTGCTATAATTGACGGTGATGTCCGAATGGCTGCGCTCGGCACCATCACCCACCGGGAAGGCAACCGAATCCTCGCCTTTGGCCACCCGCTATTTCAGGCCGGCACGGTTCAATTGCCGCTGACCGGAGGCAAAATTCACACCGTGCTTCCCTCACTGGAAATATCCTACAAGATGTTTTCCCCCACCAGTCCGGTCGGCATCATTACCCAAGACCGGAGCACCGGTATCAGCGGCCTGATCGGGCCCCGAGCACCGATGATTCCCGTCAATGTCCACCTTCGCTCCACCGCTACCGATGACACCTACCGATTCCGGATGGCGGTACAAGAACAGCTCACCCCTGAATTCCTGCCCATCGGCCTGGCCAATGTCATTCTGGCAAGCGAAGGCTTAATGGAGGAATACACCGTTGAAACCAGGATGCGGCTTACTCTCCAAACCGGTACCGGCGAGTCTACCACGGCCGAGGTCAAGCACACATTTATCGGTCCGGACCCGTTGATAAAAATGCTGGAAAAACTAAGGGCGGAACTAAAACTGCTTTATGAAAACAGCCTGCAGCCGGTGGAAATCCGATCCATCGCAACCACAATTCAACTCCTTCCGGGAAGAAATTCGGCGGAACTGATCGCCGCCCGCCCCCTGCGAAACCGAGTCCGAGCGGGTGACACCGTACCGGTTCTCCTGCGCCTGCAGACCTATCGGGGTGAAGAAAGCGAAACCCGCATCAATATCCCGATCCCGCCAACAACACCGAAAGGCAAAATTAACATTACCATATCATCACGTGATGACTTTCTTGCCGCTGAGGCCGGACGTGCCGGCAGAACGCTAAAACCGGCATCCTTCTCCAAACTCCTACAATTACTCGCTGAGTCAGGACGGGAAGATGAACTTATCGTCGCCGGTTTCCTCCCCCGTACCGGGCTGGTACTAATTGACCGGGAACTCTCCCAGCCGCCGCCATCGCTCCGCGCCGTCCTCACCGCCCGCCGGAGCGGTGGTGAAATTGAACCAACTGGCACCAGCCTCTTATTTAAACTCGCTGTGCCGATGAACCGGGTGGTGCTCGGCGCCCTCAACTTAGAACTGGAGGTTGAATGACCACAAAAAAATTATTTCCTTCTGTATGGCTAACCCTGATCGCTTGGGGAGCAATTTCCCTGCTTCCGAAACAGAACAGTTTCTGTACCGCCGCGGTCTGGAGTATCCCCGGTGCCGAAAGCCTGTTTACCAATATTAACCGGATTGAATTCCAAAATGTCCAACTTCCTGCAACCGGTAATGTCAAACTCAGCCCGGCAATAATCCTCTGTTGTTCGCTCCCGGAAACCGCGGTCTGGCAGATCGCCGCTGACCGCCGGGACAACCTCTATCTGGGCACCGGTTCCCGGACCCGGCTCTATACAAAATCCGCCCGCCGGCATTCCGCCCAGCTCATCTGGGAAAACGATGCCGGCGAAATCCTTGCCCTCACCATCGCTGCCGACGGCACCGTCCTTTTCGGCACCACCCCGGAAGGAAAAGTCTATCGCTACTCTGCCGGCGGTACTCCCCAGCCGCTCTATACAACCGGTGAAACCTATATCCACGCCCTGCTCACAGCACCGGACAAATCGGTCCTCTGTGCCACCGGTCCCAACGGCAAACTTTACCGTATTTACCCAGATGGCAGGGGTGAACTCATCTTCACCGCCCCCCAGGCTCACCTCACCGCCCTCCACTGGCTTAAACCGGGCCGAGAACTGCTTATCGGCACATCACCAGCCGGCATCATCTACCACCTCCTCATCACCCCTGGTGAGAAACCGCGCTCAACCGTCTTCTACGACAGCCCGCAGGAAGAAATTCGCACCATCCTCAGCGATAACAGAGGCAATGTCTATGCCGCCGGCAACCCGGGCGGTGACGAAATCGGCCCAGGAAACTCCCAGCCCGAGGTTTACCGTATTGACCAAAACGGCATCCTCCGCTGGCAGTGGTCCTGTCCGGACTCGGCCATCTTCCACCTCCATATGCTTCATTCCGATATCCTTGTCCTTACCGGCAACCGGGGCATCATCTACTCGCTTGATACCCTCGGGCAACCCACCATTTTCTGCCGGCTTGAGGAACCGCAGGTAATCACCGCCAGTTCCGCGGACCGGGTAACATATCTCGGTACCGCTAACCCCGCCCGCATCTATCACCTCACCGCCGATTATGCCGATTCCGGGTTCGTTACCAGTCCGGTATTTGACTGTGCCAACCCCGCCCGGTTTGGCAGAATTGACCGCAAAACCCGGATCCCCCAGGGCGCCGAACTGACAATTGAAACCCGCTCGGGCAACTCCAGCCTGCCCGACTCCACCTGGAGCCCCTGGCAACCGGCAACCGCAGATGTTGCCTCGCCGCCCGGCCGCTTCATTCAGTGGCGGGCAAAACTTTACTCCCGGTTTCCCTCGGTTACACCAGAACTGGAACGGGTGGACATCTATTACCAGCCGGTCAACCGCCCGCCGGCAATAACCAAACTAGAAATCAACCAGCCTACTCCGGGAGAAGCCCGTCGCGGCACCAGCCAGCCAAAAATACCGGTCTCCTGGGAGGCAAACGACCCTGACGACGACTCCCTTGTTTTCAACCTCTTCATCCAGGCAAAAGAAGACAGAACCTGGCAGCAACTGGCGCGAGACCTCAACGAAAACCGATACGAATTTGATACCCGCACCGTCCCTGATGGCTGGTACCGCATCCGCCTTGTCGCCAGTGATCGCATTGACCAGCCCACCCCGCTCAGCGCCGAGCGTATCAGCCCACTGTTCTTAATTGACAACACCCCGCCGCTCATCACCGGCATCAAAATCACCGGCAACCGGATAACCTGGACCGCCACCGACGCCATCTCGCCAATCACCGCCTGCCGCATATCGCTCAATGCTGGACCCTGGGTTCCGGTGGCACCGGTGGACGGCATATTTGATGATACCGAAGAACTTTTCTCCTACCAGCCCCAACTTACTACCCTCCCCGAAATCGTCGCGATCTGGGTAACCGACGCCGCCGGCAATCTCAGCACCGCGCGGGAAAAATTCCGCCGACCTTAAGAAAAACCCAGCCGCCGGAACACCCGTTCCAACCGCGCCACCTCAGAATGGTGGGTCATATCCAGATGCAATGGCGTAACAGAAATATAACCCGAATAAACCGCCTCAAAATCAGAGCCCCGGGTATGGGTGAAATCCATCTCGCCGTCAATTGTGTAAGAAACCCCGCCGTCGGGCAGACTCTCTTTAATCGCCATGTCCCGGTAAATTCGCCGGCCCAATCTCGTCACCCGCACACCCCGCACCGGGTGGGCCGGAATGTTTACATTTAAAAGCGTCTTCTTCGGTAAAACCCCTCGCAGAAGCACCGGCACCATCGCCCGGATAAAATCAACCACCGCCGCCCGATTCCTGCCCGCCTCCAAATAGGAAATCGCCATCGCCGGCATCCCTAAAAGCGCCCCTTCAATCGCCGCTGCCACCGTCCCGGAATAAAGCACATCATCACCCAGATTCGGACGGTCATTAATTCCGGAAAGCACCAGGTCAATCTTGCGCTTAAGAATCCCGTGATGGGAAATCAAAACACAATCGGTTGGCGTCCCGTGCACCGCAAACCAGCCCCGACGCAATCGCCACACCCTTATCGGTTTACGCAGGGTAAAGGAATGGCTTGCCGCCGACTGATTCACCGCCGGCGCCACCACCCACCTCCTGCCCAACCCCTTGACACTGAGGTAGAGCTCCCGTAACCCGGTTGCCTCAATGCCGTCGTCATTGGTAATCAAAATCAAAGGCCGACCCGCTATCTTCCGCTTCATCGTCTCTTCCCAATATTACGATTCTCCTTTCCCGGGTCAACATTCAACGCACCCCACTTCGCCCGCACCGCCGGAAACACCGGCCGCGATTCGCAACCGGCACTCCCGGAGATAAAGGTTGACTTGCTGCCACTTTCGGTTAGAATAAAAGCCGTCGGTGGCGTAGCTCAGATGGCAGAGCAGTGGAATCATAATCCACGGGTCAGGGGTTCGATTCCCTTCGCCACCACCAGAACTTGAGTGTTAATCGGTTGATCCTGTTAATCAGCAGCAACGAGAGTCACGGCGGGACCGGTCGGTTCCGCCATTATTTTTACAAGGAGGCAAAATGGGTTTAGAGGAAAGCAAATCCAGGTTTATCTGGATGAACGGGAAATTTGTCCCCTGGGAAGAGGCAAAAATCCACATCTGCGCCCATGTGATTCATTATGGCACCGGCGTATTTGAAGGCGTGCGTTGTTACAAAACGCCAAATGGACCCGCAATCTTCCGGCTCAAGGACCACACCGACCGGCTGTTCAACTCGGCAAAGATTTACCGCATGGAGATCCCTTTCACCAAAGAGGCGGTCAACGAGGCAACAATTGAACTGATCAAGAAAAATGAACTGGATGAGTGTTATATCCGCCCGATTGTTTACCGGGGCTATAAAGAACTGGGGGTAAACCCGTTTGGCTGTCCGGTAGAGGTGGCGTTGATCACCTGGAAATGGGGCAAATACCTCGGTCCCGAGGCACTGGAACAGGGGGTTGACGTAATGGTCTCCTCCTGGAACCGGATGGCGCCCAACACCTTCCCGGCGATGGCCAAAACCTGTGCCAACTACATGAACTCCCAGTTAATCAAGATGGAGGCAATCACTTACGGGTTTGTTGAAGGCATCGCCCTTGATGTCTACGGCTTTATTTCTGAAGGCTCTGGCGAAAATCTGTTTGCGGTGCGCAACGGTGTCATTTACACCCCGCCGCTCCATGCCACAATTCTGCCTGGCATCACCCGCGACACCGTCATCACCCTGGCCCGGGAACTGGGCTATGAAGTAAAAGAGACTATGATGCTCCGGGAGTTCCTCTACCTTGCCGACGAACTTTTCTTCACCGGCAGCGCTGCCGAAGTCACACCCATCCGTTCAGTTGACCGGATCACCATCGGCACCGGTAAGTGCGGACCGATAACCAAACACCTGCAGGAGAACTTCTTTGCCATCATTGAAGGTAAACGGGAAGACCGGTACGGCTGGCTGACCTTTGTTAAATGAAAATCGCCATCGGTGCCGACCACCGGGGGTTGGGCTTAAAAGAAAGGCTGAAATCCTACCTTATCCGCCAGGGGTATCAGGTTCTGGACAAAGGAACTTTTTCTTCCCAGCCGGTGGACTATCCGGACTATGCCTTCGCGGTTGCCGAAGCGGTGGCAAAGGGCAGGGCAAGCCGGGGCATTCTGATCTGTGCCACCGGCATTGGGATGGCGATCGCCGCGAATAAAGTAAAAGGGGTACGGGCGGCGCTGTGCTATGAACCCCGCACCGCCCGCCTCTCCCGCGAGCATAACAACGCCAACCTCCTATGCCTTGGTGCCGACATTACCGACCCGCTAAAGGCAACCAGAATTGTCCGGGTCTGGCTGAATACCGAATTCAGCGGTGGCAGACACTCCCGGCGCCTGGCGAAAATCCGCGCCGCCGAAGGCTAAACCGCACCGCTCGGCGTCGGTCGGGTACCGAACAAGAAAAGCCGCGGTTTACCTTTGCGCTGCCAGAATTGAAATGATAATGGAAACAAGCGGAATACCCACCGCCGACAGGATGGTGGTGTAATCCTGCCACCACTTAAGCCCGTACCGGGGCACCATCACAACATCACCCGGCTCAAGCAGGGGGTTGTTCTTACCGGAAAACCGTTTCCCGTCGCGAATAACAAAACTCCGACTCAAATGGCCGTACTCAGTTGGACCACCCGCCTGACCGACATAGTCGCTCATCCGCAGGTTGGGCGTCCACAGAAACGCCCCTGGCGAATTGACTTCGCCGGCCACATAAACCACGGTATTGTTCGGTGGCACCACCAGGATATCCCCGGGTAACAGTTCAATGTTATCGGTGGAATCACGCTCAAAAAACACCCGATACAGATCAACCGGAATCCGTTTCCGCTCGCCATTACTCCCCAGGACCAGCCGCTCCACATAGCAGTTACGCAGGTCTGCCCAGGGGGTCACACCGCCCGCCTTGCGCAGAATATCAAACACCCTTTCTCCGGCTCTGATTTCATAAATACCCTCGCTCATCCGCTCTTTATCAATGGTCAACGCCGAGGCCCGGATCCGGTATTCACCCCGACCGAAAACCGCTCCCTTGACCGTTACCAAACCCTCAACCGGTGGAACGTAAATCACATCCCCGGACTCAATAAATGGATTGGCGTTAAGGTCGCCCTCGTTTTCAAACCGCTCAATGTCAACTCGGGCAAAAGGCAGACCACCGCGAATGAGCATTATCTTTGTCTTGGAGCCGAGCGGAGCAAGCCCACCGGCACGGGCAATTACCTGAGAAACCCTCTCTGCCGGTGATGCGTTATAGGCACCAGGATAAAGCACCTCGCCGGTAACAAAAACAATCGCCGAACGCAAACCCATCAGGGTCAGTTTCACCTCAGCACCTTTAAAATATCGGCGGAATATAGCGCTCAAAGTATCCTGGGCCTGGCGCAAAGAAAGCCCGGAAACATTTACTGCGTCAACCACATCCAGTTGTGGCGACTCACCGGAACCGATTAAACTGGAGCCCATTCCTACGGGCACATTAATTGTCACCTTGCCCTCGTAAGTAACCGGTGTCTGATAAGAATAACTGACACCACCGGAAACGGTAACCAACAGCCGGTCTCCCGGCATCAGAATGTACTTGTCGGAGATAATTGGGCTCTCCACCCCCACCAGACTGGGCACTACCGAGGTCGGAGACTGAAGAAGCGCCGGAACATTAACCCCGCCCATCCCGGTAAGTCCTGTAATTCCTCCTTCTTGGGCAAAGGTCAATGTCAGCAATAAACCAAAAAGAACTACGCCGCGCATAATTGTTTTACGCACCCTGGATTGTAAAACCAATCGTTGGCAATGTCAATAAATACCGCTTATCGCTCCCGCCACCTGGGTGCTAAAACTGATAAGTTTCACCAGAATGATAAACAGCACCGCGCCGCCGATACCGAATAACGGCAAGACGAAAACGGCAAACACCGTCCCGCCCACCGCCCCGCCGGTGAAATCAAGAACACTCAACTCCCCGGCCACCCTGCCTGCCCGGCCCGGGGCTGACACGGTACCGGCCCGGCTCGCCAGACTGAACTGCCAGCCCAGAACCGCCCCGGCCAGAACAAGCACCAGAACAAACACCGCTCCAGGACCGCCGCTGATGGCAAGGAGATAAAGCGCTCCGGCTAAAACCACCAAAATGAGGTCGCCCGCTCCAAAAAGAAACGCCCGACTTACCCCGCGCTGCCATACCGACGGTCTCAACATACCGCCCAGCGCCGCCCCCGGTACTGTGCCGAACATAAAGCCGGCTAACAGCAGCGCCACCCCGGAATAAACCGACCCCAGAACTGTCTGATAGATAAATATCGCGAGCACCGATATACCGGCACCGGCAAACCCAGAGGTAAAAATTCCCAGCCCCCGGCAAAAGCCACCTCCCCGCACCAGCCCGCCGCCGACGCCAACAATAACCAGCACCACCAGCAACGGAATAAAAAGCCGGCGCAACACCCCGGGCAGAAAAGAATAAAACCGGGCAAATCCCGGTGAGGAACGGCGGTGCTCCCGCACCATATTCAAAAAAATCTCGCCCGGTACCAGGTCAGAGTTACGCACCACCCCACCCCCATCGCCAACCGAATTGACCCGCAGAAAACGCTCCTGGCGAAACGGATCAAGCAGGCTCACCAGATAAGCAGAATCAAGCACCACCGAACCCACCCCCCGCAGCCGGCGGGCCAGCATCGGAATGTCAACCCGGGGCACCTGTTCACCGGCCAGAATTAACGGAAAGTCCAGCCCCAGCACCATAACATCCGGAAACACCCGGCGCAAACTCTGCTGCCGGGTTTGCAGAATTGCCCGGGCATCAGGCTGAAGATTCTCCGGTGAACCCGGCACCCGTGTCACCAGCATCCCGGAATGCCGGAGCTTTTTCCGGCAGAGGGAGAAAAACTCTTCGCTAAAAAGACGGTTGGCAGCCAGACTTGCCGGCGCCGGCCCGGGCAAAATCATCAGGTCAAAACTGTCCTTTGTCTCCTTCAGAAACCGCCGGGGGTCATCAACCACCAACCTCACCCGCTGGTCCGCCGTCTCCTCCGCCACCAACCGACCGCCAGCCCGGCGCAACTCCGCCACCAGCACCGGGTCCAGCTCCACCACCGCAACCGCTGCCACCGGATGCCGCAAAATCTCCCTGACCAGACCACCCAACCCCTGGCCCAGCACCAGCACCCTTTCCGCTCCCGCGGCAAGAAGCATTGGCAGATGAATCATCTCCTCCATACCACCAATATCGGTTACCGGCACATTCATCACCACCACCCCGTCGTAAAGTACGGTCCGCTGTCCCTCCCGGTCCAGGGTCACCACCCGGCCATAAGGCGAATCCAGCACCTGCAGCACCCGCTGTCCGTGCCAGACCCGCTCCCAGACCAGCCGCTCCAGCCGCGCTGCCGGACCAGGCACAAACGCCAAAAAAAGCGCTCCCAGAAAAAGGAGTGGCAACCGTAACAACCTTTGCTCCAGCACCACCCCCATCGTCACCAAAAGGATCCCACCCAGAAGCGCCACCACCGCCAACCCCGAAATCCGGGAAAGTAGAAAAAAATAAAGCACCAGGGCGGCGAGAACCGTTCCCAGCCCCTCAAACAGATAGGCGCGCACAACACCGGTCCGGCGGTCCAAATAGGAAACCAGTTCGGCACCAAAAACAAAAAGCCCGCCATGGCTGGCGGCGGGCAAAAACGCCACCAGCAAAGTCAACCCGGTCAGCGGCAGCAATGATAAACTCTCACCGGGCAGAACACCCAGAATCCGCCGCGAGAAAACCACCCCCAGCACCGCCAAAACCGAACTCAAAACCGACAAAACCGCCAGCCCGGCAAAAAAATTCTCGGTCCGGTTCCGCCACCGGAAAAGGAAACGACCACATACCCAGGCACCCAACCCCTCGCAAACCAGCCATAGCGAGAGAAAAACTCCGCTGGCAACCTCATTGCCCGAAAAGACGGCAAACAGTTCCCTGATGATCATCACCTGCGCCACCAGACCCAGCCCACCAACCGCAATCAAAATCGGGAACATAAGGTTAAATAACGGGCGCCGGTAGAAGACCTAAACCAGCAGACAACCCTTCTTCTCGTACTCCTGAAACAGCCTGCCCCAGCCGGTCTCTTTTTTCCAGCGCTCAAAAATTTTGCGCTCCTTTAATGGCCAGTGAATAAAATCGTGGTTAAACTCCGATATGAAAATCGGAATGTTCACCAGCCAGGTGCGGAAAATCAACTTCTGCAAAAACCGCGTTGGCCCATACCAGGACATCCAGCCCAGAAACCGGTGAAAATTCCAGCCTACCCTAAAGCCCCAGTTCTCCTGCGCAATGTCATCGCCAACGATCTCAATCTCCCGCATATCGCCAACACCCAGCCCCTGCTCATGTGCAAGACGGATGTACTTAATGGACAACGGGTCAAACCCCATCATCTTTGCCGCCACCGCATCAATCGCCACCTGGTCCGCCGCGGCGAGAATTACATTCTTCACCACCGGTCGCACCGTCCGCGGTCCCGGACCATCCCCCGCGGTCGTCCCGTCCATCACGGCAAAAATCCCGGGGTGAATCTCCTTTTGAATCGCCAGAAGGTCAACTAAAGTCTCGTGAATCCAGGTATGGGTATAGTGCCGGTGGGTAGAAAGGAGCCCGCCAAAGGCGTTTTTCATCGCGCCGGTGGTAGTGGTGTAAATATGGCACTTCACCGTCGGCAGATGAACAATGTTCCTGCCGATAAAATAATCCGGAATCCGCAACCCCTCCGGATAGATGTGGTCCAGTGCCAGCATCTTCCGCTTCGGCGTAAACGGAATCCAGCGCATATCCGACTCCTTAAAATTGTACAGCACCGGCAACCCGCACTTCTGAAAAATTGGCACATACCGGTTTAAATCCTCGCCCTTATGGGTATCAATCACCACCGTCTTATTCTGCACCACCGCCAGGTCGTGATAACCCAGATCCTTTAACCCCAAGATTGTCCCCTCCAGCTGCCACGGTGTCGTATTTGCGCCCGGCATCGGATAGTGCCAGGAGATGTTGTCCTTCAGAATGGTGGTGACGCCCGGTTTCAGATGCTTATCCGCCTCAGCCAGTTTTATCAGCCGGCGATAATCCTCCAGAACCGTCTCCGGCTTGGTAAAAAGAACCGCAACTTTAGCACGACCGCTCATCAAAATTATTATAATTAAACATTACCTCTATGCAACAACAGAACTACCCAGCGGTCAAGGCACCACCAGAACCCGCCGCATCCTCCCCTCGCTAACAAAATAAACCCCGGCATTCAACTGGCGTCTACCATCGCCCAAAACCCTTCTCCCGCTCGCATCAAAAACCGCCCCCTAAAATCGATGCCACTCTTAAAAATACCCGCCACCACACCTGCGCTTTGCCCGCCCACCGGCGCGGGTCAATCGCTCCCTCGCATTACGCCGATTCTCTTCAAAAACCAACCGGGCCGCAGTGACCGCCATGCTCACATTCATCCGCTCTACCGGCACCGTCCCAAGCGCCCGCCCGACCACTGCCCGAACCTCGGGTTCAAATTCCCCTAATGCCGCCCCCAGCCCATAAACCGAATCCGCCGCACCCCACCCATTCACAAACCGGCGCAGAACCAACCGCTCCGAATGAGGGTCTCGCACCAACCGCAAAAAAGTTCGGGCAAATTCCGGCAACTCCTCACGGCGGAAAACAACCTATCTTTCGGCCGCGGTCAGCGCAAAAGAAATATCTAAATTGGCATGGGCAATGTCCTCCCACCGGTCTCCCCCTGTCCCCGGCAGCCAGTGCCGCCACACCCAGCAATCACTTAACCCCGGAATAACGCACACGGACCCTTTAACTCCTTTTTGTTTTTTCCACCTTATTTGCACCTTAAAATACCCTCCAACCACCACAGTATAATTATCCCCGTTACTATAAAACA
>FMJZ01029530.1_pt1 | contig 19898 bp, 17 predicted proteins | sample 1987881 | NCBI WGS metagenome assembly FMJZ01 (sample SAMEA4378227, study PRJEB15110) | soil metagenome | biome: soil; feature: Field; material: Soil | place: India | collected 2015-03-11 | depth 0 m
TACACATTTTTGCACAGGCACCTGTACCCTCTTTTTAGGGTAAAATGCTGTATCTTGCAGAAAAACAACGACTTATCTAAAAAATCACCTTATCTAAAACATTAGTTATAACTAATGTTTTTTTGTGTTTATTCTTTACTTAAGAGATAGTAGAAAGTTTTAAAAAGATTTAGGCACAGCGCGGTCGATTGCAAAAAAGATTTGTATGAGAATAAAAAGTGAATCGAGCTTTATATGAACTCATGCTGAAAAGATGTAATATTCAAGAAATAATTGGTTTGGGATTTTATGAAAGTATCACTGGTTAAAATGAGCGGTGTATACAATTACAATTATAAGTGTAAAAATCAATGCCGATACAAAAATATTGGTAAAGTTAAAGAAAGTAAATTACAAAGGATAACAAAGCATAGGTGTGTCCGCGCTATCACGAGAGATGTTAGATTAGAGTATTTAGGTGCTGGGTTGTGTATAATAATAATATTTGTCTAATTTCAGTATTAAAATGTGTGTAAGTCAATTCACAATTAAACAAAACATAATAATAGAAAACCACCCCATTGGATAAAATATACACAAAAATCTTGACGCCGATAATTAAAGCCAGTAAGGTTAAAATCAACTCCAATGCGTTATTGATTTATTGGCAAAATTAAAGAGGATGTAGAAAATTACTTTTAACATAATTAGTGCTAAACTTAATATGAAGGAATTTGTCTAACTTGTTAAGATGGACGGTATTAAGATTGAGGCAAAATAAAAACATAAAAGTATTTACCCGATTGGCAATTCCATATAATTTTTATCATCCCGAACCTTATGGACGCTGGACTTTAAAAAGTCTGTCTGATTTGAATAACGGCGAAATTTTGATTGATGAAGGTTTTGGATTGTTGTCGGCAACATAAAGTTTATGATGATTCGGTAGATATTTTTCAAGCGCTTTAGAGTTAGTAGTAAAAAATTGCTTGAATCGCAAATTAAATTTACGAGATGCTTTTTGAGCAAGCCGGCAATGATTTGCAGAATGAAATTGATAAGAAATTTGTGGAGTTAAAATAGTTCACAATTGCAATAGAAACTTCCTCAAATCACATTATATTCCTCCTTAGCATTATATATAACTGTTAAAATAGTTCACAATAAATAGTTTTGTCTTCAGCATTGTTTTGGTAAGTAAAAAAAGATAAGATTATTTAAGGAATTTCAGTTTAATGAGTTATAATCAAACTTTGTGAAAAATTGAATCGTGTAATTTTATGCCATTGGATAAAATATAGCAACAACCAGACTATAGAGGCGCTAATATAGAGGATAATAACAAAAAGAAGGTGTTGTAATTGAATTCCTTGTTTGATGTCTGTATCTTTTGTTTAATCTGAAGGGTTATTCATTTGTAAATTTAATCGGCAAGCTAACCGCTAATTAGAAAGATTGTTTAACAGATAGTTCATTTGATGGCGTCTTAAATCTATTAGTACTAACCGAATTTATCCATAAGTTAAACAAACAATGTGTCTGAATCATTGGTTCGAACATAATCATCGGTGTGACTAGCGAGATGATGTCGTAGGTTTAATTTCTTAACTTAGTTCTAAACATAAATTCCTAAATAATCTCCCAAAATAGCGTATATTCGCTTAACCGAATCTTAACAATTCATTTATATTATCTTAACGCAGTTAGAGTATATTTTAGGCGTATGAATAATAAATTTGAGCACAGGCTTGCGACCGCGAAGATTTTCGGGCCACTTTATATTGTAAAAAGTGTTAAACTCCGCGCTGATTTGCCATACCCTGCTAAAATTCACCACATAGTGCCTTCCTTGTGGTTTTCAAATTAGCGCGGGGTTAACACTAAATATCTAAAGAAAGGAGAATTAGATAGACAAAGATACTTTGAAAACAAAAAGAACAAAAAAGAAATATGCGTATCTTTATCCCAAACTACAAAAGGGCGATATTTTCATAAAACTCTTTTGTGTTTTGGAGATATTCGTTAAATATATGCACTCATTATTATTTAATTCATTTAAAATGATAAAAGGAAGGAGATAATAATGTCGAACATTGGCATAATGTTTTTAACCAGCTTGATGCTACTGAGTCCCCCAATCGCTGCATTAGAAAATCAACCGAATAAGATATCTGAGTTACGATTATATTCAGATAGTGGAGAAGCATTAACTTTAGCCGAAGGCATGATGGAGGAGATTATCGTCACCGCCGAGTACACACCTTCAGTCAAATCCGCTAACCGAATCGACAGATTTCAACAATTTAACGATTATTTCACATTTGTGGTTAATGTGTTAATGGTTCTGTTCTTCATTGGTATCGGAATTACGACATTGTTATCCAAAAAGAAACGACGGAAAAATTATAAAAAAGAAAAAGGACCATTTTCCCTTCCGCCTTTTTCAGATACCGAACCGGATTTTTATCTGTCAAATCAAAATCCGCTTCGGATTAATAACGTCGATTTAGGCAAGGATTATGCTTGCTAATCGAAAACATATAAATAACCACCAACAAGAACCAGAATATTATCAAAAGGATAAAACGGTTCAAGTTAATAAGGACTACCACATTACACTATTTATTAATGATAAGTTCTGGTTCGAAAAATATATCGTAAAAAAATTAATAACAATAAAAAACAAATAAAAACATATATGCAAAAGGAGTTCGTATGCACAAAAAAAACATATTAATAATAGCTATGATTTTTTTAACCGGTACTGTGGCTTTACAAGCCGGTGAAACTAAAGTTGCAGGCGAAATCTGGAATCGTTATGTTATGCTACGCAAAGACGGTAAAACGACATTAAATCAATTCTCATTTGACCGTGGTTATCTCACCTTAGAACCTAAATTAAGCGATAAAATCAAAGGCCGATTTACGCTTGATTTCTTCTCAAGTGAGAAGTATAATGACGGTGCTGGGATTAAAGTGAAATACGGATTTTTGCAATTTGCCGAACTATTACCAAGCAGGGAAAGCAATCTGGAACTTGGTCTTATTAAAAATTATTTCGGGTTAGTCTACGACTGGGCATATCCGGTGGTTGAAAAAGCAATAGAAGACAAAGAAAAAATTGCCGCGTCAGTCGATTATGGTATCGCTTATACTGGTTATCTGCCAAAAGGTTTCGGCGAATATGCGGTTGGTTTGTATAATGGTGAAGGATATACGAAAACCCAAAGTAAAGTGAATACAAAATTTGCTCCATTATTTAATCTGAGATTAACTCCGTTTGCTGGAATTACCGTTGGCGGCTCAATGATATTAGATAAACCCGGGGTGATTGGTTTAGTAAGGCATACAACAACCTCAAGTCGTGCAGAATCATTATTCAAAAAAGTCTATGATAATCGTAAAGTCTATGCGGGTATTACCAAATTGGCTTTTGGTCCGGTTGAACTTTGGGGTGAATATTTGACTAATTATTATGACTCGACCATAACGAAAAAGATTTCCCGTCCGAATGTTACCGACACAATAACAACCACGACCTACATTTACAAAAGCAGAGGTTATTCGTTGACGCCGATTTTATCTTTGAATCAATTAACCGGCATTGATGTTGAGTTGTTTTTTCGATATGATTTCTGGGATAGTAATATTGAGATTAAAGACTACAAGAGCGCATTTTCGACCATGGTGATTGGTAGTAATTACAATATTCTCCGGAGTGCGAGTGCCGACCCGGTCTTAACCCTACAGATAAACTGGCAGCGCAAAACTTTTAAGAAAGAGGACGCCACCATTGCTGAGGTTAAAAAACCAGAAGACCAAATTTATGTTCAGCTAAAATGGAAATTTAGTTCTACAATTTTAAATTAAAATAAACCTTGCTGATGTATATGGATAATCATAACTCCCAATGCCTCAATATAGGATTGGGTAATTACATAAATATTAGTGGAAATTTAGTTTTACAAGTTTAAACTAAAAAAGGATCACGGATGTATCCGGATAAAGATAAATTCGCCAATTCAGCATTGGGACGCTACAAAATATCTTATCCGAGGTTATCCGTGACTAAATTTCAGGAGGGAAAAAATGAAACATCTAATTAGATTATTAATTGTTGGTTTAACAATCTTTACCACAACCAATTTAGATGCTGCGCGGAAGAATATTACCTTGGCAGGTTCAACCACTGTCTTACCGATTGCCCAGAAATGCGCTGAAGCATTTATGGATATAAATCCGAAAGTAAATATTTCAGTCCGAGGCGGTGGCTCAGGAGTGGGCATTGCTTCGCTTGCAGGAAAATCTGTTGATGTTGGTATGTCTTCTCGACCAATTAAAGATAAAGAATTAGCGACCGCAAAACAGAAAGGCGTGAATCCAGTCGGTAATATAATTGCGTTAGATGGTTTAGCGGTTATTATCCATTCCCAAAATCCCATTAATGAAATTACAATAAAGACGCTAAAAGATATCTACACCGGTAAGATTACCAACTGGAAAGCATTAGGTGGTCCTGACCGCGAAATCGTGGTCGTATCACGCGATGTGGCATCAGGTACTTTTGAGGTTTTTAAGGAGAAAGTGCTGAAAGGCGATAAGACTAAGGATGATGCGCTAATGCTCGCTTCTAATAAAGCAGTTGCGACTACTGTGCAAGATACTCCTGGAGCAATTGGTTATGTCGGGCTGGGTTATCTCTCTGAAGGTGTCAAAGCGCTGAAAGTAGATGGAGTATCTCCAAGCAATAAAACAGTGCAAGATGGTAGTTACAAATTAGCCCGACCACTATTTATGTACACCAACGGTGCACCCAAAGGTTTGGTTAAAGAATTTATCGATTTCATCTTATCAAACACGGGTCAGAAATTAGTTTCCGAAGCCGGTTTTGTTCCAGTTAAATAAAACCGAATTTTTAATGTCGTAAAGACTTATAGAGAATGTGCCAAGGTCATTTTATGATAGTAAGACTTTTGATCGCAAACAAATTTATTTTACACCATACTTAATAATAAGGAATTAATTTGGGTCTACTCTTAAAATGATTTGGCACATTCTCTTAAATCTCGACATTTAGCTTTGAATGTCGCATTATGAATCTGAATTAATGTTTTAACCTCTATTTTGCCATAAATGAAATTTAAAGAGTCTTTATTTAAATATATTGCATTTTTTTCGGCTTTATGTTCGGTAATTTTTCTTTTTGGAATTATTTTTAGTATTTTTAAAGAAGGTTATCCCATCTTTAAGATTTATGGTCTTATAAAATTTTTGTTTACGACCAGTTGGCACCCAACACATGAAGAACCTTCATTTGGTATCTTGGCTTTAATCATCGGCTCATTCGTAGTTACTGCTGGTTCTTTAATAGTTGCTATTCCTTTAGGTGTGGGCTCGGCAATATATTTATCGGAGATTGCAGGATTTAAGACCCGGGAATTCTTAAAGCCATTTGTCGAACTTTTAGCCGGCATCCCTTCGGTAATTTACGGATTATTTGGTATGGCATTTTTGGCACCGTTCGTGATGCGATTATTTAACTTGCCTACCGGGCTTAATGCTTTTACCGCAGCGATAATTTTAGGTATTATGGTAGTGCCAATTATTGCTAGTATCTCCGAGGATGCAATCTCATCTGTTCCTATGGAATTACGAGAGGCATCCTACGCCTTAGGTGCTAATAAATGGGAGACAGTATATAAAGTTATTCTGCCTGCGGCTAAATCCGGGATCTATGCGAGTATTATTCTCGGTTTTGGTCGAGCAATTGGCGAAACGATGTTAGTTTTAATGGTTGCGGGCGGTTCCGCCATAATACCCCAATCGATTTTTTCTCCAGTCAGACCCATGACCGCAACTATTGCCGCAGAAATGGGCGAGACGGTCGTCGGCAGTGACCATTATCATGCCTTGTTCGGCATTGCTATCATCTTGTTTATCATTACCTTGATTTCAAATTTAATTACAGAATCAATAAAAAGGAAAGTGATGCGTTCACAGAACTTATGAAATTAAAGACTTCAAAATATAAGCAAAAACTGATGTTATCAGAGCGGTTTTGTATAAATTCAGTATTGGAGAAGTTAGGAAAAATATGTAACTTCGGCCTTGTTTAATATGTTTAAAAAGAACACGCCGATGGAAGAAAAAAACAATTTACACAAAAATCTTAACGCTATCTATTAGAACAGAAATGCAAATTGTGTCTTTACATAACATATGAGACGGAAACGAAAAGTAAATCAAACAGTTTGGCTTATTCTGGTTCGTGTTGCGCTTCTCATCAGTATTTTATTTTTACTGATATTTTTACTAATGATATTTGCTAAAGGAAGTAAGGTCTTATCGATTTCGTTTTTAACTCAACCACCGAGAGAAGGGATGACCGCTGGAGGTATTTTCCCGGCAATTTTAGGAACTTTTTATTTAGTAATATTAGCAATTATTGTGGCGTTGCCTTTGGGTGTATTTGCCGCAGTCTATTTGTCCGAATATGCTCAAAAAGGACACTTGGTTAATATAATTCGCACCGCAATCAATACACTGGCGGGCGTGCCTTCAATCGTCTTTGGACTTTTTGGATTAGCGGTATTCGTAAATATGTTTGGGTTTGGTGTTTCAATTTTATCAGGTTCTTTGACTTTGGCAATTTTGATTCTGCCGATAATTATCAATGCCAGCGAAGAAGCAATTAAGATGGTGCCGGACAGTTTTCGTCAGGCAGCATATGCCTTGGGCGCAACTAAAAGACAGGCTATTACTAAAGTAGTATTACCTACTGCTTTGCCCAATATTCTTACTGGTGCGATTATCAGTGTGGGCCGAGCCGCGGGTGAGACCGCGCCAATTCTTTTTACTGCGGCAACATTTTATACCCGAAAAATGCCAACCTCAATTCTTGACGAAGTGATGGCATTGCCTTATCATATCTATGCTTTAATGACTGAAGGTACCGCCCCAAAGCAACAAGTGCCCATTGCTTACGGCACATCAGTTGTTTTGTTATTGTTAGTATTGACGGTTAATTTGGTAGCGATAATTATTCGGTACCGCATGCGAAAGAGAAAAAAATGGTAACAGCAAAAGTTCGAGAATCCGTTGATGTTTGTAATGTATTATGTGTTAAAGACCTTAATTTGTGGTTTGGTGAAAAGCATGTTCTTAAGAATATTAATATGACTGTACCCTGCAAAAAACTGACTGCGATTATTGGTCCTTCAGGTTGTGGTAAATCAACTTTAATCCGTTGTTTTAATCGGATGAATGATTTGATAGCGGAAGCAAAAATTAAAGGAAGCATTTTAATTGACGGAGTTGATATTTATTCTGATAAGATGGATGTCTATGAACTACGAATGAAAGTGGGTATGGTTTTTCAAAAACCGAATCCATTTCCGAAGTCAATTTTAGAAAATGTTTTATTTGGATTAAAAATTCAGGGCAAGTTATCAAAAAGTCAAATGATGGAAAAAGTAGAAAAGAGTTTGCAGGATGCTTGGTTATGGGATGAAGTGAAAGACCGCTTACATGATAATGCGTTTAACTTATCAGGCGGACAACAGCAACGATTGTGTATTGCGCGCGCGTTAGCCACCGACCCAGAAATTATTCTTTTAGATGAACCGACTTCAGCCTTAGACCCACAATCAACCGCCAAGATTGAAGATTTGCTGGTAGAATTAAAGAACAAAATAACGATTATTCAGGTTACCCATAATATTGCCCAAGCCGCACGCATTTCGGATTACATTGCTTTTATCTATTTAGGCGAACTGATTGAGTTTGATTTGACCGAAAAGATTATGACCACGCCTAAAGATAAAAGAACTGAAGCCTATCTGACTGGAAAATTTGGCTAAGGAGATCGTATGCTACTGTTAGATATGAAACTATTGGCTTTGAAAAAAGCACTCATTGACTATGCGACGCTGATCGGAAATATGATTGATAAGGTGATGAGAGGACTTTTGAAAAAAGAGAATGGTCTGTTACAAGAACTAATTGAACACGATGAACCGAAAACCAATCAATTAGAATTAGAAGTCGAAGAACTTGGCACGACGCTGATTGCCCAATATGAACCTAAGGCAAAAGATTTAAGAATTGTCTTGATGGTGTTAAAAATTAATAATGACTTAGAACGAATTGGTGACCATCTAGTTAATATTGCGGAAAGCGCATTATATCTAATTGAACGGCCACCGGTCAAACCGTTAATTGATATTCCCAAGATGGGCGATTTAGTAGTTAAGATGTTAAAAGATAGCATCACCGCATTCGTTAATGAAGATGCAAAATTAGCCCAATCAGTATGTGAACAAGATTCAATGGTTGATAATTTATTAGAACAAGTAATTCGCGAACTGATAACCTATATGACCTCAGACCCCAAAACCATTGAACGCTCACTGCACTTAATTCGCATTGCCCATAACTTAGAGCGTATTGCTGACCTTTCAACCAATATTAGTGAAGATGTAATATTTATTGTTGATGGCAGAGTAATAAAACACGGTAAGGGTTAAAGATATCCGTAGAACCTAAAAATACACGACAGTAATTTCAATTATTATATAAGCGTTAATAGAGTCAAGTAAAAGCATTGAGGTAATAGATTACGGAAAATAAAGAAAGATAATTTTCCCAACAGCCCATAAGTAGTAATCCCTGCAAAGTTTTGTGGTTCCAGACAATTATTTTTTTGCGGTTTCTTGATTTTTTATTTCATTGGTTGGTCGTTAACAGAAGATGATTGTTTTGAGGCATATGAAAGTAATCCTGGTTAATGCAAGGTGTATATATTCAATTAGAAGCATAAAATCAGTGAAGTGGTACAAGGAACTACTGGTTGGCTAATAAAGAAAACAAATAGCAAAGTATCGTTCCAGATATTCAACTGGCTACCATTATTATTAGACAAGTATATTGACGAAACAATAAATTCTGGTTTCTGTACGCCTTCTTAAATCAAATTTTCTAAACAAATGCCAAAGAATCATCCAGATATTCGACTGGCCACCCTTATTATTAGACAAGTATATTGACAAACAATAAATTCTGGATTCTATATGCTTCATAAATCGAATTTCCTAAAAATTTGTATTTTTTTATATTTCAACCATAAGCGTACTAATTATGGCAAGGAGTTGATTTGGTTAAAGGAGGTAAATAACATTGTATCCTCTACGGTCTTTAAGTTGTCGTTGATATTAATAGTTTAGATAATATTGACGGTATATTGAATTCTAATTACTATGTACCGACATCAGTCAGAATGTATTCTTTTTCACTTCACAATTGACATCGTTAGGTGCATGATTTATAATTTTAAGATGAAAACATTTAATTAAAGGAGCATTATATGAAATATTGGATATTTTTAATCGGATTATTAATAATTGTTTTGGGAATTTCAGTAGCAAATGCCAAGACAATGATTGTTCGTGTCTATGTGCGAAATTATGAAGAATTGGCTCGTCGTATTGACTTTAAGCAAACTAATATTGAAATTGCTGGAGCGAAACCGCAAGAATGGTATGAATTAGTAGTGGAATCCGAAGATTATCCTGCAGTCTTAGCATCGGGACTCAAAAGTCAAATTATAATTGAAGATTTAGAGCTTCAAAAAGCCGAGGTTCTTTCTCGTGCCCAGTATCGTAGTCTAGATTCCGTGAACTTGATGTTACGGACCTTGGTCAATTCAGCACCACAGATTTGTGTGCTGGAAAGTCTTGGTTTATCATACGAGAATCGTCAAATCTATGGAGTAAAAATTTCTGATAATCCATCAATTTCCGAACCTCAAGAACCGGGGGTATTTTTTTGTGGTTTGCACCATGCTCGAGAATGGGCAACAATTGAAATGTGTCTATTTATTATTGATACCATTGTTCGTGCTTATCGTACAGTACCCGAGATTCAAAACTTAGTTAATAATCATGAGATTTGGGTTTTTCCGGTTATTAACCCTGATGGTTATTTTTATGATTATCCTTTACGACGCTCGTGGCGGAAGAATCGTCAACCGTTCGGCGGTTCCATTGGAACTGATTTGAATCGTAATTATTTAGGAGCTTGCAACGGTGATCGATTTGGACTTTGGGGTGCTTTAACTTCTGGTTCGCAATCTTCTCATTTGCCATCCAGTGAAACTTTTATGGGGCAATATGGTGCTTCTAGTCCAGAGATAACCGCGCTTAATAACTTCTTTAGAACCCATAATATTAATGCTTGCTTATCCTTCCATTCTTATTCGGAATTAGTGCTTTGGCCCTGGGGCTATCAAAGCATTCCTACTCTGGACAATGCGTTATATCAAAGAGTTGGTACACGAATGGCAAGTATGATTCAAAAATTGTCAGGAGGAACTTATACCCCACAACAAAGCACCTCGCTCTATCCGGTCTCAGGTGGAAGTGATGATTGGATTTATGGTTGGAATAAATATGTTAATGGTGTTCCGTGTTTGGCTTTTACTAATGAAATAGGTACTTCATTTTATCAACCTCTTACGGATGTTGACCATATTATCCGTCAGAATTTCAAGGCAGTAGTCTATTTGACCAATTTTTCGGATAGTGTCCGAATTCTGATGAAAGGATTTGTTCCGCCCCCAAACATCACAGTTCCCGAGACTAGTTCAAGTAGTAATTTTGTCGTTGCCTGGAAACCTAAAAATCCTCAGTATAACAATCCTAGTATGTGGGAATTACAAGAATTGTCAAATTATACTGTATTTCAAGACCAATTTGATACTATCTTACCAGCTTGGCAGGTTCAAGGATTTGTCTTAAGTTCACGAAGAGCATATTCGGGTTTAAGAAGTATGTGGTCAGACTCGGCTAATAACATTTCCAACTATATCCGGACAACCTATCCATATGTGGTGAATCCAGGCGATTCTTTGACTTTCTGGTGTTGGTATAACTTAGAGAAGAATTATGATGTTGCGGTGGCTGAAGTATCATTTAATACCAAAGAGTGGTTTCAATTAGGAGCTCGGCTGACCGATACTTCTGGTGGATGGCGCAGAATGGCTTATTCGCTGGAACCTTTTGCTGGAAAATCAATTTACATTCAATTCCGAGTCATGACCGACGGCAGCATTTTGAAAAATGGATTCTATCTCGATGATGTTTATCCAGTGCCAATGTTTAATAATACCCGAATTCTTGCATCGAATATTACGGATACTGCTTATATCGTGTTAGTTAACCAACCTGGGCGCTACTGGTATCGAGTCCGTGGTTATAACGCAACTCATGGCTGGGGTGAATTTAGTATGCTTGATGACGTAGAAGTATTAGCAACCGCAATTACTGAGATAAAAAATACACATAATATTACCGTTAATATTCTTCCTAACATATTTACTGCCAACGCTTTGATTCAGTATAGCGTTCCTTTTGAATGTAAAGTTGCATTAAGCGTCTATGATATAACTGGTAGAAATCGGGTTCAATTAGTAAATCGTATTCATAAACCAGGAGTTTATGAAATAAATTGGCCTGCGATTGACGATAATAAGAAAAAACTATCATCGGGCATTTATTTTCTAAAAATTGATATCGGTGAAAAGAGTTTAACCAGACGAATTATAATCTTTTAACCGACTTCGGCTTTCTCGGTTGTCTTATAGACAAGCCCAAAGGCTATCCTAGGGGTATACCAGGGGGATATCCACCGGGTTATCCTGGGGGTTATCCGCCAGACTACCAAAACGGACATATTATAGACTGTATTCCGGGGCGCCCAGCTATTCAACCGCTGGGTTATCAAAGGGATAGATGAGGCGAAGGTTTACTCAACAACCGATGGTGTCAGGTGGGTCGCCGGTTGAATCTATTTTTTAAGATAGCATGGTTTTGGAATTTAGATTTTATACAATTATTCTTAAGATGTTTTTGAAGACCTTGAATAAGTTCGAATGTTTATCAAGATAATGTCTAATATTTGGTGTAAATTCAGCATAGATATGTTAAAGCAAAAGGTGAGTGTTTTCCTTTATTTAAACATATAAGTACAATATAGTTAGAAAGGAGATCACTTCTTAAGAGAAAAGAATCAAGTTACACAAAAATTGCGATGTCCCCTTTTTAAATGAGTTGCACAAAATTAACCTGAAAGTTTTGATAAAAGATACAAGCCTCTATGCTAGGGATTTGAAGATAATGAAAAATGAATACGGAGATTTTTATCTGATATCCGATGCTGTAATGCGGCAGGACGGGTAAAAGATAAAAAGTTTATACCTTCCATCTATCAAAAAAGCAATGGTTGTGATGACCAATTTGTGAGGTGTGAGAGTATAAAATGCTTGGGAGTATTATGACTTATTCAGAGGTCTCTTTTTTATTAATTTTGACTTTGTCGAAGTTTTGTTGGCAGACAAGAGATGTCTAAATTAGCAATTTGAAGATTATGGTAGCACAAGGTTATTTTTGATAACTTGCTGGTATTTTGTGGACCAGATGAGTTAGAAAATAACCTTACCTTTGGGCAAAGAGACTTGCTTTTTTTAAAAGCAAGTGCCATTCAAAGTCGACTTGGGCTTGAATTTGTTCAATCTCTTTTTGAGTTAAATGGCTAAATCGTCCTTGAAGTTTTAAGTATTCAGCAACTGGGATTGGTTTTTCCGGTTTGATGTTGATAGTGTATTTAACGCCGTTTTCACATTCATAAATAGGAAAAATATTGGATTCAACCGCTAATCGGCAGATTTTTATCATTAAATCTGGTGCCATTTTCCAACCTGTTGGGCAGGGCGCAAAGATATGGATAAACTTTGTGCCTTTTATCTCTTTGGCTTTTTTAAATTTATTTATCAAATCATCCGGATAACACAAAGTTGCAGTAGCACAATAAGGAATCCGATGCGCAATCATAATTTCAGTAATATTTTTCTTTGGTTCGGCTTTTGGCGTCTTTTCTGGAGTAGTCGTCGTCCAGGCTCCTTTCGGTGTGGCTGAAGACCGTTGAATGCCTGTGTTCATATAGGCTTCATTATCATAACAAGCATATATAATGTCATCATTTCTTTCGGCGGCACCGGATAAGGCTTGAATACCAATATCTAATGTTCCACCATCACCTGCCCAAGCCAAAACAGAGATGTCTTTTTTCCCTTGAATTTCAAGACCGGCTTTTACTCCGGAAGCTGCAATAGCAGCAGTTTCAAAAGCAGTATGGAGCAGCGGGGTACGAAGCGAATGGATAGGAAATGGCCCATCAATTATAGTCCAACAGCATGCAGGAATTACAACGATGGTTTTTTCACCTAATGCCTTAAGTGCCAATCTCATTGCTAAAGCACCACCGCAACCTGGACAGGCAACATGTCCAGGAAACATATATTCTTTTTCTTGTATCGTGTATCTCATATCTTTCCGATTAGTTTATGGTTGATTTGTTTTTTAAGATAAAACTAAAATATTCAATCCTAATATCTTTCATAAGCGTACTCCTCGCCAAATTATCGGTTCTTGAGGTGCTTCGGTCTTAAGCGTATAATCAATAATTTCTCTAATATCGTTGGGAGTTACATCGCGGCCACCGAGTCCAATGATGTAATCAAAAACTGGTGGTGCGCCTGGCAGACCATAGAGTGCAGATTTTATTTCTTGGGCAAACACACCGGAGTGACCAAAGGACATATTACGGTCGATGACCGCAATCTTTTGTGCTTTATATAAGATTTCACGTAGTTCATCCACCGGAGTTGGACGAAACAATTTTTGTTTCAATAATCCGACTTTTCTTCCTTCTTCGCGCATCTGGTCGACTACAATTCGTGCTGTACCGGTGATGGTCCCGGATGTTACTAAAATTACTTTAGCGTCTTCACAACGATAGGCTTCAACTACACCATATTTGCGACCAAACATTTTGCTAAATTCATCATCAACCTCTTTAATTACTTGTCGTGCCTTTTCGTGGGCTTTTTGTATTTTATAGCGAATCTCATAATAATGGTCAGGATTTGTCAGACCACCATAGGATTTAGGCGTGGCAACATCTAATTTTGTTTTCAATTCGAACGGTGGTAAAAATTTATCAACCAAGTCTTGGTCAGGAATATCCACCGCTTCTGAGGTGTGAGAAAGGACAAAGGCATCTAATATAATCATTACCGGTAAATGGACGGTTTCAGCAATTTTGAAGGCTTGAATTGTAGTATCTAATACTTCTTGATTTGATTCACAGTATAACTGAATCCAGCCAACATCACGTTGGGATAGGGAATCATTCTGGTCAGTCCAAACCGACCAACCAGGTCCCATTGCTCGATTGATATTGGCTAACACCACAGGTAAACGAGCACCTACTGCCCAGTGTAACATTTCGTGCATTAGAGCCAAACCATGAGCCGAAGTAGCGGTAAAAGCTCTGACACCAGTAGCAGAGGCGGCAATACAGGCACTCATTGCTGAATGTTCTGATTCCACTTTTATAAACTTAGCATTTAATTTTCCCGTGGCACAAAATTCCGATAATAATTCCACCACTTGGGTTTGGGGCGTAATCGGATATGCGGCAATTACTTGCACTCGGGATAAGAGTGCTCCATAACTAACGGCATGATTTCCTGTAATTACTTTTTTCATATTTAACCTAAATTTTCCTTAATAATGAATTTCATTCGGTTTCTACTTTTGATTCTTCAATCATTGCTATGGCGTAACGAGGACATTCTCGAGCACAAACGCCACAACCTTTGCAATAATCGTAATCGAATTCGTATTCTCCATTATCTTTCATAACCGATAAATCCGGACAGAAGACAAAACAATTATCACATTTATTGCATACACCACAGGAGAAACATCGTTCGGCTTCATTTTTGACCATATGCTCATCATACCCGATATTTACTTCCTTAAAACTGCGTTTACGTTGGCCAAGAGATATCTGGGGAATCGGAATTCTTGGCTGGTGTTCAAAATAAATTGGATTCAGTTGGGAAAAGGTCACGACCTCTTTTTTGTTATCCGATTTGGATAATTCTATACCATTGGCTTGGCCAATAATAAATCGGGCCACTCTTTTGCCTGCACCAATTGCTTCCACCACGGTTTTGGGACCAGTAACACAATCGCCAATGGCAAAAATATTAGAAATATTAGTTTGACCAAAATTGTCAGCGGCAACACTCCAGCCAGTAGTTTTTAGTTCCGGTGGTAATATGGATAAATCGACTTCTTCACCAATTGCACTAAGAATCGAATCAACCTTTTTAACAAAATTAGAATTAGGAATTGGTATTGGTCGTCTTCGACCCGAAGCATCGGGTTCGCCTAATTTCATTTTGATTAATTCAATGCCCTTGACCGTACCTTTTTTGGTGCGAATGACTTTGACTGGTGCGACTAAAAATTCAATGGGAATGCCTTCGGTTTCTGCAGCGTTGATTTCATCAGCAATTGCCGGCATTTCCGCCCGAGTTCGTCGATACAAGATGATTGGCTTATAGCCAAGCCGCAAACAGACGCGTGCCGCATCGATTGCGGTATTGCCACCACCGATAATCGCAACCCGTTTGCCTAATTTAGGCCGTTTGTTGTTATTAACTTCAGAAAGAAATTCTAAACCGGAATATACTCCTTTCCCTTTCTCATTAGGAATCTCCAGTGGTCGACTCTTCGTACAACCAGTAGCAATAATGACGAAATCATACTCTTGAGTTAATTGTAATATGCTAATATCTTTACCAATTGTGCAATTGGTTTTGAATTTAACTTGTAAGGCGGATAATTTCTTTAATTCGGCATCAAGAATATTTTTCGGCAGTCGGTACGAAGGTATTCCATATCTTAGCAAACCGCCAAGTTTGCCCAGGGCTTCAAAAATGGTTACTTGAAAACCAGCTAAGCCAAGATAATAAGCCGCGCTCATTCCAGCTGGACCTGAACCAATAATCGCTACCTTTGTTTTTCGTTTCTCTTGGGGTTTCGGAAGAATTTTAGCCTTGAGTCCGAAATCACCTAAAAACCGTTCGCAACCATGAATGGCTAAAGATTCATCGTAGTCTTTACGATTGCATGCCTGTTCACAAGGATGATAACAGACACGCCCGGTAATGGCAGGAAACGGATTATCTTCAATGATAGTTTCATATGCTTCTTGAAACTTATTTTGCTTTACTAAATCGAGATACTTTTGTATTTGTTCATTAGCCGGACATTCATTATTACAGGGCGGAGTTTTATTCTCATAGACAGGACGGAAAATCCGCCATGTGCCGGTCTTGTTTAAGAGTGTTTCGGCAATACTGATTGCCCATTCAGGATAATCTGATTCTTTTTCTAATTTAGGAATTGTTGGTTTATACTTTTCTAACCACTTCATAAATATCCTTAGTAGTAATAAATTGTTTCTAATTTAACAGGCATATATTCTTTAATGAAATTATACAACTCGGATAGTTTCGCAGGCTTCTTTTTGGTTGCTGCGATGTTTTCTTCCAATTTAACCAGTACATATTCCTTAATTCCTTTAATATTGAAATTATACAACACGGACTGTTTCATAAGCTTCTTTGGTTGCTGCGATGTTTTCTTCCAATTTAACCGGTACATATTCCTTAATTCCTTTAATGACCTCTTCTAATTTAACAAAATTAGAAATTCGGACAAAAGCGCCTAAAATTGCCGTATTGACAATGGGAGCAGTTTTGGCACCTAAGCGATGTTTTATAGCAATTCTAGTGGCATCAACAATTGCTAAACGAAAGTTCTTAAAGATATCTTGATTAGGAACTTTATGGGAATTTAAAAGCACCCAACCATTGGGTTTTAAGCCTTGGGTAACATTTACCGTTTTAATCAGTACAGGGTCTAAAATAATAATATGGTCTGGCGTGTAAACTTTACAGCGTAGGGAAATTGGTTTATCGTCAAAGCGCAAAAACGCTTGAACCGGTGCACCTCGGCGTTCGACACCAAATTCTGGAAAAGTCTGAACATATTTACCTTCAGCAAATAAGGCGGTGGCTAAAATCTCAGAAGCAATTACTGCTCCTTGGCCACCTCGACCATGAAATCTAATTTCAATCATCGTTTATTCTTCTTCGTCACCACTACACAAAGACCGAAATCACAGACAAACATATTGAAATATTCTTATGCTTGCTTGACGGGTTTTGTGTCTTGGTAAAATAATTTTTATATCTACCATTTTAAAATTGATGCGGCCCAAGTAAAACCAGCGCCGAATGCGGCAAATAGTATCTTGGTGCCATCTTTAATTCTACCTTCATTATAGGCTTCATATAAGGCAACAGGAATCGAAGCTGCAGACATATTGCCATACTTGTGAATCACAATAAAGGTTTTTTCTAAAGGGATATTAGCTCGTTTGATAGTTGCATCAATGATTCGGATATTGGCTTGATGGGGAATAAAGACATCTATATCATCCGCGGTCATTTGAGCATCTTGTAAAACAGTAAGGGTTGCGGTTTCCATTTCTCGTACTGCGTTCTTGAAAACTTCATTACCTGCCATATGAACCGTATGAAGTTTTTTCTCCACCGATTCGCAAGTGGCTGGTATGCGACTACCACCTGCCGGCTGATATAACAGTTTGGCTAAATTACCGTCTGCACCCCAATTGGATGAGATAATACCTCGGTTCTCGTTCGTTGCGACTGCAATACACGCACCTGCACCGTCTCCAAACAGAACACAAGTTGCGCGGTCTTGCCAGTTTATCACTTTGGATAGAATCTCAGCACCGGCGATCAAAACCTTTTTGGCCCTACCGCCAGCAATCAGATTAGCGGCAATCTCTAAAGCAAATAAAAATCCACAACAACCCGCACTAATATCAAAAGCGACCGAACCGGCAACGCCTAATCCTTTTTGCACCCAACAGGCAGTTGCTGGATAGAGGGTATCTGGCGTTGAAGTGCCGACAATAATCGTATCTAATTCACTGGCTTTAATCCCGGCTTGTTTTAAAGCTTCCTTGGTTGCGGTGATAACCAAATCCGAAGTCGCGGTCTCTTCGTCTACAATCCGTCGTTCTTTAATACCGGTTCGTTCAGTTATCCATTCGTCTGAGGTATCAACTATCTTTTCTAAATCAAAATTCGTCAAGATTTTTTCGGGCAATCCAACACCTAATCCAACAATTTTTAACTTCTTCATTCGAACTTAAAATTCACTTTGTTTTTTCTTTTTTATAAATAAAAAATAGAACAATTTAGTTAATTTCGCAACCAAAATAAATACATCCAGTATAATATTGGGGTACTGGGTATTAATATTTAATCTTGATGTCAGCGGTTTTTCTAAATACCGATAGCAATAATTCATATATTAATAAAATAAAACTATATCAAAGAAAAATCAAATAGTCAAGGGAGGAATGTAATGTGCTCAAGAGATACTATGCAGTTGATGAGATTTAATTAGAAGTTGTTAAAGAAGGCTTTTTGTCATATTTTTGACTTTGGAGTTTATTCGTTAGAAACGAGTTAGCAATTTACGATTGATAAGTGTATGCAGTAGTAAATGGTTATGAGCGCTCTAAATTTCGGTCGATTAATTAAAGCAATTATAAAGTACAATTATCGAAAGGTGATTGTAAGTGTTCTTTGGCACTCGTATTTTAAAATTGTAATTGAGGTAGGAAAAAGCTTGAGAGATGCGTCAAGATTGACTCAAAATATTTATTTTAAGGATACAAACTGCGTCATTTTATCAATTATCAAGAAGTTGGTGCCAATAGGTAATCTAATTTCGTGGTAATGTGATTGGTTTTGAGCGCAAATTTTTTATAAAACTTGTTTATTGATATTTATTCGTAGTTGAACTCATGCCAAATATTTCAACGAGAATTTTTTCACTGCTAATTTTCTCAAATAATTTTAGAATCGGATAGATTCCTGATGGTTGAATAACATTCTGGAAAAGAAAGTCACTAAATTCTTTAGGTTTTTCCCCAACCGACTTTATTCTTTCGGTCTTTAAGAAACGATATTTTAGCATTTCGCAGGTCAAATCACCTAAAAAGTAACTGTGCAGATAAATTGGATGGGTTGTATGGTGAATACGATATGCCCAAGGAGGATTGTCCGTATAAGGCTCTTCTTCAAGATATAGTTTGTACTGTTTGAGATAAAGTTCATTGATGTCATTTAAAGTTTTAATTTCAGTCGTATATAATAATTGGTCAAAGAATATATCGGGTACAGCCCGAATGCGACTTATCTTCTGTCATTGTTTAAGATTGTTGAAGGCTTTTTCGACACTTTGAATATCATTTTGGAAAAACTGTTGATAAAAGATTTTTCATATAAAAAATTACCCCAAAGATTAGCAAATCCATCAGAAATAATTCCGGAAATACCCATATTTAACAGATTATCATCTGGGTCAAGCATAAAAGAATGAATCGCATGACCGGTTTCGTGAAGTAAGACACCATATTCGTGATAGCGGTTTTCTACATTGGCTAAGACCCGATTATCTTTGCCAGTGCGGATGGTAAAACTATATCCCCATTCGGACTTATTCTTGCGAGGAAATAAATCATAAGTGATATTGTACTTGCTAATATCAATGCCGAATTTTAGGAAAAAATCTTTAAGCACCTCATAGTATTTGGACATATCAACAACCTGATTGAGTTGTGGAACAATCTGGGCACCGATGTATAGCGAATCCCAAGGCATTACTTTCTCATCATAAATAAACTTTTTTCCCAAAGTTTGATAGGTCTGTTTCATTCTCGGTAAAAATTGTTTGATGGACCCTGACCAGTTATCAAAGATTTGAGGCTCCAGTTCATCAAATTCCAGGCGGAATTCAACAAAACTTTTTGAACCCTATAGATGGGCATATTCTTTGCGCATATTTAATAAATCAATAAAACCGGCAATGATAAGAGATTCTTTCGACCCCAACCAATATGTCCAA
>FMJZ01068764.1_pt1 | contig 19897 bp, 16 predicted proteins | sample 1987881 | NCBI WGS metagenome assembly FMJZ01 (sample SAMEA4378227, study PRJEB15110) | soil metagenome | biome: soil; feature: Field; material: Soil | place: India | collected 2015-03-11 | depth 0 m
GCGCAGTTGGGAGCGCGTCTCAATGGCATTGAGAAGGTCGGGGGTTCGAATCCCCCTGGGTCCACACGAGATGTGAGCCAGGAGCCATCTCCCGGCTCACTTTGTAAGACCAGGGCAGGAGTAGTAGATCATCCGCCAGAGAGTCGGGGAGGGTGGAAACCCGGCAAGGCCTTTGCGGAGGGCCAACGAGATCGAACTCGCCTGCCGCCTTGATTCTCGAGGCAGGTCGCCCGGGTGAACAGCAAGTAGCCAGGGACGGGTGATGCCCGTTAGCGCATCAATGAGTGGTCCGAGTATGGTGATGAATCGGCTCGGGCAATCGGGGTGGTACCGCGGAGAACAACCTTCGTCCCTGTCGTGGCGAAGGTTGTTTTGTTTTGAACCAAGATTGCTAATTCAGGAGTGATCGAGGATGAATATCTCGGTTCCAACGTATAACCCAACTGAAATTGAACGCAAATGGCAGGAAAAATGGGAGGCGGATGGTTTGTATCATGCCGATATTGATTACAGCCGTCCAAAGCACTATGCCTTGACGATGTTGCCATATCCTTCAGGGGATCTGCATATTGGTCACTGGTATGCGATGACGCCATCGGATGCGCGGGCGCGTTTTATGCGTATGCAGGGATACAATGTGCTGTTCCCGATGGGCTTCGATGCCTTTGGCCTACCGGCAGAGAACGCGGCAATCAAACACAACATTCACCCCAAGGAGTGGACTTACCGCAACATCGAACGGATGCGCAAGCAGCTCAAGAGCATGGGGGCGATGTTTGATTGGCGGCGTGAAGCCATCAGTTCGGATCCTGAATATTACCGTTGGACACAGTGGTTCTTTTTGCAATTCTACAAGCATGGTTTGGCTTACCGCAAGGGCGGGATGGTGGATTGGTGTCCGTCCTGCAACACCACATTGGCTCGTGAACAGGTGGTTGGCGAAGATCGTGTTTGTGAACGCTGTGGAACCCCGGTGATCAAGAAAAACTTGGAGCAGTGGTTCTTCCGCCTAACAAAGTATGCCGAAGAGTTGCTTTCATTCGAAGGAATTGATTGGCCGGAGCGGGTGCGCACACTGCAAATTAATTGGATCGGACGTTCTGAGGGAGCGGCGGTAACATTTCGGACCGAACAAGGAGACCCCATCGAGGTCTTCACCACGCGGCCGGATACGCTGTGGGGGGCAACGTTTATGGTGCTCGCTCCAGAGCACCCATTGGTCGAGAAGGTGACCACCCCCGAACAGAAGGCGGCGGTTGAAGCCTACATTTATCAAGCTCTCCGCCAGTCCGATATTCAACGCGAGGCCACCGATCGTGAAAAGACAGGCGTGTTTACCGGCGGGTATGCCATTAATCCGGTCAATGGCGAGCGCATCCCGATTTGGATTGCGGATTACGTATTAATGAGTTATGGCACCGGTGCCATTATGGCGGTCCCGGCCCATGACGAACGTGACTTTGCCTTTGCCCGTAAATACGGCTTGCGCATCATTCCCGTTATCCAACCCGAAGGTATGGTGTTAGATGGTGACACCATGGAGCAAGCCTATACCGGGCCGGGATACATGATTAACAGTGGGCCGTTGAACGGCACTTATGTCAATGGGAAAGGCCATAATGATCCGGGTATTCGCAAGGTCATTGCGTATCTGGAAGCCCATGGACTGGGACGCGCTGAGGTTTCCTATAAACTGCGTGACTGGCTGATTTCGCGACAGCGTTACTGGGGTGCGCCCATCCCCATTATTTACTGCCCACAGTGTGGTATCGTGCCCGTTCCTGAAGATCAATTGCCGGTGTTACTACCGGATGATGTCGAATGGCGACCTACCGGTGAAAGCCCGCTGAAGTTACATCCCACCTGGCGGTTTACCACCTGCCCGACCTGTGGAGGACCTGCCGAGCGGGAGACGGATACCATGGACACGTTTATGTGTTCATCCTGGTATCACTTGCGCTATCTAAGTCCTCATTATGATCAGTGGCCCTTTGACCCCCGTGAGTATGACTACTGGATGCCCGTTGATACTTATACGGGGGGGATTGAGCACGCAACCATGCACCTGATTTATACGCGCTTTTTCCATAAAGCCTGTCGGGATATTGGGATTACCAAAGGCAATGAGCCCATGTTGCAACTGCGCAATCAGGGTATGGTTTTGGGCGAAGATTCGGAGAAAATGTCGAAGAGCCGTGGAAATGTGATTGCCCCGGATGATTTAGTCGCGCGCTACGGTGCGGATACAGTACGTGCTTATTTGATGTTCTTTGCCCGTTGGGATCAGGGTGGTCCATGGAACAGCGGCGGGATTGAAGGTGTCCATCGTTGGCTGAAGCGGGTTTGGTCGGTTATCCTGGAACCGGCTGGCGAGCAGAACCAGGCTGATGAGGCGACTCTGCGTCAGTTGCGGCGCAAAGTGCATCAGACCTTGCGCTCGGTGACGCGTGACTTTCGCGAGTTCGAGTTTAACACCATCGTGTCTTCTCTCATGGAACTGCTCAATGAAATGAGCAAAGCCAAACAAGGTGGTGCCTGGGGCAGTCCTGCCTGGGAGGAAGCGGTGGACATCTATTTGCGCATGCTGGCGCCGGTGTGTCCTCACATCAGCGAGGAAATCTGGGCGCTATTGGGCAAGCCCTACTCGGTCCATACCCAAGCCTGGCCACAGGTAGATGAAGAGGCGGCTAAAGAGGAATTAATTACCATTGTAGTTCAGGTGAACGGAAAGGTGCGCGATCGCTTATCGGTGAATGCGGAGATCAGTGATGAAGAAGTTAAAGCACTGGCTTTGCAAAGCGAAGCTGTCCAGCGCTATTTGGGTGGGAAACCACCGCGGCAAATCATCTACGTGCCGCGGCGATTAGTCAGCATCGTGGTCTAAGCCTGATAGGGTGCTGCTCGACAGGATATGAGCAGCGCCCTTTTTTATTTTGCCTTTGGCAAGGGAGGCTCTCCATGCGCTTTGAAGAACTTAATTGGATGGATGTTGAACGCTACCTAGAACGCGATAACCGGGTTATGGTGGTCTTAGGGGCGTGTGAACAACATGGCTATCTGAGCCTTTTAACCGACGTGAAAATTCCGTTGGCGTTGGCCGATGCCGCCAGTCGTCAGAGTGGGGTATTGGTGGCACCGCCCTTGAATTTTGGTATATCGCCCTATTTTCTATCCTATCCGGGTACGATTTCATTGCGCACAGAGACGTTTATTCGGGTGGTTGAAGATTTAATAACCAGTTTGTACGAACAGGGTTTTCGGCGTTTTCTGGTGTTAAACGGCCATGGGGGGAACGTCGCTGCCCAGAACGTGCTGGTTGAACTGGCAAACCGTAAACCGGGCATGAAAGTTGCGTGGTATGCCTGGTGGCAATCTCACAGCGTTGAAGCCGTAGCAGCCCGTTATGGGATTAAGGTTTATCACGCCGGATGGGCAGAGGCTTTCTCATTTACCCGTGTGGCGGACTTGCCCCAAGGCGAGAAACACGTACAAGGCTATCAGGGTCTGCTTAACACCGAGGAAACGCGGGCAATATTTGGTGATGGTGTATTTGGAGGGAGTTATCAGGTTGAGGAAACGATCCTCCAGGAAATATTTGATGCGGCGCTTCAAGACGTATTGGCTCTGCTGAATTTCTAGGAAATGATCTAAATTGGGATATTACAGTTGCCAAATTACTTATGTTTGTTAAAGGATCGTGTATAATTGATTAACAAATTCTGATATTTCCTTCGCTGCTGTGCCTAGTCAAGATGGCTCTGTGTGCTACGTAAAGCACGCAGTTGAGTATTAGGGTTTTGAATACTAAGATCATGGAAAATTGCTCACCGACCAGAAAGTCACGACGGATGGGTAACCTGGAGATTGATTCAGAGAAGAGGATTTCTGAATTGGCCGGGGCTGTTAAGTGTTGTGGGCCGGGTGATTGATTATCTCGGTGCCCCGTCTATGGCCCATTCATACTATTCTGGTCGTCCTGTTAAAGGGACGTGAGCAAAGCCGAAAAGACGGGCGAAGCAGCGCATTGAAATTTGACAAAATGGAGCACAAAATCACGGCGCTGCGCGTACAGAAACGCAACCCAAATCGGGTTAATGTCTACCTCGACGGCTCATTTGCCTTTGGTTTGTCACGCATTGTGGCGGCCTGGTTGCGGGTTGGACAAACCCTAAGTGACGAGAAAATTGCCAGCCTCCAGGCCGAGGAAACGCGTGAGGCTGCCTATCAGGCGGCACTCCGGTACCTAAATTTCCGTCCCCGCTCCGAGGCCGAGCTACGGAGCAAACTTGAGGGCAAAGGGTTTGATGCTTCGGTTATTGATGCCACCCTTCACCGTCTAATCGAAGAAGGGTTGGTGCGTGATGACCGTTTTGCTCGGGCGTGGGCAGAAAGTCGCAGTCTGAGCCGTCCGCGCAGCCGACGCCTAATTGCTTTTGAACTTCGCCAGAAGGGAATATCAGAAGAAAACATTCAACAAGCGGTGGCCGATCTCGAGGATTCTGAACTGGCCTACCAGGCTGGTTTGCGTTACGCACGACGCTTGAAAAACATGGATTTTGCAACATTCCAGCGGCGATTGGCTGGCTTCTTACAGCGGCGGGGTTTCGCCTATGGAACGGTTGTGACAACCGTGCGGCGCATCTGGGATGAGATGCAGGCCACCCACGACACTATGACATGAATGAGGTTTAAAGATGGGTGCAAACGGGAATTTCTGGTTAATGACGTTGTTGCTTTTACTTGGAGATGTGATTTTAGTGGGGGTGGTCATCTACTTCTTACGGCGTTCTTTGGTGGCTCGAATTCAGCGCGAACAGAAAGAGATTGCCGATAGCCTAATTGCCAGTGCCACAGAACAAGCCAAGTTAATCGAGATTGAGGCGCGTGACAAGGCGCTCAAAATTCTTCAAGAAACCGAAGCCGAGGTCAACCGTCGGCGTTCGGAGATCGCTCGTGAAGAGGATCGCTTGCAGAAGCGCCGCTTGGAATTGGATAATCGCATTGAGCGGTTGGAACAGCGTGAGCAGGCGCTCAATAAACGCCAATCCTCCCTGGATAAACGAGCCAATGAAATTGAGCGTTTGTATGAACAGCAAATGGCTGAACTCCAGCGCGTAGCCCAGATGACGGTGGAAGAAGCGCGCGGTTTGCTGTTGGCGGAGGTCGAGAAAGAAGCGCGGGCAGATATGGCGCGTGTGATCCGGCAGATTGAAGCCGAAGCACGTGCTGAGGGCGAGAAACGCGCCCGTGAATTGATCGCGGAAGCCATCCAACGTGTGGCATCGGATCATGTGTCCAGTGTCACAACGTCGGTGATCTCGCTGCCCAACGAAGAAATGAAAGGGCGAATTGTAGGCCGGAATGGCCGAAACATTCGCGCATTCGAGCAAGCAGCAGGGGTAGATGTCATTGTAGATGACACGCCGGAAACGGTGACTATTTCCTGCTTCGATCCCATCCGGCGCGAAATTGCGCGGCGCTCGTTGGAACGCTTGATCAGTGACGGGCGTATCCACCCGGCGCAAATCGAGAAAATATTGAGCGAAGAACAGCGTGAGGTTGAGAAAGCCATTGTCGAGGCAGGCGAGCAGGCTGCCTATGATGCCGGAGTTACCGGCCTGCATCCCGAAATTATCAAGGTGTTAGGGCGTCTCAAATATCGCACCTCATATGGGCAGAATCAATTAGCACATGCTGTTGAGGTTGCCAAATTAGCGGCTGTCCTGGCGGCAGAACTAGGCGCAGACGTAGAAGCCGCACGCATGGGCGGTTTGCTCCATGACCTGGGTAAGGCCATGGATCATAATACTGATGGCACCCATGCGATGATCGGTGCCGAATTCGCCCGCCGTTACGGCGTGCCGTCGAAAGTGGTGAACATCATTGCATCCCATCATCATGAGGTAGAGCAAGAGAGCATCGAGGCGGTTATTGTTGAAGCCGCGGATGCGATCTCAGGGGCTCGCCCGGGTGCACGGCGCGAAGATCTTGAGCAATACATTAAACGCCTGCGCGCTCTTGAAGAGATTGCTAACTCCTTCAAAGGGGTTAGCCAGAGTTATGCCATTCAGGCTGGTCGTGAGATCCGCATTATTGTGCGTCCTGAAGAAATTGACGATTTAGCGGCACTGCGGCTGGCGCGGGATGTGGCTAAGAAGATCGAAGAAACCATGCAGTACCCGGGGCAGATAAAGGTCACTGTGATTCGGGAAACCCGGGCTGTAGATTACGCCAAATAACCCATGAAGCAAGTATTGAAGAATCTGCGGGATGGGCGCACGATTGTAGCGGATGTGCCGGTGCCAACGCCTGGTCAGGGTATGGTCTTGGTTCGCAATTTGGCGTCGCTAGTTTCAGTAGGCACCGAGCGAATGCTGGTTTCGTTCGCCGAGAAGAACCTGCTGGGGAAAGCGCGCGCTCGACCGGACTTGGTGCGCCAGGTATGGGAAAAGGTGCGTCGTGAGGGTTTGGTCACGGCCATAGAAACGGCGTTGAACCGCTTGGATCAACCCATTGCGCTGGGGTATTCTTCAGCGGGAATCGTAGTGGAAGTAGGGGAAGGGGTCAGGGATCTTCATCCGGGCGACCCTGTGGCATGTGCAGGTGGTGGATATGCCGTGCATGCAGAATATGTCGTGGTGCCCCGTTTGTTGGTCACGCGTCTCCCGGACGGTGTTGATTTTGAAAGCGGTGCTTTTGTGACCCTGGGGGCTATTGCACTCCATGGGTATCGCCTGGCAGAGCCCCAACTCGGTGAGACGGTGGCCGTTATTGGATTGGGGGTCTTGGGCTTGTTGACATTGCAGTTGGCCAAAGCCGGCGGATGCCGGGCATTGGGAATTGATGTGGATCCCTGGCGTGTAGAGAAGGCGCGCTCGCTTGGCTTGATGGCTGTGCCCCGCACTGAAGCCGAGACAACCGTCGGTGCCTTCACGGAAGGTCGAGGATTTGATGCGGTGATTATTTGTGCCGATACCCCAACCAATGATCCGGTCGAGTTAGCAGGGCATCTAGCACGGGATCGAGGACGGGTAGTGGCTGTGGGGGCGGTAGGATTGGCATTACCGCGCAAACTCTACTATGAAAAGGAACTATCGTTTGTTGTATCGCGTTCCTATGGGCCGGGGCGTTATGATCCAGCCTATGAGGAAAAGGGACAGGATTATCCACTGGGCTATGTGCGTTGGACTGAGGGGCGCAATCTTGAGGCTGTGGCTCATTTGATTGGGGCAGGCCTCTTAGATGTAAAATCGCTCATCACACACCGCTTCCCGATCGAGGCAGCCGATCAGGCTTATGCACTTATTACGACGAAAGGGGCAACCCCAAGTCTGGGTGTGCTGATTACGTACCCGCAATCGGAACAATTCTCACCCTTGACCAAACGGGTTAACTTAAGACCACCGAATGGACCTTTGGTTTCAAAGGTTAGATTAGGGGTATTAGGGGCGGGAAATTACGCCACGGCAGTGTTTCTTCCGATGATTCGTTCTTTTCCTGAGGTCGAAAAAGTGGGGATTGTTTCGGCAAGCGGGTTGCACGCGCGTCATGCTGCCGAGAAATTTGGTTTTGCCTTTGCGGGTTCGGATGAGGACGAGATTTGGCGAGATACCACCATCAATGCGGTTGCCATTTTGACCCGCCATAATCATCACACGCGTCAGGTCGAACAGGCGTTAACCTGCGGAAAGCATGCCTTTTGCGAGAAACCTCTAGCCATAACTTGGGACGAAGTAGAACGGCTGGAGACATTGCTTGGGACGGAGAATCTACCTTTGCTAACCGTAGGATTTAACCGCCGCTTTGCGCCCTTGGCGGAACGCCTAAAGGCTTCCTTCACCAACCGTGTTCAACCGATGCATGTTTACTATCGGGTTAACGCCGGGTATTTGCCGCCTAATCACTGGTTGCACGATCCTCACCAGGGAGGTGGACGTCTTGTTGGCGAAGGATGTCATTTCGTTGACTTTTTGGTTTATCTTATAGGGAATCCGCCCACAAGCGTTGAGGCCATATCACTGCCTGACAGCGGGGTCTATCGCGAAGATAATTTTACGCTCATGTATGAGTTCGCGGATGGTTCGGTGGGACTTATATCTTATCTTGCTAATGGCGACAAATCATACCCCAAAGAACGCATAGAGGTCTTTTGCGAAGGGAAGATAGCCATTTTGGATGATTTTCGTGCGTTGGAAATAGTGGCGGAGGGTCGTCGTCAGATACTCCGTCAACCGTTGCGCCAGGATAAAGGACATCGTGGCTTATGGCGAGCCTTCATGCAGGCGATTACTACTACAGGTGTGCCACCTATCCCATACGATCAAATCCTTGGAGTGACTAGGGCTACTTTGGCTGCCCGGGAGGCATTAAGAACTCGCCGCCTGACCGCAATTTAAGGATGAAAAACTTGGGTTATTGATCCGTGAACCCGTGGCAGAAGGTCTGGAAAACGCTCTTAACCGTGGGGGCTGGTCAGGTAGTCCTTTTTCTCATTTATCGAGCAGGATTGAAACTGGGGTGGTGGCGACGAGTCACTCAAAACCTCAAGGTTGATCCTGAACAGGTTCCAGAACTAAGGGGAGAGTTATTTGTCATCCCTTCTACAGATCATTTGAAGTCCCTGTTGGGGGTTGAAGGAACCGACAGGATTTTGACGCTGGCGGATGAAATTTGCCAAGGGACGTTTCGTCCCTTTGGTGGTGATCCTGCGCCTTTGGTTTTAGATCCTCCTTACCCATTGAATCCTTGGGATGTTTATCAAGATAATTTGGCGGGTGAGGATATCAAAGTGGTGTGGGAGCCGGCCCGGTTGGGATGGGTCTTTACCTTGGGACGGGCTTACATTTTGAGCAGGGATGAGCGGTATGCCCAAACCTGTTTGAGCCATCTTAAGCATTTTTTACAGGCCAACCCCCCAGGGGATGGACCGAACTGGGCATCGGGTCAAGAAGTGGCTTTGCGTATCCCTGCTTTATTGTTTGCCCTGCAGGTGTTCCAATCCTCACCCGCCTGGGTCAATGAGGATCGGCGCTTTCTTATCTCTTCTATTCTTACCCATGCCCGACGAATTCTGCCAACGTTCATCTACGCTCGTGCCCAAAATAATAATCATTTGATTAGCGAAGCCTTGGGGTTGTATCTGGTGGGCGTTTTATTGCCCGAGTGGCCAGAATCCGAACGTTGGCGAAATTTTGGTTGGCGCTGGCTGAATTGGGCTTTTCAGCATCAGATAACCTTATCAGGTTGCTATGTCCAAAACAGCCATAACTACCATCGCTTGATGCTTCACCTCGCCTTGCTTTTCGCGCGCGCCGCCGTGCAAGAAGGGCGTCGTTTGCCACCTTGGACACAGGAACGCTTATGTGCGGCGGTGAGTTGGCTTTGGGAGCGCATGGATCCCTGGTCAGGAGAGGTGCCCAACTATGGACATAACGATGGTAGTAATCTCCTGCCCTTTGGCAGTTTTAGTATCACGGATTATCGTCCTACACTGCAAGCCGCAGGTCAATGCTTTGGACAGGGTCGTCTTTTGCCCTCTGGCCCATGGGATGAACTCAGTTTGTGGTTAGGGGTGGAAAAGAACGCTTCTCCGGCGTCCCCAAATATTGCTTTACATCCCGGGGTTATCAAACCCTCGGGGCAATCGTCTTGGGCAATGATATATGGGAGTTCATGCAAAGGACGCGTCGCTCATGCCGATTATCTCCATGTGGATTTGTGGTCGCATGGGGTTAACTTGTTAATGGATGTCGGGACTTATGCTTATAATCTTCCCCCTCCCTGGGATAACGGTCTGGCGAGAACGTTAGTCCATAATACGTTAACGGTTGATGGTCGCGATCAACTGCAGCGCTTGGGTAAGTTTCTCTGGAGTACGGACGGAAAAGCGCAATTTCTGGAACAACTTTCCAGGCCGGGGCAGTGTTGGACAGCTTCTCACGATGGTTATAGGAGATTGGGGATAGTGCACCGTCGTTCGTTAGCGTGGTTGGGAGAAGGACGGTGGGAGGTCATAGATGAAATCTTACCGGTGGACAGAAAGGGATTGACACAGCATCAGTTTGATCTGCATTGGCTGATCCGGGATGGGGAATGGGATTTTGACCAAACACAATTAAAAATTACCTATCCACAATGGGGATTAGGGATGAGGTTGTGCTGGAGTGTGAACGGCAATAACACGGATTTCGTCCCTACAACCGTTCGCCTTATCCGCCAGGGAAAAGTTATTCTTGGCCCCGGGGGCGATTTTGAGTGTTTAGGTTGGTATTCCCCCACGTATTATCATCGTTTTCCGGCATTATCGCTTCTGATAACCTGGAAGGACACGGCACCGTGTAAGATTGTAACTTCAATTGTCGTTGAGAGATCAGGAAATCGTTAAAATTAGATCCGATGCATATCTTATTGATCCATCAAGCCTACGCCTCTTTGAATGAACCAGGAGGGACTCGCCACGAGGAGATGGCGCGCTTCTTGGTCGCCCAAGGCCATCGGGTCACCATTATTGCCAGCCCGGTTAACTATCTTAGCGGAAAACCCAACCCTTCAGAAAGGCATTGGATTAGTCGAACGGAAATTGAGCCTGGATTGACAGTTTTGCGGTGTTACACCTTTCCAGCATTTCACCGCAGTTTCTTTCATCGAACGTTGGCATTCATGAGTTTTATGCTCTCGTCGTTTGGGGTTGGGTTGGGAGTGCCCGATGTGGATGTGGTGTGGGGGACTTCTCCTCCTATTTTTCAAGCCGTGACGGCGTGGATATTGGCATCTATCAAACGGGTGCCTTTCATTTTTGAGGTGCGGGATTTGTGGCCTGAGTTTGCTGTTGCGGTGGGGGTTTTACGTAATCCGCTGTTGATTAAAGCCTCTGAGGGATTAGAACGGTTTCTCTATCGGCGGGCTAAACGAGTGGTGGTAAATTCACCGGGGTTTATCACCCATGTTCAAACTCGCGGAGCAAAATGGGTTGAATTGGTGCCCAACGGCGCAGATCCTCAGATGTTTGATCCCAACCTTAGTGGGCAAGGGTTTCGTCACCGCTACGGTCTGGATGAGTCCTTTGTGGTTCTTTACGCAGGGGCTCATGGGCTTTCAAATGATTTGGGGGTGGTGTTGGATGCTGCCGATTTACTGCGTAATCATCCTCGGATTCGGTTCGTGTTCGTGGGTGACGGGAAGGAAAAACCGGCGCTCGTTCGTGAGGCTGAAGCGAGGGGCTTAGAGAATGTGTTGTTCCTTCCCCCTTTCTCCAAATGCGAGATGCCCGAGGTCCTAGCGGCGGCGGATGCCTGCATTGCAATTCTCAAGCCATTAGAGGCTTATAAAACCACGTATCCTAATAAGGTATTTGATTATATGGCAGCCGGGCGGGCAGTTGTCCTGGCTATTGATGGTGTCATCCGTCGAGTGGTTGAAGAGGCGGGGGCAGGTATTGCTGTACCTCCGGGTGATCCACGGGCCATGGCAGAGGCGATTCTGCGCTTGGCTGAGAATAAAGAGTTGACCAAGCAAATGGGGACGGCGGGACGGCGCTGCATAGAAGAGAATTTTCGGCGTGATCAAATGGCATGGCGGATGATGAAAATCTTTGAGGAGGTGGCGAAAAATGGGTGAGAAGATTTTGATCGTTGAAGATGAGACAACCCTACAGGAGGCACTGGCCTACAATCTGCGGCGTCAGGGTTATGAGGTTGAATTGGCGGGTGATGGTCAGGCGGCTTTGAATGTGGCTCGGCGTATTCGGCCCGACCTCATTATCTTGGATATTATGTTACCGGGTATGGATGGATTTGAGGTTTGTCGCATCCTTCGGCAGGAAATGACCACACCGGTGCTCATGTTAACCGCGCGGGATGATGAAATTGATCGGGTGGTGGGCTTGGAAGTCGGTGCGGATGATTACTTAACTAAGCCTTTTTCTATGCGTGAACTGTTAGCGCGAGTAAAGGCGCTTTTACGGCGGGTTCGGATGGTGCGCGAAGAAATTGGCGGGGGACACGGTCAGGTTGAAACTTCCCAATCGGTCATTCAACACGGCAATTTGATCATTAACATTGCTCGCCGTGAAGCCCTGCTAAATGGCAACCCACTCCCGCTTAAACCCAAAGAATATGACCTTCTGCTTTATCTTGCTCAGCATCGAGGTCAAGTGCTCACTCGAGAGCAGATCCTCGAACGGGTGTGGGGGTGGGAGTATATTGGAGATTCCCGTACAGTAGATGTTCACATTCGATGGCTGCGCGAAAAGATTGAACCAGACCCGGCCAATCCGCGCCGAATCGTTACGGTGCGAGGAGCGGGATATCGTTTCGAGGGCTAGATGCGTCCGTCACTGGCATATCGAATTACACTGCCCATTGTGGTTTGGGCGATCTTGATGGCAACGGCTGGAGTAATAATTGCGCGATACTTGTTTGAGCGCCAGTTGTTGCGGCAGCATGAAGGTTATCTGCTATCTCAAGCGCATATACTTGCGCGACAATTGGAAGATCTTCGCCAGGAAGGAGATACTGTCAGGGTTCGTTCTGTACTGGTGGAATATTCTCGTTCGATAGAGGCCTGGGTGGCTATTTACGACCTGAATGGCGGGATCAAATTGGAAGAGTGGGGAGAATCCTGGACGTTTCCAAGACTTGATCGGGTGCGCGCCCTTGCCCAAACCGTTAGCGTTTCAAATGAGGTGCGAGTTAACCTTTTTCGTAGTCCATTCGGTCAATTGTTGATGGCTACGGTTCCGTTGCACGACGACACTTTAACGACCGAATTGTTGCGTGTAGCCATTTTTGTGGACGAGGGTGGTCAGACCCTTAAAACAATTACATATTCATTGGTTTTGCTTGGTATGATAGCAGTTGTCACTGCTTTGGGGATTGCGCTTCTCGTTTCGCGATGGGTGACAGCACCGCTGCACCATCTTACGGAAAGTATCAGCCATTTGCCAAACAATGAAACCTCTTTGGAAATTGCTCAGCACCGGAAGGACGAAATTGGTCAACTGGCTCAAGCATTTTCAGTCATGGCTGGAGAATTGCGTTCTCAGATTGAGGCGCTGGCTACCGAACGGGTTCAGTTTGATGCAGTTCTGGAATATATGACGGATGGCGTAGTGATTGTTGATGCAGAGGGAAAGGTGCGCTTAATGAACCCGGCCGCTGAACGCCTTTTTGAGGCTCGTCCAGACGGTTGTATAGGAAAATCATTAATCGAGGTTGTGCGTCATCATCAATTGGTGGATCTATGGCAAAAATCTCTTGCCAATGATCGCCAGTACAACCTGACCTTGGAAATGACGCCTAACCGTTTATTTGTCCAAGCGATTGCGACACCGCTTGGGGGAACACTAAAGGGTAATGTGCTTTTGGTTATTCAGGACTTAACCCGAGTGAGGCGATTGGAAACGGTGCGGAGAGATTTCATCAGCAACGTATCCCACGAATTACGCACCCCGTTGGCAACATTGAAGGCGCTTACCGAGACGTTGCAAGAAGGGGCGCTGGAAGACCCGCTTATGGCACGGCGTTTCCTGGAGCAGATGGATAAGGAAATTGATAACATGACTCAGTTGGTGCGAGAGTTGCTTGAACTTTCGCGCATTGAGTCTGGTAAAGTTCCGCTCAACCGGCAACCGATTCCCCCATCGGTGTTATTGGAAAATGCGGCATCCCGTATGCGCTTACAAGCCGAACGGGTAGGGTTGGCTTTAGAGGTGCTAACAGATCCCGACTTGCCAATGGTGCTGGCAGACCGGGAGCGCATTGAACAGGTGTTAATTAATTTGCTACATAATGCCATTAAGTTCACTCCTCCGGGAGGGCGCATTGAACTAGGGGCTCAACGCCGTGAGGGTGAGGTGGTCTTTTACGTAAAGGATACCGGTGTGGGGATTAGTCCGGAGTCTCTGCCCCGTATTTTTGAGCGTTTCTATAAGGCCGATCAATCACGTTCGGGGGGTGGAACGGGTTTGGGTCTTTCGATTGCGCGTCATACCGTTGAGGCTCATGGTGGAAGGATTTGGGCTGAGAGTGAGGTAAACCGCGGGAGCACTTTCTTCTTTTCGCTCCCGATTGCTAATCCATAGCGGTTAAGCGGTTAGAGGTTAGAAAGGACGGTGGGAAGTGTTTGCAACAATCGAGATGTCTATTGAGATGCCGGTCTATCCGGAACGTGTATATCGGGCTTGGTTGGATGGCTTTGAACTTGCCCAAATTACCCACCAGCCCGCCCATATTATCCCTCAGGTTGGGGGAGAACTGCGATTGCTTGGGGGAAGAGTTGTGGGCGAGTTTCGGCGACTTGTTCCTTACAACTACTTAGAAATGACCTGGCACGTTCAGGGTGAGGCTCTGGCGCCCGACTCGCAGGTTGTAATTCGGATTGAACCCACCTGTGTCGGTAGCCTCCTTCGGGTTTGGCATCATGGTGTGGAACTGAAGCGAGTTCAGGACATGCTGCAGTGGTGGGAAAATAATTATCTGCGTCCTCTGCAGACCTATTTTGAGGATCTGGTAGGCGATTACATAGCGGATATGAGCGACGGATAGTGGCGTTAGGGGTTGAAATTAGGTTATAATTAGAAACACCCTGGGCGGATAGCTCAGTAGGTTAGAGCGCCTCCCTTACAAGGAGGAGGTCATGGGTTCGAGTCCCGTTCCGCCCACAGTATCTCAATTTCTTGCATTTCCTCGGCGTGCGGTGGGATATACTTTTTATTGGCTACCAGGGGAAGAAGTGGTCTTCCGCATCGCCTGAGGTGTAGGTTTCATCCTCTCGAGCAATCTCTATAGCATCTTCAAGATATGCGAGGTTTGCACCTGCGATGATGTGTACCCAAGTCGGTGCATCCAAACCGCATGCTTCCACGTAAAGACAACAAGCCCGATATAACATCCACGTTACTTCTTCTCTTGGTAGCATCATAGAAGTACTGCCTTCGAGTTAATGGAATCCAACTTGAACAGTGGCTAAAACCACCGTCTGCGGGTGAAATAAATCGCTGTTATAGCGATCAATCCAACACAGATGACCAAAATGATTTGCCAGGCGAAAGCATACTCTTGAAGAGGGAGATCAACATTCATGCCATAAAACCCGGTCACAATAACCGGCAGATTGAGCAAAATTGTCACCGAAGTTAGGAATTTCATCACCACATTGAGATTATTCGAGATAATCGAAGCAAAGGCGTCCATCATACTGGTGAGAATGCTGCTGGAGATGTTTGCCATTTCGATGGCTTGCTGGTTTTCGGTGATAACATCTTCGAGCAAGTCTTCATCATCAGGGTACATGCGAAACAATTGAGCGCGTTGCAAGCGTTCAAGTAAAAGTTCATTGGATTTTAAGGCGGTAGTGAAGTAAACCAGGCTTTTTTGATATTTGAGGAGTTCCATTACTTCGCGATTTTGCATGGAGAGTTGTAACTGGTCTTCGACGGCTTCCACGGTGCGATTTATTTCTCGCAGGTAAGCCAAGTAGAGATTCGCCGTGCTAAGTAAAATGCGTAGCACAAAGCGGATACGTTTGGCGGTTGAAAGATGGCGAACGCGTCCTGAGGTGAATTCATTAATCACTTCATTAGGGTATCGGCAAACCGTAACAATAAATTGGTCTGTAAGAATGATCCCCAAGGGAATTGTAATATAAGGGACATCCACCATTTGACTTTGAAAATAAGGGATACGAAGCAAGATGAGCATCTTGCCATCATCTTCCCGTTCAGTGCGAGAGCGTTCATCTAAGTCGAGGGGATAGGTGAGAAAATCTTGGGGAATCCCCTCACAAACCAACCTTTCTATTTCATCACTGGTGGGATCAATCACATTTATCCAACATCCACTGACGATGTCGGGAACAGTTTCAAGAACACCTTCTCGGCTGCGATAAATGGTGATCATGGTTCCTCTCCCTTTTGGGTTATCTTGGTGTTTGGATTTTAAACCTTATCATTTTATCCGCAAACCCCTTATATCTAATGGTAACCATAAAACCACGTGCCTAAATGGTATAATTGCCTCGCCTCAAATGGCGGGCAATCAAAAATTATTTCGCTTGGCTATAAAGATGATGAAAACCATTTGCACCGGTTCAATCGCTTACGATTATCTAATGACGTTTCCGGGACATTTCCGCGAACACATCGTGCCTGAACGATTAGATTCTATCAGCCTGTCTTTTCTGGTGGATTCGATGGTGCGCCAGAGAGGGGGGGTGGCCACAAATATTGCTTATACAATGGCATTGCTGGGGGATCGTCCCATTGTGTTTGGTACCGTGGGAGAGGATTTTGAGGAGTACCGTCAGTTCTTGGAGAGCGTAGGGGTGGATACGCGCTACATTCGGGTGGTCCCCGGCGTGTTCACAGCCTCATTCTTCGCCAATACCGATTTGGATAACAATCAGATTTGTTCGTTCTATCCCGGTGCAATGACCTATGCGCGCGATTTCAGCCTTATGGAGTTTAGAGAAGGCCTTCCGGATTTGGTGATCATTTCACCGAATGACCCGGTGGCCATGGACCGCTATGTGGCCGAATGCAAGGCGCTAGGAGTGCGGTATATCTATGATCCCAGCCAGCAAGTTGTGCGCGTCAGCGGCGAAGAATTACGGCGAGGTGTGGAAGGAGCGTTTGGGCTCTTTGTCAATGAGTATGAGTTTGAACTGCTTCAAAGGCATACCGGGTTAAGTGCCGCGGACATTTGTGCAGGGGTTCCCTTAGTGGTGGTGACACAGGGTGCCAAAGGCGCAGTCATCTATGCCGAGGGCAAGGAATTTCGAATTCGAGCAGTAAAACCCTCTCATATCGCGGATCCCACCGGTGTGGGCGATGCCTTCCGGGCCGGATTTGTGCGTGGATTTCAACTCGGCTTGGATTGGGTTACGTGCGGTCAAATGGGGGCTTTGGCAGCGGCATATTGTCTGGAGCAAAAAGGTCCCCAAAGCCATGTCTTTACTCGCGAGGAATTTGTCCAGCGCTATCGCCAGACCTTTGGGGAAAATGAAGCGTTGGTAACTTTGCTTGAAGATTCTATCAATATGACGCGGAGGAATTCATGATCAAGTATGACGTTAAGGATTTGAAACTTGCCGAGGGGGGGCGTCGGCGTATCGAATGGGCTGCCCGCGAAATGCCGGTATTGGCTTCAATCCGCGAGCGCTTTGCAAAAGAACAGCCTCTCAAAGGATTACGTATCTCAGCCTGTCTTCACGTCACCACCGAAACGGCTAACCTGATGCATACGCTTCAGGTTGGCGGGGCGGATGTCGTTCTTACTGCTTCAAATCCCCTTTCAACTCAGGATGATGTTGCTGCCTGCTTAGTAACCCACTACGAAATTCCGGTCTTTGCTATCAAAGGTGAGGATAATGTTGTTTATTACAAACACATCCATGCGGCACTGGATCACAAACCCCACCTGACGATGGATGATGGGGCTGACTTGGTCAGCACACTGCACAAAGAGCGGCGGGATTTGCTGGAAAACATCATCGGTGGCACCGAGGAAACCACAACTGGTGTCATTCGGTTACGCGCGATGGCGGCGGATGGGGCATTGGCTTACCCCATCATTGCTGTCAACGATGCCTTGACCAAGCACTTATTCGATAATCGCTACGGCACGGGTCAATCTACCATTGATGGGATTATTCGGGCAACCAATATCCTCTTGGCCGGCAAAAATTTTGTCGTTGCCGGTTACGGTTGGTGTGGTCGGGGCTTAGCCATGCGGGCACGCGGTATGGGCGCAAACGTCATAGTAACGGAGGTGGATCCGCTCAAAGCCCTTGAAGCCGTTATGGATGGTTATCGAGTGATGCCGATGATTGAGGCTGCCAAGATTGGCGACATCTTCTGCACCGTGACAGGAGACATCAACGTCATTGATCGTCACCACCTCGAAGTGATGAAAGATGGTGCTGTATTGGCGAATTCGGGCCATTTCAATGTGGAAATCAATATTCCTGCGCTAGAGGAAATGGCCGTCAGCAAGCGGCTCGTGCGTCCGTTTGTGGAACAATATGAATTGAAAGATGGGCGTTCAATCTTTTTACTGGGTGAGGGGCGCTTGATTAACCTGGCGGCAGCAGAGGGCCATCCGGCCAGTGTCATGGATATGTCCTTTGCGAATCAAGCGTTGAGCCTGGAATATTTGGTCAAGAACGCCGCAAAAATGGAACGCAAAGTGTACAGCGTGCCTGAAGAAATAGATCGAGAAATTGCCCGTCTAAAATTGGCGGCAATGGGCGTTGAGATTGACACCCTTACCCCACAGCAGATAGCCTACCTAAGTTCGTGGGAGGAAGGGACCTAAATCTGGTTCTTTTAGCCCGAGCCTCTGCACAAAATTCAAGTGGTGCAGAGGCTCTTTTTGTTATGGTGTTGAAGATGCGATTACTTCGATGTCAATAAAGATGGGATCACCAAAAGGGAGGTCGTCGGGATCAAATGCCTGCCAGGCGCTACGATAGCGTCCTTCTTCGGACGGGGCTTGAAAGAAAATCCGCAATACGGCACGCGCACCACTGCGAGCGGGATAAAGGGGTTGTTCGGAAGCGTTTGCGCCTAAAAGTGAGCCGGCAATTAGACGTAAATGGTAGCGAGCATCCCAATCACAGGTCCCGCTATTGATGACCTCCCATCTCTTATCAATAATGGCATTGGCAGGGACTTGTGATCCATCTGGAACGGTCAAATCACCGATAAACGAGAGATTATCTTCGCATTGTTTTGTCGGTGTGGGTTCGAAAAAGAGATGGTTTGGTTGTGTGGGCGTAGTTAGAAGGATGGGCGGGATAAATGGGGTAGAGGTGGTGTAATCAATAACTGAACGTTGTGGCACAAGGTTTTGGCACCCCGTTAGAATCCCGCCCAGGATCGTTAAAACTACAAGGTCTACCCATGGCGGGTAGAGCCAGCGAAGGTTGGGCATTGGAATTCACTCCATGAGCACGCGGGTGTTCATAATTCCTCAAGGTCGGCTTCCTCAGCCCCGCCTGCCAAAGACAGCGGAATCTCACCGCTTAGAGCCCGTTGACGGATTGCGATTTCAATTTCATGGCATAATTCGCTATTTTGACGTAGGAATTCTTTGGCATTCTCACGCCCTTGACCGATACGCATGTCGCCATAAGAATAAAAGGCACCCCGTTTCTGGATAATGCCGTATTCGGTGGCTAGATCAAGGATGTCACCATACTTGGAAATGCCCTCGTTGTACATGATATCGAACTCGGCGGTTCGGAAGGGTGGTGCCACTTTGTTTTTAACTACACGGGCACGGACGCGGTTGCCGATCACCTCAGCACCGACCTTAATGGATTGAATGCGGCGGATATCTAAGCGCACTGAAGCGTAGAACTTTAGTGCTAAGCCGCCCGGTGTTGTTTCGGGATTGCCGAACATAACGCCGATTTTTTGGCGCAACTGATTAGTAAACACCACTGCCGTCTTGGTTTGATTAATCGCACCGGAGAGCTTGCGCAGCGCCTGGGACATGAGACGGGCTTGCATTCCCATCGTTGCGTCACCCATGTCCCCCTCAATCTCGGAGCGAGGAACCAAAGCGGCAACCGAGTCAATCACAACCAGATCAACAGCACCAGAGCGCACCAGTGTTTCGGCGATTTCCAGCGCTTGTTCACCGGTATCGGGCTGTGATATTAGCAGATCCTCAATATTTACACCCACCCGTGCGGCATAACTTGGATCTAGTGCATGTTCCATGTCAATGTAAGCCGCTGTGCCACCCATACGTTGAGTCTCGGCGACTAGGTGAAGGCATAAAGTTGTCTTCCCAGAGGCTTCAGGGCCAAAGATTTCGGTAATGCGCCCGCGTGGGATACCTCCCACACCTAATGCGATATCAAGTGATAGAGAGCCCGTCGGGATGACCTCCAC
>FMJZ01001068.1_pt1 | contig 19896 bp, 21 predicted proteins | sample 1987881 | NCBI WGS metagenome assembly FMJZ01 (sample SAMEA4378227, study PRJEB15110) | soil metagenome | biome: soil; feature: Field; material: Soil | place: India | collected 2015-03-11 | depth 0 m
TGGTTCATTTTCACCACGGCTGTATACAGTCAGTATACCCGCCATGCTGGCGATGATCCCACAAGCTCGGAGGACAAGAGGAAAGAGTACCCAGCCCACGGCTACGATAGGGGCAACCCCCGCATTTATGGAAAGGATGTATAGAGCAGCGCCTATTATCATGGCACCGATGTTTTCCGCTGCTGTAGATTCAAACAGGTCAGCCCCGCGGCCAGCACAGTCGCCAACATTGTCACCAACCTGGTCTGCAATCACAGCGGCATTGCGTGGGTCATCTTCTGGAATCCCGGCCTCAACCTTACCAGCAAGGTCAGCACCCATATCGGCAGCTTTAGTGTAGATACCACCACCAAGCTGGGCAAATAGAGCCACCATACTGGCGCCGAAGCCGAAGGCAACAATGAGATGGGGGGCGATTTCAGGTCTGGTAGCACCACCATAGGCGAAGAACATTGCTGTTACGCCGAGTAGGCTGAGCGTAACGATCAGGAATCCAGATACAGCTCCGCCGCGAATTGCTACTGTGATAGCCTTGTCCAGACCGCGGTGTGAAGCAGCAGCGCACCGAACGTTGGACTTAACTGCAATCCACATTCCTACGATCCCAGAGACGCAGGAACAGAAGCCGCCGACAAGAAAAGCCAATGCAGTTCTCCAGCCAAGGCCGAATGGTGTTACCCCCAACATCTCAAGCTCTACAGGGCTGCTCAACCTGGCTAGTATAAACCCGATTACCACTGATATGATGAGAGCGGTTATCCCGATCGTGGAATACTGCCGCTTGATGAAGGCCCAGGCGCCCTCGGTGATTCTGGCATTGACATCTTGCATTTCTGCTGTCCCTGCATCAGCACGGAGAATGTACCTTATAAGAGCTAAAGCGAAGATTATGCCAATCCCACAGCCTACGACCACCACCCAGAAAATACCTGGTATTTGTGCCATAAAAACCTCCTTCCGTTTTGTTAGTTTTGTTTCTTGGAACTAACTTGGTTACTTTCTTGTTGGTCCTGCTGGTTTGACACCTTTTGAGTCAGGCTTTGACCTGGACTTCCAGCCCAGTGCTCATCTAGTGCATCTGCGATTCAGCAAATCTGGTTCGAATTCTTATGACACATAAAACAGGGGCTCTCAAGCAGGATTTTTGAGTGCTCCCTGTCCTATTAGCCATGCCGAGCTATGAGTTTAATATGAAAGCCCACAAAATGTCAACATACATATGAACTAAATGTTAACGTATCCGAACTAGTCTATGAGTCAGAGATTATTCTTTTCCATGATAACCTCTCCTATCTGATAACTAGCTGAGATGAACTGTCTAAAGATAAGGTAACGTTTTTCAGTAATTTATTCATGTTTGGGCCGTGTCTGCCCTAAAGATTTGAAGTTGAGGTCTAAGGTAATGGTTCTATCAGCATTGAACTAGCATCAAATGGAGTAAGGTATATAAGAGAGGGATTCGAACCTGGAAGGGTCATAATGTAATCGTTTCGTTTTTGTGGTGGGCTAGTGTGGACAGTTCCCGAACTTCTTTTTAATAAGAAGCAACTGATTCCAGCCTTACAACAGCTATTAGTGTCATATGATGCTCTGATAGTTCTACCTGAGATGATTGACAACTGTCTCCATAGATGATACACTTGTTCTACGAACACTTGAACTGCTAGTGGGGTTAAGAGCCAAGTATGAGGGTGGGGTATGTTTTTGTCCCACATTTCTCGGTGCAGGTAGAGAGGATTTTCAGAGGTGGTCTAGATGACAAGCCGTTGGTTATCGGTGGCTCTCCGTGTGAAAAAGGGCCTGTTTACGATGCCTCGGCTGAAGCCATTGCCTCGGGCGTGACAATCGGCATGTCTCTAAAACAAGCTTCTGTTCTGTGTCCGGAGGCCTACTTTTTGCCTTCCAGTGAAGGGCTGTACCGGGAGATGTTTGCAAAGGTGCTCGGGCTACTTGAGCGCTTCAGCCCGCTGCTGGAAGCTGAAGGGGTTGGCTGTATCTATTTTGATGCCGGTGGCATGCCGGATGAGAGGAAATTGGCCGTGAAAATTGCTGATGCCATACACGGAGAAATCGGACTCAAATCGCAACTCGGCATTGCCAGCAACAAGTTTGTTGCCCGAACAGCGGCTATGCTTGCTACATTAAATGGTTCGATCATAGTCTCTAGCGGAGGTGAAGCGGCCTTCCTTTCTCCTCTGAAGATAGACATTTTGCCGTGCTCCTTGGAAACCAGGGAAAGGCTTTATCTGTTTGGGATAAAGCTGGTTGGCGAGCTAGCAGCGTTTAATAAGGAAGCGCTGGTAAGCCAGTTCGGCAAGGAAGGGGAACTGCTATATAACCTGGCGCATGGTATAGACTATACCCCGCTGTTACCAAGAAGGACCCCTGAGGTGATTGTGAAAACCGTACATCTGGATGTGCCGGTAAATAGGCTTTCTGAACTAACTGCGATAGTGAAAAAGGTAGCTGAAGACACCGCTCAGAGTCTTGGGGAAAGACGGCAGGTATGCCGTAAAATCAGCGTGCGACTGATCTCCTCGTCTGGGGTGGCTGTGGAAGAGACCTTCAGTTTGAAACAGCCGACCAGCTCTCCTGAGAAGATGCTGCTAAGGCTGAATGCCGGGCTTTTACGGCTCAAACTCCCAAAAGATATCGAGGAGATTGAGCTATCCTTTGAAGTAGGTATGGACTGGGGAAGCCAGCTTAAGCTGCTGAACGATGCAAAACGCGGTGCTCCAGATGAGGTTTGGAAGAGATTTGCCGGGCAAACTTTGTGCAAAGGGCTTAAAAAGGTCAAAGTCAGAGACCCGGAGGCGTTGTTGCCGGAGGAACGTTACCGGCTTATCGATCTTGAACCAGACAGGTTGTGAAGATGTCCAGGCTGTTTAAAAAGTCACAGGAGCTTAAAGTGAAGACGGATGCTGAAGGCATGCCAGTAAACATCGTCAGAAATAGACGGGCGGAGCGGGTTTCAAAGGTGTTCAGACGCTGGCGAGTTTCAGACAGGTGGTGGGAGAAGGAGGTGAGCAGGGAATATTTCACCATCGAGACTTCTGGCGGCCTTATCTGCGATATTTACAGGGACATGGCAACTGGCGGCTGGTTTCTGAGCCGGATATATGACTAAGAACTGGGCGAGTCCTGAGACGTGTCGGGGGTGGTATGACCGGGTATATCGAGCTTCACTGCCATAGCAATTTTTCCTTCCTGGACGGCGCTTCGCATCCCGAGGAGCTGGTTTTAAGGGCAAAGGAGCTGGGCATGCCGGCGCTTGCCATCACAGACCATGACGGCCTTTACGGGGCGGTGCGCTTCCTTAAGGCAGCAAGGGAGCATGGAGTAAGGCCGATAATCGGTGCTGAAGTTACCCTGGAAAACGGGACACACCTTGTTCTCCTTGCCAGGGACAGTTATGGTTATTCAAACCTGTGCCGGCTAATCAGTTATTCACATCTTAATCAAGAAAAGGGAAAAGCCAGCCTTTCTCCGTCTATGCTTTGCGGCTATTCCCACGGGCTTATCTGTCTTTCGGGATGCCGCAATGGAGAGATAGCAGTACACGTATTAAGGAGCGAAGTAGACGAGGCTTTGAGGAAGGCATGCATGTATGCCGATATCTTTGGCAAGGACAGCTTCTTTATCGAGATCCAGAACCATCTCCTCGAAAATGATGTTGCCCTCTGCGAGCGGATGGTTGAGATAGCCAGAAGGGCTGGGGTGAAGGTGGTGGTGACAAATAACGTCCACTATCACCTGCCTCAAAGACACAGGCTACAGGATGTGCTTGTATGCATTAAAAACAGGACTATCCTGGACAAATCGGCTAAATTCCGCAGAGCCAACTTCGAATACTACCTCAAATCGGCAGAAGAGATGGCCTCTCTGTTTAGGGCATATCCCGAAGCCTTAGAAAACACCATCCTTATAGCTGAAATGTGCTCTACAGATCTGGACTTCAGTAAATACCGCTTCCCTGACCTTGAGCTACCCGATGGCCGGACGGCCATGGGGTACCTCAGAGAGCTTTGCTATCTTGGGGCTGAAAAGAGGTACAGACCGCTCACCCCTGAGGTGATCAACCAGCTGGAGCATGAGCTTGGAGTCATCGAGAGGATGGGGCTTGCCGGCTATTTTCTCATCGTCTGGGATATAGTCAGGTATGCTCAGGAGAAGGGGATAGCGGTCAGAGGTAGAGGATCAGCTGCTGATTCAATGGTGGCTTACGTGTTGGGGATAACCGCCGTTGATCCCTTGAGGTATAACCTGCTTTTCGAAAGGTTTTTGAATGAGGAGATGAAGGGGACTCCGGACATTGACATAGATATCTCCACCAGCCGCCGCGAGGAACTCATTCAGTATGTCTACCAGAAATATGGGCATGAGCATAGTGCGATGGTGGCAAACGTGGTCACCTTCCAGGCAAGAAATGCGGTGAGGGAAGTGGGCAAGGTTCTGAGCATACCGCAGCACCTCATCGACAGACTGGCAAAATCTCTGGACTGCTATTCGGCTTCAGAAATACCACAGAAGGTGACTGAATTGGGCGAATTCAAGTGCAATTCCAGCCTACCGTGGCAATACTTCATTTCCTTATGCCGTGAGATAGCTGACTTTCCCAGGCATCTCTCCATTCATGTGGGTGGTATGGTGATCAGCTCATGTCGGCTTATTGACATCATCCCACTAGAACCGGCGACAGCCCCGGGAAGGGTGGTTACCCAGTGGAACAAGGACGATATCGAGGAGGTCGGGCTGGTAAAGGTTGATCTTCTGGGGCTGAGGGTGCTGTCTCTCATTCACGATGCACTAAAGCTTATAGAAAGGCACAGAGGTATAAATCTTGACCTCGACTGTATTCCGTTGGATGACCCCAAGGTGTTCGAAATGCTGCGGAAGGCGGATACCGTTGGAGTCTTTCAGGTGGAGAGCCGAGCGCAGATGCAGACCCTCCCCAGGATGAAGCCGAACTCGCTTGATGACCTTGTAGTAGAGGTGGCTGTGGTAAGGCCAGGACCCATACAGGGCAAGATGATCCATCCTTACTTGAAAAGAAGGCAGGGGATGGAGAGGGTGGAATACCTTCACCCCAAACTCAAACCAATACTTGAGGAGACCCTGGGAGTGGTCCTGTTCCAGGAGCAGGCGATAAGGATAGCAGTGGAGATCGCCGGCTTTACACCCGGGGAAGCCGATAGATTAAGGAGGGCGATGGGAAAGCAGCGCTCTAGGGAGGAGATGGAGAAAGTCAGGGAAAGGTTCATCAGCGGTGCCGTCGCAGGAGGTGTTGACAAAATGGTTGCCAATCAGATTTTCGACCAGATCTCCTCATTTGCCTCCTTTGGCTTCTGTAAGAGCCATGCTGCGTCGTTTGCCAGGACATGCTACGAATCGGCATACCTTAAAGTCCATTATCCGGTTGAATTCTACTGCGCGTTGTTGAATAACCAGCCTATGGGCTTTTATTCTCCAGAGGTTATCGTCAACGATGCCAGAAGGCACGGCATAAAGGTGCTGCCGGTGGACATAAACAGAAGCTATCCGGAGTGTGCCATAGAAGACGGTAGTATCAGGCTAGGTTTCAGGTATGTTAAAGAGGTTGGGGAAAGCACTTCGGCAAAGATAGTTCAAGAAAGGGAAAACGGGCACTATTCTTCGCTCGAGAACTTCTACAGACGCACCAATCTCAGCAAAGAGGTCATGGAAAACTTGATACTTGCCAGCGCCTTCGATTCCTTCGGGGTCAGTAAAAGACAGCTTCTCTGGGAATTAGGGCTGCTGATAAAAGAGAAACCTTGGCTTCTGCCTCTGAATTTACCTAGGGAAAACGTGTCCCTCCCTGAGATGACGCCGCTAGAGCTGATAGTGGCTGAGTATAAAGTCCAGGGCTTTTCATCGAACCGTCACCCTATGGAGAGCCTGAGAGCTCATATTTCTAGGGACGGCGTTTTACGTAGCTCCGATATAGCTAGGCTTTTCCGTGGGACGAAAATGCGCGTCGCTGGCTTTGTGGTGGCAAGGCAGATGCCGCCCACGGCAAAGGGGATGTGCTTTCTTACGCTCGAGGATGAGGATGGATTAATAAATGTAGTAGTGAGGCCGCAGGTCTACCGCAAATATCGTCAGCCGATAAGGTTGGAGCCGCTTTTGGTGGTTGAAGGAAAGCTGGAGAAGAAAGATGGAATAATAAACATCGTTGCTGATAGTATTACCCCTCTTCGCCTGGAGAGGATGCGTCAGCAGGCCCTTTATCCCGAGCCTTCTTCTGCCTGATATAGTCGGGGAAAAGTGCCGGCTGGGACTGCATCAATACATCTATATCACGGGCGTTCCTCACACCGTAATCGGAATAGCAGTTGTTGAACAGCACGTGAAGCTGCCTAACTTTCGAGGCAAGATAGCCAAGCTTTGGTAGCCATTCGCTTAGCTCCTCTTTTGAATACAGGTACTTAAATCTCTCGACGACGGTTATGCCCTTTTTCTCCCAATTCTCCTTGTTTCTACCGTGAAAGCGCACCACAGCGATATCGGATGTGGCCTCGGCTACCGGTGGAACAGAGGAGCGAAAGCCCTGCGGCTCATCCACGCAGACGTAGATAAGGTTGTTTTCTCTGAGAAAATTAAATGTGTCCTCTTTTCTCTGCTCCGAAAGCCAGGTACCATTGCGGAATTCTATTGCCAGCCGATATTTTGTCAGGCGTTCGCGGCACTCGTGTATGTGTTCTCTGGCGGCTTTCCCTGGGACAAACCACTCCGGAAATTGAAACAGGACCACCCCAAGCTTGCCAGTGCTCTCTAACGGTAAGAGGGCTTCGCAAAACTGCTGCCAAAGTGTGTCTTTAGCTTCTTGCGGGAGGTCACGGTAGTAAATGTTGGCACCATAAGAAGGTGGCAATGTGGCTCTGACAGGCTTCGGCAGTGCAACAAGCTGAGTGGGATGGATGGTAAATATTCTGAACGCCTTCACATTAAAGACAAAGGTCGGAGGTGTCCGCTCTACCCAGAGTCGCGCCGTCCTTGGAGACAGCATGGAGTAGTAAGTGCTGTCCACCTCTACGATGTCAAAGCTCTGTGCGTAATGTCGTAGCCGTTTTTCTGCGGTATTTGCCCAGGATGGGTAAAAGCCGCTCGCCAGCAGGGTCGGATCAGTCCAAGAACAAGTGCCAACAAGTATTTCTGCCATGTCGTGTGACGCCTGCACCTAGGCTAAAACTAAAATAATTTTATACCTCCAGCTTTATGGACGCCACTGCGGACGGAACAATATGTTGGAGCTACATTGATGTGTAGGGGCGGATATCATGGGTAATGCGATTTTTGTTGACTTCGGATGACTGCCGGGCGCAGCCTTAAGACAGTGTGCAATGAGCTACCTTTCATAGACCGTAGATACCCGATGTGCGCTGTATGTCTCAGTAGCCGAATCTTACCTTAAATAAATTTGAAACGCCATCAAACAAAACGATGCAATGTGTGCTTCATCATCTCGGTAGGCTGTAACCTGCGGATTAAGCCTATACCCTGAAGGAAATACATGCCTATTATGGTTGCAGCATTCCAGGATATTCTCTAGTCTCCATGCTGTTTCCATCCGTATTGTTCTCGTTTCTGTTTCCGTTTCCACTCAATTTCTTAGGTATTTAGGCGACTTTTCAGAAATTGCTCTGGAGACGGAAACAAATGAACAAAAGCCTTTATCGTAAGACTTAAACAAAGTGAGGATTAGAGTCCGTGGAACCGGATTTCAATCCCTTTTTGCCCCGAACCTGGCTGAAAAATGGAAACTGGAAACAGATACGGGGAAATTGCCTGGACTGATTTTAACAGGACTGAACTTAAAAAGAAGGTAGCCGAAGTTACGCTCAAGCACGGAACCGATGACAGTAACTATGCCACAAAGCTGTGCATGAGGTGATTTCAGGCCAGTTTATACGGCTGATCCACCCGGTGGTGCTACAGTTTATGGCTAATTGTCTTACAGTAAACTCGGTGACCATACTAATAGAAACTCCTATTGGGCAATCAATCATATCCTCTATCTATTGTACCGTTTCTCAAATTGCCGTAGGATTTTATCCAGCTCGTCTGCAGAAATTTCCTCTTGAGCTTCATCGGCTTGGTCTTTTGGAACGAAGGAATCCTTGAAGACACGCCGCAGACGAAGGTTATATTGTGTGGCGGTTACGAGACTGGAGAGCTGTACGACCTGACCGTATTTGCCAATCTCCGCTGTGATAACTTGAAAAGCAACCGGTTTGCCCGTTTCATCGAACTTCTTCTGTACAATCTGTGCTACAACTTCGAAAAGTGTGGTTGTCGGATGCTCAGCCCCCCACTCTTTGAGCGCAAACGTACCGCGAATTCCAATCCAAACAATGCCGTACTTCTCTCGATTTAAAACAGCATGAACGTTATGTTCCGTAACTTTGTCGTCTGGGAACATGGAATTGTAAACTTCGGTAACCTTGGAATAGTGCGCTGGTTTTCCGATCTCTCGCAAAGCCAAATATGTCTTTTGTTCCTTGGTAAGACTCCTATGGTGAGAGCTTGCAACAGTCTCAGCGATAGTCCTTAAATCGCTATCAACAAGACGAAGCCGCCCAAAGGATTCCAAATGACTTCCTATATAATGCGGGTCAATCATGTTAGAGAATTCGCCAATGAGTTCAAAGTTCATCACGTCATCTCTTGAAGCACCCACAATTGGTATCCCCGTGCGTGGGAACACTGCTTCAGGAATGCCTGTACATCGGGCAATAAATCTTCTCAGTGGTGCATCAGGAGAATCAATCTTCATAACCAGGCTGCCATGCTTTCGCATTACATCACACAGCGAAGCTGCCACAAAAGGCCTGACAAATAGTCTGTAGCGCACGTTCGGTTGGAGTCTCTTCCAAAATTTTGTTTCCAACTGGCGAACACGCTCCCTAGTACAACCTAAACTGATACCAATTTGTTCGAGCGTCATCTTGGTATTTGTCAAGAGTTTTTGCCTTGCTTGCTTCTGGCACGGATGATGAAGCCCGCCATGACCTGAGGAAAGAATTGGCAAGTTGGTTTAATGCGGAGGCTAATGAAGATGGTGAACTCAAAAGAGCCGAGTCAAAACTAGCCAAACATGAGCGTGTGGAGAAGAATCTTCAAAGGCTAGCTATCGAGGAGGAAGTTTCCTTCGAAGACTTCACGGAGCATAGGCCTCGGATTGAAGCTGAGAAAGCCAGATTGAAGAACACCGTCGATGCTATTAGTCAATGCCAACACCTAATGAAGGCCGGCTTTGAGATTGCCTGCAGTTGGCTAGTGAGCTTGACTTTCTTTTTGATAAAGGGAACTTTGATGAACGAAGTTTGCTGTGTGAGACTGTGTTTGAACGTATTTACGTAAACGGTGGCAAAATCACCAGGCTGGAACTCAACTCACCCTTTAGTCTTACTGCTACAAAGGCTAAAGGTTCGAGACTGTCCTAAGTGGTGGGCCATTGTGGATTCGAACCACAGACCCCGGTCTTATCAGGACCGTGCTCTAACCGACTGAGCTAATGGCCCCACAGGTGAAGTATAGCTTTTGTCACGAGTGGGTGTCAAGGTTCTCGGCTGAAGGCTGGCTTTAATAGTCGTCTACATTGTGACCTTCTTTGCTGTAGGCAATAAGTGCTAGGCGTGCCACCTAAAGCATGATGTCACTAAAGGCTAGGCGCTTGGTAACCTTTTGCCACCTTACGAAGAAAGGGTGCGGGCGTAAAGAATTTCAGGACGGGCTGAGTGGCACTAAAAACATCCCGAGGATGACCATCACCGAGTATAGTCGAGGATAACTACTTGGCTTCCGGTTGTCGCCGATGGCAAGCTTGATTTACTGATAGAAAGTTTGGGTTGGGAGGGCTTTTCTTTTAGCCCTAATTCTTTCAAAAATTTGTCTACGGGCTCGAGTTCTCTAGTCAAAGCTGCAGTCTTATAATGCATAGGGATAACGATCTTAGGAGCTAGCCGCCTCACTATCTCGGCAGCGGTTGAGCCTCCAATTGTTGACACACCGCCTACCGGCACGAACAATATTTCAATGTCACCTATGGCTTCTATGAGCTCAGAGGCAGGCACATGACCGATGTCGCCTAGGTGGCACAATGTCATGCCATCTATCTCTAAGATGTAGACGGTGTTTTTGCCCAGTTTTTTCCCCTGGTCGGCATCATGCCAGGTAGGTATACCGGTAATAAAGGTGCCATTTAGCTCGTATTCACCGGGGCCCTTGATTAACTTGAATTTGGTGGCAATAGTTTCAGTGTAACAGTGGCCGGGATGAAAATGGCTAACGGTTACTATATCAGCTTGAATCTTGCCCAGGGAATACCCAAAGCTAGGATGGCACGGGTCAATCAGGATGACTGCTTCTTTGCCCCTGATGCGAAAGCAGGAATGGCCAAGCCAGGTGATGTCCAAATTAATGACCTGCCGAAAATCAGTCTTGCGTGGTAAATCACTATGTCTTAAATCTTCGCAGAAGTAGCCAGCCTGAAGGCAAGACTAGGGCTGCCGCAACTATCTTTATGGCATCACCAAATATGAACGGGTAAAGCCCGGTCTGCAACAAAGCGCTGTGAGGGACGAATCGAGCTAGCCACAACAGACCAAAGACATATATAACGATATTGCCGATGAGCATGGCTGGAATCGCTGACCATACTTTCCTATCCCAGCCTCTTTCGGCTAGCCATCCAACCACAAATGCAGCAACCACAAAGCCTATCAGGTAACCGCCCGTAGGCCCGACTAGGCGTGCAATGCCCGGAGGCCCCCCCAAAGCAAACCAGTATGGGATTCCAGTAGCTCCGATAGCTAAATAACTGATCTGGCTCAACGCTCCACGGCGACTTCCCAGTAGAGCACCAGCTAGCAAAACAGCAAAGGTCTGTCCTGTAATAGGGACCGGCCCAATCCAGAAACTTATCTGAGCAAACGCAGCAGTTAGACAGGCAAAACCGATTATCAAAGCCACATCCCGGAGAAGACCCACCCTGGGAATGGCCGCATCCATCAGCGTGACTCGAGCAATTGACGATTTCGTCATATGCATCTCCTTTGTATTGTCGCTAACTGACGGTAAATTTTAGCAGACTTACAGAGAAAGTTCAACGGAATCATTCAGTAGCGTTCTTTTTATTCGGAATTTCCGGAGGGGTTTGATATTTGAGGTCCACCTACCTTGTAGTGGACTTTTAGGCTAATAAACCAACCATTGCTTTGAGGGGTACCTACAGGCAGGTAAAAGTAATATGGATAGAGCTATGGATTAAGAGTGCGGTATTGTGAGCTTATGGCAGTGCTTTCAAAAGATGGCGAATAAAGCTTTATCTTTCGGGGTTAGGTGAGACTTTGAAGGTATTATATCTTATATAAGGCTTACATCAAGGTGCAAGGCAAGCCTCATTCGAACTTGTTAGCTTTAGGAGAGGACAAAATTGAAGGCGAGTGGGCAAGTCTTCTCGAACCTCTAAAAATTCGGAGGCTGCTAGAGGGCTAGGTGAAAGAGTTTATAGAGCAGTCAAGACAAATATGCAAACTACTGCAAACTAGGAAAAGAACGGAGGGTTTGAATGAGCACATTGACGCTAGGTATAAATGACGAGTAAAATTCTAACGCGATGTACGAAAAGGTGACTTTGGACAATGGATTACGCCTTCTCACCTGTTGTATGCCGCACACTCGCTCGGTATCCGTGGCTTTTTTCCTCGGTGTAGGGCCACGCTATGAGACCGACTCTGAAGCAGGCATTTCTCATTTCATCGAACATATATGCTTCAAAGGCACAAAGAAACGCCGCACCTCAAAAGAGATCAGTGAAACGATTGAAAGTGTCGGCGGTATAATAAACGGTGGTACCGATAAGGAACTTACCACGTTCTGGTGCCGGGTAACCAGCCAGTATTTTAGCCTAGCCCTGGATGTGCTCGTTGACCTGTTGCGGAATTCTCGTTTTGATGCCGAAGACATTGAAAGGGAGCGCCACATAATAATCGAAGAGATAAATATGAGCCTTGATTCACCGCGCCAGCGGGTGGCAATGCTGTTTGACGAGCTTCTATGGCCGGGGCAGCCATTGGGGCGCGATATAGCCGGAAGCAAAGAAACAGTGTCCAGTCTAACCAGACAACAGCTACTGGATTTCCTTTCCCATCATTATTTACCTAACAACACTGTAGTTAGCATAGCCGGTGACGTCGAGCATAAGCAAGTGCAGGAGGTTGTCAACCAGGTTTTCCAAGATTGGAGATCTGGCACATTGCCGACAGGTTTTTCTACCAGCAATACTCAGGAGTCGGCCAGGCTTCGTATCGAGTTTCGTGACACAGAACAGGTCCAACTTTGCCTTGGTGTGCCAGGATTGTCTCTCTTTCATCCTGACCGTTATGCTGTTGACCTGCTTAGTATCATACTAGGTGAAGGGATGAGCAGTCGTTTGTTCACCGAGGTCAGAGAAAAGCAGGGACTTGCCTACGAGATCCACAGCTATGCTGACCATTTTATTGATACAGGAGCCCTTATAGTCCATGCTGGCGTTGACCCATCTCGAACCGGTAGGGCGCTTGAGGCGATCCTCAGTCAGCTAGCTGATATTAAGGAGCAAATCAGCGAAGCCGAACTGAAAAAGGCTAAAGAGATGGCCAAGGGAAGGCTGTTGTTGAGTATGGAGAATAGCAGAAACGTTGCTGCCTGGATGGGAGCCCAGGAGCTGCTCACCAGCCGTATCCTTACTGTAGACGAGGTCATCGGGCTGGTAGAAGCGGTTACAATCGAGGATTTGAAACGGGTGGCCCAACAACTGTTGATAGGCAGTAGGTTGAACCTAGCTATTGTTGGGTCTATCAGTGATGAGGAATCGCTGGTCAAGCTGTTGAATCTTTGAGACCAGCTCATGTTTGGAAGTCGTTCGTCGCGAGGTGAAAACAGAGAGCCGCCCTAACTGGGGGCGGCTCTCTGTTAGCTTCTGTGTTGTATTCTTTCTAGTATTCAGGCATGGACGGCATCGGGGCTTTCTCTTTTTCCGGGATGTCGGTCACAAGTGACTCAGTAGTCAGAATCATCGTGGCGATGCTCGCAGCATTTTCCAGGGCTGTTCTTGTGACTTTGAGCGGGTCAATAATGCCCTTGGCCACCATATCACCGTATTCATCCTTCAAGGCGTCATAGCCGACCCCTTTCTTGCTGCGCTTAACTTTGTCCACAACGACCGACCCTTCCTGTCCAGCATTGATTGCAATCCAGCGCAGCGGTTCTTCGATGGATCGCTTGAGGATGTTAACGCCAGTGGCTTCGTCTCCTTCTGCTTTAACTTTGTCTAACGCTGGTAAAGTGTTGAGCAAGCCAACGCCACCACCGGGCAAAATGCCCTCTTCGACTGCTGCCCTGGTTGCTGAAAGGGCGTCTTCAACCCTGTGTTTCTTTTCCTTGAGCTCGACCTCTGTGGCGGCCCCTACTTTAATGACGGCTACACCGCCAGCAAGTTTGGCTAACCTTTCTTGTAATTTCTCCTTGTCATAATCTGAGGTGGTTTCGTCAATTTGGGCCTTTATCTGCTTGATACGGGCCTGGATAGCTTCCTCAGAACCTTTGCCCTCGACAATGGTGGTATTGTCTTTGTCAGCCACCACTTTCCTGGCCCGCCCCAGGTCAGCGACAGTTGCTGAATCCAGCTTTCTGCCCACTTCCTCGGAGATAACCTTGCCACCGGTTAGTATTGCTATATCCTCGAGCATTGCCTTTCGCCTGTCACCAAATCCTGGTGCTTTAACTGCCAGACAATTAAGTGTTCCCCTAAGCTTATTCACCACAAGGGTAGCCAGAGCCTCGCCTTCCACGTCCTCGGCTATAACCACAAAGTTTTTGGAGACCTGGAGCACCTTCTCCAGAACTGGCAAAAGCTCTGATATAGCTGAGATCTTCTTATCTGTAATGAGAATATAGGGGTCTTCGAGTTCGCATTTCATAAGCTCGGGGTTGGTGATAAAGTAAGGGCTAATGTAGCCGCGGTCGAACTCCATACCTTCTACATATTCTGTCTCAAACTGTAGCCCTTTCGACTCCTCAACAGTGATTACACCGTCTTTACCGACCTTTTCCATTACCTCAGCGATAAGATTACCGATCTCAGCATCTGCCGCTGATATGGTCGCCACTTGAGCTACCTGTTCTTTGGTGGTCACGGGAATTGCCATTTTCTTAAGTTCTTCCACAACAGCAGCCACCCCTTTTTCGATCCCACGCTTAAGTGCCATGGCATCGGCGCCGGCCGCTATATTTTTGAAGCCCTCAGATACAATTGACTGTGCTAGAACAGTGGCTGTAGTGGTGCCGTCACCACACTTGTCATTGGTCTTGACGGCTGCTTCCTTAACCAGTTGCGCCCCCATATTTTCGAAGGGGTCGGGCAGCTCTATGTCCTTAGCTATGGAAACACCGTCGTTGATAACGTTTGGTGAGCCAAACTTTCTGTCTAAAGCCACTGGACGTCCACGTGGACCCAGAGTCACCTTGACCGCATTAGCTAGAGCATCAATCCCTGCTTTTAAAGCCCGTCTTGCCTCCTCGCCATAAAGAATTTGTTTTGCCATCTTCTAACACCTCCTTAAGAAATTTTGAGATTTACTTTGTCTTCTTGGCTAAAATATCGCTTTCTCTGAGGATAATAAGTTCCTCATCACCATCCTTTATCTCGGTGCCACCATATTTGGCATAAATCACGGTATCACCAACCTTTATATCCATGGGTAATCGCTTACCCTCATCGGTCATCCTACCGGGACCAACCGCAATGACCTCACCTTCTTGAGGTTTTTCTTTAGCTGTGTCCGGTAGAACGATACCCCCTTTGGTGACCTCTTCCTTCGGCACCGGCCTCACCACTACCCTGTCTCCTAAAGGTTCAAGTTTTGTCGCCATTTTTCCCTCCTCCTTTCTGATTATAGATTTTTAGCAATTTCGACCAAAGACTGCTAAATTTTAGCATAACGATGATGTGCTTGTAAAGGGGGATTACATATTGTATCCGGCCTTTTTATAGTTCTCCCTAGCCCTGTCCTCTAACCCGGCTTTATCAGCAAGTTCTGCAGCGTGGCTCCACCTCCCTTCTTTCTCAAACTCGCGTATTTTCTTTTCTGTAGCGATCGTTTCATCCGGAATTTCAACTACACAGGCAAGGAATCGGGACACAACTCTCTTGACAGGTGCCTGGCACTTGGGGCAGTTGCTTAGAGGTTCGTCATTTATTCTCTGCCGGATTTCGAATCGGTCATGGCAGTACTGACACCCTTTTCCCTTTGCCTTATATTCGTAAATCGGCATCCTAACTTTGCCTCTTAATTCCTTTTTGTAAGGCCATTGTAAGAAGCATTTATACTAAACTTTTAATTTTTGCTAGGCATTCGTCAAATTTCTGGCCAAAAATTCTCTCGTGCTTCAGCAGAAATTCATTCCACGCGGGGCTATTCCTTACACTAGCTTCAACTGAACCTTGAATATCGATGGATATCCCTCGGTTTCCAGCCTGTCTTGCTATCTGTCTTGCTGCTAGCTCAACCTGCCTTTGCATTTCAGTTTTCATAGAATTGAACATCGCGTCTTTGTCCTGTCTGTATTGCTGGCGTAGACTATCAAGCAAGTTTAGACCATGTTCCAGCTCGTGGTACCTGTTTGGCTCCTTGAACGTTTCACAGCAAAGGATACCACTGCGACAACGCTCGAAGTCCGTTTTACTGCCACCCAGGCTGATAGCGTTTATCAATCTTAGCTGTGTTTCTGCAATCATTGAGTCACGCCCGTTTTCTTTAAACTCTTTCATCCTTTTCCACAGACCATCTAGGCTTAGCCTATCGGTGAAATAATCGGCGAGTATTGAGGTCAACTCTTCATACAGTTTGAGTTTTTCTTTCTCTTCTGGAGATAGTTCTCCGATTTTGGCTAGCTTTTCTCGTGCCAACGGTGATAGTTCCAAATCCCCTTCTCCCAACATCGATATAGATTAGTTTGCTCTGGTCCTTTGTTTCTGCAATCGCTCAAATTCTCTAAGCAGTTCCTTCTCCCTTTGAGTCAAATTCTTTGGTGTCACTACTTTGACCATAACATATAAGTCACCATTGCCGTGACTGTCCAAGTGAGGGATACCTTTGCCCTTTATCTTGAAGACAGTGCCCGTCTGAGTTCCCTCTGGTATTTTGAGCTTAAGGGTGCCATACAAGCTGGGAATGTCATTTATTTCATCACCCAAAGCTGCTTGGACAAAGCTTATCTCTCTGGTTAAGTAGATATCGTCGCCACGCCTTTCAAAGATAGGATGTTTCCTGATGTTGAGTACCACATACAGGTCTCCGGGTATAACCCCGTTATCGCCGGCTTCACCCTCCCCCTCAATTTTTATGGTATATCCTGTATCTGCTCCCCTGGGGATGGAGATTGTAAGTTCCCTAACCTCCCTGACAAAACCTTGACCTTGGCACTCAATGCATGGTTCTTTGATAATTTTGCCCCTGCCATGGCATCTACTGCACGTTAAAATCTGCCGTATAACAGTGAATCCAGACCGCTGCTCTCGTACTATTTGTCCTGAACCGCCGCAGTGGTCACAATCTTCTAGTCCTCGTTCACTGGCTCCTGTCCCTAGGCATGAGAAACAGACGAGTGTCCTAGGCACTCTGATTTTCTTCTCTGCCCCGAGGGCAACCTCCTCTAGGGTGACCTCTAAATCATATCTAATGTCGCTTGCCTTTCGCTGCCTTTTGGTTGATGTTCTTCCAGCACCAAAAAGACCATCAAATATGCTATCACTGAAGCCAAAATAACTCAACCCAAATTCCCGAAATAGGCTTAAGAAATCGACGCTGCCAAATATATCTGTTGCTGTGTAGCCTTCGAGTCCAGCGTGACCGTAGGTATCATATAACTGTCGCTTATGTCGGTCACTCAATACGGCATAAGCTTCGTTTATCTCCTTCATTTTTTCTATAGCCTGTGCATCACCTGGATTCCTATCCGGGTGATATTTCATGGCCATATTGCGGTAAGCCCGCTTGATTGTGGCCTCATCAGCACTCTTATCTATACCTAGGATTTCGTAATAATCTTTCTTCGTCATTACAGGGTGCCTCACAGAGACCTCCACCTAATATGGTTCCAGACTCGGAGCAGCCTTCCGCATTTGGAACAGAGGACATGAACCGTGCCGTTGGTAACCTGCTCATGGCATTTAACGAGCTTGCGACAGGCTGAGCAGTATATTTTTTTGACGCAAATTTTCATGCGGCAACTCCCTGCTTGCTTTCGTACTCAATTTCCCCGCTCTCGCTGCAGTTCGCGGGCTCGCTGCTATTTTTCCTGCCAGTCAACTTTTTGCTGGACTCTGCTCTGCTGTCTGTTATATAAAAACCTGGACCTTTGAATATGATGGGCACAGGCGAAAAAAGGCGGCGTGCTCTACCCCCGCAGAGATGACAAAAGATTTGCGACTCGTCATTAAACCCACGCCTCACTTCAAATCGTGTTGAACAACAGTTACATACGTACTCATAAACTGGCAATGCTTTCACCTCCCTGGATAGTTTGCTTTAACCGCTGTTAGCAATTGGTTTACTCCGCTTGGCTCCTGCGCCTAAAAGGTTGCTTTGATGGTGGCCTGATATAGAAGTCCACCTTTGAAGCACAGCAAGATACCAGCTTCTCTCCCTTTTCTCCACAGACCGGACAAAAACCAGGCTCATTACTCTGGCTAAATGGCCGCATCAGTTCGAACTCCTTAGAGCATTTAGAACAGTAGTATTCGTAGATGGGCATAGAAACCTCCTTTATCCAACGCTGGCCATTTCCTTTTCTACAGGAGCTTCCTTCTGTGCCACCTGCCTCTCTTTAGCTACGAAGTTACCATCTAAGTCAATAGTGCCCAGAACGAACATGGGCTTGTGTTCCTCGATAACATGTTTTTCCCAACAACCAGCATGGGCAAAGGCCCCACAGCAGCAGTGGAACACAGCCCTACCAACAAAAAACGAATTACCACAAACTCTACAGTTCACGGCAATACGCTTTTTAGTTAACTGTTGTCTGGCCTAATCAGGCCATAAGCTATAAAATTAGCAGTCTCTAGCCAAGAGTGCTAAAATAATTATATAGCGTGAGGGCTGGGCTGTCAAGAGCCGTTTGTTTTTAAATTAAAGATACAGGAGGTGACTTACGTGGCGAAGACAAAACTTGTTTTGCCCAAAAAGAAACAGGTTTTTGGTAGTAGGGAGGAGCTGGTGGATTTCATGGTAAAGGCAGGCTGGCAACCTGAAGGTGAAGGTGTCAATCCGAACACCAAAGAATTTGGCAACGGGTTCCGGGATGCATCAGGCGGAGCCTGGATAATCGTCTATTCTGGTTCATCACCAGAGGGAATAAAAGTCACAGATGTAAAGAAATTCTAGTTCTCCGTTGGTCTTGTCAGCCCAGCCATTGATTGTTTACACTTTATCGTGTAACATTTAGGCAAATGGCTGAACCGAGAAAAAAAGTTGAATGGGACGGGCAACGGATTCGTGCGCTGAGGCAGCATCTTGGCCTAACTCAGTCAAGATTAGCCAAAGAGCTGGGCACACGTCAACAGACAATCAGTGAGTGGGAGACCGGAATGTACAAACCCCGTGGTACTTCAATTACGCTCCTTACCCTAATTGCTGAAAGGTCCGGGTTCAAATATGAGCCAGCGAACTAAAGGGCAACAAATTAAGGTTGGTTGCTGTGGCTTTCCAAAAGGTATGAAACAGTATTTTTCTCGGTTCAAGCTGTCTGAAGTACAGCAGACCTTTTACAGGCCACCTGCTTTAGATACAGCATTGAAGTGGAGGCAGGAGGCGCCCGTGGACTTCGAGTTCACGATTAAGGCATGGCAATTGATTACTCACCCGGCATCCAGCCCTACCTACCGTAAGGCGGGCTTGAAAATCCCTGAAGCAAAGGTCGGACGCTACGGGTTTTTTCGATTGAGCGATGAAGTTTTGGAGGCTTGGGATAGGACGAAAGATATCGCTAATGCTTTGAAGGCCAAAATTATCCTTTTTCAATGCCCAGCAACATTTGGTGATTGTGAGGAGAGCAAAAAAAACATGAGGCTTTTCTTTAGTCGTCTGGATAGGGATGGATTTATTTTTGTTTGGGAACCAAGAGGTTGGTGGAGCGATGAAAGTATTCTAGCTCTATGTAGCGACCTTGACCTTATCCACTGTGTTGACCCGCTGGAGAAGCCACCTTTATTTGGTAACCTCAGATATTTTCGGTTGCATGGTGGACCTGGATACCGCCATCGGTATGGCGATGAACAGCTCTACAGGGTCAGGAAGATGTCAACTGGTATAACTTATGTCTTGTTCAACAACATTGGCATGTATGAAGATGCCTCCAGATTTACCGAGCTAGTTAAGGTGGAGGAAGATGAAGCGTTGCGGCATAATTTATAGCTTGGGAACCAGCAACAGGTCACAGGCAGAGTTTGCTAGCTTGCTTCGCAGCTATGGAATTGAGGCGGTAATAGATGTGCGCCGCTTCCCAGCCAGCCGGTTTGAGCATTTCAGGAAAGGGACACTGGCAGAATTGCTTGCAACGTTACGTATAGACTATCTGAATTTGGGAGTGGAGTTGGGTGGCTACCGAGAGGGTGGGTATCAGGCCTTTATGTCCACTCCGGAGTTTGAAAGGGGGATAGAAGCTATAGAGGAAATGGCCCGGCGAAAAAAGGGTGTTATCTTGTGTGCTGAAAAGATGCCGTGGAGATGTCACCGCAGATTTATTGCCAGCGAATTAGAGAACAGGGGCTGGCAAGTAGAACACATTATCGATGATAAGCATACCTGGTCACCGGTGAGTAAGAAATAATTTTTT